>APMI01002874.1_pt1 | contig 12799 bp, 11 predicted proteins | sample 667938 | NCBI WGS metagenome assembly APMI01 (sample SAMN01084076, study PRJNA167559) | wastewater metagenome | biome: Wastewater | place: Denmark: Ejby Moelle, Odense | collected 2011-11-28 | reverse complement strand
GGCGAGCCAGATCCTCGACGCGGACGTCTCCCCACCCCGCCGGGCCGACGACGACGAGTCGACGCCCACGCAGCGGAGCGAGCGCCAGGGCGCGGACCAGGACATCCAGCCCCTTGCGGGGCTCGGTGGTGCCCACGAAGAGGAGATACCCCGGCTCGACTCCACCCCTGCGCCGACCGGCATCGGCGGGGACGCGTGCGACCCGAACGCCCGAATGGACCGCCGCGACCGGGCACTGGGGCGACAGGAGAGCGCGCAGCCGGGCGGCGACGACTTCGGTCGGGGTGACGATGAGCTGGGCCTGCTGCGCCGCCCGTCGACCCATCCGGCGGTGGAACGCCACCCCCCGGGGGGTCAGGGTCTCGGGGTGGGTCCATGGGACGACGTCGTGGATGGTCACCACGAGCTGGTAGCGACTCCGAGCGGGGGGCACGAGGAGGGTCGGGGCGTGGACCAGCCCGGCCGCGCCGGGAGCGGGCCCGACCCCCCGCTCCCAGAGTCGTCCGAGGACCGGCAGCGGCACTCGGGTGCGAACGACCGGCCAGCCCGTCGGTAGCGCGACGGTGCAGTTCCGGTGGGTCAGGACGGCGGGACGCGCTCGCTCGGGAACGGTGGCCGCCAAGGCACGCAGCAACTCCGCGGTGTATCGGCCGGTGCCCCCCGGGACACGCGCGCACAGTTGCAGGCCGAGGACCGTCACGTCGGACGGACGCGCCACCGAGCCTTCCTCTCCCGCCGCGGGCGCGGCCTGTCGGCATCCGGCGTCGGCGAACCTGCCGGTATGGTGACGATGCCACAGACTGCCCCGGGACGGAGAGGAACGATGCCAGGCACGACGTCCGGGGAACGTTCTCAGACCCGCCTGACCGGCGCCCTCGTGGCTCAGCTCGTCCGCAAAGACCTGCGTGTGAAGTACCAGGGGTCGAGCCTGGGTTTCCTCTGGTCCTTGGTCAACCCCCTGCTGCAACTGGTCGTCTATACCTTCGTCTTCCAATTCGTCATGAAGTCGCCGATCCCCGTCTTCGGTTTCTTCTTGCTCTCCGGCCTGCTCATCTGGAACTTCTTCTCGATGTCGGTGAGCGGCGCCGCCGGATCGGTCATCGGCAACGCGGCGCTGGTCAAGAAGGTCCCGTTCCCCCACTCGGCGCTGCCGCTGGCCGCCATCGGGTTCGCCGGCATCCAGGTGCTGCTGCAGTTCGTCGTCCTGCTCGTCGGTCTCGTCGTCGCCGGGATGGCCCCGTTGCGGCCCGAGGTGCTCCTGCTCGTCCCGGCGTTGATCGTCCTGCTGATGCTGGCGGTGGGGCTCGGCCTCTTCGCCGCGGCCACCACGGTGCGGCTGCGGGACATGCAGCACCTGCTCGAGGTGGGGCTGTTCGCGTGGATGTGGATCACCCCGATCATCTACCCCCCGGCATTCGTGCATCAGGTCTTGGGCGACCAACTCACGTACGCCTACTACCTCAACCCGATGGCCGGTGTCGTCGCCGCCTTCCAGCGGGCGTTGTACGGGGTCGTCCGGGTGCCCCAGAACGGCGACCTCATCCTCGCGAGCGACTCGAACTGGTTCTACCTGCAAGTCCTGGGCATCGGGTTCGTCGTCTCGGCCCTCGTGCTCGCCGTGGGGATGTGGCAGTTCAACCGCCTGTCCCAGGATTTCGCGGAGGACCTGTGACCTCCGAGCCGGTCGAGCGGGTCGACCTGACCGACGTCGTCGTCAACGCGACCGGGGTGAGCAAGCGCTTCGCGAGGTTCCACCGCCGGGCCACCAGTCTCAAGGAACGGCTCGTCCGCCGGGAGCAGGGGCTCAAGGAGGACTTCTGGGCCCTGCGGGACATCGACCTCGTCGTCCGGCGGGGCCAGACGGTCGGCATCACCGGGCCTAACGGCTCGGGCAAGAGCACCCTGCTCAAGGTGCTCTCGGGCATCCTTCGGCCCACCTCAGGGCAGGTGGAGGTCACCGGGCGCGTGGCCTCCCTGCTCGAACTCGGCGCGGGTTTCGACGGCGAACTCACCGGGCGGGAGAACATCTACCTCAACTCCGCCCTGCTGGGAGTCCCCAAGGCCGAGACGGACCGGCTCTTCGACCAGATCGTCGACTTCAGTGAACTGGGCGATTTCATCGACAACCCGGTGAAGCACTACTCGTCGGGGATGTACATCCGCCTGGGCTTCGCCGTGGCTGTGCACGTCGATCCCGACCTGCTCATCATCGATGAGGTCCTCGCGGTCGGCGACGCCGCGTTCCAGCAGAAGTGCATCGACCGGATCCGGCTCTTCCAGCGCGAGGGCAAGACCATCCTCTTCGTGTCCCACTCTTCTGCCCAGATCACCTCGCTGTGCTCGCGCGCGCTCCTGCTCGACCATGGATCGGTTCTCTTCGACGGTCCGCCCGACGCCACGGTCAATCGACTGCACGAACTGCTCGGTGTGGACCTGGTGGAGCGGCGGGACGACGGGATCGCCCGCGTCACCGCGGCCCAGCTCGTCGACCCGAGCACCGACCGCACTCCCGACACCTTCCGCTCGGATTCCGAGGCGCTGTTCAAGGCCACCATCCAGTGGCTCGTCCGCGAACCGCTTTCGGCTCCGGCGGAGCTGGGCCTGGAGTTCCTCGTCGGCAGCGAGACCGTCGCAGTGGTGCGGCCGTCTCCGTACCGCCTCCCGACCGGCAGCCCCACGAGCGGCCAGACTGAGTTGCGCTGGCTCATCCCCGCGCTGCCCGAGACCACCGGCGAGGTGTCACTCCGGCTGACCCTCAGCTGCGCGGGAAGCCAGCTCGCCGTCGCGGAGATCCCGTCGCTGCACCTGTTACGCGGCGAGGTCGTCGACGTCGACGGCGAAGCGACGGTCGTCCACGCCGAGGGCGCCTCGGTCACATGAGGGTCGGTCTCGACGCAACCCCTCTGCTCGGCCCTCGCACCGGGGTCGGCACCTACACCGCGGAGCTCATCAGAGCCCTGGTTGATATCGCTCCAAAAGCCGACTTCCGCGCCACGGCGTTCACCGCCCGGGGGACTGCCCCCCTGGCCGACGCGCTCCCTCCCCGGGTGCGGATCCATACCCGGCATATCCCCGCCCGGGTGCTTCGGGCCGCCTGGCTGCGAGTCCCCTGTCCGCCTGCCGAGGCCTTGGTGGGGCGGATCGACGTCTTCCATGGGACGAACTTCGTCAGCCCTCCGACCCGTCGGGCCAGCTCCGTCGTCACCGTCCACGACCTGAGCTACCTGAGGTTTCCCGAGACGGTGGCCACGGCGACGCTGGCCTACACGCAGCTCGTTCCTCGCGCCATCTCCCGTGGCGCGCACGTGTGTACCCCGAGCCGGTCCGTTGCCCACGAAGTGCTCGACACGTACCGGATCGACGCCGAGCGCGTCCACCCCACGCCCCTCGGGGTCGATCCAGTCTGGTTCGACGCCGCCGAGGCGGACGGCGCCCATGCACCCGGTGGCCCACCCTACGTGCTCGCGGTGGGGACCCTGGAGCCACGCAAGAACCTCACCACCCTGGTCGAGGCGTATCGACTGGCCGCGGCCCGACGGATCGCCCTGCCGCGCCTGCTGCTCGTGGGCGCCCAGGGCTGGGGTGCGCGGCTCGACACCACCGGGCTGGACCCGGATCAGGTGGTCCGCGCCGGCCATCTGCCCTTCGACGAACTGCGGCGCACCGTCGCCCGGGCCAGTGCCCTGGTGTTCCCCTCGACATACGAGGGCTTCGGCCTGCCCCCCCTGGAAGCCCTCGCGTGCGGCATACCGGTGCTCGCGGCCGATCTGCCGGTCACTCGAGAGGTGCTCGGAGAGCAGGCGCGCTTCGTCGAGGCCACGTCCCCCGAGGCGCTCCTCGAAGGGCTCCAGCGCACCCTTGCCGATCCCGCAGGGACGGCGGCCAGTCGCCGCGCACACGCCCGCGAGTTCACCTGGCGCGCCTGCGCGGAGGCGACCTTGGCGGCCTACCGGCAGGCCCGACAGGGCTGATCGACCTCGACGCCGGCGAGACCCCCTGACGAGGGTTACCCGGCGAGAACCGCCGCAAGATTGGCCGCCAGGGCCTCCCGCCACGGCGGCAGTGGCGCGATGCCCAGGGCCCGGGACCGGTCATGCCCGAGGACGGAGTATGCCGGTCGCGGCGCCGGCAACGGATAGTCCTCGGTGCGGATCGGTCTGACCCGAGAGGGGTCTAGACCGAGCTGCGCCAGCACGGCGCGCGCAAAGCCATACCAGGTCGTCTCCCCCTCACTCGTGCCGTGGTAGAACCCCGCCGGAGCGTCGACCGCGATGAGATCGCGGACGAACCTCGCGAGGTCGGGCGTCGTCGTCGGTTGCCCACGCTGGTCGTCGACGAAGGTCAGGGTTTCGCGTTCGCCGGCCAGGCGCGCCACGGTCTTGGCGATGTTCGGCCCACCCGAGCCGTAGAGCCACGCGGTCCGCACGACGATCGAGTTCGGGGCCTGGGCGCGGACGGCCCATTCGCCGGCGGCCTTCGTGCGTCCGTATGCCGAGCGAGGATCGGGATCGGCCTCTTCTGGGTACGGGCTGCTCGCGGTGCCCGCGAACACGTAGTCGGTGGAGATGTGCACGACACGGGCACCCGCGTCGTGAGCGGCCCGTCCCAGTACGGCCGGCCCGATGGCGTTGACCCGGAACGCGAGAGCCTCGTGGGACTCGGCGGCATCGACTGCGGTGTAGGCGGCGGCGTTGACCACCCAGTCCTGACCGCGGACCGCCTCGGCGCACGACCGTTGATCGAGGATGTCGACCTCGGGAAGATCCGTGGCCGACACGGTGTGCCCGGCCCCGCCCAAGATCTCGGCCAGGTCCCGGCCGAGCATCCCGTTGGCGCCGGTGACAAGGATCCGCACGGGGGCTCAGCCTAGTGGACCGATCGGCCTGCTGCGGTGGATGGACGAACGGTGCCATCTCTCGGACACACCTATCGGTTGTGCCTGATGTGACTGTTGGTGAGAAAGGGACCAATTATGGTGGTCAGGTGACGACCTTCCGGTACGGCCTGTCCGCTGCGCTGCTCGCGCTGGCAGCTGGGAGCGGAGCTCTCGCCGCCGCTCCCGCCGTTGCTGCCCCGGCGCCTCCCAGCGCCCAGGGGTTCGCGCCGACCCTGCCCGCCGTCGACCGGAACCTCAGACGGGTACCGCTGAGCGCCGGGACGAAGCAGGATGCCCAGAGCCCCGGGACGCGAGCAGCGATCCCTCGGGACGGGACGAGCGCACCGATGCTCGGGGGGGTCTCCAGCCGGCGCGTCGACACCAACACCGCCCGGTTGGTCGGGGTGAGCTGGGAGGGAGCTGAGCCAGACCAGATCGAGCTTCGCTCCCAGCACAAGGACGGGTCCTGGTCACCGTGGCTCGTCGCCACGAAGACCCAGGCGGCGGACTCCACGGGATCGGCACCGACGGCCAAGACCACGGAGCCGATCTGGGTGGACGACGCCGCGTCCATCGAGGTGCGCGGCGTTCGAGCAGCCCAAGACGTCACCGATCAGCTCACCGCCATCCTCGTGCAGAGCCCGACGACCACCGCCGACGAAGACCTCCTGCGAGCTGGAGCCTCGAGCGCGTCCCCAACCCAGAACGGAGCGGCCGGCGTCCGGCGGTCCTCGGTCACCGAGTCCGGTGCCGCGGCGGCGGTGCCGGCTTACCTCGGCGTCGGTTCCCCGGTGCGGGTGTACACCAGGGCCGAATGGGGCGCCGACGAATCTCTGCGCACCGACGCCCCGGAGTACTCCTATGGTCTGCGTGCCGCGGTGATCCATCACACCGATACGGCGAACGGCTATGGGCCGGACAGCGTGCCGGCGATCATTCGCAGCATCTACCTCTACCACGTCCAGGCCAACGGGTGGCGGGACATGGGCTACAACGCCCTCGTCGACCAGTACGGCCGGGTCTGGGAGGGCCGTTCGGGGGGTCTCGATCTGCCCGTCATCGGGGCACACGCCCTAGGCTTCAACGCGCGAACCTTCGGGATCTCGATGATCGGGACGTTCACCGACGTTGCCCCACCGGCCGCGACGACCGAAGCCGTCGCTCAGATGATCGCCTGGAAGATGCGCCTCTCTGGCATCACCGACCCGCAGGGCGTCACGCAGTTGACGACCGGCAGCGCCGGCACGCGCTTTGCCGAGGGCTCGGTCCAGAACCTGCCGCGGGTCATGGGCCATCGAGACGTCAACTACACGAGCTGCCCCGGGGACACGGCGTATCCGATCGTGCCTTTGATCCGCAACCGCGTCGGGGCCTTGCAGGCGGCCAGCCCCGTCGGTCCCGGCGTGCCGTCCACGCTCACTGCGGGGCGGACCGTCACGTCGTGGAACGGCGCCTACCGCGTGACAATGCAGTACGATGGGAATCTCGTGGTCTCCGACGTCAACGGCCAGGTCAGGTGGGCGTCGAACACGTCCGTGCCCGGCTCCTCCCTGCAGATCGACACGGACGGGAACGTCGTCATCCTCGACCCGGGCGGCCGCTCGCTGTGGTCGACGGCGGTGTACGAACCCGGAAGCCTGTTGCGAATGCGCGACGACGGCAACCTCGTCCTGTATTCCGCCGAAGGGGCCGCCAGGTGGGACAGCGTTGGATCGACGGGCCATCGGGCCGTCGTCCTCAATCCGGTGGACTCGATCTGGGCGCTCGACTCGGGCGCGAGCGTCGCAACGCCGTCGGGCCGCTACCGGCTGACCATGCAGCCGGGGGGCAACCTCGTCTTGACCACGGCGACCGGCGCGGTCCAGTGGGAGACGCGCACCAACGTCCCGGGCTCGGTGCTGCGCGTTCAGCCGGACGGCAACGTCGTCATCTACGACTCGCGCTGGTCTCCGGTCTGGGCCACCTCGACGTACACGACCGGGGGGATCCTGCGGCTGCATGACGACGGGAACCTCGTCTTCTACACCGCCTATATCCACCCCCTGTGGGACAGTGCCGGAACCACGGGTAAGTCCGCGGTCTACTACGTGGCCCCGACGCCACTGCCCGGCCCCATCGCGGGGCAACTCAGTCGGTTGGACTCCGGACAGATCTTCCGGTCGGCCAACGGCGCCTATCTGGTCGTCATGCAGAGCGACGGCAACCTCGTCGTGTACGACTCGGCCTGGCGGCCCAAGTGGGCGACGATGACCTTCGCCCCCGGATCGTTCCTCGTCATGCAAAGCGACGGCAACCTCGTCATGTACGACTCCGCCTGGCGGCCCAAGTGGGCGACGATGACCTTCGCCCCTGGGTCCTTCGTCATCATGCAAGGCGACGGGAACCTCGTGCTCTACAGCCCGACGTGGCGTCCCCTCTGGGATTCCTGGGGCGTCACCGGCCACCAGGCCGTGCGACTCTCCTGACCGGGACGAGTGTCCTGCGCCGGGCGACTCCCCGGCCCCGGCCGCCCTCTCGATAGGCTAGCCGGGTGAAGGGGATCATCCTCGCGGGCGGGTCGGGCACACGGTTGCACCCGATCACCAGAGGCGTGAGCAAGCAGCTGGTACCGGTGTACGACAAGCCGATGATCTACTACCCGCTGTCCACGCTCATGCTTGCCGGCATCCGGGACGTCCTCGTCATCACGACCCCCGACGATGCGGAACCGTTCCAGCGCCTGCTCGGGACGGGCGCCGACTGGGGAATCGACATCCGGTACGCCGTCCAGCCACGCCCCGAGGGCCTCGCGCAGGCGTTCCTCATCGGGGCGGACTTCGTCGGCACCGACCCGGTGGCCCTCGTCCTCGGCGACAACATCTTCTACGGCACGGGCCTTGGCACCGCCCTGCGCGCGAACACCGACCCGGTGGGCGGGCACGTCTTCGCCTACCACGTGCAGGACCCTGCGGCATACGGGGTCGTCGAGTTCGACGCCGACGGGCACGTCGTATCGATCGAGGAGAAACCCGCCAAGCCCAAGTCCTCGTATGCCGTGCCCGGCCTGTACTTCTACGACAATCGCGTCCTGGCCATCGCCCGCGACCTGCAGCCCAGCGCCAGGGGCGAGTTGGAGATCACCGGCGTCAACACTGCCTACCTGGCCCTCGGGGAGTTGTCCGTGACCGTCCTGCCCCGCGGGACGGCGTGGCTGGACACCGGGACGTTCCAGGGGCTTCTCGACGCCAGCCAGTTCGTCCATGTCGTCGAAGCCCGCCAAGGGCACAAGATCGGCTGCGTCGAGGAGATCGCCTGGCGTAACGGCTGGATCGACGACGAGCGGCTCGAGCGGCTTGCCCAGACCCTGGCCAAGAGCGGCTACGGCGACTACCTGCACGGGTTGCTGGCCGACGAGGGTGGTCGGTGATGCAGTTCCGCCCGCTGCGCATCGAAGGCGCCTGGGAGGTCACGCCCGTGCAGTTCCCCGACCCCCGGGGGATGTTTGCCGAGGGGTTTCGCGCCGACAAGCTCGCCGCGCACATCGGTCACGAGATGACCGTGAGACAGACCAACATCTCGGCGTCGATCGCCGGCGCGGTCCGCGGCATCCACTATGCGAGCGTCCCCCCGTCGCAGGCCAAGTACGTCACGGCGCTGTCCGGGGTGTTCCTCGACTACGTCATCGACATCCGGGTGGGGTCGCCGACCTTCGGCCAGTGGGACAGTGTCGTGCTCGACACCGTGGACCGGCGCGCGGTGTATCTCTCGGAGGGGCTCGGCCACACGTTGGCCTGTGTCGCGGACGGCACGTGCATGTACCTGTGCTCGCAGGTCTACGACCCCGTCGGCGAGAAGGGCATCACGCCGCTGGACCCGACCGTCGCCCTGCGGCTGCCCGACGGGTTCGCACCGATCCTGTCCGACAAGGACACCTCTGCCCCGACCCTCGCCGACGCGATGGCCGCGGGCCTGCTGCCCGACTACGACGCCTGTCGCAGCTACCGTGCCGGCCTTTGACGTGGCGGCCGTGCGGCGCTTGCCCCGGTATGCCGGTCGGCTCGGTGTCGCTGCGGCGCGCAGACTTCCCCACCTTCCGGCGGTGGGCTCTCGGATGATCCGCCTCGGCGTCGTCGTCGTCCACGGCCGGTCGATGGAGCCCACCCTGCACGAGGGCGACGCCGTGCTCGTCGGCTGGGGCTGGCCCGTGCGCCGCGGGGGGCTGGCCGTGGTGCGCTTGCCCGACGAGCCGGGCTACCCACGTGGGCTGTCGATCAAGCGGGTGACCTCACGCGACCCCGTCGACCCGGCCCGGTGGTGGGTAGAACGCGACAACGAACGCGAAGGCGTGGACTCGTGGCAGATCGGCGGGCTGGCCGAGCACGACGTGGTGGCCACCGTCCTTGGCCGCCTGCCCGGTTGGGTCCCGACCTGGGTCTACGGGCCACCTTCACGGCCGCAGTAATGCGGGGGTAGGTTGGCAGGGCCACGAACGCCGACGCCCGTCACGAAGGGACATCTCATGCTCCGACTGCTCGCCCACACGGTCCACGTCAGCGCGCACTGCGATCTGCCGTGCGGGGTGTACGACCCGGCGCAGGCGCGCATCGAGGCCCAGTCCGTCAAGGCCACCATCGAGAAGGCCCTGGCCAGCGACGACGCCGACTTCAGGATCCGGGCCACGATCATCAAGGAGCAGCGCTCCCACCTGGTCAAGGAGCACCTGTGGGTGCTGTGGACGGACTACTTCAAGGCCCCGCACTTCGAGAAGTACCCGAACCTGCACACCCTGGTCAACGAGGCCACCAAGCTCGCCGGCGCGGCGGGGACCAAGGGCAGTTGGGACCTCGCCCAGGCCGACGCGCTGTTGGCCAAGATCGACGAGATCGCCGAGATCTTCTGGGAGACCAAGAAGGCCTGAGCCGGCAGCAGGCCGACTCGCCCCACCAAACGTCACGCCGGCCAACGGGACCCACGGGCCGGTGTGACGTGGAGACACTGACCCTTCGGGATCGAGGCTCGGGGTCAGACGGAGCGACGCTGGAGCACGCTGACGAGGGCTTCGACGACCCGGGGGTCGTACTCGTACCCCAAGCCCAGATGGATGCGCTCGATGGCCGCGTCCCGGCGGGCGATGGTGATGCTGCCTCCGGCAATGTCGTCGTAGGCGTTGGCCACTTTGATGATTCGGCTGAGCATGGGCAACTCTTCGCCGCGTTCGCGGACCACGCGGAACTGCGCGGCTTGCTGTTCCACCGCCTCGGCGACCTCGGCCGGGGCGCCGGTCTTGCGGACGATGGCCGCGCCGTCGGCGGCGATCCGGCGCTGGTCGGCCGGTGCGGCCATGAGCGTGGCCCCGGACGGAATCGGGGCCCGCAGGGCGACCTGACCGATGTCGTGCAGCAACGCGGCATACTCCAGCTGCCGGGTATCCCGTTCGCTCAGCCCCAGGGCCAGGCCCATGTCCACCGCGAGTTCGGCAACTCGCACCGAGTGACCCGACCGCGTGAACCCCCCCAGCTCGGTCACTCGCGAGAGGGTCCGGACGGTTTGCGCATACGTTCTGCGGATTCCGGCATATTGCCGTAGAGCGAACTGGACGAGGACGAGGGGCACGAGGAACAACGGCAGCGCCAGGACGCCGATCGGTCGCTCCGCGACCGCGATGAGCGTGCCGGTGGCGTTGAGGGCCAAGCTGAGCCCGGCACCGGCGCGGACCTCGTCCGCGAAGGCTTGCGGCAAGGTCCGCCGATCCCGGGCGGCCGCGAGCAGAGCGTTGCACGCGAAGAAGGCGATCAGCCCGAGCGCCGACACGCCGAGCATGATGAGCGCCGACGGCCAGCGCTCCCCCGTCCAAGCCTCGTCGAACTCCATGAGGGTGGCACCGCCGACGATGGGCAACTCGCGGAAGACCACGGCGACGACGGCGACGGCGAGAAACCGGCTCGCCACGTCGTGCGCGCTCAGGCCACGGCCCCGCACCAGATGGGGCAGCGTGCCCAGCAGCATGGCGACCGCGGTGACGCTCAGGACCGTCGCCGCGCCGTAGCCGCCCAGGCTCCAGGAGCCCGACGTGGTCGTGAGGGCGAAGGCAAGGGAGGTCGCCAACGCCATCGGGGCGGATTCGCGTGTGCTCTCGATCCCGAACCGGAAGTACTCGCCGCCCGCGATGACCGCCGTGAAGACGATGCACAGGGTCAATGCCGTGCCCTGCACCCGCATCACCACGCCGGCGCGCACGATCGATGCCACCGCGATCACGACCGCGACGAGGATCAGCCCCGTGCTGACCGTCCCGAAGGACAGCCGGCGCTGCGCCGCGACACCGTTCACGACGCCCGTACCCGGGACCCCGCAGGATGCAGCCAGGCCACCATGAGATCCGAGGTCTGCGGGTCGTCGTGGTCGAGAGGGCCGGGCCCGGCATGGGCCGGACTGGGATCGGACGCCGTCCAGGAGTGCCGCTCCATGGCACGTTCGAGAGCGGCCACGACGACGGGATCGAACTGCGTGCCGGCGCGGACCCGGATGATCCCCAACGCCTCCGAGACCGGATGGGCCGCCCGATACGCCCGGGTCGTCGTCAACGAGTCGAAGGCGTCGGCGACGGCGATGATCCGGGCGAGCACGGGGATCTGCTCACCCGCCAGGCCCTCGGGATATCCCTGCCCGTCGTAGCGTTCGTGGTGGTAGCGGACTCCGTCAACGGAGTCGAGCAGGAAGTCGATCTCCTCGATCATCTCGGCACCGATGACGGTATGCCGCGACAAGGCGACCAGCTCGCGTGGGTCAACGCCCTCGGCAGAACGCGACCCCGCCGGTGCCCCGACCTGCCCGATGTCGTGCAAGAGCGCGGCGATTCGCAGCGCTTCACGCTGTTGCGACGTCAAGGCGAACGTCGGAGCCATCCACGAAGCAAGCCGCTCGATGCGCGCGCTGTGCCCGACCGTGTAGGGGTCGCGTGCCTCGACGGCAGCGACGAGGGCTTGCAGGGTCCGGTCGTGCGCCTGCTGCTCGTCGCCGTATTGCCCGAAGGCCCACCGAGCGACGTAGAGCGGGATAAGGATGAGCACGGCGCTGAAGGGCCCGAGGTCAGCCGGTACCCACAGGATGACGAAGAGGAAGCCGATCAACCCGTATCCGACGTAGGCCAACCCCGACGTCGTGAGCATCTGGACGGCGAATCGCCCGAAGGGCACCCCACGGTCAGCCCACATGATCCCCGAGATCAACAGCGTGTTGACGAGGCATTGGACGACGTCCGCGACGATGAGTGGGAGCCCGACTTCGACGAGCATGGCGCCGCCGCCGTGCACCGCGGTGAGGTCGCGAGCACCCCCGACGCCGAGGTAGGCCAGCCCCCCGAGCGAGCCGAAGGTCGCGCCCATGGCGGCGTTGAACAGCCGCACGTGCCAGGCCCTGCGGCCGAACTGAAGGAAGAACGACACCGCGTTGATGATCGCGCCGCCGACCGGGCCGACGATGACGATGCATGCCAAGGCGATGATGCTGCTGCCCGCGAAGCGGACCCGTTGAGCGACGACGTCGACCTGCACGAGCCAACTCGCGATCGCCATGAACCCGAGGATGGCGAGCGCGACGAAGTCCCTGGGGCCGCCGTCCACGCGGTAGCCCCACCAGGCGGTAAGCGCGGCGAACACACACGTGCCCGCGATGAAGGCAGGGACGGCGTGTCCCCGTCGCTCTGGCGATGCCGGAGGGTCGCTCTCCGTCATGACGGAAGGGTACTCACCGACCGCCTCGGCAGTCAGCCGTCAGACCGAACGCGTCAGCGCGGGTCCCAGCCGTAGGCCTGCACCGGACCACGCGGGTCCCAGCCGTAGGCCTGCAGCGGACCGACCGGCGTACCCCCCACGGCGCCCCACGTCGGGGTCGCGTCCTTGGTCAACATGGCTTCGAAGATCTTGGCGATGGTGCTCTTCATGA
>APMI01014029.1_pt1 | contig 12800 bp, 7 predicted proteins | sample 667938 | NCBI WGS metagenome assembly APMI01 (sample SAMN01084076, study PRJNA167559) | wastewater metagenome | biome: Wastewater | place: Denmark: Ejby Moelle, Odense | collected 2011-11-28 | reverse complement strand
AATAGCTTGTTTATACACTTAATAAAAACAGAGGTTCGGGATCGCCCTGAACCTCTGTTCATTGAATTAGCTCATATTTGTTAGTTCTGACTAGCTTCCACGCCGGCCATTACCTCATTATCATTTGTAGATACCATCTGCATGGCCAGGCTTTTTATCGAGGGGAAGAGTAGGGCGTAAATTGCTTTCTTGCTTTCAGGTATATCAGTGTCCTGCATGCCTAATATGTACAATAAAGAATCGGGTACCTGCAGTGCGTCACATATCTTCTTAAGTGTTCGTGTGCTGGGCCTTTTTAATCCTGTTTCTATTTGTGATAGGCTGGTTTGGGAGATCCCCGTCATTTCAGAAAGTTCGTACTGTTTAATTCCAAGCTGTTTCCGTACCGATGTTATTGCTTTTCCAAGGTTCATGTGATTCGTCTTTTTGGTTACTTTTTTACTGTTTCCGCCGCAAAGATAGCAACTTTAGCGCTCAAGAATGTTATCTAATGCTTAACATCCTGCACCCGCAGTCTTGTTTTTATCAACCAATGTGAATAAGCATTGAAATGAATATGTATTAATGCATTACTCTTTGTCCACTAATATCTTGTTGATGCGCTCTTTTAGTAATGCAATTTCCTGTGCCAGCTTTTTATTATCGCTATGCAGTCGCGAGTTAACAACAGAGAGGTGCAATAGATATATGAGGATTGCAAAAATGGCACCTGTAAATACCAGGTTAGGGGCCTCATACACACCAAATAAGTGCGACATGATCTCCAGCCCGTTCCGCCAGAAGGAGAACACGATAAGGATAATAGTACAGGCTATCCACGTTATAGCATACTCTTCCCGCAACCTGCCTTTGATGATCAGGTAGGAAATGTATAGCAGGAACAAAGCACTAATGGAGATAGCTATTATCTGGATGCGGGCCATACTTTATTTTTTGCTGTATCGTATATAAGAGTAAAACATAGCAATGGTAACCTTAACAATATAATAAAACGATGTGAAACTTTTTATCGATGAAACACCACCTTGCCGCGTGCGCATATTCACCGCCACTTCAGCCACCTGCAGCCCATACTTCGAGAATAGTATCAAAGATTCGGGCTCGGGGTACTCATCCGGGTACATGCTTGCAGCTATGTCTATAGCCTGCTTATCCAGTAACCTGAAGCCTGATGTGCTGTCATAGATGTGCTTGCCAGTAAGCAACTTGTTGAAGAGGTATAAGTAGCGTATACCTATCCTTCTTGTCCATGTAGAGCGGAAGTCAGAGCGTGTTATAAAGCGTGACCCTATCACAACGTTAGTCCCTTTGTTAAGATGATACTCCAGTAACTTATGCAGCTCAGCGGGGGGATGTTGCCCGTCACCATCCATCTGCACTGCTACATCAAAGTTATTTTCCTGAGCATACAAAAAACCAGATTGCATGGCGCCGCCAATACCAAGATTTATGGGCAGCTCAAGCGAATTGATGCCTAACTTTCTTATCACCTCTGCAGTTCTGTCTGTAGAGCAATCGTTAACGGCCAGTATCGATAGTCCATAAGCTCCTATTGTCCGCAACTCCTTCACCAATGCAGGTAAGGATGCTTCTTCATTATAGCATGGTATGATGATCAGTATTCGTTTTCCCATAGCTGGCAAGCACGTGAAAATAACAATGTTTTACCTAAAAATATTATACTGAGCCTTAGCTATTCTTCGCTGGCTTGAATGGCGCTTATTTTGTTGTTATAATAATCTGCCTTGGCCTGGTCCTTTTTCCCTTTGTAATAAGTGACAAGGAATGAGAGTATGGGTACATTAGCAGGCCTCAGTTCTGCTGCCATTTCACAATAGCGGACAATGCTCATTGTATCACGCTTAAAGAGCGCGATGTCTGCAAGCTGTATGTAGGGAATGGAACTCTGCTTGTTTTTCACTGCTGCAAGTAACAGTGTATGTTCAGCCCTTAGCGTATCATGTTGGTCTACCTGCAGTTTGCTCAAGTTACAGTATGCATCCAGGAAACTGGAGTCGGCATTGATAGATCTGTTGAAAAACAGGACAGAAGAATCATACAAACCTTCTCGCATGTATATCATAGCAAGGTCATGGTATACACGCGCTTTCTGTGTAGTGCTCACCAGCGATCTTTGGAAATAATCTTTAGCCAATGCTATGCTATCTTGTTCAATGAGAATGATACCTATGTTATTCAATGCATTCGGGAAGTCCGGTGTAATTCGCAGGGCGGTCTTGTATCGGTCCTTAGCTTCTGCCAGCAAATTTGCGGCACTGTCCCGGTATGCCTTAGCCAAACCGCTACTCGGTGAAAACCCTTGGCAGGCTTGTGTTTTATACTTGTGCGCCTCGGTGGTCAGCAGCTCAGCATACATACTATTTGCCTTTGCCGAGCTGTCAAGATATTTCATGTCGTGGGTGTACAAGGTATGTTTGTCCTTCCAATCCCTGTTGCGGACAAAGGAACGCGCTGCGAAACCAAAGCATACTAACAGTATAAGGGTAGTAAGCACTTTGTTATTCCCGATCAGTGACAGGTCGGTTTTGAATAGCCAGGCTATCGCAGCACAGAGCAATATGCTAAAGCCTAGGCTTGGTAAATACATAAAGCGTTCGGCCATCATACCCGGTGCCGGGCGTACAATATTTGAGTAAACAATTATCGATATGATATACAGCACACCCCCGAATACAAGTATGGAACGCTTGCGGATATTCATAGCAAGGAAGCACACGAACGCAAGATGCAGTAATAAGGATACCCATACATAAACATTGTCCCATCCCACCACAGGTACATACTTGTACCCGTAATAGTATACCAGCCGCGATGGGAAAATATGTAAGTACAAGTATCTGCCTGCTACGTTTATGCTTGTTGCCAGCTTTATGAGCACATCGCTATTCACCTTATAGAATGGGTTCTCATGTTCAAACGTTATCCTGTGCGAGGGCACCGCAAAATGGCGGCCGAAAACAAAGATGATCAGGCGTGGTACCAGTATGAGTGAACTATATTGCAGTATTTTCTTTAAGGAAAGCTTGCTGAAGAAATAGAAAGCTATGGGGATAAGCACAACAAAAGGTGTCGCGGTTTTTTTGGAGCACATCGCCAGCATAAAGAGGACAACGTATAGCAACCCATATACCCATCTCCTGGTCTCATACATTTTCCAGATGGCAATAAGTGCCGACAAAGAGAAGAAAAACTCCAGCAGTTCATCCCTGTTCTTTATGTTGTCAACGATCTCTGTATGGAGTGGGTGAACCGTAAATACAAGGCAGGCCAGGAATGCGAACCAGGAATATTTTTTTGTGAACCACTTTCGCAGCAATATGAATAGCAGTACGCAGGTAAAAGCATATAGTACAACATTTACCAGGTGGCTGGCCTGCGCCGAGGGACTGATAAATATATACTGCAGAACGAATGACAGAAGCGCTACCGGCCTGTATTCATAGTTGTTGTCGGCATCAGTAAAGGTATGCGAGGTGAATATTTGGGGGATGCTTTGCAAGCCCCTACCCGCCATTGCCTTTGCATTAACTGTGTATAGTTCGTCATCCAGGTTGAAGCCGTTATTAATGCTGTTGGCATACAGCAGGAATGCAACAAGAAACAATGTAAGGACCTGGAAAAGAAAATATCGGTCGGTATTCTCTCCGCCTGCGTTATCCCCCGGCACACTGTTATTGGCTATCGTTCTAGTGGCAGTTTTTTTATTGGCAGTCACAGCTTTAAAATTAAACAAAAAATGCTGCCCCGGGGTGGAGCAGCACTTTCGTTGACTTACTATTTATCTTACCAGTGTTACGTCGCCTTTAATAATAGTTTCTTTGCCATTACAGAGGTACGTTATGAGATATTGATATACGCCTATGTCCTGCGCTATGCCATTGTAGCTGCCATTCCAGCCATCCTTTTCATTGCTGGTGGTATATACTTCCTGGCCAAAGCGGTTGAAGACCCTGAGGCTCTCCAGTTTGTGCCTGCCCGGGTTTATAATGCGGAACAGGTCATTCTTGCCATCACCATTAGGTGAGAAGGCAGAGGGCAGCAAAAGCTCACAGCAGGGTTTCGTATTCAGCATAATGCTATCCATGCTGGTACAGCCATACTCATTGGCCACCTCCAGTGTTATGTACTGGCTCCTGTCGGCATGCACACGCACTACTGCATTGTGCTCATTATCGTCAAACAACTGGCGTGGCAACCAGCGGAACGTGTACTTGTAATTGTTTTCTGTTGATGAAAGTTCCACATCGTCACCGGTACACAGGTCGTTTATTGCACCTGCAGTGCTGATCTTAGCCAGCGGGCGCTCGCGTACCGTCACAGTATCGGTGGCCCTGTTCATACACTGGTCTTTTGCTGTAACGTCCAGCTTTACCACGTAAGTACCCGGCTGGTCCCAGCTCAGGTAGTACGGGCCTTTATCATGCTCAACGGTTGAGCCTGTTGATGTATGCGCACCTGCAAAATCCCAGAGGTAGCCCTGTAGTTCCATATCGGTATATGTTATGGACAGGTAGGCAGGATCATCGGTACATACTGTTCCGTTATTTATGTCTATCGTGACGATAGGAGTTTGCTTAACAGTGATGCTGTGCGATGCAGTAGGGCTGAAGCATCCGTTCTCAGAGGCCACCAATGTCACATCAAACTTGCCGATGTTGCTGAAGCTAACTGTATAAGGGCCCTGGCCGGTGCCGCTTTGTATGGTGCTTCCTATAGGCCATGTCCAGTTGTAAGTAGTCATTTGGCTGCCATTGCCCACATAGCTGAAGAGCAATGTATCACCCTGGCATACCTCATCGCGCGATGCAGTGATGCCTGCTGTAGGCTTATAGAATATAATAACCTTGAGCGGTGTGCGGTCGCTTTCGCAGCCTTGTACCGTTTGGCTTGCATACCATGTAGTGGTGTCAGGAACAGCGGTGGATGGCACAGGGGCTGATGTTAATGCAAGGCCACCTGTTGGCACATCATACCACTTTATGTTCTGTCCTGCAGCAGTAAGCGCTACAGAAGAGTCATACTGGCAATAGGTAAGGTCTTTGGTAACCGGTGGTTGCGGCTTTGGTATTATAGTTACCGTAATGGGCAGCCTGTTACTTTCACAGCCGTCATCTGTCTGGGTTACATACCAGGTAAAGGTGCCGGATGTAGCAGTGGAAGGCGTGGGTGCTGTAGAAGATGGTGTGCCACCTGTAGCAACTGTATACCATTGCAGTGAATCGCCTGCGGCAACTAATGGCACCGCAGTACCATCGAACTGGCAATAAGTGGATGTTGGCACCGAAGAGGTAGGCGGGGCAGGTTTGGGTTTTATCCAAACGTTCTGCGGCGTACGTGCACCTTCACAACCCGGTTGCGTGGTCTGGCTTACATACCAAACAAAGTTGCCCGCTATCGCTGTGGAAGGCGTAGGAGCCGTAGTGGTACCTACACCGCCTGTAGGCGTTGTGTACCATTTAAGCGTATCGTTAGGATTTCCGGAAGGCGACGCAGTAAGTGCTACCGGAACATCCTGCTGACAATATACTACATCAACTGGCGTAGGAGCTCCCGGTGTCTGGTTGATCACTACATTAATGGTAGACGGCTGTAGCAGGTTGCAGCCAAACTGGCTGGTAACAGATACAGTGTAAGTACCTGCACTTGTCGTCTGGGCGTTTGTCACCACCGCATTAGTGGTGGTATCGGGAGTGGCAATGCCGGGGCCGGTCCAGGCGTACACAAAGTTTGCTGCAGGGTTGGTCACATCCAGGTGCAGATCGTTGCCGGAGCATAATGGTGTGTTGGCGGCAAGTGTGGGTACGGGTGGAGCAGGATTGACTGTTACATTTATTGTGAACGGTGCCGATGTACAGTTGGCAATAGTAGCGGTAACTGTGTAAACACCCGTTGCGCTGGCCGGAGCATTGGGTACTACCGGATTAGCCTGGTTTACGGGGTTCACGAATGCAGGCCCTGTCCATGAGTAAGAGTTGGCTGCAGCCGGGTTACCATTGAGCGTTACGGTTGATGTAAGCGAGAGTGTTTGTCCCTCACATATAGGTGCATTAGTAGTTGCGGTAACAACAGGCGGATTAGGATCTGATAATACTATTGGCCCTTGTGTAACTGCTGATGTACAATTATATGAAGTAGTAAAACTAAAGTCTGTATAGCTGCCTGCCGGTAAGGTGGGTATAGTCATAACCCCGTTAACCGCAATAAGGCTAATAGTTTGCGGACCTGTAACGCTGCTGGTATAATTGACCACACAAGCACCATTAATAGGCACGGCCACAGAATCTACATTGAGCGTTATTGAGCCTTCACTGCCCAGGCAGGTTGTAGGATCGGAAGATGTGATACCCGATATAACAGGTGGCGTGGGATCTGACAGCACTATTGGACCCGGCGTAACAGCTGAGGTACAATTATATGCTGTAGTAAAGCTAAAGCCGGTGTAACTACCTGCAGGCAGTGATGGAATTGTCATGACACCATTTACCGCAGTAAGATTAATAGTTTGCGGACCGGTAAGGCTGCTGGTATAATTGACCACACAAGCACCGTTTATTGGCACCGCAATGGAATCTACATTAAGTGTTATTGAGCCCTCGCTGCCGCCACAGGTAACCGGATCGGCAGGAGATATACTGACAATTGTAGGTGGTGTGGGGTCTGATAATACGACAGGCCCGGGTGTTACCCCCGAAGTGCAGTTATATGCAGTGCTGAAGCTAAAATTAGTATAGCTGCCAGCCGGCAAGACGGGGATGGTCATTACGCCGTTAACAGCAGTAAGGTTTATTGTTTGCGCACCCGAAACACTGCTGGTATAACTTACCACGCAAGCACCGTTGATAGGCGTTGCCATAGAGTCTACGTTAAGCGTGATAGCACCCTGGCTGCCACCGCAACTTGTCGGGTCGGTAGAGGTAATGCTTACTATAGTGGGTGGAGTGGGGTCTGACAACACAATGGGCCCGGGTGTAACAGCAGAGGTACAATTGTAAGTTGTGGTAAAGCTAAAGTTGGTATAGGTGCCGGCCGGCAAGGACGGTATGGTCATTACACCATTAACGGCTACGAGGTTGATCGTTTGTGCACCTGTTACGCTGCTTGTATAATTAACTACACAGGCACCATTGATAGGCGTTGCAACAGAGTCCACATTCAATGTAATGGTGCCCTGGCTGCCGCCGCAAGTGGTTGGGTCAAAAGTAGTGATGCTTGTTATGACCGGCGGAGCAGGATCTGACAATGTTATCGGCCCGGGCGTAACTGCCGACGTACAATTGTAAGCTGTAGTAAAACTAAAATTCGTATAGTTACCTGCAGGCAGAGTTGGGATAGTCATTACCCCATTTACAGCCACAAGATTAATAGTTTGCGGACCTGTTACACTGCTTGTGTAATTTACTACACAAGCGCCATTAATAGGTGTGGCAGCAGAATCTACATTCAATGTTATTGTACCCTGATTGCCGCTGCATGTAGTGGGATCGGTAGTGGTTATACTTACTATTACCGGAGGAGCGGGGTCGCTTAATACAAGGGGGCCGGCTGTAACTGCAGATGTGCAATTATTAGGTGCGGTAAAACTGAAGTTAGTATAGCTGGCTGCCGGCAAATTCGTAATGGTCATAACACCATTCACGGCATTTAAGTTAATGGTTTGCGCGCCTGTGAGGCTGCTGGTATAGTTGACAATGCAGGGGCCGTTAACGGGTTGTGCTGCAGAGGTGACGTTTAATGTTATACTGCCTTGTGCTCCGCCGCAGGTGACGGGGTTGACAGATGTGATGCCCGTGATAACCGGTGGCGCAGGATCTGAAATAACAACTGTGCCTGCCAGCACATTAGAAGTACATAAAGTGGTCAAAGAGGTGATGCTGAGATTGCTATAATTAGCTGCGGGCAAGCCTGTGATGGTAAGCGTATTGCTTACAGCAGCTATAGAACCTGTTGTTACCGTACCGGCAACACTGCTGGTATAAGTGATGGTGTAGTTCCCGGATAATGTAATTCCGGTCACGGTGAGTGTACCATCGCTACCGCCACAAGTTGTGGTGTTGGCACCCGAAAACGATACGATAGAGGGCGGAGTGGGATCTGTTAAAACAGCAGGTCCCGCCAATACGTTGGAAGTACAAAGTGTGCTTGATGACTTAATAGTGATATTCGTATAATTAGCCGCCGGCAATCCTGTAACGGTTACTGTGTTTCCCACAGCGGCAATGGCACCGGTTGTCACGGTACCTGCAACACTGCTGGTATAGGTAACCGTATAGCTGCCTGATAAGGAAGCCGCCGTGATTGTTATGGTGCCCTGGCTACCACCGCATGTGGTGGGATTGGTTGATGTTACAGTTGTAATTGAAGGCGGCAGGGGATCCGAGAGTATTACCGGCCCCGCAGCGACATTGGAAGTACAAAGCGTAGTAGATGACTTAATGCTGATGTTGGTATAAGTAGCAGCTGGAAGGCCGGTAACAGTTACTGTATTGCCCACTGCAGCAATTGGTGCAGTAGTGACCGGGCCTGTCAGACTGCTGGTATAGGTGACTGTATAGTTACCTGTAAGTGAAACCGCTGTTATTGTTATCGTACCGTTAGTACCACCACAAGTGGTAGGATTGCCGCCACTAAGGGTAGTAATGGAGGGCGGAGTGGGGTCGCTTAACGTAAAAGGCCCCGCTAATATATTGGAAACACAGAGTGTAGCAGACGATGTGATCTTAACGTTGCTATATGTAGCAGCGGGTAAGCCGGATACTGTTACCGAATTGGCTACAGCGGCAATAGCTGCAGTAGTGACCGTGCCTGCCAGGCTGCTGGTATAAGTGACCGTGTAGTTACCGGTCAGCGAAGCGCTGTTGATAGTCAATGAACCATTGCTGCCGCCGCAGGTGGTAGGATTGGCGGTGGTGACCGATGTGATAACGGGTGCGGGGGGATCGCTTAGCGTAAACGGGCCGGCTAATATGTTGGAAACACAAAGTGTGGTAGAGGATGTGATCTTGATATTAGTGTAAGTTGCAGCAGGTAAGCCCGATACAGTTACGGTATTGGCAACGGAAGCTATAGCGGCTGTGGTTACCGTGCCCGCAAGGCTGCTGGTATATGTAACTGTGTAATTACCAGTAAGCGAAGGACTGTTTATAGTAAGTGAGCCATTACTGCCACCACAGGTAGTAGGATTGGCAGTAGTAACTGAGGTAATAGATGGCGCTGCCGGATTACTCAAAGTAAAAGGGCCGGCCAATATATTGGAAACGCAATTGGTGGTAGACGATGTGATCTTTACATTGGTGTATGTAGCAGCGGGCAGGCCGGTAACAGTGACCGAATTCGAAACCGCAGCGATAGCTGCCGTTGTTATAGTGCCTGCCACACTGCTGGTATAAGTGACGGTGTAGTTGCCGGTAAGCGAAGCGCTGTTAATAGTTAATGAACCATTGCTACCACCGCAGGTGGTAGGATTAGCAGTTGTAACCGAAGTGATGGACGGCGCTGCGGGATCGCTTAAAACATAAGGGCCCGCTAGTACATTAGAGCTACAGGTGGCTGCGGGAACCTTTATGCTAATATTGGTATAGGTAGCGGCAGGCAAGCCGGTGACAGTTATTGAATTGGATACGGCAGCGATTGAGCCTGTGGTGACCGTACCTGCTACACTGCTGGTATATGTGACAGTGTAGCTTCCCGAAAGTGATGTGCCATTAACAGTAAATGATCCATTACTGCCTCCACAAGTGGTGGGGTTAACAGTACTAACGGATGTGATAGCGGGAGGTACACAAACAACCGGTGTCCACCGGAAATAAGTATAAAGATTTGAGGGTTTGGCATTATTCTTTGATCTTACACCTTGTCCATTAGTAGTGGCTAGTGTTGTATTATTTAACCATGCTGCGTTACTTGTGAGATTCCTGTGATGAAAATCCGAGTTTGATGTTCCACGCAAACCTATCTGGACAGGTTCCGTGTAATTTACTAAAGTGCAGTTACCATATGCAACTTCGATCGCATTTGTTGTCTCATACATATTGATCGCAAAATATATGTCTTCGGTACCCACGTTCGACCATGCGTTATACCTACTGGTCCTACACCAAAGAATCGTCAAGGTCCTGTTAGGTGCAGTACCCGTTATTTTATAAGTAATAGGAGCAGCGGAGGCGTCATAGAGATCATCTGACATAGGGCAAAAAGCCCCTGAATACCCTGCGTTACTATTGATCGCGGCGTAATTTGTCGCTCCAATCGCCGTAGCACCAAAACTGATGGCGCCATTGCTACTCACCTTACAGCTTGTGTAATTTGTACCATTAAAATTAAAGACAAAGCCACCGGGGAAATTAAATGTTGCAGTGTTGTCATCCCAATTGGCGCCAATAATAATATTTGCAGTGGACGTACTTGCCGGATTTGTGGCAACTGTGCCCTGCGAAAAGGTATACAGACTTGCCACCTGCGCAAAGCCGGCACTACCAACAAATAGAATAATGAAAACAAGCAGGATGAAAGCTTTAAAGACATTCACGGGGACGCCATGGGTTCCTATACGCCTTTTGCTATCCTGGGGGGAGGAGCGTTTTTTAAGCATGAGTTACAGTTTTACTAAGTACTAATTACTAAATTAACGTTAATTTTCTGAACTATAAAAAATAATTTCCTATATATTATTATGCTAAAATAAAGCATTAATGGATGGAAAAATTCTATTAACTAATAGTTAATAAATTGAGTATAAATATATATATTGATGCATGAAAATGTAATTATTACCATGGCCATGCAGATACTGCGAGATGAGAATCAATGCAAGTCTGCAATTGGTCTATAACCAATTGGGCAGGGCTTGCTAAAAAGAGTCAGTTACAATTTAGAAAGAAACTGCATGGTGTCTATGCCATCTGCGTAATCGCTGAGTGAGGGAGTTTGAGTAGTGCCAAACTTCAAAGCATCGCGGCCAAGAACGCATTGAATCTCATTGCTGCTTTTCAACTCATTCATTAATGTTTCCTTATCGTTATAGTAACGATAATGTAACACTGCGACAGGAGAAAATGGCATATCATTTTCTCTTAACAATATAGAGCCATTCGTGAGATATGGAATTTTATTGAGCAGGTATATTGCCAGGTAGTAATCGTAATTATTCTTGAATTTGTGATGGCCTATAAGGCTCTCATAGCTTTTGAAAACGTCAAGGAGTTTTGAAAAATCATATTGTAAGGGAACGCAGAGCTGGCTTACGTTGCGGCAGCCCAGGCCAAAATAAGTAAATACATCTTTTGCAAGATCGTTCAACTCAAGCTCCGTTTCGGTACCATCAAGAACAGCAACAGAGGTACGGTTCTTCCTGATGATGTTGGGGTACTTACCGAAATACTGTTCGAAATACCTTGCGGTGTTGTTGCTGCCTGTGGCTATGTAAGCGTCACAACCTTTCAGCATTTCGGCCACTTGCACTTGTTCCGCTACCTGCGGAGCCCATTCGATGAGTTTGTTCAGCAGGTGGGTAATAAGCAAGTTGTCTTTGGATGACAATTTAAGCATGAGCTTGTGGCCACTGATAAAACCACATAAGAAATCGTGAAAGCCAACGAGTGGTATATTGCCCGCCATCACGATGCCTACCGTTTTTGCCTCTGAGGGCATTTGATATTGTGCAGCCCATTTTTCCAGCTTTTCTTTTTGAAGGAACCCGGTGGCTATGTTCACTGATGCTGTTTCAATATCGCTGAGGGTAAACCAGGTATTGGACCTGGCGGCCCTTTCCTGAATGGCCAGCCATTCTTCGCTGCCGGAAAGCATATATTTACCTAAGTTGTCCGCCAGTTCTATCCTATTGATTAAAGAAAGCATGTTTTTTGTACAATTTCTGTGTGCGAAATTGTAACTTTGTGCGCACATAAACTAAAATAAAAAGTAAAGATATATATGGCTATTAAGATAACCGATGAATGTATCAATTGCGGGGCTTGCGAACCGGAATGCCCTAATAATGCCATTTACGAAGGCGGAGTGGAATGGGCTATAAAGGACGGTACTTCTGTAAAAGGAGATTTTGTACTAATGGATGGCAGCCATGTGGATGCAGATGCAAAGCAGGCGCCTGTGGCAGTTGACACATATTATATTACGCCTAACAAGTGTACGGAATGCCAGGGTTTTCATGAAGAGCCGCAATGTGCTGCGGTATGTCCCGTGGATTGCTGCGTACCCGATGAGATGTATCGTGAAACGGTTGAAGAGCTATTAGCGAAAAAAGAAAAACTGCATTTATAGAAAAACATTGAAATATAAATAGAAAAGGAGCTATTGTATACTGGCTCCTTTTTTATTTGACTTAGTTTGATGGCCTCATTGATTAGATATCATAGCAATTCTCCGGGGCGATTGCTCTTCGCCGCCACGCGTGGAGGCTATACGCCCATTGCAATAACGCTGTGTAAAATGAAAAAAGGAGCTATTATATTGTAGCTCCCTTTTTATCTAAAATTTGGAACTTTAATGAATGTCGAGATCCTCGTGGGTATCATGCGCATGCAGGATATCTTTAGCATGATTTACCTCGGCTTCCGTGCCATGGGCGACAACGATAAACCGGCCTGCTTCCAGGTCTTCGTGATATTTTTTTACATTCTCGTCCTTAACGCCAACAGTGGTTAAGACAGAGGCGATACCACCACCGATCAAGCCAAAATCAAAACCAGCTATGGCACCTACAAGGGCACCTGCGCCATATAAGAAACCAAGGCCGGGTATTGCGAAAAGTCCAACCCCTGTAA
>APMI01023306.1_pt1 | contig 12804 bp, 10 predicted proteins | sample 667938 | NCBI WGS metagenome assembly APMI01 (sample SAMN01084076, study PRJNA167559) | wastewater metagenome | biome: Wastewater | place: Denmark: Ejby Moelle, Odense | collected 2011-11-28 | reverse complement strand
ACAAATCAAGGCATTTTTGGACACACTCGATCTCAAGCTCTCAATTAAAGCAAGCAAATCTAAAATTATCATATGTAAGTTTGTTGATGATGTAGAGATAACTAGCTCAGGGTTAAATTATATAATTCTTCTCAGTTTATTTGTAGATTCAAACTGAACTTTCCAGTCTCCACTTTTTAAGTCGCATTGAACATTTTTCATCTCTTTTTCTGGCTCCGAAAGTGGTTTTAACTCTTATTTGCTCATGTAATCAGAATTTTTATTTTCAATTGTTTTCATAGGCGATCCATCAAATTTTTTACGCTGTGTCACTTTCAAAGTTTGAGAATTTTTAGACAAAGCTGGAAGAAAAGTCTAATCTTACTCTACATTCGTTATTTATTTGTCTAAAGTCCTATATGTCTTGTCCAAACTAGAAGTTTCTTGCGTCGACAAGGCACCTCGTTTCTTTTTGAGATGATTAATTCTTTTCTTAACAACATCAAGTGAGACATTAAGTTTTCCTTCATCTTCACTGTCTTCTTTGCGATATGTTACAGATTTTTATTGATAAGTTGACCTAAAATTGATGCTCTCTTATGCTTTTCTCTTTTTCTATAAATCGAGCAGCTGTTTCCTTTATTTTTAGTGCATTAACTTGCTTATTTTTTCCATGTACATTTGAAAGAACACATCTGGCATATCTTTTTTAAGCTGCTAATTAAACTTTTATATTTCATTGGATTTAAACACAATTTGAGCAAGACAATCTAGTGTGCGTATTTTTATTTTAGTCTTGGGATCGTCAGTGAACACTACTATTTTCTCAATAATATCTCCGGTGGGATAACTTATTGCTTCAATTGGGTTCTATTCGTAAATGTAGTGAATTATATTGAGAGTCTCATCTTTTAAAAAGGTGTTTGTGTTACGTCGAATATTCTCGAGTAGTTCTTTAATCCACATTCCCTTATCTGTTTTGACTATGAGCTCCCGAATTACTTTGGAGACAATTTGGCGAATTGATATTTTTGGATCTCCTAGTTTTTCGATGATCACACATATTAAATTCTGGAGCTGTATGTCTGAGGACTTTATCTACTGCACAACATTCTCTAGTATCTTCAGAGTAAGGCCTACGATGCGTGGGTTAGAGTCTTTGAGCAATCTTAAAATGTTCGGTAGTGCTGCTTTTATAGAGGCTTCAAACTCAGGCTTATTTCTGTTTGTTTGAATTTTAAACAAAATATCTTCCACTGCTTCGGTTCTCTCTTTGAGATTACCTTCGTTGCTTATGTTATTGAACATTTTTACGAAGTTAACATTTAAGTTTTGTTATTTATCTGGCTTTTTTTCCTTCTCCTAGTTGTTTGTAATACTTTTCTTTATTTTCTCTAATCTCCTTTGGTAAGTTAAATTTTGAGTAGTTTGCTCAAGCGTCTTTAGCTCTATCTTAGGTATTTAATCAACTACAACCTATGATACTGGTTCTTGTTTAACTGGTTCTGGCTTTGGTTTTTTTCTTTGATTTTCAATTATCTGTCTAACAAAATCGGAAGTCAAGCAAAGATCTGTATTTGGTAGCTTCTGCTCTGTTGTGCTCATAAAATCTAACAATTTGTTGAGATAACCAAGTGAAAGCAGTTATACAGTCTGTTTAGAACCTTCATTCTTGCAGAGGCTGAGAAGGCACTGAGCTGCGGCTTTTGCTATAGACAAGTTGTCGTCGCCTGCTGTCATTATCATTACTTGGAACAGGCGCTTGGATGGCTCTGAGACCCAGTTAAAATACCGCAGTTCGAGAATGAAGATCGACTGGAAGCTGTTAATTGATTTTTGCTTTATTAATATGTTATCGTGCTCAAAACCAGACTATAAATATTACTCCAATATGGCATCGAAATTGTGGTATGTTTTTACATAGGCCAACAGGCTGGTATGGCTGGCCTTACGGATGGACGGCTTACTAGGGTGGCCCAAATTGTAAATTAGATACTTGAGGTGTCTACTTTTTATAGCCTGTTCATTATCTTTGGAGATAACGCTCAGTATGATTTAAGAAAGTAAAAGAGTGCAAAGTATATTGATATCGTCGCGCTCCTACATATACAATTCCTCCATACTGGTAAGTACTGCTTTTGAACTCAATTGAAATTGTTTTTTATCGTTGAGGGCTAGAGTACTGAGGCGTTTGAGGGACTCAGCCTTGAATGCAAGTGAGCCCTCTGCTAAACACTTTATGAGAAATTCGTAGTCGTAAGTATTGAAACTGGTCATGAAATAAATATATAACCCAAATGCACTAATTAATAACTTTCTTCAAGTGATGAATCACTAATTTTAGTCCCTTACGTAATTTTAATTCTTGATTGTTAATGATTTTTAGGAGTGAATGTAATAGACTGTAATATTTAAAATTGGAAATGGATGCTGTAAACTTCTTGAACAAAAAATACACGAGCATACACAATACTATGCCTCTTAGTCAATCCAGATCGCGTTCATCTCGAGCATTCATGCCTTCTCACTTGAGCCAGGTTATCCATAATCAAACCCATAGTGAAATGCTTGGCGGCCTTGCCATTGTGCCCGAGAGTACTCAACTAAGATCAAACCATTGCAATTAGCATCCGCAATAGATAATAAGACACCTGTGCTTAGACTGCATTCAGCTGTTGTGCCCCGAGTGCATCGGGGACCACATTGCGATCCACAAGTAGAACAACTCTTTCCCCAACATTAAGACCCTGAAGCAGGTGCGGCAGGAAATGAACAGCAAGCTGCAGTAAATCGCAGCCTACATGGTGAAGGAAAAGAATCACCCCAAAGATATGGCTCGCAATGTAGAGGCCATCCGCAAGTAGAGCACCGACCGGATCGATAATCTTAGGCGCGACCTCATTGAATATGTCTAGCAGTGGATCCTTAAACTGAGGGCATCGATTGTCAATAACTTGGGCTACGACTAAATAAAACTCATCCAGCAAGAAATGCTTTCACTGCAGTAGGAAATCAACCAGCTGATTTCGTCGTTGTCTAGCAACAGCAGCAGTGTACACGATATAAAGAAAGCGTATCAAATTGACGCAGACCGACTTCAATCCTGTTATCGCCAAATGATGGAAAAGTACACTGGCCTATGTGATGCCATGAAGATTGAAGTGGATCTTAATGGATCCAAGTTTATTGATGGGATCTAACAAGCCATTAGCCTACATATTGGTCATAAAAGCAAAAACAACGTCATCAGATCCGACAATGAGTTTGCTCAACCTGTATAAGATATTGCACAGAGACAGCCAGCAAGTAAAGCATCTTAGACTACTTTCAAAGAGGAAGATATAAATAATGTCCATTTACTTTTTCGTATAGTTTCTGGGACAAATGTGCTATAAATTTTTGACCTGTCCTCGCCAAGCTTAGGAGTCAAGAATTTTAAATTGTAAGGAGTATCATGTTACCCTCTGAACTCAGCTAGCTTGCTGCCAGATGGAATGCTGGTTGTAAGCGGGGGTATGCTTTCTGACAATAAGAAATCAAATGTTATTCAAGTATTTGACTATGAAAATAAAAAACTTGTCAGCGAGGCCAAGCTACATGCAGGCAGAAGCAGTCACAGGACAGTCGTACACGAGGGGATGATCATAATTATCGGCGGATTCACTAACAATAATGAATAGTGCAGAGATGTTGAAGTCTTGACTGTGAACGGCCTCGAGCTATCATAGCACAAGTGCAAATGGGGAGGTCCTAATCTTAGCATCAAACATGGCAACTAAATATTCAAGGTCACTGTATCTGGGGTCGAAAGCATGAACCTCAGCACTTTTAAATGGTAATAACTGACGATGTAAGTCCCATTCGCGTTGAGCAAAGGCATGCAAATTGGTCACCTGTTTAACTAGAAAGGTCAATCTTCTATAATAGTGGTAGGAGACGATAAAATATTATACTTGTGGGATGGAAAGACGAATAAATTTTAACAATTTGAGTCGAATATGTCAAAGTCTATCGTGAGTTGCACTACGGTGGGGAGCACTCTGTATGGCTGGATCTAAGGGTCCAAACCAGGAATATTTAAGCTTGTTAATCATTAATGGTAGCTCGAACATCAATTGTTAAATTGAAACCACATTGATAATTTATTTTCATTAACTTTATTATCAAATTGTGTTATTGTGAAAGAGATTTTATTGAAAATAGCAGATTTAATGATATAATGGGTCTAATTTAATTTATTTTGGATCAATTCCATTTAATGAAATAAGATAATAATTTTGCGAGGACAGCATATTTTTATAATTATTTGTACAAAGTTTACTGACCCTCCTAATAATAGAAGATGAAGGAGAGGCCAAAGAATCTCCCAGAGTTAAGTACTTCGAGTGCCTATACTCAATGAATGCTGTATTTATTTTATAATGCAGTCGATATCAGTAAAAAGCAGACTCACTTTTGTTGTTTATTTCAGGCTGATCCAAGTAGTTTTTTAAAATTTGCTTCATTCCTCTTTCGCTTTTTTCAGTTTTGAATGCTGTCTTTATATATAATTTATGAATCAAGTTAGCGAGTTATTGCTGAAGGCCGAGGACATTTTCGAGAAATACGTTGATGAAATTGAGGCTAGTAAAATCGGAGAAATATCAATAAGAAGGGCATTAAAAAAGTATGATGTCAAAAACTTGAAAATCAATAACGTGACCCCGCTGAGGGCCAAAAAAATGTATAAATGCATCTTGCCAAAGTATGGTTTTCTTTATTTAGATACTCTAGTCCAGAACCCACTAATAACAAATGCTGGCTGGAAAACGAGAGAAGGCTTTTTATTTGGTGTTCGCTCTGTTATCTACACAAAAACCAAATGGAAATTAATTCTTTGGTAAAAATAAAATTATTAAAGAAGCGGCATGACTTTTAGTTTCTTGCTTCTATGTTTCCCCTTAAGTAGATTGAACTGATTAAATTTCAAATATACTCCCTTGTGAAAAAAGATAACAAAAATAGCGGCTGGAAACCAGAAGAAGACGCTCTGCTTAGAAAACTAGTCGAGTATATTATTAGTTACATAGAAAAATAGAAGACAAAGATTTAGAGTGGAGTCATGTTTCTAAAGAGTTTTTCATTTAAAGCAAGGAAGAATATTTTAGAAATGCAAAACAATGCCGAGAGAGATGGTTAAATTACCTTGACCCCAAGAAAACAAAAGGTAAATGGGAGGCATAACAGGACAAAATTTTACTTAACTAAGTGTTATCTAAGGGCAAAAAGTGGTCAAAGATTGTACAAGCCTTAAATGGAAAGAAAAACGAGCACATGATCAAAAACAGATATAAAAGTTTAATCCATAGGAAGTAAAAGTCGAATAAAAACAAAAAGATAAGCGAAAATGACCTTATTAAAATGATTTTGAGAGATTATGAGGACAAAAGCGCTTCAAATTTAGCTTCAGAAATGTCTGATCCTGAAAGTCAAGAGGACTCTTAATAGTTATCTAAATCGTAATAAGAAAAAGCTTAAAGAAGTGAAGCTTATAATCAATAGGATGAAAAAACCAGTAAAACCGTGAAAACATTTCCTAAGTAAACAGAGCCAACTAATTTTTTAAAAAGGTGTCGCAATTGGCCCATTATCGTTGAACCTAATAACAAGAAAGTCGTGCTTAAATAATAAAATATTGAATAGCATTAAAAATAGAGCGGGACGATACACAACTAGATTGAAATCTGCGGAAATAAGGCAGATAAAGAGTTTATCAACAACTTATTTTACAATGTGAGCACTCCATTGGCTGAAGAAAATCGGATGTCTCATAATATGTTGGAGAATAGAAGCCCTGCATTTTTGAGTTCTCCTTACCCAGCGATATGGACTCCAAGTGTGTTTTTCTTGGACGAATCACAAGTTGCTGCCAGTCCACTTGGATTTCCTGACTTCACCGCGAAGGCAAGAAACTTCACTAGCTTCATTCCCGACAGCTCCAAGTCTTGAAGCTCTATATCATTTATTCAATATTGTTTATGCTGCGTCTGATTTCAGTTAATTGATAACACATGCTATAAAATAGCGCCATTGTGATTATGTATTTAATAAAATGCAGCAAGACACTAAACCCGATCGCAAAAAATAAAAGCCCACTATTGAAAATATCAGCTTGAGCTTAATCTCTGAAAAGCATAAATATGAGGCAAACGAAGTTAATGTGTATTCACCGTATGAATTGTACGAGGGGCAAAAAAAGTTTGCATCATATGTAGCAATATTTCCACTTAGATTATCTAATGCCTAAAAAATAAGCAACATGCCTTAGTCCAAAGCCCAACAGGCACAGGCAAGACACTTTCACTGCTGTGCTCGACTTTAAGCTGGGTGTACTATGAGCAGTCGAAGGGACGCAAGCCTCAACGAATAATATATACTTCTCGGACTCATGCCCAACTCAAGCAAGTTGTCGAATAGCTCAAGAAAACAGGCTTCAAGTTAAAGATGTCTATCCTGGGGGGACGATAGCATACTTGCATTAATGAAAACTTGGCATTGCTCAAGGGGGAAGGTAAAGATCTTGAGTGTCGGATCAGAATTATGCGACAAAACAATCAATTTTGCAAATACTTTCACGTAAATTGTTGTCTAGGCAGCACGATGAATATTTTACCAAAGTGAACGATATGGGAAAAATTGCAGATCTATAATAAATCAAGTATCTGGGGAAAACGGAAGGATTTTGTCCATTTTTTTATTAAAGACATGCCAAGTAAGAAGCCAACTTAATATTAATGCCATACACATATCTATTAGATAAAAAATCATCCCAGTCCGAAGATATGAAAGATTTGGTATAAAATTCAATAGTTATTTTTGACGAAGCTCATAACATTGCTGGGGCATGCGAAAATTCAAAATAATTTACAATTACACTTTATAATTTGTCTCGAGCTTTGCATCAGTTAAATGATTTGCGCTAATGCAAGCTGCGTTAAGCTGTAAAAATAGCAAATAAGGGACTTAAAAATCAGTAAAAAGTAACGAATTTGATAACTATCAAAACTCCACTTCATGAGTTATAGAAACATGCCAGTTTTGTTTCACTCATCCATGATCAGATTGACCGGATGGGGATTAGCTACCCTGATGGTAAAACTATGACTGTGGCCGAGTTTATTAATTTTTTTGATCGAGTCACTTAATAGAGCTAGTTTGGATCTTTGAGTAGAAATTTTTAGAACCTTCTGTAGTCAGCTCCCATCATCTCAAATGATATACTCTACAAACCGTACTGGGCGCTGGAGACATGGTTTGCGCTGCTTGCAAAACTCGTTGCAATCTCAACAATCAGCGGGGATGAGACGGGAGCGAACTATTACAAAGTACATGCTCATTACGATGGTTCCAATGTCATAATGAAGATTTTTTGTTTAGATCCTAGAGTGGGATTTCACGGATTTCTTAAAATGAAGCCTTCCTCAATAATTCTGACTTCAGGGACTCTGAGTCCTCTAAACTGCATCCCCTCATAGATGGAAGTAGAATTTGCAAGACCATTGTCCTGTGCTCATATAGTGACGAAATAGCAAGTGAATGGCTGCATCATTACGGCAGGCCCCAAGAAGATTAAGCTTAACTTTGGTTATGATAATCGCGACGAAGATAAATTGTATAGCGAATTAGGTGATGTTCTACTCTAAATTCTTTCTGTCACCGCAAACGGAGTCATACTATTCTTACCTTCTTTCAGCTTGTTGCTGAAAGTGAGAGTATAACTTAACAGACTTGGATATATTTCCAGACTTTACAGTAAAAAGAGTTTGTTTTTCGAGTAGTCAGATTCTAAATAGTTTAAGCAGGTCTTAGATCAGTACCTAGAGGAAACAGTGAAGCCAAAGGGAGCTGCCTTGTTTGCTGTTGTGCGAGGGAGGATTTCATAAGGACTTGACTTCTCAGATAAAAAATGTAGAGCTGTTGTCATGATTGGTGTACCTTATCCAGCTTTCAAGGATGTGAAAGTGATTGCCAAAATGGAATACTTAGACCATAAGTGTAAGTAAGTTAAAAGTTTAAGTGGGAAATAATGGTACCTTTGTGAGACAGTTCGATCAATTAATCAAAGTATTGGCAGACTTATCAGAAATAAGACCGATTACGGTTCAATTTATTTTATTGATTAAAGGTTTACTCGAAACGAGATATTCTCGCAGATATCAAGCTGGGCACGGGAGTCTATTAAAGTAATTGAAGATTTCGAAGAGTTTAAGTTCAAGGCTAAACTATTTCAAGAATATTTTTAAAAGAAAAATAAATAGGCCGAGTAAGTGTAGCACTTTTTCACTTCTCATCTAGGTACTAAGCTGACGAACGGACTCAATTTTAACATAAAGGGAATAAAAACTTCAATAAGCATGCCAAAGAGTGAATTTCAAATAAAAACCATAACGCCAGAAAATTAGCTTGCGAACTTGAAGGAAAAAATTAAGATGGAGTCAAAATTAGATCAAGTGAAGCAAACTACAAATTAAATATAAAAAAGATAATAAAAAGAGAGTTAGTTACCTGTAAAAAAATAAAGAATAATTTTTACCAACAGATCTATAAAATCAATTGCCTCAGTCCCTCAGCTGAGAGAGTGCCCAATCTGCAGAATGGAAAGAAGACTAATTAAAAATACAGAGTGCATTCATGAAATCTGTGAGGAATGCTGGGATATTTGGCTGAAGAAAGATCTCAGATGTCCTGTTTGCAGAGTTCGCGTGAGAGAAAAATATTTAATAAAGTCATGAGTAAGGTAAAATGATAATTATAATGGTCTAATTTATACTATTTTCTCCTCAAAATATTGATAGGCTTATCGACAGAAGAAAGGATGCTACAGTAAATAAAAATAAGTCATTATCATTCCAAGTCCATAAGGAACTCGGGATCTACTACGGGCACACAAGGAGCAAAGTGGATGTTGGGATCATAAAGAACCATGCTGAGAGAGGCTGTGGTCTTGTCCTCCACTCGGTGATTGTTGATGGGTAACTGAGAGTGTAGATACTCGCAGGCCAGCTCATGCACTTTTATGTTGCTGAATCTAATAATTGGGTAGGCCTCTTCAGGCTCATTGCTCATACAGACCACTCTCATCTTGCGGGCTACAGGTGATCGGCTGGTTTCGCTTCTGCTCCTGGTGTTTGGTCTCAGCCTTCTCCTCATGTGCTCGAAGCTGTATTATAAACTTATGAGAACCCTCTCTTTAATATAATGGGTTCTAGAAAAATCTGAAAAAGGATCATAATGATGACAATGAGTTTACATGCTGGTGTTATAAAAATTGCCACTGCCAGGAATCGAGCCTGGGTTCTCAGAGCCACAATCTGAGGTACTAACCACTATACTACAGTAGCAACCTTGTAAGTACGATCAACTGATCTCATTTATAGCTATTGCTTTGATCATTAATTCTAATTTTATAGATATCCATAATATCTTTGGAGTTTTCAATGTTCAAGAAATCAGACATGGAATACCGCAAGCTAGGCAACACTGGCTTGTTTGTCTCTGCGCTCTCCTATGGTAACTTCAATTCTCGTGAGCTGATTCCCTTCTAAGAGCAGGTGCGTATCATCAAGACATGCCTTCAGAACGGAATCAACAGCTTCGATACCGCTGAGATCTACACCGATGGCAAGGATGAGGAAGATCTAGGCAAGGTCCTCCAGTAAATCAAAGAGCCAAGAGAAAATTACGTCATTTCAACCAAAGTTTGGTGTCAGCCAAATCCCTCAGTAAACTCAGCAAGGGGCACCAGTCGTAAGCACGTTAAGGAAAGCTTATCCGGCAGTTTGAAGAGACTACAGTTGGACTATGTCGACATTGTGTATGCTCACAGCTACGATGAGGAAACTCCCATCGAATAGATTTGTCGGGCGTTTCATGAGGTCATTGAGTAGGGCTTGAGCTTCTACTGGGGAACCAGTAACTGGGATGCTGACAAGATCTACGAGGCCATGCAGGTGTGCGAAAAGTACAATCTGCACCGTCCAGTTGTTGGAGAAAACCAGTACAACATGATCAACAGAAAGGAGATCTAGGACTAGTATAGAACACTATTTGAGAACTATAAGTACGGACTATCTGCTTACAGTCCTCTCCTTGGAGGATATCTCACAGGAAAATATCTTGACAACAAGGAGGCTGAAGGCAGGATGTAATCATAAAAGACAGGAGCCTGCACTAAGAAGGAGGCTCAGTTTAGGTGGTATCATGACCTGGATCGGGAGAAAACCGATAAGACTTTAAGAGAGCTCAGAGACTTAGCTGAAAAGGAACTGGGTTGTGACCTAGCCTCTTTAGCAATTGCATGGGTCATCAAGTTTAAGTACACTTCGACAGCCATTTTCGGAGCCAGAAATGTGGATCAGCTGGAGAAATGCTTGAAATCTATTGAAGTGTACAAAAAGTTAACCAACGAAGTGGAAGGTAGAATCAATAAAATTTTGGGAACTAATCCACCAGCTAGAACCAACTGGAAAACATTTACTCCTTAGCCTCACTTCAGACCTCTTGCTCAATGATTGCATTTATAAATTGTTAATAGTTTACTACAGTTAATCTAATATCAAATATTATTGAAGATAGGATTATTTTAATATTAGCCTAAATAAATAGAAGTTCAAAAATACTGTACTAATTGAATAATTTTACGTTGGATCAGCTGTTTAATTTTAATCGGAGTGAGACATATTATAAATAAAATAAATGTACATCCCTCAACCAGGTTTCCACCAGAATCCGATGCCCATGAGCCGATACCCGATGGGTTTCGACCAGCAGCAGCCTCTGCAGCAGGTGATCTACTCGAAATCAAAATTAGAGCATATAAATTGCATTTTCCCACCTTCTGATGATGAAGGAGGGCTCTACATAGGCGATACCATCTCCACCCTCAAACCAGAATTGGTCGCAAATAACAATATCGGAGCTATCCTTTGCCTTAATCAAGAAGCAGGTAGTATTCTCATAATTCAGCAAAAAATGCTCACTTATCCAAGGCTCGATTTGAATATAAGTATATCGAGATACAAGACCGGGCGGATTATCCGATAAAATTGCACTTTGATAGCGCTAACGAATTCATTCACAAAAACATTAAGGATAAAAAGAATGTGCTCGTCCAATGTCACGCAGGAGTTTCGAGATCGGCTACCATTATCTGTGCCTATCTAGTCAAGCATAAAAACAAAATACCTTAGCAGGCTCTTCATATCGTTAAGTCAAAGAGAGAGAGGACAAAACCTAACGCAGGATTTGCACAGCAAATCGAATAGTACTGGCGAGAAATCAATAATCTCAAGTAGAAATAAGGAGAAATAAATTTAAAAACTCCTAATAAATCAAAAGCTGAACAAAAATAAGAAGTATTTTAGAATAACAAAATATAAACTCCCAATCCTGAGACAGAGGTAAAGTAATAAAAAGAAAGGGCTAAAATTTTAAACATATCTCAAGAAAAACAGCAAAAGTCTCTTTCTTTGAATAAGGGTATGCTAAAGTCATAATCCTTGTTTGAATCCCCTAAGAAACAGCAATTTCAGTCTCACACCTAAAAGAAGCCAAGAAATTCTATAGGTGATTTTGATTTAATTAAAGAAAAGAGCATGGGAAGAGCAAGCGAAAATGTCACTACAAACACACAATATTCTTTTGAATCAATGAGAGATTACAATTCGGCGCACTGGGCAAACATGAATTCGAGCTCAAACCAGCCAGTTTACTCCACTCCAATATACTATAACCAGATGCCAGTGAGAGATCCAAGGCTAATTCAGCAGACTTTCATACATCCACCACAAATGTACAACAGTGTGGGAGCATACCCAAACCATAGTCCAAATCCGGTTATGTACCCGATGAATCAATACTATCAATATTACCCGTCAACTCGCTTCAATTGATTTCATTGTATTTTGATTTTTGCATTATTAACTTAACGAAGTCTGTGCGCTTTGTTATTGATTATTAATGTTGAGATTATTAAGTATAACGACAACAGTAGGACTGTCCGATATTATAGTTATATTCGGCAGATGATAACTGATCGAACACCATTTCGAATCATTGGCTCCACTGCCACTTAGCTCACAATTTAGGGCCCTGCGTTTACTAAAACTATATACAAATAGCACACAGGTACTCAGCCGTGGGCTTAAGAAAAGCTGCACAAACTGGCACAGCTGAGTCACCCAAATTTATTGTCACTTCACCGCGTACAGCGACTGTAATCCAGTCAATAACCAGAAAATAAGACATCACTTGGTCTTTATTATGAGCACTTCAGCTGCAGTTTAGAAAAGTATGCGAAGAGTGCTCACTATGAGGAAGATTAAATCGTTAATACCTTCCAGCCTATATTGTAAACTCTTGAACATTTGGAGCATCACAAATTCCCTATTTCGTCAGTTAATCTTAGAAACATTGTCATTACTGAAAACCAAGAGGTCAAATATATGGATGATATAATTATAGATTCCACAGCTGACAGGACCACTACCCTGAGCAAAGTGTATGAAGATCTATCCATACTTCTCTTTAGTCTGCTGTTCCGTGGAGTTTAAGTTAGATCATTCAAGTCTTGGAAGAACAATTTACAGCTCCTCCGTGACAGATTCTCAAAATAAACATATAATTTTTTTATGGTAATTTTCAATCGGTCCCAGCTCAGCACAAAGGAGCCTCCGAAGACTAAAAAAATAGTGAAGAAGCATAAACCACTTGAGGGCAAGTAAAACCAGCTGCTTCAATGAATTTAATTGAAGTATATGATTTTAGAGTTGCTTTATTTAAACAAAA
>APMI01006636.1_pt1 | contig 12807 bp, 8 predicted proteins | sample 667938 | NCBI WGS metagenome assembly APMI01 (sample SAMN01084076, study PRJNA167559) | wastewater metagenome | biome: Wastewater | place: Denmark: Ejby Moelle, Odense | collected 2011-11-28 | reverse complement strand
CTTGCATGTGTTAGGCACGCCGCCAGCGTTCATCCTGAGCCAGGATCAAACTCTCCATAAAAAAACGTTTTTCTAAACGTCTACTCAAAAATAGACTGACGATGATTATTGCACAACCAAATTGTTAAATTACGTAAAAAATCTAACTGTCGAACAGATATATACCTACCATCTCGCAATCAGACTCCACCCATCATATCGCAACAGTGTGGTCCAGTCAAGAGTAATTATGAGCTATTTCGTAGCGATAAAAACAACGAGGCCAATCAACACACCGAGAATTGCGCCAACCACAACTTCCAACGGTGTATGACCTTTTGCGGCACGAGGGATCACCACACGCTCATTATTCTTTGCTGCTTTTATAAGCTCCTGGATGGCCAGCCCTTGTTCGCCGACTGATCGACGGACCATAATTGCGTCGTACATTACAACTCCCGCCACCATAATTGCAATACCGAAAAGCGCCGAATCGAACCCATTAATAAGGCCCACAACCGTCGCCATCGACATTACTGTTGCGCTGTGGGCACTCGGCATGTTTCCCGAAAGGTACAGCTGTCGAAAGCCACTAAAGTTTCGGCTCTTAATAGCAATGATGAGATATTTCGCCCCCTGCGCCACCACCCAGCTCGTTACTATAGTAAGTAAGTACGGCGAGATATCCATTTGCGCTTACTTCCCTTCCTTTAGAGGTTCCTCATCTTCACGCGTCGAATCTTCCATGAGCCCGATAGATGATACTGCATCGCCATTTGCAAGCCGCATTATTGTTACGCCTTGAGTAGTTCGCCCGAGTAGTTTAATACTATCCAAACTCAATCGGATTGTCTGCCCATTCTTAGATACAAGTATCGCTTCGGTCATGGAAGGCTCGATTGACTGCACTGATATAATCGGACCAGTCTTTGCCGTTACTACTGCCGCCTTAATCCCGACGCCACCGCGTTTATGGCTTGGGAAATTCGCGACTTTCGTCTTTTTGCCAAAGCCCTTTTCACTGATTACCAGGAGCGTCTGATCATCACTTGAGACAATATCCATGCCTACCACAGAATCATTTGGACGAAGCCTCACACCTCTCACGCCTCGCGCCGCGCGTCCCATTGGACGGCACTCACCTTCATTAAAACGAACAGCTTGTCCTGCAGATGTTGATATAATCACATCGTTCTTGCCCGTTGTCTGCTTTATCCAGCGTAGCTCATCCCCATCATCAAGGTTAATCGTGATAAGCCCATTGGTGCGGATATTGGCGTAGTCTTTAACAGGGGTCTTCTTCACTGTTCCCTTGGTTGTAGCCATAAACAGGTAACCATCGTCGCTGGCATCCTTAGCATAGTTAATAATTGATGTAATTTTTTCTTCGGGTTGGAGCTGCAACAAGTTAACTGCTGCCACGCCCTTTGCCGCAAGACTAGCAGCTGGCACTTCATAGGCCTTTAGACGGAAAACTCGTCCCTTATTTGTGAAGAAGAGCAGCCAATCGTGCGTGCTTGCAGGTACAATCTGGTCAATCACATCTTCTTCTTTTGTCGTCATACCTCGTTTGCCCTTACCACCGCGGTTTTGTCGTCGATAGTCGCTTACCAATGTGCGCTTGATATAGTTTTCTGTTGTCAAAAGTATAACAGTATCTTCTTCAGGAATCAGCTCTTCATCGCTAAACTTGCCAAGCTCGTGGTTGATAATCTTCGTACGACGCTCATCGCCATACTTTTCTTTCATCTCAAGCAGCTCAGCTTTAATAATCTTAAGAATCTCTTTCTCATCTGCCAAAATCGATTCCAGCTTGCCAATAAGGGTTAATAGGTCTTTCAGCTCGTTCTCGATTGCTTCACGCTCCAAACCAGTAAGACGACGCAGCTGCATAGCAAGAATCGCCTTGGCTTGAATCTCACTCAGTTTAAACTTAGCGATGAGGGCCGCCTCAGCCTCTTCTTGCGTCTTGCTTGCACGAATCGTCTTAATCACCTCATCGATGTGATCAAGCGCTATCTTATAGCCTTCAAGAATATGTGCTCGCTCCTTAGCTTTTCGTAACTCATATTCCGTACGCCGACGAACGACTTGCTGGCGGTGCTTCACAAATTCGTTGAGGATATCGTGAATACCTAGAATACGTGGCTGAATGCCATCAATAAGCGCAAGCATATTGTAGTGGAATGATGTTTGCAGAGAGGTTAATTTATAAAGCTGATTCAGTACCTTCTTTGGATATGCATCTTTTTTCAACTCTATGACAACTCGTACGTTACCGCGTGCGCTTTCATCACGAAGATCACTAATCGTTAGAAGCTTTTTGTCCTTCACTAAATCAGCTATCTTTTCAATAAGTGTTGCTTTATTTACAGCGTAAGGCATCTCAGTTACAACAATCTGGTGCCTTCCCTTCTTAGTTTCTTCAATATTCGCAACTGCACGAATCGTCACACTGCCGCGGCCAGTTTGATAGGCTTGGCGCATCGGAGCACCGCCATACACTACAGCTCCTGTTGGAAAATCAGGCCCCTTAACATGCTTGAGTAAATCATCTACTGTCGCTTCTGGGTTGTCTATGAGCTCAACAGTAGCATCGACAAGTTCGCCTAGGTTGTGCGTTGGTATGCTCGTTGCCATACCTACCGCAATACCCACCTGACCATTAAGGAGGAGGTTTGGTAATTTAGCAGGTAGAACTACCGGCTCCTGCTCGCTACCATCGTAGTTATCGCGAAAATCAACCGTATCTTTATCAAGATCAGTTAGCAACTCATTCCCAGCCTTCCCAAGGCGCGCCTCAGTATAACGGCTGGCTGCTGCTGGGTCGCCGTCCATTGAACCAAAGTTACCCTGACCCTGCACAAGAGGATATCTCATTACCCAGTCTTGGGCTAGACGAACCATTGAGTCATAAATACTTGAATCACCATGCGGGTGATATTTACCCATCACCTCGCCAGCAATACGCGCTGATTTGGCAAATTTACCACCTGGACGCAACCCTTGCTCACCCATTGTATACAAGATACGTCGGTGCACCGGTTTCATACCATCCCGTACATCTGGAAGCGCACGGTCGATAATGACACTCATAGAATAACGCAAGAAGCTGTCTTCCATGACATCTTCAACAGTACGATGCTCAAGGACTTTAGAGTGCGTCTGTTCTGGCTCCACTACTTCACCTTCTAGGGGGGTATTTACTTCATCTTCGTTCATACTAGACATCCAATTCCTCTAGGCTTACATCTTTTGCGCGTGTTTGTATAAAGCTTTTACGCAAACTCACTTCATCACCCATTAATTTTGTGAATATTGCGTCTGCACGTTCCGCATCCTCCACCTTAACTTGAACTAATACACGATTCTCAGGATTCATTGTGGTATCCCATAATTGCGTAGCGTCCATCTCACCCAAACCTTTGTAACGTTGAATATCGCTAAGCCCTGCCTGTTTGATAGGTGGATCTGAGGGGTTGATATCCGTGCCACGCGCTTTACGCTCTTCGACAAGCTGCTGCATAATTGCATCACGCTCTTCGTCGCTATAAGCATACCATCGTTTATTACTCTGGCCCTTTAATAAAAAGAGTGGTGGTTTAGCAAGATAAATATGTCCACCCTCGACTACTTCGCGCATATAACGGAAGAAGAACGTCATGAGGAGCGTTGCAATGTGGCTGCCATCAACATCGGCGTCAGTCATGATAATAATGCGGTCGTAGCGGAGACCACCGATATCAAACTGATCACCAATACCTACACCCATACCCTTAATGAGGCTGACGATCTCATTATTACCGAGCATACGGTCTAAGCGTGCACGCTCGGTATTAAGGACCTTGCCTCGAAGCGGTAAGATTGCCTGTGTCCTACTATCACGACCGCTCTTTGCAGAGCCACCAGCAGAGTCACCCTCTACTATATATAGCTCGCATTCGGCTGGATTTTTACTGGAACAATCAGCGAGCTTACCAGGTAGGCTAGCCCCGTCAAGTACGCCTTTTCGTATTACGTTATCACGAGCCGCACGCGCTGCCTTGCGCGCACGCGCCGCGAGCAGTGCTTTTCCGACTGCTTTCTTCGCAACATTAGGATTTTCATCAAGGAAGTACGCGAAGTACTCATTCATCACCTGCTCAACATAGCGTCGTACCTCAGGATTACCTAGTTTGTTCTTTGTTTGACCTTCAAATTGTGGATCAGGAAGTTTAACAAGTATTACGGCCGTCAGTCCCTCGCGAATATCGTCACCACTGAGATTCTCTTCTTTTTCCTTCAGTAGGCCACTTTTGCGTGCATAGTCATTAATAACTCGAGTAAGAGCCGCCCTAAAGCCTATGAGGTGCGTTCCTCCATCAGGGGTAAGAACGTTGTTTGCAAATGGCCGTACAGTCTCAACGTAACTGTCATTGTATTGCAAAGCCACTTCAATCATAGAGTCTTCTACCTGGCGTTCTACGTAGAAAATCTCGTCCGAAAGCACCTCTTTACCAATATTGAGATTCTTTACATAACTTTTAATACCACCCTCAAAATAGAAGGCTTGGCGCTCCTTGGTACGCTGATCGTACACTGTCGCATAAAGCCCCTTCGTCAGATAAGCCTGATGCCGCAAATAACTAACTACCCACTTATAGTCGAAAGAGACGGTCTCCTTGAATATTTCTGGATCTGGATAAAAAGTAATTCGCGTACCTTGAGGTCGCTCTGTTTTGCCAACCTTTTTAAATGGCACCGATGTTTTACCACGTTCAAACTCAACTCGATAAAGGTCACCGTTCTTTACCACTTCCGCTATCATCCGAGCCGAAAGTGCATTGACGACACTTGATCCAACACCATGAAGTCCCGAAGATACTTTGTATCCGCCACCCCCGAACTTTCCTCCAGCGTGAAGTACCGTTAAGACTGTCTCAAGAGTGCTCAAACCAGTCTTTGGATGTTTATCGACAGGAATACCGCGCCCATCATCTGTTACCTCTAGTCCGCCATCCTCAAGAATACGCACATCTACACGTGTTCCAAAGCCCGCAATCGCCTCATCAATCGAGTTATCGGCAATTTCCTTTATTAAATGGTGAACCCCGTCATATCCTGTGCTCCCGATATACATTCCTGGGCGCTTACGAACAGGATCAAGCCCCTCTAGAACCTGAATTTGTGAGCCATCATAAGAGCCATCATCTTTTTGTTTAGCCATTCTCCCTCTCTTTTCGGTCATTTCAGCTGGTTTACAATATCTCCAATTATACCATGAAAGAAATTGTTCATTCAAGCTATTGTGTTGAACATATTTCTTATGCTAATATACGGGCGAGAGGTATAAAATCAAACAAAAAGTAATAGGTAACGCTATGTTTAGAAAACTAGTATCAAATCTTGCATTTAGCCCAGCATTAGTAGGGCAGTTAGGCTTTTACGCCAAACGACTTCGAAAAGAAGAGGCTACCCGTCGAGTTGGCCTTATTTTCACAGCGCTAGCGTTAGTTGTTCAATCATTTGCCGTTTTCTCACCTCCTGAGGCGGCCAATGCCTCTAACCCATCAAACTTTATTCCCGGTGGTGTCAGTACCCTTTCTGAATATCTTCGCCACTACGATGCGAATACTAACAACATAAAAGACCTCTACACTACCCTTGGTATTACTCGTGCCGAAATGGCTGCCGCAAAACAGCAGCAGCTAAACTCAAAAAGAGATGGACTTATTAGTTGGGGTCTTACGAGTCACTTTAGTTATGGCCAAGGAGAACGAACCTATACTATCCGTACCTCATCTGGCGGGGTGCGTACATTTTATAATCGTCCTCTTACACTTTGGGACACGGGCCGCAACGTCAGTGGGGGCTCTTGGTACTATATATATGTAGGTTACTCTAAAAAGGCTGGTTGGTTTGGACTCATGAAAGTATGTGGCAACCTGGTAACCAAAACTCACCCGGCGCAGCCAAAATGTCCAGATGGTTATACTGGTACATACCCCAACTGTACCCCACCACCAAAGATGTGTACAATCCCAGGCAAAGAAAATCTTCGTGCAGACGATCCCAATTGTAAACCAACCCCGAAGTGTGCTGTACCTGGCAAGGAAAATCTACCTGCAAACGATCCTCGCTGCGTGCCCGATCCTGTGGCAAAGTGCGAAAGTCTAAAAATTACCAAGTTAGTAGACAATTACCAGTTAGCCGCAACAAGTAGTGTCGCACATGGCGCATCAGTGAAGGGTTATGTCTATACCATCAAGAAGGATGGTAAGGTCGTTAAAACTCAATCGGTCAACTCGACAAAGTTGACCGATTCATACACCTATGCCACAAAGGCCCAAGGTGCATATACGGTTGAGTTAACGGTGAAAACCTCGCTTGGCGATAAAACAGGAGCGGACTGCGTAAAGACCTTCAACATACCTGCACCTGAGATGTGCCCACAGAATCCGAAGTTAACAAAAGATAGCCCAGAATGCCAACCTTGTCCTGGTGATCCAACGCTATGGATCAAAGATGAGAAGTGTGCAGCCAGCATTGTTCAGACTAAGACAGCTGCCAATATTACACAAGGTAACATTAGTGCATCAACGACTACCGCAAAAGCATCAGACAAGATTATGTATACGCTTGAAGTTGCGAACCACGGGAAAGCACCAGCAGCCGTGGAGCTCGTTGAGCAGCTCGCTGATGTCGCCGAATATGCTACTATCACCGAAGCTGGTGGTGGTGTATACAATAAAGATGCAAGAACTCTCAGCTGGCCATCCGTGACACTAAAACCCGGTGAGAAACAAACTCGAATGTTTACCATTCAAGTGATGAGCACGATTCCTGCAATGGGTGTGGGGGTTAGCGATAAGACTTCTTACGACTGCCGCATGATGAATACTTTTGGCAACGCCGTGCAAATCGCTGTCGACTGCCCTGTTGAGAAGAAGGTCGTCGAGCAGACGGTTTCAGAACTTCCTCACACTGGCCCTCGCGAGAATATGATCTTCGCAGGTATTGTCTTTGCAGTTGTCGCTTACTTTTACGCACGCTCACGACAACTAAAGAAAGAAGTTCGTCTTATTCGTCGGGACTTAAACGCAGGAACAATCTAATATACAAGGGGTGGTGATGAGTAACGAAAAAGATAAATTCAATAATCATGAGCACGCATTCGATACGGAGCGTTTAAAAGATTTAGGCGCTGAGCGACATAAAGAACTAGCTCAGGAGCGCGAACGTCATTCTGTAGAGTCAGAAGGCCGTCAGAATGCTGAGCAAGCACGCCATGAAGCCCTTGAGCACGCGTCCAAAACTGAGAAAGAAGTTAAGCAGGAGAAAACCGTAGAGAAGTCACCTGCCGAACGACGCGGCCCCGCTTCCAAGCGAGAACGCGAAGCAAGCTTTAATACCACGATGAAGGAAGTCCGGACTCAGATGTCTGGCCCCAGCCGGACTTTTAGTACCGTTATCCATAACCCGACTGTTGAAAGAGTGAGCGAAGTTGTGGGTAGCACCGTTGCTCGTCCAAATGCGATTCTTTCAGGTGCCCTATTCGCATTTCTGTTTACATTAGGTATCTACTTGGTTGCACGCTTCAATGGATACCCGCTCTCAGGCACGGAGACAATCGCATCTTTCGCCCTCGGGTGGGTCATCGGCCTAATCTTTGACTATTTTCGATTACTTTTACTTGGTAAAAAATAGCACAGCTCTATAGAAGTATCAATAAAACTGCGCTGCTAGCGCAGTTTTATTGATACTTCACTGTCTGGCTTATCATCATGCAAATGTAGCTTTGTCGCGTCCTGTGCGGTAGCGTTAGCCTGCATCGAGATTGGCCGCCGGTCAGCAACCTCTTCTGTTGGCGATGAAGCAGGCTGTGAGGTAGCCATACCAGCAAATGGTGGTCGAGTTTGACGCATACTCGCAGTATCATCCGTTGGCGATTGGCTTGGAGTCAATGGAGCAATCGGTGCCGGTGTCGTCGGTAACACACCAGCTGCTGCCTGAGGCGTCGAGAGAGGCTGCACCGATGGCACTTGCAGTGGAGGCGAGGCACCCGATGGTCCCCCACTAGACATTTGTTTACGCTTTGCCAGCCACTCATCTAAGAACGACGACCCTGATGCTGGCTTTTGCAAACCGGCCATAGGCCCGCTCACAGTACCTGGTTTAACCGCTTCTTTTTTGACTCGCAGCCGGGCAAATATCTCTTGTTCAACCTGCCCACGCGGACGACCATACTTGGCCGCTGACAATCGCTTTAATGCATCACTTAGCTGCTGATTTGATTGACCCATTGGAGGAATCCAGCCCATACTAAACGGTGCTGAGGGAACACCCTGGATTTGCGCAACAACAACTGACTCATAATTTGGGAGCTTCGTAAGGTCCTCAGCATCAAACGCAGGAGCGTAGCGCTTTACCATAATTTCTGCATCAGTAATACCAATGCGGCCAGTAATAGTCGTACCAACGTTACCAATAATAGCCTCTCTCAGCTCCTCCTTGAGCTGAGTCATGAACTGATTTCCCAATACCAAACTTAATCGATACTTTCGAGCCTCAGAGAGAATTGTTTCGAAACTATCTGTTGCAAAGTTTTGGAACTCATCCACGTACAATGTAAAGTCTTGGCGTTCATCTTCAGGCATGTTCGCTCTTGCCATCGCAGCAGCTTGGAACTTCATGACAAAGATAATACCAATAAGTCGTGAGTTCAAATCGCCCATTTTACCCTTTGACAAGTTGACGAGAAGAATCTTCTTATTATTCATAATGTCCGGAAAGTTAAAACCGCTCTTAGTCTGGCCAATGATATTGCGCATAGCGTCGTTACTTATGAAGGGGCCAAACTTTGAAACTACCCAGCTAATCACTTCACCCGCCTCACTCGAACGCTGAGACGCCGGAAACTCCTTAGTCCAAAAGTCTAATACGTTTTGATCGGTAACATACTTAAGCTTACTCTTCATGAATTCCTCGTCAATCAAAAGCTTCGGTATATCAATAAATGTTCCACCCTGTGGATCACTCATGAGGAGCAATGCACAGTTACGGAAAATATGCTCCAACCGTGGGCCTACAATACCTGTATGGCCTGGGTCGTAAAGGCCATACAACATACTAATCGCCTCTTGTACTAAGAAGTCCTTTTGATCAGGGTGATCAAATTCAAACATATTCAAACCAACTGGGTTATCCATGTCGCTTGGATTGAAATAAATGACATCTTCTACGCGTTCTTTCGGAACTTTACTAAGCAAAGCCTCCACCGAATCTCCGTGCGGATCAACAAAAGCAAACCCTCGACCATCCATCATGTCCTGGTATGCAAGGTTTTCTTGCAACACTGATTTACCAACACCTGTTTGGCCAATAATATGAATGTGTCGGCGACGGTCCTTATCGCTCACGCGTATCGGCTTCTTAACCCCTCGAAATTCGTTATAGCCAAGAAGTAAACCATCATCCATTATTTGTGTAGGACCATCAACTTGTTTGCTCATTTGACGCTGAACTTGTGACGTTGGGATGCTGTTTTGATCTGGTAGGTGAAAAATAGTAGCGAGCTCAACACTGTTGAGCACATTCTGGCTAACCTGCTGCGGGAAAAAGCGAAAAATGAAGGATGTAGTTAGCTCCTCGACATTTTTTGACAAATTGAATTTGAAGCCATTATACGATGGAGAGTCAAAGAGTGAAAAAGCAGCAACAATATTTTTCAGCAAAGCCTGTGACCGCGCAGCCGTATTAGATGAAACGACAACCCTTACAAGCACCTCATAGCCCGGATAACGAGTTTTTTCCTGGATTGCCTCCACAAGTGCCTGCTCTACCGCATTGAGTTGCTTCTCCTCGGGTTTTCCGTCCTTATCTGTTTCTGGCGGTTTCCAAAGTGCCTCCATAACATCTTTTGGTGCAAATGCTCCACCAAACCCCGTTTTCCTTACGCCTTTTTCCTTAACAATTTTGTCCGCCAACGAAATAGCTGTCTTTGTCCACCCTTCATTTGCAGGGCGTACGAGGAATTGGATACCCACGCCATCTTCGCGCCCAGCAGCAGATATAGCATTAAGCAGAGCACGAGATGCATCCCGCTTAGACTCCATGTAAGTGGCTATCGGATAAGCAAACGTTTTCTTAAGCGTAAACTCGCCACCTATTGTACCGCTAATTTTTCCTATTTTGCTAAATACGTTATGTTCGGTGACTTCTTCTAGGCGAGCTGCGGGATACGCCGCAGCAATGGCCTGTGATACAACGTCCGTAAGCACTGTAGGTACAACGGCGTAGTAAAACACCAGTCCATCACGTGCAACGATCTCAAATGACAAATGTCGTTGTCCGTAAATTTTGCTTTTAAAGCCCTTGGTGGCCGTGCTAGATATAATGTTGTACATTACCTGTGCTTGAGATAACACTTCTTCGGTAAGATCACGCTTATCACGATTCTCGCCCACAACATCTTCACTTGCGGGTGGAAGATGGATAAGTATCGGGACCATCTTTAGGCCCCTCTCATAGTTTTTCGCCTCGCGTAACGTGCGCCTGTACATCAAAAAGGCAATTGTTGCTACCGTAATGATGAGGGCAGTAACGACGAATAGTGTAATAAACGTTCCTGTGCTACTCATTCGTCACTCGCAGTACCAATTTCACGTCCATAGCGCTTTCGAATGTACTCAATCTGCAGCTTATTCACTTCGCTTTCTCTGCGATGTGGGTCGTCTCTGGTATCGGCGAGGATCTTCTTTGCTTTGTCTACCCACTCTTTTTCAATTAAATCATCATCATTGGCAGCAATTGGCGTATCATCAGATGAAGTCGTCACTGGTTGTGTCGTCTTCGGGTCGGGCACTGGCATAGGCAACGCTGGCATTGCCACCTGGGATACCTCCACTTGCGCTGCGCCTATCTCTGGCGCACGATGCTCTACACCCTGCTCAGGACGGGTATCTATAGAGCTTTCGGGACTTACCGATCCCGACTCAAATATACTTGTCGGAGCGGGAGCACGCTCAATCCCTCCGACTGGTCCTGATTGCTTGGGTTCCATATCTGTAAATTATAGCATAACAATGTTTAAATAAACACCACTCTAGCTACGTTTTGAGATGTAAAAGCAGGCAATGATTTCAAACACGACAATAAGTATCGTTTCATATGCACCCGCCCGTCCGATTGAACGCATACCGAAATACATTACTGGTGCCAACGCCAGCACTGTGGCGTAATAATATGCTTGCTGCACAGTAGGGGGTAGTGTTCTACGATGACCACGGGACTGTATACGCCCCACTACACCGCCCAAAAAAAGCAAAAAAAAGGTCAGCGCACCCAGCGCCAACACATACATAAGAATAAAAACCACTAGTATTCCTAAGGGATGAATAGTAGATGGTGAGGTCACTTGTAAAATAGCCGACAGTAGAACGAAGGCTGTGAGTGTTGATAACGCTAAGGCTTTCCCAAGCATAGCTTTATCATATCATCAATAAAGACAAGGGAGCCAGAGCGGATACTGCGAATAAATAAGCGAATCACCTGTATAAACAACTATTAGGGTCGCCCGCTATACCGCTCAAGGCTACTGACCGCTCCGCATGTACGGAGCATATGGTCCTTGCGATAGGTTCCACTTCACGCTTGGTGCTCGCATCACTACCCGAGTATTCTGGTAACGAGGTTTAACCAAGCGTGAGGTACTTCTTTCGCGCGCTACGACGCCAAGATTCTTGCTAAGCAAGCCTCAATCGGCGGAGCATAGGCAGCGCCACATTTGGTACTAGTATATAAGGTGCGTGATGAACTACGTCATCATTTACATATACCGGTGCCGATGCCTAGTTACCGTCGAATCTTGTTACGGAGCGCTTGTCTAAATTGTTAAGGATTTTGTTTTGTGGTGGCTTTTTTGTTTTTGTAAAAGCTTACTCTTACGTTAGCATAATCTCTTTGATAAGTCAATCATTTGCTTGTATTTACCGTTGTATTTTACACATTTAATATAAACAACGTTGCGTTCCAATCTGTTGTCTTAGTTCCATAATCAAAATAACTACGTTGTTATTATAACAATATATTGTACTGAATTAAAGGTTATGCACTCCGAGAAATGCTATTTCTGGCATACCTGGCATGCTCTGTGGCGACCATGGGTACCTTGCAACCTACCCCACTATTCCTCATATTCTAAATCTTATAAGTCTTTTAGCATCCCGCAGGTTCTAGCATAAAGTATGTTCACATATTCCAATGTATACCGACTCCACATAGTCGCGCATCGTACTATTGCGCCTAGCATATCGCAGTATTTTTTCGTGTCGCAACATAAGGCTCAACCTGCATACATTGACATTGCCAGCAGCATTAACTTTCATACGTCACATAGTAATAAATGAGTTGTACGCACCGATACAATTTGGCGGATTAGTCTTTGATAAGTTCCTGCTCGAATGCCGTGACTTAATCAATCGTAAAAATCCATGCTAGCACAACATATTACCTGTGGGTGTCTTGGTACTTACCCATTGCTCGGCACTATGTTTCATGCAAAAACTATACTATAAATCGTGGTATTTTTTACGTAAGTTTTTATTGAAAATTGTATTGACATTAGCGCTTTGTCATCATATTATAGGGGTAGCCTTTGAGTAAAAAAATTATTCGAAGGTACAAAAACAAAAAACATTTGCAAAAAACTCCACGTATAAAACAACCACTACTCGCAGGTGGTTGTTTTATTAAGTTCTCAGCTCATTGCCACGAAAAAACCCAACCGTATGGTTGGGTTTTTTCGTTGGTGGAGCTGCCGGGTACTGCCCCCGGGTCCATCAGGTAACT
>APMI01007520.1_pt1 | contig 12813 bp, 15 predicted proteins | sample 667938 | NCBI WGS metagenome assembly APMI01 (sample SAMN01084076, study PRJNA167559) | wastewater metagenome | biome: Wastewater | place: Denmark: Ejby Moelle, Odense | collected 2011-11-28 | reverse complement strand
TTCATGCGGTCTCACTCATTGCATACTCCGCATTCATGCGCTATCTATTTGCCGGATTAATAATATACCAATGCCCCCCCTTCTGGCCTACCTGCCGGTGGAGACAGTGATCCGCGAACGCCAGGCCGAGTACTATCAGGTACTGGCTGCCTCTGACAAGCAGGGGAACTCCACGCTCTTCACCGAATTTCTCCTCTCTGCGCTGCTGCAGGCGCTGCGTGAAGCCACCGCCACCGACCAAGTCAAGGCCCGGCTCAGGTGTATGGGCGCGAAGCCCGTGAGCGCGCTGGAGTGCATGCAGAAGCTGGGTCTCTCCCACCGGCCTACCTTCCGCCAAAACTACCTCCAGCCCGCGCTGGACGCCGGGCTGAACGAACGCACGCTGCCTGACAAGCCGAACAGCCGCCTGCAGAAGTACCGGCTCAGGTAGGGGTGAGCGGTGGAAGGTTCCGCTTCACTGATTCCGGCCCCGCCAGTAACCGGGCTCGCGATGGAGGTGCATGATGGCCACCACTTCGAAGCACCCGGCCTCCGGCAGATGGTAGATCACACCATAGGGGAACTGTTGCAGGAGCTTGCGGTGGTACTTGTCGTCCAGTCTGCTCCAGGTGTCTGGATTGCGCCTGATGGCCTCCAAGGCGGCTGTGAGCTGCTGCTTGAACTCCCGGGCCAGCTCATGGCTGATGCGGCGGTAGTAGGCCCCCGGCGTCGGTGATTTCGAGCCTGGCTTCGGCGGTGTAGATCAGGCGCATCACGCGATGGCCGCATCAAGCTCTGCCATGACTTCCTCGTGGGTGTAGGAGCATGTTTCACCACGCTCGCGCCGCTGCACGCGGGCGTCCATCTCCTCGCGCCAGTGTGGCGGCATCTCTTCGTCCTCCTCCAGGCTCAGCAGAAGGCGCTCTGCGAGGTAGGAGCGTTCCGGCCTCGGCATGGAGAGCACGCTTTGCAGGACGCTGGTGATGTCTAGGGCGTCGGTGGCCATGGGCGGATATTATCAGCCAGCGGCTGTTTTTCAACCGGGATAAGGCCTGTGTGCCGACGCGCACGCTGAGGAGTTCGAGGATGGGGGAGAGGCTGATCAGAACATCTCTTTCGATTCGCCGATGCGGTTTCGCCAGTAATACGGGCGGCGCTTGGCGTGAGCGATGGCGAGGATGACCACGCGCTCCTTCCAGATCATTAAGGGCAGGTAGTATTAGCCGAACTGCGGTCTCAGATTGGCCCGGCGTGAGGTGCCTTTGCTGCTGAAATGCAGCGGGTGTGCGGTGTGTAGGATTTGAAGCAGTCCACGAAGGCATCAGCCAGGTCTGGATCAATGGGCGCGTAGTAGTCGGTGACCTCTTTCAACTCCTGCTCGGCAGCAGGATGCATGGCCGCCAGCTTCATGCTGCGGGCGTGAGACCAGCACGGCGGGCAGCCAGCCTGGAACGGACGCGGGAGATGGCTTCATCAGCGGAGACGAGCTCCACTCTGCCTTCCTCGATCTCCTTCACACGGGCATCAATTGCTTTGTCCCACTCGGCTTGAGCAGAGATCTCGTCTTCGCTCTCGGCTGCAGGCGGGTCGAACTCCTGGGTCAGATCGCGCCAGAGATCAAAACGCTCGGCGGGCCGGAGGGTTTTGATCTCCTGTTTGATGTGATCCAGCGTCTGGCTCATGGTTTAAAGATAATGTACCGGGTACGGTTGTCGAGGGCCGATATTCCGCCCTCTACTTCACCTTCACCTTCGCATAATAGATCGCCGCCTTCCCTTCGTGGCTGCTGTAGTACGTCACGTGGAGTTCGTCTTCGTGCCAGTAGAGGCCGGGGAAGGAGCAGTCGCCGCCGCTGGGGAGTTCGAGGATGGGGGTGAGGCTGGTGGGCGTCATGGCAAAGAGGACGGTGTGGGGGCCGGGGGTTTTGCCAAAGCCGCGGGAGGCGGCGATGAGCTTGCCATCGGGCAGCTCGATGAAGTTCGGGCCGCCGAGCGGGAGGCCGGTGGCGGCAAAGGTCCAGTCGCGGTAGGGGGCCTTGGCGGTGCCGATCACGCCTTTGCGGTCTGCGCCCTGGCGGGACACGAGGGCCAGCGCGGTGCCGTCTTTGAGAAAGCGGATGGTCGTTTCTCCGGGCTGGCCGGGCACCTGCATAATGGAGGAGAGCTGCCACACGCTGCCGTCGGTGCTGGCGTAGGTTTTGAGTGACCACTCTTTCTCAGGGGCGGGGCCGCCGGAGCTGGGGTGGATGTTGAAGCTGGCACCGTAGAAGCGCTTGTCCGCCGGATTCACGGCCACGCGCCAGAGCCAGTCGCCTTTGGCCAGTAGCTTTTGCAGCGGGGTCCACACCTTGCCGTCCATGCTGGTGGCGTAGCGGGGCTGGCGGCCCAGCGTGGGGGAGACGCCTTCGCAGAGGAGGTAGAGGCGCTTGTCATCGGGGGTGATGATGAGCTTGGGGTCGCGCAGGTCGGTGCCGGGCTCGCTGAGGGTCACCTGCTCCACCCAGGTCTTGCCGCTGGAGGAGACGAGCAGGCGGATGGTGCCATCGCCCTTGGTGGCGGAGTCGGCTTCGCGGAAGCAGCAGTAGAAGAGGTTCTGAAAGCGCGCCAGGTCGGTGAAGGCATTGTGCGGGGCCTTGTCCCAGATTTTTTCCACGGAGACCAGCTCGGCCGTGGGCGCCTGCGCATGCAGGAGGCTGGCGGAGAGCAAAACGACGAGGGCGGAGAGGATGGAGCGGCGCATGATGCAGAATCGTAAGCAGAAGCCGCAGCTTTTCATCGTTTCTTTGGTCTTGTGATAAAGAATAGCGCCACGCCCAGGCAGGCCACGAGGAAGGTGCCTGCGGTGAGCAGGGTCAGGACGACGTCGCGGGTGTCTTTGTCGGGGATGAAGCCGAGCTTGTGGAAGTTGGTGAAGATGGTGGCCTCAAACTGGCGCTGGCGGTCGGTGTGGCGGGTCACGCTGCCGGTGGTGGTGGAGACGTACACGCGGGTGTCCAGGGCATCTCCGGCATCAAAGCGGTACACCGGCAGGATGCGGAAGATGTTGATGTATTCGGTGTTAAAGGCAGTGAGGAAGTCCGTCTTCTTCACGGCGGCTCCGGCCAGGAAATTCCGCGCGATCTCGGCGGCGTAGGCTTCGTCCATGGCGGCGTCCACCCGGCCGTCCACGGCGCTGACGTACTGCGGGCCGCGCGTGGCTTTGGTGTAGATCTGGTACCAGGGCTGGCCGCCGATGCCGCGCAGGTTCACGGCCTGCACCTCGGGTTTGTCCCCGGGCAGTTTGGAGACGGCCTCGGCTACGGTGATCTTAATGGCATTCACATCCATGCCGCCGCCAGAGGGGCGTGCCTGCGGTGGTGGCGACTGCGTGCGGGTCATGACGTTATGAATGACCCCGCTGCCGGAGGCGATGAGTACGGAGAGACTGAAGACCAGGCCGAGCCAGCGGTGGAGTTTGCGAATGAGACGTGAGTTCATGAGAGGGGCGGGGATGAGGTTCGGGGAGCGCGGAATTTATTCCGCAGCAGGTGGCAAATAGGTTGTGGGTCGAGCTTGAGCGCCGGCATCGGCAAACAGGGTGATGCCGTGCGTGGAGGAGGTGTGGGTGGAATGCTGAGCTGTATTTGTTGCCGAGTGCTGCGGAATAAATTCCGCGCTCCACTGAGACGGGCGGGCTTGCGCCACACCCGTCCTACGGGGGGGCATGCGCTTACCACTTCCACTCCACGCCGCCGTAGAAGCTGCGGCCGTCTCCGGGGAGGAAGACAGCGGTGCTGCCGGGGGTGGTGGCATTCGTCACCACGTTCACAGTGGGGCTGTAGATCTCGTTGGTGAGGTTGCGCGCTTCAAAATAGAAGGACAGGCCCTTCTTGGTGCGGTAGCCCAGCTTCATGCCGAGAAGGGCATACGGATCGGCAAAGGTGGTGCGCGCCAGGTCGGCGGCGTATTTGAAGGGAGACCACTCCAGCGTGGGGCCCACGTAGAAGCCGCAGGGGAGCTCATACAGGAGCTGTGCGCGGTAGTACACCGGCGAGTAGCCCGGCAGCAGGCGGTCGCCATACGCAGCGCTCTTGTTGAAGCGGAAGTCGCTCCAGAGGAAGTTCTGGTTCAGCACCAGGCGGTCGGAGGAGTACGCCAGATTGCGCAGCACGTCCACGTTCAGGCCAAATTCGATGCCCTGATGGATCGTCTTGCCCGCATTGACGGTGGTGGTGGGGCTGAGGATGGGCGAGCCCAGGCCGAGCAGCTCGCGCTCCAGCCATGCGTAGTAGTAGCTGAAGTCCCAGGACACGCGGTCGCGCTGGCCGCGCGTGCCGATCTCCAGCGTGGTGCCGGTCTGCGCCTTGAGCGGCAGGATGCCATTGCCCGCAGGGGTGGCCTCGCCAAAGGAGGGCGGCTCAAAGCTGCGGCTGGCATTGAAGTAGATCTGCGTCTTGGCATCCACCTCATAGAGCAGGCCCAGCTTGGGGCTGAAGCCCCAGTACTCCAGGCGGTCGCTGTTGTTGATGAGGTTGGGCAGGCCGGTGAACTGGCCCGGAGGATTCACGCCGCCAAAGGTCTGCAGCTCTTTGAAATCGCGCGAGGCATAGGCCACTTGCGCGCCCGCCAGAAAGGAGAGCTTGTCCGTGAGCTTCAGCTTGTCCTGAAAGTAGAAGTTGAAATTCGTGGCCTGCAGCCGGTAGGCACCCACCTGCGCGCCGCGTGTGCCGCCCACGTTGAAGAAGCGGTTGTCGCGCGTGTTTCCATACATGAAGCCAGTGCCCACGGTCAGGGTGTTTTCCATGCCGAGCAGGCTGCCGCGATGATCGTAGCGGAGATCAAAGCCGAGGTCGTTGCTCATCTGATCCACCACCTGGAAGATGGGATGGTTCAGATCTTTCCACGACCAGAAGGTGCTTAGCGTCAGGGTGTTGTCCGCGCCGTCGCTGTAGGTCAGCTTGTTGGCCAGGCGGAAGAGGCGGTAGTCGCGCTCCTGATAGCCCGCGCCACCGGCCACGGTGGGCAGAAAGGAGCCAGGGGCGGCCTGCTGCGGATTGGCCATCATCTGCGCCTTCGTCAGGTTTCCGGGCAGCTGGGAATTGCTGTCCACATAGGTGATGTAGAGGCGGTTTTCCAGATTCGGGCTGATCTTGGTGCCGATGTTCGCAAACACGCGGAAGCTCTCCTGCTTGCTCCAGTCGCGGAAGCCGTCGGTATGAGAGGCGGTGATGCTCACATACATGTCCGTCTTTCCGCTCACAAAGCCGGAGGAGATCTGCCCGCGATAGGTGTTGAAGCTGCCCACCTCCACACGCGCCTGGCTGGCGGGTGCGGTGTAGCCGGTGTTGGAGATGAAATTGATGGCACCACCCAGTGTGGAGGAGCCGTACTGCAGCGCATTGGCACCACGGAAGACCTCGATGTAGTTCGCCGCCAGCGGCTCCAGGGCCTGCATGTCAAAGCCACCGTCAGCGAGGTTCAGCGGCATGCCGTCCTGCATGGTCCAGATGCCACGGCCATGAAAGGTGCGCTGAATGCCCGAGCCACGGATGGCGATGCGCGACTCCTCCGCGCCAAAGCGCGACTGCACCAGCACGCCGGGGGCAAAGTCCAGCGCGTCCTTCAGCGTGGAGGCGCGGCCGCGTTTGTAAAACTCCGCATCCACCACACCCGCGCCGCCGGGCACGGACTGGGCGATCTGCTCCCTGCGCAGCTCCAGGCTGGGAACTGTGAGGGAAGGGGAGTCTTTTTTCGCGGTGATGACGACTTCCTTGAGGTCTGTCGTCGTGGGGGTCGTGGGTTTGGCAGACTGCGAGAGCGCAGCGCCGGGGAGGGCTAGCAAAAAGAGAAAAGAGAATGATTTCATGGAATAACGAGATGCTTGTGGCACCGCCGCGATTCGCAGCGTGTGCGCAGGGGTGGACCAGGGCTGTGTGCACCTGGTGCAGGAGGGGGCAATCCCGCAGCCCGCCGGGTGGGAGGGCTGCGTGGTTCCGGGTTCAGACCAGTCCGCGTCGTGGCGGGGGCCGCTCCGGCATCTCGTTGCGTTTGACCGGCACCGCATGCAGCAGTGCAAAGGAAAGCGTCTCAGCCGCAGGTGGTCGCAGCACCGTGTGGCTCACCAGCACGGCGGCGGTGTCCTTGGCATCCAGATCCTTCTTGGTGTCATCTTCTTCGGGGGGCTGGCCGTTGTTTTCGGCATGCTGGCTGCCTTCCTTCACCTTGAGGCACAGGGGGCAGGCATGCCGCCCGTCAAAGGTCTTTTCCACCGCCTCCATCACCGAACCCTGCTGCGCAAAGGAGATGAACATCTCCGTCCACGCGATGCCCTGCAGCAGCGTCCACTGCAGGCCCAGCGTGAGGCACAGCATGAGCACAACTCCGCGCTGCACCAGGACATGGCGCAGAGACAGAGCGGGGGGTGCGGCGGAAAACATCGGCGGCGAGTATGGAAGAACGATCCCATGTGTCAAGACAAGCACGGGCCTGCTTTCCAGCCGCTGCCACCTGCGGCCTGAATGAATGCAGTGCGGCATTTCGCCACATTTTCAGCGCACCGGCCGGGGGCGATGAGTCCGCATGGACTTTCCCTCCTTTTACATGGACCACCTCGCGGGCGGCCGACTCATCATCGGCCTCATCGCCAGCCTGCATGTGCTCATCAATCATCCCCTGGCCGTGGGTGCATACCCGCTGCTGACGTGGATGGAGTGGTGGGCGCACAAGAACAACCGGCCTGACATCGACCGGCTCGCGTATCGCATCACCTTCATTGTCTTCATCGTCACCACCACGGTGGGCGCGCTGACGGGGGTGGGCATCTGGCTCTCCACCTCGCTCTTTGCGCCGTTTGCCATCGGCTCGCTGCTGCGGGTGTTTTTCTGGGGCTGGTTTGCGGAGTGGCTCGTCTTCATCAGCGAGGTGGTGCTGATCATGTGGTGGTTTCTCACCTGGAAGAAAGCGGACACGCCGGAGAAAAAGAAGAAGCACATCCGCATCGGCGTGGCGCTGAGCATCATGTCCTGGCTCACGATGGCGCTGATCGTGGCAGTGCTGGGCTTCATGATGAAGCCGGGCGTGTGGAACCAGACGCGCGCCTTCATCGATGCGATGACGAATCCGCTTTACGCGCCGCAGCTGGGCTTCCGAACCTTCTTTGCGCTGATGACGGCGGCGGTCTTCATCTGGTTCACCGCCTTCTTTTTCACCAAGAAATCCTCCAGCGGAGACGACCGCCCGTGGCGTCTGCGGCGCTGGATCGTGTACCGCATGTCCCATGTGGTGCTCATCAGCATGCTGGGGGTGTTTCTCTTTGGCACCTGGTACTGGAACTGCGTGCCCGAAACCATGAAGGCCAACAGCTCCGTGGCGCTGCTGACGCAGGAGTTCATGAGCTGGCACGGACAGTTTCAGAGCCTGCTGGGCTGGACGGTGGCCACCTTTGTGGTCATCGCCCTCGGCGGCCTGAGCGACATCTTCACCGTGCCACGCTGGGCGCTGCTCATCCCCAGCGTGATGGGCATCTGGATGCTGGGACACTTTGAGCGCGCACGCGAGTTCATGCGCAAGCCCTGGGTCATCGGCGAGTACATGTACTCCAACGGTGTGCACAAGGACGAGCTGGCCTACCTGCAGAGCGAGGGCATCCTGAAACACGCCACGTATGTAAAGCACCGTGAGGTGACGGAGGCCAACAAACTGGAATGCGGGCAGGACGTCTTCATGCTGGCCTGCTCCCGCTGCCACAGCACCACCGGCCTCAACAGCGTGCTGGACAAATTTACCGCCATGTACGGCGCGGACAAGCCCTGGGACAGCGTCGGCATGACGCTCTTCATCAAAGGCATGCACCAGACCCGCACCTTCATGCCGCCTTTCCCTGGAAACGACAGGGAGGCCGAGGCGCTGGTGGCCTACATCCAGCAGCTGCGCGCCAAACCGCAAACCCTGCACGGTGCGCAGACCGAGGGCATCTCCTTTTCCCCCCTGCCCAAGGGCCCCGCGATGACCGCCGAAACCCAACCCCAACGCTGATCTCCACGCCATCATGAACGCCCTCCTCGCCGCCACTCCCGTACCCCGAGATCTGCCGCTGCCGCTCCCCGTACCGGAATGGCTGCTGGTCTTCTGCCTGGTGGTCTTCTTTCTCGTCCACATCCTCTTCGTCAATCTTATGGTCGGCGGCTCCGTGCTCGTCGTCGTGCTGGAGTGGCTGGGGCTGAAGAACAAGCGCTGGGATGCCCTGGCGCATGAGATCGCGCAGACGATCACGGTGAACAAAAGCCTGGCGGTGGTGATGGGGATCGGCCCGCTGCTGTGCATCAACCTGCTCTATACCATGCAGTGGTATTCGGCCAATGCGCTGACCGGCCACGCGTGGCTGCTCATCGTGCCGCTGGTCATCACCGCCTTTCTGCTGACCTACCTGCACAAGTACACCTGGGACAGCTGGACCACCGGCGGCCGCAAGACGCTGCACCAGCTCACGGGCATCGCTGCAGCGCTGCTCTTTCTCTTCATCCCGCTCATCTTTCTGGCCAATGTGAACCTGATGCTCATCCCCTCGGAATGGGAGAAGGTGAAGGGATTCTTCTCCGCTCTGAGCATCGGCAATGTGCTGCCGCGCTACCTGCACTTCATGGCGGCCAGCCTGGCCATGACGGGCCTCTTTCTGGCAGGGTGGCTCGGACGCCAGGGCTCCGACTTCTCGCATCTCGACGGCTTCACACGGCCTGAGCTGCGCCGTTTCTTTTACACGATCTGCGCGCGCGTCACCCTCGCGCAGTTTGTACTGGGGCCGCTGCTGCTTTTCACCCTGCCGTCCGCGGGCATCACCACGCAGGTGTATGTGATCATCTTCAGCGGGGCATCCCTGGGCCTGCTGACGCTGTGGGTGCTCTTTGGCGAGCTGAAGCGCCCGGATGCCACCATTGGCAGCCGTTACTGGCTCATCGTGCTGCTGTTTTCCTTGGTGGTGCTGGGCATGGGCAGCGGACGCCATGTGTACCGGGAGGCCGCGCTGGCCGCGCACAAGACGCAGATCAAGGAGCGCACAGAGCGCTACTACACGGCGCTGGCCGAGTTTAACAAAGCACATGCCGCCATGCCGCAGGTGGCGGAGCAGAGCCCGGAGCAGCTCTTCATGAACTGCGCCGCCTGCCACGCGCCGAATGTGAAGCTCGTGGGCCCGCCGCTCACCGAGATCGCGCAAATCTACGCGGGCAATCCCGATGGCATCGTCGCCTGGGCCAAGGCCCCTGGCAAAAAGCGCCCCGAACTCCCGCAGATGCCGCCCATGATCCACCTGGGAGAGGCCAACCTGCGCAAGATCGCCGAGCTGATGCTGATCAAGGGCGCTGCTGCGGCTGCCAAGTGATGCAAGACGGACCCCGCCGAAACCAGCGAGCCCCTGAGCCGCATGGGCACAGCTGTTGGACAGTGCTGCATGCCGCTGCACTGTGGGGCATGCCGCCGCATGCCTCTCATCCTCCCGCCCCGCAGCCGCCCTGGCGGCGCTGGCTGGGCCTGAGCGAGGTCTGGGTGGGTGTGGAGCTCTCCTCCCGCCTGCTGGTGCTGCTGCGCTGGACGGCGGCCATCGGCCAGAGCGTGACGCTGCTGACCGTGGCATGGCTGGGCGTGCAGGTGCCGTGGTGGCCCTGCGGGATGGCGGTGGGCATCACGCTGGTGTCGAATGCGGTGCTGGCATGGTGGGCGCGTGCGCTGGGCACGCACCTCAGCGGCGGCTTTTTCCATGTGCTGCTTTGGGATGCATTCACGCTCACTTTTCTGCTGCACTGGACGGGCGGCCTGGAGAATCCCTTTGCGCTGTTTTACCTCGTGCAGCTCACCGTGGCTGCGGTGGCGCTGCGCTCTTCGGCGGTGATCAGCCTCGGGGCTGTGATGGCGCTGGGCTGCGGCTGGCTGTGGCGGCATGCGCAGCCGCTGCACATGCAGGGTGGTGCCGCCGTGCCGGAGGCCCTGCTGCAGCAGGGGCGCGGCGTGGCCATCGTGCTGGTGGGCATCTTCATTCTGGCGCTGCTGCTCTCCCTGCGGCGGCGCTCTCACCGGCTGCAAAAGGAGCGTGCACGACTGCGTGCCGAGCTGGAGTCCCGCGACCGCTTTCTCTCCGTGGCGGCGCTGGCCACGGGCTTTGCGCATGAGCTGGCCACCCCGCTGGGCACCATCGCGCTGGCGGCGGAGGAGATGAAAACGCTGCCCGCACCGGAGGTGGCGGAGATCATCGCGCGTGAGGCCGCCCGATGCCAGGAGGTGCTGATGCGCCTGCGCGAGCTGGGGCAGGAGGCCACGGGCCAGTCTGCCGAGCTGTGCCGCGTCGCGGATGTGGTGGCGCACTCTTTGGGCGATCTCCCGCTGAATCAGCGTGAGCGCGTGAAAGTCACACTGCAGGCGCGTGAGGCCCGCATCGCCTGTGCAGGCCTGCGTGAGGCGCTGCTGGTGCTGCTGCGCAATGCGCTGCTCTCCTCCGCCGAGCCGCAGCCCGTCTCCCTGCATGTGGAGACCGCTGAGGACGGCGTGCGCTTCACCGTGCAGGATCACGGCCCCGGCTTCAGCGATGAGATGCTGCGCCACTGGGGCGAGCCCTTTCGCAGCAGCCGCGAGCCCGGTGCTGGCATGGGGCTGGGCCTTTTCTTTGTGCGGCGTCTCGCGGCAGCGCAGCACGGCAGCCTGCAGGTGCGCAACCTGCCCGCCGGCGGCGCGTGCGTCACGCTCACTCTGCCATCTTCCACCCCTCCTTTGAAATGATGAAGGTGCTGCTGATCGATGACGACGAGAGCTTCCGCACCACGCTGGCGCTGGCGCTGAAGCGGCGTGGCTGCGAGGTGCACCAGGCCGCAAACGCCAGCGCCGCCATGACGGAGGCGCGGGCCGCACGCCCGGATGGCATCGTGCTGGACATGCGCCTCGGCAGCAGCAACGGCATGGCGCTAATCTCCGGGCTGCGCCAGCTGCTGCCGCAGGTGCGGCTGATCGTGCTGACCGGCTATGGCAGCATCCCGGGCGCGCTGGAGGCCGTGCGCCTGGGGGCGGATGACTACCTGCTCAAGCCAGCGGGTGCGGATCAGGTGCTGGCCGCGCTGAGAGGCCACGGAGGCACCTCAGCGCGCCCCGTTGCAGGAGATGTGCCCAGCCTGGCACGGCTGGAATGGGAGCACATCCAGCGCGTGCTGCATGACTGCGGTGGCAACATCTCGCATGCCGCCGCAGCGCTGGGCATCGACCGCCGCACGCTGCAGCGCAAGCTCGGCAAGCAGCCACCTGCGTGAGAGCTCGGTGCTTACCGGCTCTGCACCAGCTTCAGGCTGCGGATGTCGTAGGTCTTGGCGTAGTCGCCGAGGGCCTTCACGGCATCTTCCTTGGTCAGCGTGGCGCTGGTGGCGGTGACTTCCAGCCGGGGCACGCCGCCGTCCTTGGCGGGCAGCACCTTTACCTTCTGCACGCCTTGCAGCTTGGAGAGGGCGCTCTCCACGTGGTTGCAGCAGGCGCTGCACATGACGCCTGCCACCTCCCCCTGATAGAGAAAGGTGACGGGCTCTCCGGCGTCGCAGGAGATGAGGGCGGTGAGGCTCAGAATGAGGGCGAGGATGTGTTTCATGGGATTTGGGGTGTGTATTAGGTTGTATTAGCTTTGAGTATGCGGGTGAGATCAGGCGGAGGGGTCGTCCAGCAGGCGCTGCACATCGCGCTCCAGCTGCTCCTTCATCATCGCGGCCATCTCGGGCTGCGGATGAAAGGCGGAGTAGTAGCCGCGCACGCGGCCCTGGCGGTCGATCAGCACGAGGCGCAGATCGTGCTCGTAGAGGTCCAGCGGATTGATGCGCTTTTCCTCCGGGATGGGAGCCGGGGCCTGCATGTGCAGGTCGTGCGTCATGTAGTCCCAGATGCGCTGCTGCTCCCCGGTGATGAACCACCAGGGGTCCGTGGCTTTGACCCCCACGCCCTCGGCATAGGCTTTGAGAAAAGAGGTGGTGTCCCGCTCCGGTGCCACGGCCATGGAGACGAGATGAAAGTCCGGCCGTGCATGCTGCGCGGCGTTCAGCTTTTTCATCGCGTCCACCACGGCGGCGCAGCCGTGCGGGCACACGGTGTAGAGGCAGGCCATCACGGTCACCTTTCCGCGCAGGGCGGAGAGCTTGACCATCTGGCCGCTGCGCTCTGTCACCTCCAGGTCTCCCTGGATCTGCGCCACCACGGGCAGGGGCTTTTGCGGGAGCATCTGATTGGCCAGACGCCCCAGCATCAGCACGCCTGCCACGGCCATGCCGATGCCCAACGCCATGCGCAGCCAGGAGCCGGTGCTGACGCGGTGCTCGGCCCCCGCCGACTCGTAGCGGATGCTGGGCTGCTCCTGCGCTGGTGCTTGTGGAGGTGTGTCGTTTGTCATGGCATCACTCCACGGGGATTTTGAGGATCTCGGCCTCCGTCCACATCGCGGTGCGGGCCTTCTCTGCCTCACGGATGGTTTTCACCTGCTCCGGAGTCACAGGGCCGGCCTTGTTGCCAAAGTTGCTGCGCACATAGGTCAGCACGCCGGCGATCTGCTGGTCATTCAGCGCGCCACCCTGCGGTGGCATCATGGGTGCGGGAGAGGCGAAGGGCTTGCCATTGATCGTGATGGGGCCGGTGAACCCATGGAGCACCATGCGGATCATGCGGTCGGGTTTGTTCACGTTGACCCAGTCAGAACCAGCCAGCGGCGGAAACATGGGCGGCAGTCCCTGACCGGTGGGCTGATGGCAGGCGATGCACACGGTGGAGTAGATGCGCTGGCCGGTGGCCAGCAGATCCGCCCCGCCAGCCGCAGGGGCGGGAGAGGCAGGCGGCGTGGCGGCGGCAG
>APMI01021745.1_pt1 | contig 12816 bp, 8 predicted proteins | sample 667938 | NCBI WGS metagenome assembly APMI01 (sample SAMN01084076, study PRJNA167559) | wastewater metagenome | biome: Wastewater | place: Denmark: Ejby Moelle, Odense | collected 2011-11-28 | reverse complement strand
GATTAGAAAAGATCATTCATAAATTTTTTTATTTTATTATTAGAAATTAGTAATATGAAGTATATCAATTTTTAATGTTCTTATTTGAAAAACTGCTAAAAAATCCACCGCCACTTTTCTTTTTCTAAAATTTAGCAATTAATTATTTTAGCGCTTCTATTTTTTCAGTGACATCAGCAGGGCTTAGACCGACAAGCTTCAATATGATCCTGCATGAATTTTAGGCTTATTTCCAGTTTCTATAATAGAAAAATAATTACTATTTGCATAACTCAGTCACAAACTTAAGGAAGAGCTTTTATTTCATTTATTTAGAAGTTTAATTTTAAAGCTGAGTTTTTTATTTTTAGAGTTGAGAAATGGCAATTTTATACTACTCTTCACGATCTTCCATCATTTTGACTTGCTCATTCAACATTTAAATTTGGTCACGTAACTAAGCACACTCTATTTATAAAGGAGTCTGTTATTTATTATTTTAGCTGCGGATAGTCTCGCGTGCCAAAAGTGGAGCTGGTTCCTCGTTTGGCTCAGTGTTAAATCGCTTTTCTACAACCAAGAAATCTTTTGAGAAACTCACAGACGAAGGGCTAGAAAGACTATTGTGTCGGAATGATACTGCCGAGATATCCAGATTAAAATTATTTCTTATTAATCTCTGTTTGATTGCTCGATATTACTTTTGAATCAATTCGAAATAGGGCACATTTGGATCTTTTGCATCATTACTTTTTAGGCTAAACAATATTTTTTTCACTCTTAGTATTTATTATTTATCTGCATGAATACCTGACCATCTGAGTTTGTGCATTCCATCCTACTTATCAGATACAGCAGAGTTCTTTTGCTTAAAGCTATACGCTTTGATATTACCGTATCTTTCCGAGTGAATGCCCTTAGCCTTTTATTCTTCGGGTTCACGAGGTTAAATTTCTTACTCCTTACTTACGTCTTCATCATCTTATTTTATATTTACAAATTCACTTTAATTTTTATCCTGTTTCTACACTTTCTATATATTAGTTTCCTTCAACTTTTCACTGCTGGCCAGAGGTGCGAACTGTGGAGACATAAACTAATGTTATTCAGGAGAGTTCTGTCTTTTTTTAGAGATAGGAGAATTTGCAAGTAAATTTTATTACTCATTCATATCCATTTCAGGCTTAACTTTCGATAATTACTATTTTTGGCACGAGCAAAATCTGCTCTTATTCATTTCCTGGATCTGACTATTTAATAATGCCATCTTTTGATTAAATTTAAGTGATAAGTTGACTATTAATTCCTTAATATCTTATTTGACAACTGAGCATTACTCTTTTAAAGTCTCGGCTGAGTTCCGTATAGAATTCAAATTTAAATTTGTCTTCATCAATTTTTCGTAATTATTGTCAATGCGAGACTGCATGCTTTATCTTGCATCCTGCTGGACTGTTATCATTTACATTAGCTGCTGTGATTGATCACCAAACTACTTAGTTATGGATTTACAGCTTAACTGTAGGCGATGCAGATCTTATTTAAGCACAACTAATTATTTTTTGGTAGCACTGATCTTACTCTATTTTTTCATCAATTTTAAGGAATTACGAATCTCATCATTTTCTCTAAGTTTTAGACTTTATTTTCGAGCATTTTGAACAGATTCATTAACTTTACGCATCGAAAAGTAACCAATCATTTACTTTTTGATCTGTTATGCTTATTCCATGAACGATGATTGAAATTCTTGCATATAGTCTCCTATTAGTATCTTTTGTTTATTGCATTATGATTTTAATTATTGTATTTGCAGCTGAATCAATTTCTGTACTTATTATCTCAGTTCAGATCTATTCTTATTTATTAAATGCTTTTCACCTACGAAACCCAATAATTTCTTAGTCACAATGTTAACTTATTCCATCAATTTTTTGTTCTCCTTATTCAAATTTGCATTTTAAAATTGACTCTTTTTGATTTTATCATTAAGTTAATTAATCTCATCGCGTGCATGAAAGCTCTTTAATCTCAAGTTAGAATTCTATAATTATAGATCTTCCCTAATTTTGGTTAGTTTATCATTTTTCTTCTCCAACTCTTCAAATTGAAATTTAAGTTTATTATAATTCTCATCCTTTAATTAAATCTAATGAGCTAAATTCTAATTTCTAATCTTTTGTTATTTGGCCTCATCCGATACAATCTTGTTTTTAGATTACAAATCTATGAGACGAGTCGAATTTATTTCAGACATGCTCTATACTTCTTTGAATGAGATTTCAATATCACCCAAGTGCTGTTTATATTTGCCTGCTTATATTTCAGACGCTTGCAATTTCTTTCTAAGATCAGTAATAGTTAGCTCAAATTGTTCAGCCTTCTTTTTGAAAAAGCCATGAGATGTAGACTATGTCCTTAACTATTATCTCAATGCAGTTAGTTATAGTTCTAATTTACTGATTTGGTCATTAATTCGTTGATTATCAATAAGGATATCACGATTGCTGTTCAAGTACTCGTCATCTTTCTGTTTCGCTAGATTTTGCAGCTGCTTCTAGTGATCTATTTTCATCTAACGTGTGTTTTCGCGAAGATTGGTTAACAAGTATTTATACTCATCTCTTTCAAATATTATTTGTTTTTCTCTATCATGATTTAGTTCTGAATCATCGATAAGTTTCTTTAAATTGAAATCGTACTCCCTCAACAGACTCTCCTTGATTTCAATCTATTTCTCATGCCACAATATCATATTCTCAGCAGCTTGCAGATTTTACTTGAGAACAAGCAAGTGCTTTTTAAGTATAACTTCTACTTTACTAAGAACAATATCGTCCATATTGGCATTAACTTGCTCATTGAGTAAAATAAGAATGCCATCTTTATGCTCAAGACCAAATAAACTTACTTATTAGCCAGTTGTGTCACACACTATTTTTATTAGTTTATTTATAGTCTATTGTCGCTTACGGCATTTCTCAGATGTGTCACTATTTCTACGCTACAACTATTCAACTTTTTCAGCGATTGTACCACATTAATGCTTTAGTTATTCTAATTATACTTCAAAATTATGACATGATTAAGTCTTCAAATTCAGTTATTATTTCCATGTCTGCTTTTATTTCTGATGCTCAATTTAGTTTTATTGTAGCATTTGTTCAAAATGCTAAATTAGTTTATTCTTTTATTATTCAGTCTCGTATGTGACACTTTAAATCAATTTCTCGAGTCGATCCATATCTTGCTTAGAGGCTAGCAATTTCTAGATATTTTGTTAAGCTTATTTTTGTATTTCGGATATACTGGAATCCAAATCAGTAAACAATTGTAAAATTTTACCTGCTATCTTCTGAATAGATTATTCATCAAACAGACAGCTTGAAACTCGCTTGATAGTGTACTTAAGGTCTTCGGCTTACGGCTATCTCTGTGTTGGGATTTTGTCAAATGTTACAAACATCACTGCTTTGTGCGCGGATTGCTTACTATGCGTTATTTTTTATATCTACAATACTAAATTGTTTAAAATTAGTTTTGCTGAATCTTCTTATTATTTCCTTGCCATTAAAATGAGAGATTATGTGTCTTTGATCTGTTGGTCTAGTTAGTTTTGAAGAGCTGCTTATCTTTACTTTGCATATAATTATAGTTGATTTAATTTATCTTAAGACTCTTTTTGCAATTTATTATAGGCAGTCTCCAGCTACAATATCTTGTATGAGCACTCACCCAAATTTTTATATCCTGTTTGCCTTGCTTTTAGTTATGTGATAAGGGTTTAAATGTTTTCTACTTCAACTATTGCGAGCAATTAACTTAATGTTTTTTAAGCATATTCAATATCTTAGTTCATAAGGAGGAATTTTTCAATAATTTTGCGTTGTCTATCAATTGGGAAATATTATTTTAGCTCATCCGCAGTCTTTGCTGATGGCTATTCTAAAAAATTTAGTACTTTTTGAATGAAGTTAACGTTTTTCTGGAGATCGTCTACGTTTTTGTTTCTCTCTGCCAAATATTTATCCTGTAAATCATAAAATTTTTGTCGAAAAGTTTAATTTTCAAGATGTTCAGTATTGGCGTGACTACGACTGTCTCGAAGTCGATTGTACACTTGAGAGGGTTATTAATTTTTATTAAAATTTAATTTCTTGCTTAAACTTTGGAGATCTTTAAGCTCTGTTAGCTTACTTTTAGAACTACTATTACTCTTCTTAATAGATGTAGTTCTCTTTTTGTCAGTGGGATACTTTTAATGAAATTCACGCGATATTTATTGCTTGATGAGATCCAGCTTAGTAGATATGTGCTGTGAGAGTGGGTTTATAGAGTGGCTGGTGATTAGTACTCTACTTTCTATGTACTTATCAAACTAAGGTCGCTTCTTCGATGCTGAACTCGTCCGCATCTATACTATACTATTTGAATATTCTTATAACTAGCTGTCTTATTATATAAATTACTCTTGAACCTATCGTGAATTATTAATTTTGAATGATTTAAGAAGACATTACAATAAGAAACAGATAAGCCCTGAAATAAAGTTGTTTAATTTAATTAAAATAGAGTAATCGACTAATTTTATCTTTAGTGCGAATATTATTAACACCACAGAATATATAAACAGGGCTAAATTATAGACACGATTCAAAGTAAATAAAATTCGTTGTTTACGCTTTTCAGTTTTGTCTTTCGTTTGGGCTTATAGCAGCTGTCTTCTCGCTTATTTCTCTTAAGAATATCTTTAAAACTCTTCGTACCGTCTCCCTTAAGTTTACTTGGAAGCAACTCTATCCTATCACTCTTCTACTTGCTCTGACTGATTCTTTAAATTGCGAAACTCATCTAAATATAATAAAAAGTACTCTTGTGAAATTGGGTGACTTAGTTGGACTATTTTTGCACGAATTAAGCCATTTGTAGTAATTTTTTTTTCTTCTCATTATATCAGTGGTCTATTCGATCATGGCCATTTTATTTACTATTTTAGTCTTATACTTTTTCATCAGATCAACGTGCTCAGTATTATTGCTAAGACACATAAAACTGCTTCTCATTCTCTTCTTGTCGCTGGAAAAAAAATCTTAAATTTTATGTTGTCTGGATTAATAATGGGTTACTGAGAGCAGTCTTATGCTGACTTTCGCATTTTTCGCTTCAGTCCTTAGAATTTCTTTTCGATGATAGTGTTATTTTCCTTTTGGATCTATTAAATTTCATGGTCATTAAGCTTCTTTAACAATTTCATCATTTAAATTTCCTCACTCCAGATCTCGGAATTTCTTTTGCGACTGTTAGGTTGACAGTGAAGCAAGTTTTTGAACTTAGGGATGATTACTTCCTTCTTCGGCACTGTGATTATGGAGTTAGATTATAGGTAATTGTGACCTCCAATCATTTGCGACATTTTCTATTTAAGGAATATACTATATCGCAGAACAAAGAGAACAACTCTTCCAAATTCAAAATTTTCATTTATTAGTTTTCGATAGCCTTTTATTCTCATTTGCAAAAATAAAACTCAAACAAGCGAGTTTGTCGTCGTTCAAAAGTGAATAAGCCTGAATTATAAAGGAGAATTATGTTATAAAATATTTACGTCAGTGTAAAAAACAGTTACTAAATAAAATTTGATAATTATGAAACAATCAACGCATTCAAGTAATTAATGAAGAACAATTATCTATAAAACTTTCAGACGGTAAAAGTGAAAAATGTCTAGGAAGACATAATGAAACAAAGCAATATTATTTAGGCATTATAGAACAAAGTTAAAGCAAATACGAGTTGCATCAATTTTGTGGGAATTGTTTTGAGTAAGTGACCAGGTGTGTGAATAATTTTAATATAATCTAATGCAAAAATATTAAATAATAGAGAAAATAGGAGAGGGAGCCTATGGAGTTGTATTGAAGTGCAAATGCAATGATCCTGAAATAACCAAGCGCAAGAACTCCAATCACAGTCGATACGTGGACATTGTAGCAATGAAGCAGTTTAAAGACTCTGATGAAAATTAAATAGTTAAAAGGACCACAATGCGCGAGGTCAAAGTCTTGAAAATGCTTAATCATCCAAATATTGTGCAACTCAAGTAAGCCTTTCGAAAGAGAGGATTCGTTTACTTGATCTTTGAGTACGTGAGACATAACTTGTTGGAGGTGTTATAAAAGTCTCCTGACGGGCTTGATCATGAGCTGATTCGTATTTTCATTTACCAAATGATTAAGGGATTAGCTTACTTACACTCTCTGAACATTATTCACCGCGATATTAAACCATAGAATCTGTTGATTAGTGAGGAGAACGAACTCAAAATTTGCGACTTCGGGTTCGCAAGAGTGTATAAGAAATCGAGTAAAGATGACCTCACTGACTATGTTGCAACCAGATGGTATCGGTCTCCAGAGCTATTGGTGGGAGCTCAGTACAATAAGTAAATAGATATGTGGGCGGTTGGATGCATCATGGGTGAGCTTATTGATGGTAATCCTATGTTTCCAGGCTAAAATGAGCTGGACCAGTTATTCTTAATCCAAAAATGTTTGGGTCCTTTAGTTCCTGAGCATTATGAGACTTTTCTGAAGAATCCTAGATTCGTTGGGACAAAATTTCCATAAATAAATAATCTTGAAACAATCGATAAGCGATACTCAGGCAAATTCTCGCCAAAAGGTCTCAACTTGTTAAAATCCATGCTTAAACTGAACGCTGCTGACCGAATGACTGCTCATCAAGCTTTGAGTCATCCTTATTTTGAGGGCGTTGAACAGGAATAAATTCTGAGGAGGCAGTCAGGCATCATTTATTTAAGAAATGAGAGCAAAATGACAGAAAAGGATTAGTCTCATAGCCCAAATGTAGCAAATACTTCAACAAATTAGACCAAAAAAACAGGTAACCCGATCCACCAGTCTACAGTGTACTATGACTTGGATCGAGACAAAACTGAATTATCGCATCATCATGGTGCAGCCAACGACAACATCTTCAAAGTGCAAAAGTTGAACATCGGAAAGAAGAAGAAAGAAGATAACTTTATGACTAGCAAGGGTATGAGCAATTACAGTAGCACCAACTCCAGTAATACCAGCAATATAGCTAGTAAATCTTTAGGGAAAACTAAGGTATCAACAAAGTTGCCAACCAAGGAGAGTGTACCTCGACATATTAGTCTTTAAAAGGCCTCGAAACGTGAGACCTTAACTAAGACTCAAACTGGTTTCTATATAGTAGGAGGCAGTATAATTCCATAGAGACTTGACTAAGATCAGTAGTCTGCTCACTACATTCAGCCATAACAGTTCAATAACAAAATTTATAATATTCGTAGTCCTAAATCAAGGAATAATTTTAGAAAACAGACTAATCTTAATACTGAGTAGATATTATAAGAAGAAGCTGAGGCAATGGAGCATTCGGCAGGCCAGCTTCCCTTCCTAGCAATGGCATCGCACAAGTCCAGTGAAAATAGGCACCAAAAGACGAATTACAATGCAGTGCCAAATATCATCATTACGAACAGTACCTTTAACTACAGGCATAATTGATTATATTTATTGAATTTTTCGTCATTTTTATACATCATCTCATTGTATATATTCTTTATATAAAAACACTGAGTTTGAGTATTGCATTAAAATCAGTCAGTATTATGCAATAATAATTTGCACAAAGTTATAATAAAATGTTAGAAACAACATCAAACTTGTCAATAAAGAATGACTCCAACGAATATCATCTAGAAGAGATGGCTCCACAGCATCAATTCAGCCTGCCTTTGATTAATAAGCATAAAGCTCGTAACTATGATGATGTCAGGAGCGAGATCGAAACATACGCCGATAAAGATAAGAACCAGTTTGCACTGCCAGCTCTCTCCAAGGCTTCAGCTGAGAGCTTTCGGGAACTCAGCAAGAGAGACCACCTCATGAGGAAAAGCAAAAAGTAGTTTGCCAGAGAAGTCAAAGAAAAACTTGATCTTGTCTTAGGCGAAATGCCTGCTGTCAATCATACCCTAAATTAATAAGACTACGATTCCGAGGACATGGACTTTGAAGCAAGAATTAATGAAAACAAATAGATTATTAAAAAACACAAATTACGTAAATAGAACGGAGTTATGGAAAGTTTAGAAATAAAGAAAAAATAACAGGCTTCGAAAGGCAAAAAATAAATAAAAGTTCCTAGAAATGAATCTCTATATTAAAAAAGAGCCAGATAGTACCGTGATCAATCTTCATAAAATAAATATTTACAAAAGAAAAAGATAACAATTAAGTAAAAATCTTCAAATAATCATAATGGTGTTTATATTGGGGAAAGTATGAAGGACTTAAAGCCGAGAGAATAATATTATGCTTCTGTAAAAAATGAAAAAAATTAAGAAAAGAAAATCAAAGCAAAAAAGCCACCTAGAGTTATGAGTCATAAGCCTTCTAAAAAATAAATAGTAGAGATAAATAAGAGTGCCAATTTGTTTGATGGTATTCAGAACTTTCTTGAAAATCCTCACGATGGTCAAAGAAAATAACCTAAACAATTAGTTGGATTAACTCTTTTGAAAGCTAAACGTGATATCTAAGATAAAATCAAAGCATTAAATGAGAAAATGGGGCAAATTGAAATATAGTAAAATATTGCAAAAGTTCCAATAAAGATAGCAACGATGGAAGGAAGTGCAAAAGATTGGCGACGCGTGTAAATAAAGAGAGATAAAATATAGTCATTGAATAGTAATTTTGATAGAGAGCTTGAAAGAATAAGTTCATTACAGGAGAGAAACTCACAGTGTCTTTAAAAATACTTGTAACATCAAAAAATATTGGTGTAGCTAGAACTTCGCAGGTTACAGCTGTCCCGCAAAGACCATGCGAATTCACATTGATATTTTTATAATTTTTGCTTTTATAGACACTCATAAATAAATCAGTAAAGCGCATTCATGCACATATCACAGAATCTCTCGTCAGCCTTGTTGATGTAAGTGCACTATTTACAAATTATCGTGGGCTTAGATTATGCTGCGTAATAATCCAAAAGTTCTTTGTCTGTAGCTTCAATGTCCTATTTCTCCATTTTCTCGACCATCTGTATTTGTTCTTCCTTCTTGATAACGGTAACATCCACTACTTACTTCAATCCACCATGGATCTCCTTGTATGGGAAGTTAATGAATATTTTGCCCTTGTGTACGTTGATCTCCTGCTTAAACATGTCCAGCTTGATGTCCAGTTTCAAGAGTTGTTTCGAGTCTATTTCCAGTGTATAGACTGTGTACTCTGAAGCAATATCTTCACTGTCTATCAGCTCCGAGAATTTATCCATCGAGATGAAGTACTTTGCGATACCTTAAGGATGTCCGAATTTGAACAATTCCTTTGGAAGTGATCCATTACATAATATCAATGGTTCATTTTTGAGAATGTATGTTTTATGTGCCCATAGAGTCATTTTGTAATTTTCATCATACATGGACTCAATGGCACTCAGTTCTTTATTTCGACCGATAATATTTTTATTAACTGGCAAAACGATATCAGAAGTAACAATCCTTTCACTCAAATGTTTATACATTTCATTCATTTTTTCGATAAGGTTTATTTTTTCCGAAATTCTGTCCTCCATTATGTAACTATCTTTGAAGCACCGAATGTACTTTTCGATCCAGTCCAGATAACTTCTGAACATGTAAGCTAAGTCAATTTGTATAATTACTTGGCGCAGGTATACTCATGACGTAATCGAATACTTTCATTGAGGTGCACATTAAGTCCAATAAAAGGGCCACTCCTTTGACAGAAAAATCTGAAAAAGTTGAGTGATTTTCATACATAATAGAAAGAGCAGACTTATTTTATTATTTTTGAGCACTCTTGACAAAGAACAACGGACTTACGTAGTCATAGGCTACTGACTCGTCTTCGTAGGCGAGCCCATACACTAATTAGTCTCCCATATGTAATTGCGGGATACCTAAAATCCACTTGATTCTGTCAGATGTTAGCTCATCGTCAAGCTGAAGATAATGCTGAATGTGCTGAATTATTTTAGATTTACATGAAGAATAATAATAGCAGAGTCGGAGTTAGAAGCGTTATTTAAGCCCTTTAAGTATAAGCCTCCTATTTATTTTGAGAACTCGAAATCTTTCTCTGAGAGTCTAGCAGTCACAAGTCCTAACTGGCCAGTATCATATCTTTTGTTGATCATTTTAGAATAAAACTCAGTATTGCCTAACAGTATTCTTTAATTTTCTGTTAAATCATAGTATTTTATGTTTTCAAATATTTTAAGGGGGTTAATATAACCCTTCATGTTCTTTTTTCTGCTCATTAAATATACGACAATCTGGATGATCGGCGTGACTACATATTGTGAAATCTCGACTCGCTTCTTTTTCTTGTCAGCTATAGGACTGTCATTACCCATCAGTCTATCCACCAGAATGACAAGTGCTTAGTGATCAATTAAGTAGTCCACAATGATGGGCATAAACTCGCAACAAGTTTTCCAGAAATCCAGATAGTGGAAACATTTGCCAATGTTCTTATCGAATCTTTCGTCTTAAAGGAAGGCAAAGAGTGTATCAATAAGTTTGATGACTTTCACAGTGCCCTCTTATTCGCTGTCGATGCTCACTTGATAGTAGCATATAAAAACGTGCAAACTCTTGTTCATCAAGTACTTATAAATACTTCTAATTGTGTCATCATTGTGGATGCACAAATTATCAATCACCTCGTCCGGAGACAGCGAAGTTAAGAAACTGTAAGACTTTTCAGGTAGTAGAAAGAAGAGTTTGAACAAATTCTGTCCTATCTTGAACACATACTCGCTTTTGATATCGTAAAAGATTGTTGAAAATTTGAGTACCTTAATGGAGAATTAAAATATAGCTTAATAGTAACTTAAATTAGGGTCATCATTCCAGCCTTGATCGTGAGTGCTAAACTTCATTCTTTATTAAATATCTCTTGGTACAAATCGCTCAAACAGCTCGTTGGCGAATAAGAACACGGACTACTGATGAATTTGTGCTTGTTTATAAAATTTTTAGTTGTCAATCTAAATTTTCTATACCTGTTGTTCATCCAGGGAGCAAGGAATAGTTTCCAGCTGCTAGTTCTTGCTTTCGTAGAACAACATGTACGCATTAGTTGAAAATTTCATGTCATCGGTCCATTGCTCTTTGGACTCAGATCCACCAAAGCACTCGTGAGGAATATCTTTATATTCGATCTTAGTAACTGTTTGATCATTGAACTTGTACCAATCTTTATCTACTCGGATAAATGAGTAATAGTGACCGGACTATGATGTGCCTGAATGCACGATTATGGCTTTGATTACATACTAGCACTCTTATGGAGACAGACCCGATTCCTTATTTACATAATTAATGACATTTAGGTTCACAGGAAACTCAAAAGTTGTGTCAATTTTTTTATTCACGAAGTTCTATAAATCAAAAATAATTCTTTGCAAGTTTATTGTTAATAGCTTAGGTAATTTTTGCAATAATGTTGATTTTTATATTTTTTATACTTTACAGTTACAGTTAGTACAGAAATAATCCTCTATCTCTTCTGGCTTTATGTAGATTTAGAAACTTTATTCTAAATTTTTGTTGCCTTGAACAGCAAGAGACAGTTGACAAAATTTTTATTCTCTGCTAATTTTATTTGAACACTTTTTGCATAAGACTTGAGTAACTGTATTTCCTTAGATCAACTTGCGGAAGTACTAAATTTTGTCAGTTTTTTCAATTTCCTTTTCTAATTTGTCAAGAAATTTTCCAACAAACTCATGAGCATCTTCTTGTACTTTCGGATCGATGGGCTCTGTAGATGAGCCATTTTGTTTAATAGTCATACAGAATTATTAAGGGATGTAAAATTTTCTTGAGCTTCTCAACAGATTTGTATACATGACTTGAAGTTGATACAGAGTGTCATCATAGATAAGTTTACCTTTCACATCAGTCATTTATTTTTGAGATTTGTCTAAATAAAGCACAAGATTTCTGAACTAGTTAACACAAAAAAGGACTTGAAGCACCGAGTTCATATAACAAGTGCTACCCAAATTTTTGATGCCAACAAAATACTTTTTAGGCTAAACTTACTTGACTGGTGTGATGTTATCAATGAGAGAAGTCACATACTGAATTGCAAAGTTCACGTCAAAATGAGCCAAAATTTGATAGATTAATCTTCTACTTCGATTTGAGAGTACTCGTTGAGAAATTTCAATAATTTCAGAGGAAATATCATCATAGTCTTTACTCTTCTGGTGCAATACACTCGATACTATTGACAGATTACCAAAAATAATAGGGTCGTCTTGATTGCCTTATATAGTTTCGGATCTGTTCCTGATTTTCTCGAGGCAGTTAAAGACGACTTTGGAAAAATCGATATTAGAATCGATAGTGCATATTTTAGCTAGTGTCTCAAACCAGTATTCGCAATTTGTTTTCTGCTCTATGGTGAACAGGTCAATCGACACGTTGCCTTGAAGATACAGAGCAAGGACATAATTACAACATGTTTTTCTAATGCCTAGTTATTAATGGAATATTCCCTGAAGTGCGAATTCGATTTTCTTTTATTTCTGACTCATTTGAAGAGCAAGTGATGCTTAAAGAATGTCTATCTCAATGTTTTTAAGCGCGTTCTCAGCTAATTTTATAAACAAGTATGTCTCAGGGAATGAAATATTTACGTTAAGGCTAGTTTAAGCCGTAATTACAGTTCTTAAGTCAGGAACTTTGATGAGAGATCGAAGAATTTGCAGTGAAATGTACAAGCACTTCATTTAATCTTTGGT
>APMI01005290.1_pt1 | contig 12816 bp, 9 predicted proteins | sample 667938 | NCBI WGS metagenome assembly APMI01 (sample SAMN01084076, study PRJNA167559) | wastewater metagenome | biome: Wastewater | place: Denmark: Ejby Moelle, Odense | collected 2011-11-28 | reverse complement strand
CGATCAAGCCATGTATCATCGAACAGACTCGCCTGACTGAGTGCCTCTTTGTGAAGATCGAATACCGTCACACTGATATGCGCGACTTTGCATGGGATCGTTGCACTGTCGAGAAGGCGCTGCACTGCTATGAAAATATCTTGCGTGGCGTACAGATCGCTCTTCTGCTTGCGACCCTTTGCCCAATAGCGCCGATCTTCAAAGCCAAGCATGAGATGAACGCCACCGGCGGCGAAGCCATGCTTTCGCAACCGGCGGCCGGTCTTTTCGCAGAGCTTCATGAGAAGACGCGACAATTCCTGCCGATCGTAAGTTTTCTGACCAAGAGCGTATTGCTGGCCGAAGCTCCTTGTCTTTGTGTCGATATTATCAATCTCATGACCGCGAAGCCGAAGATACCAATAGTATCCAACGATGCTCCTGAAGACTTCTTTCTTTAGGACATGCGCCGGTGCATCCAAAAACTGCAATGGGGTATGGATCCCGGCCGCCTTGAGTCGAGCTTGATACCGAACATTGATGCCAGTGAGATCAATGAGTTCTAGCTCCGAGTATACGTCCCGAAGAGTTTCACCCGTGATGGTATCGAGGCCATCTGGCTTATTGAGTCCGGCGGCCATTTTAGCCAGGAAGCGATTTGTACCAATGCCGACGTTTACTGTCACATATTCACCAAGCGCGTCCTTTATATCCTGTTTGATCTGCATCCCGATTTCTTGCATCGTCATACCGCGACGTATAGCTTCAGATCCACGGAAGTCGACGACAAATTCATCAACCGACTTTGGCGTGACTGAGTTGGTGTAATTCAGGAGCACCTTCTTGAACCGACGATGAGCATCAAAGTACTTCTCCGGATCTGGAGTTAAGATGATCACGTTCGGATCAATAAGACGAGCTTCAGCCACGTTGACCCCGAGCTTAATCCCGAGGGCTTTCGCTTCATACGATGAGGCGATAATCATCCCTCGGGGTGTTGCATAGGCAGCAATAGCCACCGGTTTATTGCGAATCAGTGGGTTGGCCTGCTGTTCGATCATGGCGTATGCACTATTGAGGTCAATGTGCATGATTAGCGGATCGTTATAGTTAATTTGCATTTCCATCAGATACCGCCTCTAGCAACCAGTGAAGGTTGTCTGTATTGAAGTCCAACCGAAACCACATCGATTCGTCCTTATCGACCAGTTCGTAAATATGGTGGGCTATCTTGCCGTCATAGATCTTGTGATGATAGCCAATCTTGCCAATCGGATACTCACGACCCCTCCAACTAACCAAATGGGGGAGGAACTGCCGCTTACGGGCTGAATAGTACATGACAACACTGACTTCTTCGTTGATTTTTTCGCGCATACATTTCCTTTCGCTGTAAAATAAGAGTATGTGCGGTAGATATACGTTCCATCAGAAAGTTGAAGATCTAGCGAAACGCTACGATCTTTCAAGTGTGCCTGAATCCATTCGAGATAATTTCAATGTTGCGCCCGGTCACATCATGCCAATCATCGTAGAAGAAGATGGCAAGCCGAAGCTCGAGATGATGAAGTGGGGCTTAGTCCCTGTCTGGGCGAAAGATCCTAATATCGGCTACAAGATGATTAACGCGAGAAGCGAATCGATCTTCGAGAAACCAGCATGGCGGAGCGTGATCCTCAAGAAGCGCTGCCTGATTCCTGCCAACGGATTCTATGAATGGAAAAAGTTTATGACTGATGAAAAAGAACGTAAACAACCGTTTTATATACATCCCAAACAAGAAGAGATTTTTAGCTTTGCAGGTGTTTGGGAAGCCTGGAGAGATAGTGAAAACAATATTTGGAAGACATACTCTATCATCACGACTGAGCCGAATAAAGAGATGTCGAGCATTCATGACAGAATGCCAGTGATTTTACACCCTGAAGACGAAGCTTCATGGCTTGAGTCATCAAGAGTAACCAGAGATAGCATAGAGCCTCTACTGCGACCTCTCGAAGACGGTGCATTGGAAATGTATAAAGTGAGTACAGACGTTAATACCGTCAAGAACAATGATGAGCATCTGCTCGTTGCCCTTGAAAATTGAACCCCTACGATCACACGTTTTTAATCAGCCTGAAGTCTATGACGAAACCTCGTTCATGACTCCATCGCTATTTTTTACTATACCACTTTTCGTGAGGATTGCTTTTACAACGGAATGATATAATAGTATTCGAAATTACCACCATGACCGAAGTACTAACCGACCAGAAGCAATATCCTTGTAAGGTTTGCAATAACGCCAACACCTCGACCAAGGGCGAGATTTGCAACAACTGTCTTCGGAAATATTTTGGAACCTATACCCTGACACTAGTGAACACTTCAAAAGTTCTCTCAATTTCAACGGCAACGCTCAAGAAACTAGAGAAGGACGGCGTGCTAATTCCAATACGGAACGAGGTAGGATCACGGATCTATGAAAGATCGAAGGTCTTGACATACCTTGCAAACAAGAAGAATTCTTACTCTCCGAACAGCCAAGTACCAAATCTCTTCGAGAAAGTAATTCAGTTAGAGCTCACAGAATCTGATCTAAAAATTGACGACCGATGTGACCGCTGTTACGACAACAAGGTATTCCGAATGGGATACTGTGCTGAATGTCTTGATGACTTCATAAGCAAGAAAGATTCGGGAAAGATTCTCGGTGTCTCTCCGCAGCTTGTCGAGCGAGTAGTCGAAAACCACCCCGACAAAGTAAGGCTGTTTGATTATGGGTCGCAAGTTCGCTTGAGCCGAAGAGAGGTTATGGCATTTTCCGAGCTTGAAGTGAATATGAAAGACGCAGTGAAAGCTGCTTGGTCTGATCACTTCCTCCAATGTAGGACGTGCGGAACAACTGAAGTACTTCACTACGGCGGTGGCTATTGTGAAGATTGTTTCCCGAACACTACTGAAGCTGCCGTCATTGAAGGATATATTGATGGAGAGAATCTTACAGAAGTAGGAATCCGACTAGGTTTCAGTCGAGAACGAGCTCGGCAATTCTTTGCAAAAGCAATCAGGATCGAAGCAGAACGAACCGACCCTGACAACATGGATATCGTTGCAAAAGAATTTAAGAATTACCTCAAAACTTCGCATAAACAGAACCGATCTGGTCTGAAGTTTAAGAGCTACATCGAAGAAAATTACCAAGATATGATTAAGACAATCACCAAAGATAATATCCTTTCGGCAAGTGGGTTTCTCAAGGCATTTAACTTACCGGCGCTTGCACTCCTCATCATTGAAAATGACTATCCCGAAATCCTAGAGATTATCGCAAAAAACGAAAAGCGCTGGGCATGGGACTATGACCATTGTCGAATGTGTGGCACTACCGATAAGAAGCACCGTGTTTACGGATACTGTGAAGATTGTTACTGGAAATCTGATGAATGGAAAGTTCGTCAGAATGAATATCGAGAACGGAATGTCGACAAGCTTCGAGAACAACAACGTCAATATGCATCAGAGTACAATAAGCGTCCTGAAGTCATCGAACGGATGAAGAAGAACCATGACAAGTTCAAGTATGATGGCAATCGTGAAGCTGCACTCGAAAAATCCAAGCACACCTGTGAGGAATGTGGTATTTCACAATCTGATCATGTGGCTAAATACGGCAAAGAGTTGTATGTCTATCATATCGACGGCGATCCAAAGAATAACGAAATCGATAATCTCAAAACTCTCTGTATGTCTTGTTCAGTGAAACGAACTAGGGCTAAGCAGTTACTTGAGAAGTAAGCATTAGCACTTAGGCATTGAGAGTGCCAACTTTGTGTTATAATGAGCTTATGTATTCAGGGGTAACAAAAATCAAAGAGAACAACTTGACATGGAAGAGGTAAAGGCATTCCTCGAAATTGTCGGATTGATCACGACTCTGTTCGCGGTCTTAACATTCTTTGCCGCTGTCATTGCTTGGGTTTTTGGAATTAGTCCGCTACTCTATCGTCTTGGTCTAGGTAGGTGGCGTAGAAAAATTACTGTACTTTCGAATAGCGATAATTTCGCATCATTACGAGATGATCTGGTATCTTCAGGTGTTTTTAGGTCAAAGAACATTGATCACGTAACCAATAAGAGCCTTTCAAAAGTAAAAGAAAGTAACCTTTTGCTAGTCGATTACGGGTCATTCACAGATAAGAATATGAAGACGATCATCAAGAATAAGAAGTCTAGTGCCGGTATGGTTGTTTACTTCCCAGATTTCTCTCCGACAAACCGTGTGCCAGATGATGTGATGAAGCTCATTAACAATGAGCCCCACTCAGTGTTGGTGAATTTCCGTGGCCGCCTTATCAACGACATCCTTATTACTTTACTGAGTACTAGCTATGACAAGAGGTGAGTTAAACGCTGCCTTGCGTAGTCACGCAAGAACTCTCTCACCGACCTCTGTTGAGCAGGATTTAATTTCAAAAATCTATCAATCTATAAATGATCTTCTTGGAATCTCGAACTGTATACAGATCGGGTCATATCCTCGTCGCACCGCTATCACGCCACTGCACGATCTCGATGTCCTGTATATCTTAGGCCAATGGCATCAGAACAATCACAATCCTGAATCAACGCTCAAACAGCTATATTCCGATATTCTCCAGAAATACACAAACCCTACACAATACAGAGCAACGGTGTCGCTTCAAACCCACTCGGTGACCATCGAGTACAAGGACTCGAGTGACAAGCCAATCTTTTCTGTAGATATTGTGCCAGCATACTCTTTCTCAACTAATGAATTCGGTGATCCAACCTACAAAGTGCCGGAAGTTATCAAGCAGAAAAACCACGAAATTCGACATAGAGCACAATGGGACCCGAATCGGGATGAAGGGTGGATCAACTCAGACCCAAGGGGATACATTTCAACCGCTACTAAGGTTAATGCCGATAGCAGCGATTTTCGAAAAGCGGTAAAAATCGTAAAGGACTGGAAGAATCGTCTCAAAAAAGCAGATGAAACCTTGAAACTCAAGTCGTTCCATCTTGAACAAGTCATCACTCAGATGTTCCAGCTCAACACCAACCAAGACTTGTTTGATGCAATTTTTGGATTCTTCGTCGATCTTCCAGATACCATTGCTCAAGCAAACCAAATTCCTGATCGGGCCAATCCCGATAAGTTCATCGACGACTACTTGGTGCAGCTAACTCCTGCGCAGAAAGCTAAAATTATCACGTCAAGAGATAATGTACTCATTGCACTTGAAAAGATAGATCAATATACAGATATCGCATCAGTATTTGAACCAAAATTCAGTACTCGAAATCCTCAAGAAAAATTCATGTTCGATCACGGTATTCCAGTTCACATAGATCGAAATAATCGTAAGTTAGCTATTGCCTTTGATGAGACAACTCCGAACCGTTCTGAACGTCGTCGTGCAAGTAAAAATCATCAACCAATCGGGAATAAACTTTACTTCCATATTACCGAAGGTATTGATGATGCAATGACTTATTTCTGGAAAGTTAAAAACTCCGACCAACTATCCTCAGATAAACGTCGTGGTGAAATCACCAAACACCGAACCCTTAACTACCCCGAAACAACGGCTTGGTCTGGTACTCACTTTGTTGAGTGTTTCGCCGTAAACCCTTCAGGGATTTGTGTAGACTCTGCACTAGTAGAAGTGCCAATTTCGGCACAATCATAGATACCAGAAAGTATTATGTATTTACCACTCATTGGATTGGTAAATATTTGGCCAAGATGAGGTATAATATTGCATAGTATGTCAGGGGTATCAAAAGTAGAAACTAAACACATAAAGTCCAAGGATCGCGTACGTGATCAGGGTGAGGTTTTTACTGCTGAGCGCGAAGTGAATGCGATGCTTGATCTGGTGAAGCATGAGACAGAGCGCATTGAATCCCGATTCCTAGAACCGGCCTGTGGTGATGGAAACTTCCTCGCACCTATTCTCGAACGCAAACTTGCCGTCGTCGAGAGTCGCTACAAGAAATCTCAAACCGAATTTGAAGTGAACTCTCTTATTGCGATGGGAAGTATCTACGGTGTTGATATCATGAAAGACAATGCGAAAGAATGCCGGGCGCGTCTCGCAGGTATCTTCGATGAACACTACACTCGTCTCTATAAAAAGAAAGCCAAAGACTCTATCCGCAAGAGTATCAAGGCAATCCTGAAGCAAAACATCGTTCACGGCAACGCCCTGACTTACACCACTGGGGGAGATAATCCGAAGCCGCTCGTCTTCAGCGAATGGGTTCGGCCTCGACACAACGGCTTCATCAAACGCCAAGATTGGCAGTTTGAAGAGATTGTTACCAAAGACGACCCAGATCTGTTTAAAGAGTCTATAATAAGGCAAGAAGACGGTAAGCCAGTATATCGTGTGCGTCCAGTTAAGACGTTTCCATCTGTTCATATGACAAAGTTAGGAGAGACAGCATGAGCTTAGATATTCAGATACGACCAGCATCGCTAGACAGCGGATATAACCCTGATGTTCTTACTTGTCTGGCCAACCTCTCTAACGATGAAGTCTTTACTCCGCCAATGCTTGCCAATGACATGCTCGACCAACTTCCCGAGGAGCTCTGGAGTGACCCGAATGCGACCTTCCTCGACCCAGTGTCAAAGAGCGGTGTTTTCCTGCGCGAAATCGCCAAGCGCCTGATGATTGGTCTTGAATCACAAATTCCGGATACGCAAGAGCGCATCAACCACATCTACACAAAGCAGATCTTCGGAATTGGCATCACTGAACTCACCGCCTTACTGACACGCCGAAGTCTCTACTGTAGCAAATATGCAAACGGTAAATACTCCATTGTTACCGATTTCAAAGATGAAGCTGGCAATGTTGACTTCACGCGAGTCGAGCATAAATGGTTTAACGATCACTGTGTTTTCTGTAAAGCAAGCCAGAGCGAATATGACCGAAGTGAAGATCTAGAAACTCACGCATACAAATTTATTCATACTAATAAACCGGAGGAGTTATATGACATGCAATTTGATGTAATCATTGGAAATCCACCATATCAGTTAAACGTAGGGAAAGAACAGGATAATTACGCCATCCCTATCTACCAAAAGTTTATTGAACAGGCAATAAAACTGCAGCCGAGGTATCTTACTATGATTATCCCGGCACGCTGGTATGCAGGAGGTCGAGGTCTAGATGCCTTCCGTGATGAAATGCTCCACGATCAGCGCATTCGAAAGCTGGTTGATTATCCAAACGCAACTGACGCATTTCCAGGAGTAGATATATCGGGAGGGGTTTGCTATTTTCTATGGGATCGAGATAATCCAGGCTTAACTACCGTTAGTAGCTACCAGAGAGATCGTATTATTTCTTCAATGGATAGACCTCTACTTGAACAAGGTAACTCGACACTGGTCAGATTTAATGAAGCTATCCCAATTTTGAGAAAAATCGCTTCTCACAAAGAACAGGGATTCGATACACTTGTGAGCCCGCAAACACCCTTTGGTTTATACTCATCTTTCAAAGACTATAAAGAGTCATCGTTTGAGGGTAGCATTGCCTTGCATACTGTGAAAGGTCAGAAGTGGATAAACCGATCACAGATATCAAAAAACGCACAGTGGATAGACGATCATAAGGTTTATATATCCAAATCTTATGGCGAGCGTGGAAATTATCCTTATCTTTTTCTTGCAAAACCATTCCTAGGCGCGCCCGGATCATGCTGTACGCAAACCTATCTTATGATCGGTCCATTTGAATCGGAATCAATTGCGCAAAATGTCCGCAGATACATTTCTACTCGCTTTTTCCGATTCTGCATCATGCAAAGAAAAAATACCCAAGATGCGATGAGGAACGCATACTCATTCGCGCCTGTCCAAGACTTTACCAAAGAATGGACAGACGAAAAACTCTACAAAAAGTATGGTATCACTGAGGATGAAATCGCATTTATCGAGTCAATGATTCGCCCAATGGAGCTAGGCAACTAGATGGCACAAGAGTTCTTCCCGCAACGACCAAAAGTAGACCCCCGAATCTACGCATATGCACTCCCCAAAGTCCCCGGCAAGGAAGGACTCATCAAGGTTGGCTACACTACTCGTAAAGCTGTAGAGCGTATTCACGAACAGTCTGGCGCTATGCATATCGTTCCAGATTTGTTACTAGATGAGCCTGCGACTAAATACGATGGTTCATATTTCAAAGATCACGACGTTCACCGCTTTCTTGAAAAGAAGGGAGTGATTCGCGTTGAAGGAGAATGGTTCAAGGCTGACCTCGACACCGTGAAGGCCGCAATCCTTGCCGTACAGCGTAGCGAAGAAAACGTAGAAAACCGAACTCAAGATTTCGGTATGCGACCAGAGCAAGCGGAGGCAGTTAAAAAGACCGCTGAATATTTCAAGAACTCTCACGAACAAGACAAGAATCACATTCCTCACTTCCTCTGGAACGCTAAGATGCGATTCGGCAAAACATTCACGACATACCAACTTGCAAAGAAGATGGAGTGGAAGCGTATCCTTGTCCTAACTTTCAAGCCTGCTGTCGAAAATGCATGGGAAGAAGACCTCAAGAGCCATATTGATTTTGAGGGTTGGCAGTTCATCTCTAATAATAGTCTCAGTACTGTTGAAGATATCGATAACGATCGACCCGTCGTAGCTTTTGGTTCTTTCCAAGACTTCCTCGGTAAAAACAAAGCTGGTGGAATTAAGGCTAAGAATGAGTGGGTTCACAAGACGCAGTGGGATGCAGTCGTATTTGACGAGTATCACTACGGAGCATGGCGAGAGAGTGCCAAGGATCTCTTTGAAGGTGAGGATCGCGAAGAGGAAAAGTATGCCCAAGGTGAAGGTATGGAATACTTTGAGGAAGATAACGTTTCGACAGCAATCAAGACGAAGCACTACCTCTACCTCTCTGGTACACCGTTCCGTGCGATTGCTTCTGGTGAGTTTATCGAAGACCAGATCTATAACTGGACATACAGCGACGAACAACGAGCTAAAGAAAACTGGAAGCACGAAGATGGCCCAAACCCGTATGCTTCTCTCCCTCGTATGGTCATGATGACCTACAAGCTACCGGACAGTATCGCAGAAGTAGCGGCACAAGGTGAATTCGACGAGTTTGACCTCAATCAATTCTTTAAAGCTGAAGGTAAAGGCGAAGATGCTCGGTTCATATACGAAGATGAGGTACAGAAGTGGCTCGATCTCATGCGCGGATCATATTCAGAAACAACAGTTGACGACTTGAAACTTGGTGCCAAGAAGCCGCCGATGCCGTTCTCGCACGCTCCGCTACTAGCCAGCCTGACACACACGTTCTGGTTCCTCCCAAGTGTTGCAGCTTGTTTCGCGATGGCGGAACTACTAACACGCCGCAATAACTCCTTTTATCAAGACTATCGAGTTATCATAGCTGCTGGAACTAAGGCCGGTATCGGCCTTGAAGCACTTCCGCCAGTCATTAAGGCGATGGACGATCCGTTAAAGACTAAAACCATTACTCTGTCGTGCGGTAAGTTGACCACTGGTGTATCAGTGAAGCCATGGAGTGGCATCTTCATGCTTCGTTCTACCTCAAGCCCAGAAACATATTTCCAAGCAGCATTCCGTGTTCAGACACCATGGACAATTCCAAACGAGAACGGATCAACTACTATCCTCAAGGAGGAATGTTATGTATTCGACTTCGCCCTAAATAGGGCGCTTCGACAAGTTGCTGAATACTCAGACCGTCTAAGTATCAGTGAATCTGGAGCTGAGAAGAAGATTGCTGAGTTCATCCACTATCTACCAGTGCTTGCATATGATGGCTCTTCAATGAAGCAAATCGATGCCGCTGGTGTACTCGATATCGCCATGAGTGGCACAACCGCAACACTACTTGCCCGACGATGGGAGAGCGCACTACTCGTCAACGTCGATAACAATACACTTTCACGCCTCATGTCGAATGAAGATGCTATGAACGCTCTCATGAGTATTGAAGGCTTCCGTAGCTTGAATCAAGATATCGAAACGATTATCAATAAAACCGAAAAAGTTAAAGAACTCAAAGCAGAAGCAAGCGAACGTGATCTTACTCCAAAAGAGAAGAAAGAACTCTCTGAAGATGAAAAGGAATACAAGGGTAAGCGCAAGCAAATCCAAGAGAAGCTCATCAAGTTTGCAACTCGTATTCCAGTCTTTATGTATCTCACGGACTACCGAGAAGAAACACTCAAGGACATCATCACCGAACTCGAGCCTGCACTATTCCGTAAAGTAACCGGTCTAAAGATCAAAGACTTTGAGTTACTCGTAAGTCTCGGAGTTTTTAACGATGCACTTATGAACGATGCTGTATATAAGTTCCGCCGCTATGAAGACCCAAGCCTTACCTATGCCGGTGTCGATAAACACGAAGGTGAAAGGATCGGACTCTTCAACACGACAATTGATGAAGATGAGTTCCATGGACGAGTATTTGAGAATGAGGGAGACGAGTAATGATTTCAGCGCAGACAACAATCCAAAAGATACTGAATGCGTCAGAAACCTATTACGAGATCCCAAACTTCCAGCGTCCTTACTCTTGGCAGCAAAGCAATGCTAGTGACTTCCTTATAGATCTTGAAGATAGCGTCGCTAAAAAGAAGAACCACTACTTCGGTACAATCGTACTCGTCGAAGATACAGATAGCAGCTATTCAATGGCGATCATTGACGGACAGCAACGTGTCACTACGTCACTTCTTATGGTGACTGCAATCTATCACTTGGTGAAGAAAGACCCCACGCTCATTGATAACCCGGAGACTACTCCTGATTTGATTCGTGACCGATATTTATTCAATGCGAACATTGATAAAAACAAAGTTAAGCTTCGTACCGTCACGACCGACAACGAAATTCTCCAGCACATCTTTGACCGAGATGGCGAGGAAGCGCGACTGCCGCAAAAGGATCGACTCAGTAACCTCTATCAGGTTTATTCAACGTTTCGTAAATACTTCTCTACGAAGAAAGGCCTTGATCGTTACATTGAAGGACTTAGATTGTTTGAAGTAATTTCAATTACTCTTAACTCTAACGATGACAATCCACAACGGGTATTTGAAAGCATCAACTCAACCGGCAAGCCACTAACCGATGGTGATAAGATTCGAAACTTTGCTTTGATGCTCAATAAGGACAGTATGCGAGATCATGTCTACAAGGCATATTGGTCGTTAATTGAGGAATCGCTTGTCGATGCTAACAAGGATTACATTACTGACTTCTTCCGAAGCTACATAATTTCAAAACGTGCTGCCATGATTCGCTTGGATGCGGTCTACCCACAGTTCAAAAAGCAGTTCGATCGTCGTGTTGGCGAGGAGCAACTACAAGAAAATATCGATGAATTCTATGGTGAGATAATTGAAGCACTTAACTTCTACAAACTCTTGAAGTTGGACGACACCGATACCTTTACAGGTGACTATACTGGAATTTCAGAAACCATTTTCAAGATGCGTTACTTGCAAGTTGATCTCTACATACCATTTGCGATGAATGTACTGCACTACCATGCTCTAGGAAAGCTAACCAAGTCCCAACTTGAGGATGTGTTCGGCATCATCGAAATGTACTTCTCGCGTCGTATTGTGGCCGGTATTGCTACGACCAGCGTTGACCGCCTGATTGCTACACTTCATAAAGATATCGTGAAGTACATCAAAGACACAGATGTTGACTACGTAGAAGTCCTTAAGTATCTACTATTGAATCGTGTCGGTCAAACTCGCTTGCCTGATGATGCAGAATACGAGAATGCAATTCGAACTCGTGAGGCTTACTACCAGAGAAACTCATTCTTGACCTATGTACTCACATCAGTAGACGAAGGATCAAAAGAATCTAAGACACTGCACTACATTGCTGATGGACGATTAAAGCTATCTATTGAGCACGTTATGCCTCAGACGCTATCAAGCAAAGAATGGCAAACAATGATTGGCGATGATTTTGATCGTGTTCACCGTGAATATCTTCACACGCTTGCCAACCTAACACTCACGGGATACAACTCAGAGTACTCAAACCGTCCATTCACCGAGAAAATGCACCTCGAGGTCAAAGACAAGAAAACCGGTGTTGTAAGCAAAGTCGGTTTTGCAGATAGTGACCTCCGTATTAATAAGTGGATTGCTTCTCACGATACTTGGAATGAGGAAGTACTAAAGGAACGTCAGGCATGGTGGATTGATAACCTCAAGAAAGTCTGGCCATTCCCAACTACAAGCTTTGAACCTATCGAAGAAGATTCATCCGTAGATCTGCTTGATGAGCAAGACCTCAAGGGTAAGTACATCAAGACAATTGAAGTACTGGGTGAAAAGAGTTCAGTTGGATCATGGGCAGAAGCACTCGATACTATTGCCGAGACCCTTTACGAGCGTAACCCCGAGTTTATCGATATTGTGACAGGAGACGAATACCTGTCGCGAAGCATTGGCCAAGATAGCAGCGCATTCAACAATAGCGCTGAGATTCTCGAGACCGGCTACTTCATCGATACCGGAACAAGTACCAACGATAAGCTCCGACTCATCCGTGCATTGGGTAAAGAATTCAATCTATCGAATGGAGATATCCGTGCGACGTTGCTCGAGTCAAATAACGAGGTAGAAGAGGAAGATATCTAATGATTGATGTTGCTCAATTTGAATCAAAATACAAAGAGAAAATTAGCGACTATACTCCTTACGAGAATATTATCAAGTCACGAAAACCCTCTGAAGTTAAGTTTGATGAAGCAGACCTACAAGCAATTCAACAGAACTTTTACGACT
>APMI01071895.1_pt1 | contig 12818 bp, 9 predicted proteins | sample 667938 | NCBI WGS metagenome assembly APMI01 (sample SAMN01084076, study PRJNA167559) | wastewater metagenome | biome: Wastewater | place: Denmark: Ejby Moelle, Odense | collected 2011-11-28 | reverse complement strand
GCCCGCGGTAACGGTGCCCCCCGCGAGCGCCCCCGCGACCAGCGCGAATGCGCCTATTCCGCCGGCGCTCACAGCCGCCGACCCCACCCCGCCGGTGACGAGCTCCACGAGCTCTGCCACTGGGTCGACCGCTCCCGCGACCGCGACCCCCAAGGACGCCTCTGACCTCGCGTGGATCACCCCGGAGATCGAGAAGGAGTTCGTGGCGCTGGATTGCTCCAAGGACGGTGCGATCAACGACTTCGTCGACGACCCGGCCAAGCCGCTCGTGACCTGCTCGACCGAGCGCGACGCGAAGTACATCCTCGGCCCGGTCGAGTTGGACGGCACCGATATCGCCGACGCCACGAGTGGGTATCAGCCTGGCCCCAACGGTCAGCCAACGAGCACTGTTGAGGTGACCCTCAAGTTCAACGGCGATGGGGCCAAGAAGTTCGCCACCGTCACGACCCGCTTGTTTGCACTCAAGGCAACTGACGAGACCCGCAACCGGTTCGCGGTCGTGCTCGACAAGCAGGTGATCACGGCACCGTCCACCAACGCCGTCATCGCCAACGGTCAAGCAAGCATCACGGGGAGCTTCACCATCGACTCGGCGCGGGCGCTGGCTCAGCAGTTGAAGTTCGGTGCGCTCCCGATGTCCTTCACCCTGCAGACGCAGGACGACATCAGCCCCACCCTCGGCAGTGAGCAACTTGCGCTCGGGTTGCTCGCGGGCCTCATCGGGCTCATCCTCGTCGTCGTCTACTCGCTCATCCAATACCGTCTCCTCGGGCTGGTGACGGTGGCATCGCTGATCGTCGCTGCCGCCCTGACCTACGGCGTGCTCACGCTGCTCGGCTGGACACACAATGTCCGCCTCACTATGGCTGGCGTCACGGGTGTCATCGTGGCGATCGGTGTCACAGCAGACTCGTTCATCGTGTACTTCGAGCGCATCCGCGACGAGGTGCGCGAGGGTCGTCCCTTGGTCGCTGCCGTTGAGGCAGGGTGGGGTCGCGCTAAGCGGACGATCCTGGCTGCCGACGCGGTCAACCTCATCGCGGCCGTCGTGCTCTACCTTCTCGCCGCCAGTAACGTCCGTGGCTTCGCCTTCACCTTGGGTGTCACGACGTTGATCGACCTTGCGGTGGTGTTCCTCTTCACCCACCCGGTCGTCGGGATCCTCGCGCACACGAAGTTCTTCGGGGGCGGCCACCCCTGGTCGGGTCTCGACCCCAACCGCCTGGGTGCCACCACCCGCTACGTGGGCCGCGGCAAGTTCGCGACGCCCGCTCTTTCAACCGAGGGGAAGGCCTGAGATGGGCTCCATCGCGCAGTGGGGTAACGACCTCTACACCGGCAAGCGGTCCATCGACTTCATCGGCCGGCAAAAGCAGTGGTATGCGGTGTCCGCCATCCTCATCGTGTTGGCGTTGGTCGGCTTCTTTGTCCGCGGCCTCAACTTCGGGATCGAGTTCCGGGGTGGCTCGGAGTATCGCTTGAGCGGGGTCGCGAACACCGCCAACTATGAGGACAAGGCCAAGACGGCGATCTCCGAAGCCGGCATCGACGGCAACGTGCTGGCCACCGTCATTGGTGGCAACAGCGTCCGGGTCCAGACGGTCGCGGCTGGCGAGCGCAACGACGCGGCGAAGGCATCCTTGGCCAAAGCCTTTGGCGTCCCGCAGACCGCGGTCTCTGCCTCATTGATCGGCCCCTCATGGGGAGAGTCGGTGAGCCAGAAGGCAATTCAGGCGCTATTCGTGTTCCTCGTCCTCGTGGGATTGGTCATGGCGGCCTACTTCCGAACGTGGAAGATGGCGCTTTCGAGTTTGGTGGCCCTCATCCACGACCTCATCGTCACAGTCGGGATCTATGCCCTCTTTGGCTTCGAGATCACGCCGTCGTCGATGATCGGCTTCCTGACGATCCTTGGCTACTCCCTCTATGACACCGTCGTCGTCTTCGACAAGGTCCGCGAGAACACCGCTGAGGCATTCGGCAGCCGCCGCATGTCCTACTCCGCCGCGGCGAACCTCGCTGTGAACCAGACGCTGGTCCGGTCGATCAACACGACTGTTGTGGCCCTCTTGCCGATCCTCGCGATCCTCGTCGTCGGCTTCACCAAGCTCGGCCCAGGCACCCTGCTCGACCTCAGTCTTGCGCTGTTCGTCGGTATCGCTGTAGGCGCTTACTCATCAATCTTCATCGCAACCCCGTTGCTCGTCGACCTCCGCCGCGGTGAGCCTGCGGTCGCCGAGCTTGCTGCCCAGGTGGCTAAGAACCGCGGCAAGGAGGGCAGCGACCGCTCGACATCGGGGGCAGCGGCTCCAGGAGCCACAGCACGCGACTCGGGCACGGAAGCCAGTGCCCGGCATACCAGTACTGCGGTCCTGGACGACCACCGCGAAATCGCGCCGACAGACTCACTGGGGCGCCCCGTGCACAAATGGGCAACCACGGGACCGCGCCAGCAGCCCAAGCGAATCCCCAAGTCGAAACGCTGATGGCGGTGCCCCACCCGACCGGCGCGGATCCGGCAGTCCGTGACCTCGTCGCCGGGCTGCTTCGGGATATCCCGGACTTCCCCAAACCGGGAGTTCTGTTCAAGGACTTCACCCCGCTGCTCGCCAACGGGCCAGCACTGCAAGCGATCACGGACGACGTCGTGCGACGGTATGCCGGGCAGGTGGATGTTGTGGTCGGCGTGGAGGCGCGCGGATTCATCCTTGGAGCTGCGGTCGCATATGCCTTGGGAGTCGGGTTTGTGCCTGTGCGCAAAGCGGGCAAGCTCCCCGGCAGAACGCACCAGGCCGAATACACGCTGGAATATGGCACCGCCACCTTGGAGCTTCACGTTGACGCCTTCTTGGAGGGTGAGCGAGCCCTGATCATGGACGACGTCCTCGCCACTGGTGGCACCGCGGTTGCCACCTGCGATCTCGTCGAGCGCGCTGGAGCGACCGTGACTGCACTGGAGTTCGTCCTCGACATCGGTTTCCTCAAAGGCCGTGACGCCCTCGCTGGTCGGCAAGTGCACTCGTTGATCACCTCATGACATGGACGTGATGGGCCTCCCGTTGGCGGCGACTACACTTCCGGCATGAGTGAGCAGGCGCGCTCCGATTCGCCGGTGACGACTGCCCCACCATCGTCAGGCACGCCTGGCACGATGGTGACGGTGCCTCCGGCGGCTCAAGATGTCACAGAGGCGGTGCCTGCTGGAGACGCGGCCGAGGTCCCCACCGTGGTACTGCCGGCGCGAGCGCTGCCCTCTGCGCCTGCCAGTTCGCACACCTCACCGTCGTGGATGAGGTCAACCCTCCGACGGATTGCCACCCCCAAAACTGTCCCGAACGTCGCTCTTGAACCCGTCCTCGCGACGGTGCGCGACCACCACTCGCGGGCTGATCTGAGCACAATTATCCGCGCTTACGAGGTTGCTGAGCGGGCCCACGAGGGCCAGCTTCGGCAAAGCGGTGACCCCTACATCACCCACCCGCTCACCGTGGCCCAGATTCTCGCTGGACTCGGGATGACCCCGCACACGATCGCGGCAGCGCTCCTGCACGACACGGTGGAAGACACCGATTACACCCTCGAGCAGCTGAGGATCGACTTCGGGGACGAGATCGCTGGGCTCGTCGACGGCGTGACCAAGCTCGACAAGGTGACATGGGGCGAGGCGGCTAAGGCTGAAACCGTCCGCAAGATGGTCGTCGCGATGGCTCGTGACATCCGAGTGCTCGTTATCAAGCTCGCTGACCGCCTTCACAACGCGCGCACGTGGAAATACTTGCCTGCCGACCGGGCGACCCGACAGGCCGAAGAGACCCTCGAAATCTATGCTCCGCTGGCTCACCGCCTCGGGATGAACACCATCAAATGGGAGCTCGAGGACCTCGCCTTCGCCACGCTCAAGCCAAAGCAATTCGAGGAGATCGTCGCTCTGGTGAGCGACCACGCGCCAGCACGCGAGGAGTACCTCGCGTCGGTGCGGACCGAAGTCAGCGATGTCCTCAAGGAATCCGGGCTCAAGGCCACAGTGACTGGCCGGCCCAAGCACTACTACTCGGTCTACCAAAAGATGATCGTCCGCGGTCGCGACTTCGAGGACATCTTCGACCTCATCGCGGTGCGAGTCCTGGTCGAGAACATTCGCGACTGCTATGCCGCGCTGGGCTTCCTGCACGCTAAGTGGACGCCCGTGCCGGGGCGCTTCAAGGACTACATCGCGATGCCGAAGTTCAACATGTACCAGTCGCTACACACCACGGTGATCGGGCCGCAAGGCAAGGCCGTCGAAATCCAGATCCGCAGCCACACCATGCACCGGCGCGCGGAATATGGCGTTGCGGCGCACTGGAAGTACAAGGAAGAGCGCCGCAAGGGTAAGCCCAGCGAGGGCGGCGTCAACGATATGGCCTGGCTCCGTCGACTCCTGGACTGGCAGCGCGACACCGCCGATCCGGGAGAGTTCCTCGACTCACTTCGCTTCGAGATCAGTGGGGGAGAGGTCTACGTCTTTACCCCGAAGGGCTCGGTCGTGGCACTTCCCGTGGGGTCCACTCCGGTCGACTTCGCGTATGCCGTGCACACTGAAGTGGGGCATCACTGTATCGGCGGGCGGGTCAACGGTCGCCTAGTGCCGCTCGACTCTCCCCTAGAGAATGGCGTCACAGTCGAAATCATCACGTCGAAGGCCGACGGTGCAGGGCCATCGCGTGACTGGTTGAACTTCGTCAAGAGCGCTCGGGCTCGCAACAAGATCCGGCAGTGGTTTACCAAGGAGCGCCGCGAAGAGGCCATCGAGCAAGGCCGCGACGCGATCGCGAAGTACGTGCGGAAGCAAGGTCTCCCCCTGCAGCGACTCATGACGGGGGAGAGCCTCACCGCGCTGGCGCGGGACTTGCGGTATCAGGACATCGACAGCCTGCTGGCGGCTGTAGGCGATGGGCATCTGTCAGCCCAGCACGTGGTTGGCCGGTTCATGGAGTCCCTCGGCGGAGAGGAGGCAACCCAGGAGGACATCGCGGAGGCTCTTCCGCTCAAGTCTCCCCGGGTGGGTCGTCGTTCAGACTCTGGAGTCGTCGTGGTTGGCACCGACGACGTCTGGGTCAAGGTCGCCCGATGCTGCACACCTGTTCCAGGTGACCCCATCATCGGATTCGTCACCCGCGGCAAGGGGGTGTCCGTTCACAGCACTCACTGCTCCAACGCGGGTTCACTCCGGCAGGAACCCGAGCGGCTTATTGATGTCAAATGGGAGCCAACGAACTCCAGCATGTTTAACGTGCAACTCCAAGTTGAGGCCTTTGATCGGCCGGGCTTGCTCTCTGATATCACGAGAGTGATGTCAGATCACCACATCAACATTCTCGACGCGACGATGCACATCAACCGTGAGCGGATTGCGACGTCCAGGTTCTTTTTCGAGTTGGCTGACCCGGCCCATCTCGAATACATCATCAAGGCCCTGCACAAAGTGCAAGGGGTTTTTGACGTCCGCCGAGGCAGTACTCAGGCGGCCAAGCCTAACGAGCGCCGAACTCCTCAAGTCCCGACCTCGCCTGCGTGAGCCACGCCTGACGGGCAACGAGGGCCGCCTGTGCCTCGCGGACGCGCTTATCGTTGCCGGAGGCTTGCGCCTTGGCCAGGTCTGCCTCAAGTGACGCCACGGCCTTTTCCAGCTGGTCGACGAGGCTCTGTGCGCGGGCGGCCGCCTCCGGGTTGGAGGCTGACCACCGCCGATCCTCGGCCTCGCGCACAGCTTGCTCGATGCGCCGCAGCGCCTTTTCGGTGCGCTCCATGTCCGCCCGAGGGACCTTGCCGGCGGCCTCCCACTTGTCTTGGATGACGCGAAGCGACTGTTTGGTCGCCTCGAGGTCCCGCACGGGGAGCAACTTGTCGGCGTCAGCCAACAGCGCCTCTTTGACGGCAAGGTTGGCTCGGAACTCCTCGTCCTCGGCCGCCGCTACCGCGTCCTTCGCCGCGAAGAATGAGTCCTGCGCGGCCTTGAAGCGCTCCCACAGCGCGTCGTCGTCAGCGCGACTCGCGCGTCCGGCGCGCCGCCAGTCGTCCATGAGCCGTTTGAAGGCACCGGCGGTGGGGGCCCAGTCGGTGCTATTGGCGAGTCGTTCCGCCTCGGCAACAAGCTTCTCCTTAGCGCGCTTCGCTTCCCCGTGCGCCGAGTCAAGCATTGCAAAGTGGGTGCGCCGGGCCTTGTCGAACCCGTTGCGGGCGGCGCTAAAACGCTGCCACAGCGCGGCTTCAAGATCTTTGTCAAGCCGGGGGCCGCTGCGCTGGTGCTCCTTCCACAGATCGAGCAACTCCCGCATCCGCGTGCCGCTGGTCTTCCACTGGATGCGTGCTTCCGGCTGCGCGGTAATGCCCTCCGCTTCTGCCACGAGCGCCTCTCGCGCCACCGTGGCCGCCGCCTTGGCCTGAGCGCGCGCGGCTGCCTCGATCGCTCGCCGCTCTGTCAGCGCCGCGTCGATCTCATCGAGGGTGGCCTCGAGCGCAGGGAGGTCACCGACAACTCGGGCATCGACCAGCTGCGGTCGCAGCGCCGCGATCGACTCAGCGATCTCCTTGCTCGGGACCTCTGGCTGGCCGATCCGCTGCACCAGCAGGTTGACGCTCGCCGCGAGCTCTTCATACTTGCGAATGAAATACGCGAGCGCGTCGCCCGGCGTCACGCCGGGGTAGGAACCAACCTCGCGCTCGCCATCGGGAGTGAAGACGTAGACCACGCCGTCATCACCGACACGCCCGTATGCCGTGGACGTAGGCGGCGCTTGACGGCGTGCGAACATCGCGGGAGTAGGCACCGGTGCCGGGACCGGAGTGGGCGGCGCGGAAGAAGGCTCTGGGGTCTCACCGGCTTCGAAACTCTCGGGAGCTTCGGAGACGTCGGTCGGTTCCGACACCCCGGCCGACTCGGTTGACTCGGAGGCTTGGTTCGCCTGGGGAACCTCCGCTACGGCTACGGGGTTCTCGAGGCTCTCGGTGTTCTCGTGGCCCTCGACGCGTGCGGCTGCCTCGTGGGAATTGTGGTCGCTCATGGTCTTAGCCCTTCGCCTTCGTCGACACCGAGAGGATGCTGATGGGCGCCAGAGGGCTCATCTGGTCGGTGGGGTTCACTCCTGCAGCCGCGATCTTGTTGACGATATCCATCCCGCTGGTGACCTGACCGAAGATTGAATAGCCGCCACCAGCCGTGGGGAGCGTAGTGTCCTTGTAGACGATGAAGAACTGGTCGCCATTGCTGTTCGGGTCGCTCGTGCGCGCCATCGCGATGGTGCCTGCCGGGTACTTCCCATCAGCGGGCGCGTTCTCGATCCCATACCGATAGCCCGGCCCAGGCCCTGAGCCTGTGCCTGTGGGGTCACCACATTGCAGCACCCAAAGCCCCTCAGTGTCACCGGTCAGTCGGTGGCACGGGCTTGGCGCCCAGTAGTTCTCCTTGGCCAGCAAGAGGAATGACGAGACCGTGGCTGGAGCCTTGGTGCCGTCGAGGCTGACGGTGATGGGCCCACAGTTGGTGTTGATGGTGGCAAGGAAAGTCTTCCCGCGGGCTCCCTCGACGTCTGGAGGGCTAGTCATCTTCTTGGGGGTGGTCTGGACCGCAGGCACGGGGGTGCACCCCGGGAGGAGGGTTGGGGCAACGGTTGGGGCTGTGGATGTCGGTGCCACGGATGCGGTTGGATCAGTGCTCGCGGCTGGGTCGGTCGTGGTGGGCGACGGACTCGCTGTCACCCCGGGACTTGCGGTCAGCACATTGGCCAACCACACAAAACCGATGACAACGAGCACGACCGCGACGACCGCGATCACAGGTTGCTTGTCCCGCACGGGCCACGCCTTCCTAATTGCGCCGCGAAGGCGCGCCGAATGACCAACGGTCGACCAGTCTAGGGAAGGTGGCGATGCCCGCTGACCTCATGGGGTCACGAGTCCGTGACGGTTGGCGCTTTTGCCCCGGGTCAGGGGCCACCCGGACTTTGGCCCAACGCGTGGTTAAGCTCCCTCCTGTGCTGACTTTGGGGTTCCCGGCTGCGGCCTTTGAGACCAACTGTTTCGTGCTGGCGACTGGTGCGGGGCAAGAGTGCGTCATCGTCGATCCGGGGATTGGAGTGGTCGACCAACTCAGCGACGTGCTCCGCGAGTTCCGCTTGCGCCCCTCGGCAGTCCTGCTCACGCATGGTCACCTCGACCACGTCTACTCAGTCACTCCGGTATGCCGCGGCGAGGCGACCGCGGCGTATGCCGCCCCCGGGAGCGAGGAGCTCACGGCATACATCCATCGGGATGACCGATATCGGCTCCGCAACCCTCTTGCTGGCATCGACGCGGGCCTGCGCTACATGCTCGAAGCCCAGTTCGGGCGCGCAGCGACCTGGACCGAGCCGAGCGAGGTCATCGAGCTCACTGACGGGCAACAGGTGAGTCTGGCGGGTCTGGACTTCACCGTCCATCACGCGCCCGGACACACGGAGGGATCGGTCATGTTCTCGCTCGCGACCGTGCCCGATCAGCTCGCGGGCCAGTTCGCCTCCACCCTGATCTCTGGGGATGTGCTCTTCGCTGGATCGATTGGCCGGTGCGACCTGCCGGGCGGCGACGAGCGCGCCATGGAGCGCTCGCTCGCCACCGTCGTGCTCCCGATGCCCGATGACCGGCTCGTGCTGCCCGGCCATGGAGACCTCACCACGATTGGGCAGGAGCGGGCGACCAACCCTTATCTGCGGCGCTTGCGCACCTAACTGGCCATAACTCGTTTGCGGGGGTACCTCCCTTCTCTGGGAGACTTCGCCGGTGAGTACTGGCAAGGTCACCCCGATCAGCGGCTTCCTCGAGTTCCTCCCGGCCGAGCGTCTGGTGGAGCAGCACTTCCTCGACGTCATCCGGCGCACCTTTGAGCTGCACGGGTTCGCCTCGATCGAGACTCGTGCGGTGGAGCCGGTCGAGCGTCTCGCGGGCAAGGGCGGCGACGTCGACAAGGAGATCTACGGGATTACTCGGCTGGGCCGCCACGCCGATGACGCCACCGAGAGCGAGCTCGGGCTGCACTTCGACCTCACGGTGCCCTTTGCGCGGTACGTCGTCGAGAATGCAGGCAAGCTCGCGTTCCCGTTCAAGCGCTACCAAATCCAGAAGGTCTGGCGCGGGGAGCGTCCGCAGGAGGGTCGCTATCGCGAGTTCACCCAGTGCGATATCGACGTCGTCGACGTCGGCTCCCTCGCGAGTCACTTCGAGGCCGAGCTCCCGCTCGTCATCGCTGACGCCTTCGCCCAGCTACCCATTGGGCCCTTTGTCATCCAGGTCAACAACCGCAAGATCCCCCAGGGCTTCTATGAGGGGATCGGGCTGACCGATATTGCCGGGACCCTGCGCGTTGTCGACAAGCTCGACAAGGTGGGGGCGGCCACCGTCGCGCGGCTCTTGGAGGAGGCTGGCGCCACACCTGATCAGGCGCAGGCCTGCCTCGACCTGGCCGCGATCAAGAGCACTGACCTCTCATTTGTCGATGAGGTCCGCGCTTTGGGCTTCTCCAACCCCACCCTCGATGAGGGCCTCGCCGAACTCGCCGCAGTCATCACCGCGGGGATGGCCCACGCGCCCGGTGTGCTTGTCGCCGACCTCAAGATCGCGCGTGGGTTGGATTACTACACCGGAACGGTTTATGAGACCCAACTCGTGGGCTACGAGTCGTGGGGATCCTTCTGCAGCGGCGGACGGTATGACGCACTCGCCTCCGACGGCCGCACCACCTATCCAGGAGTGGGCATCTCGATTGGGCTCTCGCGCCTGCTTGGCCTGCTCATCGGCAAGGGCTTGGTCACGGCGAGCCGCAGCACCCCCGCCTGTGTCCTCGTCGCGGTCATCTCTGAGGACTCTCGTCCGCGCTCGCTTGCGGTCGCAACTGCGTTGCGGCGCAACGGCATACCGTGCGATGTTGCCCCTTCGGCGGCAAAGTTCGGCAAACAGATCAGGTATGCCGAGCGGCGCGGGATCCCGTACGTGTGGTTCCCAGCCGACGAGCCGACCGGCGACCTGAGCGACCCGGCCGATGCTGCCCCGGCTGACCTGAGCGACCCGGCCGATGCTGCCCCGGCTCAAGACTCGGTCAAAGACATCCGTTCGGGTGAGCAGACCCCTGCCGACGCGGAGACGTGGCGACCGCCTGCTGGCGACCTCGCGGTGATGATCCGGCGGAACTAGCGCGGCCGGAACCCCAGCCGGCGCAGTTCCACGGTCGCGAGGGCGGACACCACGGCCGGGTCTGTGGCTCGCCAGGCCGCAGCGGGATCGGCGCTGACCCGCTGCAGATCCTGGACCCGGCCAGTCGCCAGCGCTCGGAGGGCAAAGAGGTCGGCATCGGCCCCATCGCGGAGGAGCCCAGACGCGGCCTTTGCCTGCCGGATGAACCGCCACCTCATGGCAACCCATAGCCCTCCGACGAAAAGGATCGGGACCAGCGCGGTCATCCATCCGAGCAGCAACGCCGCCCGATCAACGGCAAGGCCAAGGTCAGCGCCAGCCGCCGCCAACTCACGCCCAGTGCCAGCCACGGCGCCAAACGGGGGCTGCAACCGATCGCCGATGATGGGCAGATTCGCGACTTGGCGCTGGGCGTCACCCATCGCCGACGTCAGTCCCGAGCCGGCATCGCGCAACTGATCGGCGGGGGCGGCGCAGCGCGACCGCCGTGGTGTAGACCAACCGGCCGGCATACGCCCAGGCGGTGATCCACAAGATCGCGAGGACGTCGGCAACTACCTGCCGAGCGCGTCGTCCAGGCAACTCGGCGTACAGCGAGACTGACATCTGATGGACCACTTTCGTCGGGGGCTCTCGCTCTAGGATGAGCCATGCTCGCAGCGAGCAGGACCGGGGCAACGGCGCTCCGGTCTCGTCGTCCGGAAGGCAGATCGTCGTGAAGGTTGGCGTCCCCAGCGAAGTCAAGAACCACGAATACCGCGTCGCCATCACGCCCGTCGGCGTGAACGAGCTGAGAGAAAACGGGCACGAGGTCCTGATCCAGCGCGGAGCTGGCCTCGGGTCGTCGATCACCGATGAGGATTTCCGCGCTCAGGGCGCACAGATCATCGACTCGGCTGATGACGTGTGGGGCGAGGCCGACATGGTGCTCAAGGTCAAGGAGCCCGTGGCCGAGGAATACCACCGGATGCGCGAGGGCCTCACGCTCTTTACCTACCTCCACTTGGCCGCGGATCGCCCCTTGACTGAGGAGCTATGCGCCCGCAAGGTGACCTCAATCGCTTACGAGACAGTGCAGTTGCCGTCTGGAATGCTGCCGCTGCTCTACCCGATGTCTGAGGTGGCCGGCTGCCTAGCCCCGCAGGTCGGCGCATATTCGATGATGCGGGCCCAAGGCGGCCGTGGTGTCCTCATGGGCGGTGTCGGCGGTGTCGCCAATGCCAAGGTGGTCGTGCTCGGCGCTGGGGTCGCGGGCCAAAACGCCGCCAATATCGCGCTCGGCATGGGCGCTGAGGTCACCATGCTCGACGTCGACCTCGACAAGCTGCGGATGAGCTTCTGGCGCTACGACAACCGCGTCCGACAGATCGCGTCGTCGTCGCTTTCGGTGCGCCAAGAAGTCCTGGGCGCCGACATGGTCATCGGGACCGTCCTCATCCCCGGTGCCAAGGCGCCCAAGCTCGTCACCGACGACATGGTCGCGCAGATGAAGCCGGGCTCGGTGCTTGTCGACGTCGCGATCGACCAGGGTGGGTGCTTCGAGGGCAGCCGTCCCACGACGCACGCCGACCCCACCTTCGAGGTGCACAACTCGATTTACTACTGCGTCGCGAATATGCCTGGGGCAGTGCCGAATACGTCGACCTGGGCGCTTACGAACGCAACGCTCCCGTATGCCGTGCGCCTCGCCAATCAAGGGTGGCTCGCGGCGTTGCACGCCTCGCCTGCGCTCGCGCTGGGCCTGAACACGCATGCGGGTGAGGTCACCTACCAGGGCGTTGCCGACGCTTTCGGTATGCCGTGTCGCTCGGTTGCGGAGATCCTCGGCTGACTCGTTCTGACAGAGCACCTGCCGCAAAGGCTGTGCCGACCGTGCCGGTTCAGGATCGCCTGGACCGGCAGGCACAAACGTGGTTTGACCATCTCGACGTCGAGCGTGGCGTCTCGACGAACACCTTGCTGTCATATCGACGGGACATCCGGCGATATCTGGCGTTCCTCAGAGAGCGTGGCATCTCAGACTTGGCCAACGTCGCTGAGCCTCAGGTGAGCGACTTCGTGGCGAGTATGACGGCTCCCACCGATGGCCAACCCCGGCTGGCCGCGAGTTCGGCGGGTCGTACCCTCATCGCGGTGCGGGGGTTGCACCGATTCCTCGCTGAGGAGGGCGTCGCCACCGCGGATCCGGCTGCTGCGGTGGCCCCGCCGAAGACCGCGCTCCGGTTGCCCAAGGCGATCTCGATCGAGGAAGTCGAGCGGCTTCTGGAGGCGAGTTCGCTCGGGGACACGCCCGAATCCCTTCGCGACCGCGCGCTGCTCGAAGTGCTCTATAGCGTCGGCGCCCGCGTCTCGGAGGCGGTTGGCCTCGACATCGATGACCTGGACCTCGAGCACGGGAGCGTCCGGCTCTTTGGCAAGGGCTCCAAAGCTCGCATCGTGCCCATCGGGCGCCTTGCGCGCGAGGCGGTCACGGCATACCTCGTCCGGGCTCGTCCGATCTTGGCGAGCCGGGGGCGCGGTCTCCCCGCGCTCTTTTTGGGCACTCGCGGCGGCCGACTGACGCGCCAGGCAGCGTGGGTCGCCATCGAGTCCGCCGCCGTCCGAGCGGGGAC
>APMI01008558.1_pt1 | contig 12824 bp, 9 predicted proteins | sample 667938 | NCBI WGS metagenome assembly APMI01 (sample SAMN01084076, study PRJNA167559) | wastewater metagenome | biome: Wastewater | place: Denmark: Ejby Moelle, Odense | collected 2011-11-28 | reverse complement strand
TCAAAGTCCGTATTTTCGAGGTATTTCAGCAACTTTTTACGTTTGCCGACCATCTGAATCAGTCCACGGCGAGCCATATTGTCGTGCTTGTTAGACTTTAGATGTTCAGTCACCTCTTTGATACGAGCCGTCAAGACCGATGCCTGAGCTTGTGGGCTCCCGACGTCGTTTTTGGCAACCTGAGTCAAAGCAATAGCTTTCGCTTTCTCTTCTTTTGTTATCATAAGGTGCAATTATAACAGAGGACGCCCAGCAAAGCAAGTATAGGGGCGGTCCTAATAGACAACATACGTCGGGCTACGGTATCGGGTGTCACTGGTGTAGCCGTTGACGCTATTATCGCACTGAACCCTTAGGCGTACGTAAATAATGGTGGGACCGAGGGTCATAGACATAGCACGTGCTTGCCATGACGAGAAGGGCGCTGAAAGGTTTGAAGCATACCCGTTACTTGAGTATGGCCCCGGTGATGGCGCTGTGTTAAAGGCGGATGTTGTTCCATTGGCCTGGTAATATGAAGAACCCGCATAAACACCAGAATACGCCCTTGTCGGCGTCGGCAGTGTCGCGTAGCCCTCAAAGCCAAATGATCCGCTCGCGGGGCCGTCAACACGTATGAGCGGCGATGTCGCGGTACCTGCGATGCCTACGCCACTACAAATCATCTCGTCCGTACTGGAGTTATAGGATATGCCCCCACTTGTCGTCCACGTTGAAAAACCACCCGCTAGCAAGTTGACACCCCGCGCCGCTGTCGGCACGCTCCCCCCGACCGCCGTTCCGATAGTCGCACCCGCGCATAAATACTCACGCAACATGCCACCAGTCGCAATTGATATACTTTTATTGCCAGGTCCGTAGCCATTAATGCAGTACTCTCTGGTTTGATCCGCAACCGCAGTAAGCTGCAGAACATTACCGTTTGAAGCGCTCACGCCGGCCGGTAACGCCGCGGGGTACTGTTCGGCATTGTCTACTTTTGCGAGTTCCATCTTTTTTGCAGCAGCACTCAAATCACTCTTAAGGGAAGACATCGCTGCTCGTTCCCTAATGCCATTAAACGCAACGACAGTGATTGCGGCCAACACCGCAATCACCACGATAACAATAAGTAACTCGACAATCGTAAACCCAACACTGCGGCGCAAGGTACTGCTAATGGTTTTCATTTATCTTAATTTTACCACCATCACCGTACCAGGGCAAGGCTTGGCAGTTACTGCCAGTCGATAGCGAAACGATATGCCCGTTTACCACCAGACGACAATGTATCGGCTCGTGACACGTCTTCGAGGAATGCGTTTCCGCTCTGAGTAGGCTCCACGCACACATAGTCCCCAAGTTGATCGGTCCACAGTGCATAGCGTGGCAGGCCCTGCGATTCCAACTGCACATGGCGACCTGCAGTAACAATGTACTGGGAAGGACCGTCGATAAATCTGACTTCTGAAAATGCTGATAGGTCTTCGTGCACCGCGCCTTCAATAGTAGGCGCCTGCTTACCGCGGTAAAAATACGGATGGAAGCCAGGTGACACAATAAGGGGTACTGTCCCCTTGTTTTTTAGTGTTAATTGCAGCGTAAAGCGGCCTTCAGCCACTTCGTAGCGCAAAAACGACTCCATATCCACGTAATCACCTTCACCCGCGAGAATCAGCTCTATGCTGGTTTGCGATTGAGTCACCACACGCCATTCGCTCGTACGCCCGAACCCGTGCTGCTCCAGGCCAGAGTCGCCACCGGGACCAAAGTTTGGCAAGCACACATGGCAGCCACCGCGCGTCTTTTCGGCACCATCAGCAGTGGTCAATACGCGCTTCGGAAACAGCACATCGCCCCGATCATCGGCCAAGTTTGTTACGTAGCCTCCCTTGGTTGAAATAATTGCTTTAGTTGCTCCGTTATATAGTTCGATGTCCATATTCCTCCTAGCTTTCTATACCATAATCAGCGAGTTGCTGTGCGTCCGCGACATCCCACTCGGCGATGCGGGTACGTCGTAACTGCGTACAGTATGCGCCCGTTCCCAGGGCCGCGCCGATATCTACCCCGAGGCTGCGAATGTAGGTGCCGCTACTGACGTGAGTGCGAATAGTGAGTTCGGGATACGAATAGTTGAGCACTTCGAGTGAGAATACTTCAACTTGACGCTCGGGTATTTCCACCTCTTTGCCGTCGCGCGCTAGCTTGTAGGCACGCTGGCCGTTGATTTTGATGGCACTAAAAATCGGCGGACGTTGCTGAATTTCGCCAGTAAATTGCTGTAGCGCCTGCTCTACGCGTTCACGCGCAGGCTGCTCTGCCGATACGTCTGTCATTTCACCCTCAGGATCACCAGTTGTACTGACCTGCCCTAGAGTAAACGTCGCCTCATATACCTTGTCGAGCTTGGTATAGGTGCCAGCGTTACGACATTCTGCACCTGTTACCAGTATCATTAGCCCGGTTGCAAAGGGGTCAAGCGTCCCAGTGTGGCCTACTTTCACTTTCTTACCCGCCTGCTGACTCAAAACACGCCGAATCCGCGCCACGACGCCGAAGCTGGTCATACCAGCTGGCTTATCAACAAGAATAATTCCATCACTACTCATCAAAGGGGTATTATACCCTACTATTGACCGGGAATTTTAAATTGTGCAGGGTCAACCGACTGCATATCGGGAGTAGGATTGATTGGGGGCGGACCAAGAATATTACCAAGCGTGTCGGGTACTGATGCGCTACCTATTGGACCAGGCACTTCACCAGGAAGCGGTGGTAGTGTTGAAAAGTCAGGCATTGGAGGAAGCGGTGGCAAGCCTAGCGCAGATGGGCTGACTGGCTGGGGTTCTACGACGGGCATACCGCCGACCACAGGGTCACCGTATGCCTGGCTGATTGCCGCCATAGCCTCGTTGTGACTCGATCGATTTTGTGCATCAATCTCAGCCAGTGTTGGGGCAGGCGCAACGGGAGCGGGTGGTTGAATTGCATCAACATGAGCGGTAGTAGCCGTTTGGTCATTGCCTGAAAATATATCTTGTACCGATGGTTCAGCGACCGATGTGTCAACGGTACCATTAAGAGGTGCCTGGTAGGTAGGTGGACCGGCCATATAGCCACTGCCACCGTGGCTCAAAATAGTATGGTTGCGATCATCAGCCGCTTCGCGGCGTTTCTCTTCAGCAGCAATCTCCGTGGTAGCGTTCAATGTGCCGCCAAGTGCTGGCTCTATCGCCTCTTGCTCAGTTTTCGTCTTTTTCCACTGATCCATGCTCACAGGTCCGCGCAGCGGTCCTTGGTCGACAGGGGCAATAGCCTCAACAACAGGCGCAGCTGGCTCTGCCTGTTTCGCAAGCTCTTCCTCGGCGCGGCTCACCGCTGCCTGAGACTGTTCAGTTGCTATTTGTTTAGCAACTTCGTCAACCGTACCCTCTGGGACATGCGAGATTGATAGCGCACCAGCATCATCCGACTTTTTTTGCTCTTCAGGTGCTGACCTTTCGACTTTTGCTGGCTGGCCCTCCTGCAAATCTGTTCGCTGTGCGCTCTGAGTGACTGCTTTGTTTTCTTGAAGCTTAGTAGCGATCAGTTGCTGATTGGCGCCGGCCGACATTAGCTGCGCTGCAATCGTCATCACCGCTGAATTTGTATGGTCATTACTAAACCGATCCGTCGCGGCCACAATACCTGTCAAAAATGCTGTTGCGATCTGCTCGTCAATCACCGCCTTGTCTGTTTTAAGCGCGTCGGCCAGCGCAAAGAGCATTTCTGAGAAACTACTGGCTTTGGTATCTGACCACTCAAGGCCGCCAAGGTTGCTTGGTGTATCGAGCGACACCGCCGCAACAGTTGCGTCGTGTAGTATCTTGCCATGGCTCTGCAGGGCTTTATCGAGGTCTTCTTCCTTTTTGACGCCAATTGCCAGAACAAATTCAACATTGTAATCACCTTGGCTAAAATCAAGGTCGTCCTGGCTAATGGTGGTTCGATACGGTGTGATAAATATTTTCACCATGTCATCGACTACTTTGTAGCGAAGATGGTCTGCTTTCTCTTTGCTGAGCGCTATGATGAAATCTCGTAGACTATCTACCGTATTCTCAAACGTTTTTGTCGGTTCCAAGAACTCGATTGCTGGAGGAATATCGCCGCTAAACACCGCTGTTGCATGCTTATCAAGCTTGTTAATGAGCAGTGTGATCGCAAGCGCGGCACTGAGCTCGTCGACCGACGGGTTACTATTCACCGTCACCAGCACATTATTGCTGTCTTTGATTTTGTCGACAATCTGTTGCTTTACACTGGTGTCTGCCATAGTATTCCTATTTCTGTTTCTTTTGTCAGAGTTTGGCTTCACTATACCATAAGTATCTTCGGTGAGTCAACAAATTCCCCACACTTTACAAACAGAGGTTTTTCATCTATAATCGGGCATTGATTGTAATAGCAAGCTACTAACAAGCGAAGGAACCTACATGCCAATCATCAAATCAGCCATCAAACGCATGAAGCAGACTGCCAAGCGCCGCGAGCGCAATGTCGGAATCAAGCGTGATATCAAAACTGCTGTCAAAGCATTTACTGCTAAGCCAAGCAGCGAAAACCTCAGTGCTGCTCAGAGTGAAATCGACACCGCAGTCAAGAAAAAGCTGCTCAACAAAGCAACTGCTGCTCGCCGAAAAGCAGGACTCGCGAAGACCGCCAAAGCTGCTGGCGTCAAGCTTACTGCGACCAAAAAAGTAACTGTTAAGCCTGTCGTCAAAAAGGCCGCGGCCGCAAAACCTGTAGCTAAAAAGCCTGCTGCAAAGAAACCAGCAGCCAAAAAACCTGCGACTAAAAAATAATCGTTGGCAGCAACCGCGTATATAGCCCCGCCTAGAGCGGGGTTTTGGTTGTACTAGTCGATGGGCGCATCATGAGTCCGAGCAGCGTACGATCTACCGCAGTCCACGGCTCAACCTGCGAAAGCTTGAGTGCACTGTCGAGCCCTGCAGCAAGCTCAAGAACCGTTGTGAGCTCAGCGCGTGACAATTGGCGCGACATTACTCGCAGCTTTTGCGCCACATAGGGATGGATGCCAAAATTCTCAGAGGACCCATCCGCCCACATAACTGTCGCAAGCTGGACCAGCTGACTAATAATCAATGAAAACACTTTGTACGGATCATCGCTCAGTTTCAAATTCGCCATCATCCGATCAACTATAGCTTCATCACCATTCACCGCATGGGTCAGCAGCTCAAACACATTTTCAGTGCTATTTGGTGGCATCACGGCGGCAATTGCATCATCACTCACGGTGGACATCACGGCCAGTGCCTGTAAGCCGGTATATAGACGCATTTGGTCAATCGACACACTGCCCGGCTTGCTCCCCGGCACGAATGCACGCTCCACCATGTTGTGTAGCTGAGAGTTGGTCAATTGACACCCAGCCGATGCGGCGCGAGCCTTCAGCCACTCAATAGCCTTTGGTATATCTCGCTCCGCCCACAGCTCACAGACAATAACCGTCGCGTGCGCAGCAATCGTCTTATACAGTTTGGTTCGTTTGTCAGGATGTGGCTCCACCAATACAAGCTGGGTAGTAGGATCGGCGCGCGCAGACAGCTCGGCACAGACCTGCCATACCGGTGTATTTGACGATAGCTCGCCCACAACAGGCAATTCGGTCACGCCAAACAGTGACGTGCCAACCATATAGTCTGCCAGGGTTGCAATATCGAGCCGAGCGCCATCAATTCGCTTAGCGGGCAACCCCACCTCACGACAAACCCGCCGAACTTCCTGCTCGACTGCATAGACGTTTTCTCCCACAATCAGATATATCACTGTAGAATTATTGTATCACCTGACACACTGGGCATAGGTGCGTACCCCGCCCCGCAACACGAATTTTCACGATGACCGCGCCGCACCGGGGGCATGGCTGTCCCTCTTTGCGAAAGACTCTGGCAAAATCAATGTAGCTTCCCTTCTTGCCCTCGGCGTTAACATAGTTCCGGTCGGTGCTACCACCTTTTTCAATGCTGAGATTCATCACGTCTTTCACTTCTCGTAGCAGTGTTGCAAGCTGACTGTCGCTCACCTCGCGCACTCTCGTTGCTGGATGAATCCGTGCACCCCATAAGCTTTCGTCGGCATAGATATTCCCCACGCCCGCAAGTACTGTCTGGTCGAGCAATGTCGCTTTGACTGCTGTGTTGTTGCGCCGGCGCATGCGCTCAATAAATTGCTTACTCGTAAATGTTGCTTCGAGTGGCTCTGGACCGACTGTTTGCATGAATGTAATGTGCGGGACTTCCTCGGTAGGATACAACTTCATCCACCCAAATTTTCTCTGGTCATTAAAGTAAAGATGTGAACCATCCTGAAACTCAATCACAACACGCGTACTACGATCTGGTAATTCACCAACGAGTGAATCGTTTGGGTGACCGGCGCCAAATCGTTGCCTGCCGCGGTACACTAGCTGTCCTGTCATTTTGAGATGCACCACCAGTGTATACTGTGTTGAAAGATCAATCAGCAGTACTTTTGCGCGGCGGCGAATTGCAATCATCTGCGCACCATACAAAAACTGTGCAACGCTCGCAGGATCGTTGGGAAAACTCTTAGGAGAATCAAGGCATTGCACGTCTGTTACGCGTAAGCCAACGATCAGCCGTGCCAGCCCGCGACGGACCGTTTCAACCTCTGGCAGCTCAGGCATAGTATCGTACCGCCACCTAGAGCGGCCTGTTGCGCGTATAGCTCGCTAGTTGTTCAATCTGCCGCACAATGGCGGCGAGTGACCATGCGTGAGAATAGTAACCAAAATGGGTCACATCCGTCCGCTTCACGTCAATAGGCGGCATCGTATCTGGTACCCCCACGTGATCAATCACTGCCCTAATCCCAGGTTCGGGACATATGTTGTCTTCGGTACCGATCATCACACTGAGTGGAATGCCCTGTGCGACAACACGTTGCAGCTTTGATGCTACCAAACTTGGATCTGTATCAGTAATTGCCGCCACGTCATTACGGAGCGCCAGGGGGCGTGTAACAAGCGAGTAACCCAACCCTAATGCGGCTTGCGCGAGACCAATCTTGCCCGGAATATCCTCCCTGCGTAGACTATATATCCCCTCCCTCAGCCCTTTGCCCATCATCGTGTGCGGCCGCTCACCCGGCGTCAGCCATGCCGGCCCCGCAAACGAAAGGCCATGGACATACTGCGATGCAGCAAGTGCTGCATCAATAATTGCTTCGTTGCCACGTGAATAGCCGTGGAGGACCGTAGTCCAGTCATCACCTTTTTCTCGTAAAATCGCCTCGAGCGCCGTCATAAACGCCTCACGGCGATAGTTTGGCTCATCGCGCACCGACATGGCAATCCGATGATCAGGGTACGTGACGCCCGCCACCATAAAGTTCCCGCCATCAGCCAGCGAGCTACTGGCCGCACGAACCATGGCCTCATCTTCTGCCCAGCCCTGTGAATACGGCACGAGGATATCTGGCGCGCCGTACCGCTGCTGCGTGAAGGCAGATGGCGCATAGACATGGAGTACCATCCGCCCAAACTTAGTGGAGACATCAATTTTCTCTTCGCGAACAGCCAGTGTGTCATGTGCAGCACTTGCAGCATCGATAACTTTCACCATAGTACTTTGATTATACGCTCAATATTCGAACACTGCTAGATCAGGTAGCGTGCCTAGAAACTATATGGTATCTTGACACCATCAACCACTGACTGACCACCACGAGTTTTTTGATCAAGCGTGGGGCCAAAGCTCGTCACCATCGTTGGGTAGTAGGTGTAGACGCCGAGCGGCACGTGATCGGCTTTAACTATACGGAAATAATACGTCGTTGAAATCGCATTGGTAAAATCAAGTGAAAAGTCCCATTCTCCTTGCTGGCCGGTCGAAATCGCGTTTGGATTGACCGGTGTTGAGTTCTGTTCCTGGTAGCTCTCCAGAACGTCACTATCTGTGAGCAGTATGCTCGTGATCGCCGCACCATGAGCCGGCGACGCGTTATTGTACCAGCCAATTGTGCCGATAGACGCGTAACTCTCCTCGCTACCAAAACTGTTCATGTCGTTGTTGGTCGAACGATATTCTGCCTCGATCCACTGGGCCGAGCGCATCACATTGGAAACGCGTAGCTCGTCAATTTCCCCTTCGAGACACTCTTGTGGATCAGTAGCTGGCATATCGCAGCCAGCCGTGAAATCGTATGCTGAGTCACTGTCGCGTACGCCGCCAGAACCCGACGCCCCAGCCCATGTATTGACGCCATTGGCGTAGAGCCCGATGCTGTTTCGAGACTCAAAATTATCGTCATTATTTTTTGTATATGCATAGTGCTGCCAAGAGCCATATGAGTTAAGCCCGACGCCCGTATTGGCGGAACGCACTTGGGTACTTCCATCATATGAGATCGCCGCATGGAGATTGTCGGACGCATCATCAATCTCAAATAGCCACCCGCTTGTCAGACCGGCGTCCTGCGCCTTGGTAGCAACCTCAGACCAGTAGTCGCTATCAACCGAGTTCACCCACGCGGAAACGGTCATACCGCCACCGCCCTGGCTTATCAGGTCGTCAAGCGAGGCACTAGAACCTGCATTCATCAGGTCATTGACTCCATCAAAGCTGCTGGCATTGCCAATCTTGCCGCTGGTAGTGAGCGCTGCACCATTATTGAGCGAACCCGTGTTCCCATTGCCAGTTGAGTCAGCAACGCTTGTACCGCTTGTCTCCTTGCTGTGCCAGACAGCTTTGTAGCCATTGCTCCAAACATTGGTCGCGTCCTGCGCATCGCTCGCTGATGCATTGTCATAGTACATGTAGACATAGTTTGTGTTTGTCGCTGCATGGATCTGGGGTACCTTGACCCAAACTTCACTGGTACCCGCTTCGTCCCATTTTTCTATCTCATACTTCAGCACCGTTCCTTCAGCGTCGACAAAACGAATGTCCTGACCAGAATTTTGAGTCTTGGCGTAGTCGATGTTACTTGAGCTCAGCGAGACACGAATCGGAAAATTTGTCAGGTTTTCAGATGACGGGATGTTGTCAAGCGTGATCTTGCGGCGTGTCAACCAGGAGCTGTTCCACCAACTCGATGTGGCGACGTCGTACCACGGGCCACTAATATTGTTTGCGTACTGAAGCGTAAACGCCCGGGAGGAGGCGCCGAGGTTAAACTGGCTGATGTCCTGCTGCATACGCAAACGAATAGGGTTTGATGGGCTTGTGAGGGTGTACGATGTGTTCTCGCTCGCCAGCGCACTGCCAGGTTGCACACTATCGGCATTGGCATACCAACGATAAGCCGATTGAGCATGCGTTGTTACGAATGGTTTTAGCGCTATCGTGTGACCTACGTTAACTGCTGCCACACTCGAGGTCGCGCGACTCAAATATGTATCTCCGATGTCGGCGAAGCTCTCGTCTTCGATCGCTGAAGTTGTCCGGGTATTTGCCGAGCCACCTGTGCTTGAAGCTTGTCCACGCTCTGTCGCATAATCGCCTGGGGTAAATGTCGCGCCGATGGCTGTGCTGTATGCCTTAACCAGCATAGTGTTCGAAACAGTTGTCGTCACGATCGGAGCATACAATTCTGTATCTGACGCGTACACCCCCGTATATTCGGTTTCAACAGGCGACGCCGTATCCACTCCGCTGTAGCCCGAGATAACTCCCGATGCTTTTTGTGAGCTAGAAAATGTAAAAGAATACGGACCTGATTCACTGACGCCTGCAACCTTATAGTACGTCGAACTCCTCAGTACAGTGGTGCTTGTACCGGTGCTAACGAACACCCAGCCACTTGGCGGCGTGATGGTAGTACCGGTACCGCCTCGGACTGATATAACTGCCACCATGACATCATTTTGCACCGTGCCCGTCGGCATACCGATACTGAGGGATGTCGCGCCAGCCCCGTTATTTGCAGTCGCGGCAGCTCGAAAACCAATCGCGGCGTTCACGCGTAGCATCAACACGACGGATAGTCCAGCCATAAACACAAGCGTAACAGCCAGCCACATAGCCCAGCGTCGTGCCATCAGAATTTCCTCTTGTAGCCAAAGCTGATCTCGCCGGCCCTGGCGTAGTTATTTTGACTGGCGACGACGTGGACTTTGAACGTCACCACATCGCCCGCTGCTGGCGTGCAGGCACCGAGCGGCGACCCAACCGTCGCCTGCTGCCATGTTGTGTTACTGGTAATGGCGTTGCTACTCGTCGAACACGCCGTGCCACTTGCATCGCTGACGAGCGCAATGGTCACTTGCTCGTTGGCGCTCGTTGTGCCCCAACCCCAGATCTTGAGATTGGTCATGGTACCGGTGTCATAGTCGCTTGGTAGCTGATACCGCACATAAAGGTCATAGTCTTGCAAAGTTACCTGCGTGTTTGTCCAGGTGTAATAGTTGTGCGTCTCGGTCGCGGCACAAATAGTCGCGTTGACATTCTGTCGAGATGAGCCTGAGCAAAAATCTGAGCTAAGCGAACCACTGTTATTTGACCCATCACCCGTAAATGTTGCGCCCTGGTACTCTGGAGCTAGCGTCACCGTGATGTCTGGGCGCGCCGTCCCAGCGAGCGCCAGGCCCGTAGTGCTCAACGTGACAGTATTACCTGACGCTCCAATGGTGACATTCATAGCACTAGTATCGACGTTCAACAGAGAAACAGCGGAAGCGTTTTGGATTTTGAGAGCATTAGAATTGGTGACGGAAACCAGATTCGTTCCCATCCAGGTGTTGTTGCTCGCAAGCAGGCCACTCCCATCACACGTCGCCCAGCCCAGAGTACTCGTCGAACCAGCCACCGTGGTACTCAGACACTGCCCTGTCGTACCAACACCAGTCGGCAGGACGAGTGAGTAACTGGAGCTGGTGATGCCGGTTTGGAGGGTGATGGTATTCGCATTGGTTGCATTGGCGATGACGAGCTTGCCAGCTAGCGGGTTGGTACCGCCATTGTAGCTACCGAGTTCTAGTTCACCATTGGTGGTGTCGGCATTGAGCAAGTTAACACCGCTAGCGTTCTGGATACGGAAGGCGGTGGTGGAGGCGGTTTGTTTGAAGAGGATGTCGGTACTGTTTAGCGCCGTTGCTTGACCACCGTACACAGTGTCTGTGGCGGCATCGTTAATGGTGGCAGTGACACCTGCTCCGTTATCGCCGAGAATGTTACCAGATATGTAGTTACTGTTGCTAGTGCTGTTGAATACGTTTATGGCGTAGTTGTTTGTAGACGCAGAGGTGTCATCGACCACATTGCCGTTGATACTGTTGCGGTCAGAGTCTGTTAGGTAGATAGCGTTGTTGGCGGTAGTGCTACCGGTGTCGTAGATGTTATTGTCGTTAATAGTGCTGCCATCTGAGCCGGAAATGTAAATACCATAGGTTGAGCCACCCCGGATATTGTTTGAACTGACATTGTTAAGCGATGAAGCACCCATATATATACCGTAGGTGTTGTTACCGCGGAAGTTGTTGTTGACAATGTTGTTGCTGTTGGCGCTACTCGCAATCGCCATGCCAGCTGAAGCGTTGTCGTAGGCAATGTTCCCGCTGAAAGTGTTGCTGTAGCCTTGTTCCAGGCGGAAGCCATCAACATTGTTGCCCTCTGACTGGTTGGCGGTGATGCTGTTGAACTTCGAGTTGACGCCAAGGATGTAAAGACCATACTGTGCGTTATCCCGGAAGATACTACTTGTGACGGTGGTGTGAGAAGAACTATCTATGCGTATACCGTCTGTACGGAAGTAGTAGCTAGTGATGTTGCTAATGAAGGCACCATTGACGGCATCGTTGCCGTTTGTCTCTTTACCTATACCAAGTAAGTAGATACCTATCTGAGTGCCAGCTGTGTTTAGGGTGCGTTGACCCTCCAAGCGAAGGTCACGGATGGTGATGTTGGTGCCAGTTGTGGTGTCGCTGTTCTCGATGAGGTTGTCCGTTGCGTCGATATCTGCCAGCTTAATGGTAGAAGCTTGACCAGAGCCAGCAAGGGTAACACCATTGGGTATGAGGATGGTGGCGTCTGCCGTGTAGGTACCTGCGAAGAGATAAACCTTACCAGTCTTGCGGGTGCCTGAGGCACTGGCGGCAGTAAGAGCATCGTTTATCTGAACTTGGTCACCATCACCAGCGGCACCAGTGTCACCATCGGCTATGTAGTCAGCCGCAGCCTTGTCTGCATCACTGGAGTCACTGGCGGCAACCAAGACAGCTTCGCTTCTATCTGCCTGCCACTTACCATTGGCGTAGGTGAGGAGTTGTTTGGTGGTGGTGTCATTGTACAGCATCCCTTCCGTGGGGCTAGCGGGACGGTTCGCTGTAGTACCGCCAACTAGGGTCAGGCTGGACGCAGTACCAACCGAGCCGATGGTGACGTTCATGGTAGAGGTATCAGCGTTGAAGAGACTAACAGCACTGGCATTTTGGACTTTGAGGCCGTTGGCATTAGTAACCGAGAAGAGGTTGGCGCCAGTCCAGGTGTTATTGGCGGAGAGAGAAGCGCCAGAGCTGATACAGTCAGCCCATGTCCCATTCTGGTAACAGCGGAACTTATTGAGGTTCGCGTTGTAATAGATGGCGCCATTGAAGCCAGTCGGGTCAGTACCGTTGTTGTAGCTATCCAGGCCCAACAAGATAGCGTTGGCGTCGGTTGTGCTGCTGCCAATCTGCAGGACACTACCACTAGTGTCGGCCGTAAGGACAGCGAGAGAGCTAGCGTTTTGAATCTTGAAGGCATTGGCACTCGTAGTCTGGATAGTGTTTGTGTTGGTAAAGGTATTGGCCGCACCTACCCGTGCGAACGCCTCACTGT
>APMI01024922.1_pt1 | contig 12826 bp, 11 predicted proteins | sample 667938 | NCBI WGS metagenome assembly APMI01 (sample SAMN01084076, study PRJNA167559) | wastewater metagenome | biome: Wastewater | place: Denmark: Ejby Moelle, Odense | collected 2011-11-28 | reverse complement strand
CCGAGTTTCTCGACGAAGACGATTCGATTTCGATGCCCGACCGGCGGCGCAAGCCGAAGAACGCGGTGCCGGCGCCGGGCAGTGGGGTCAGCGCGGTGGCGGTTGCGCCGTTCGCGGTCGCACCCAGACTGCCGTCGGACAAGGAACCCACCGCCCTGGCGGTCGCGTTCATGGAATGGATCCAGCGCGGGCTGGCCGACGGCACGCTGCCGTACAACGAAGCGGGCGCACCGGTGCATTTCATCCCCGAGGGCATGGCTTTGGTATCGCCGCGAATCTTTAGGGACTTCGCGCTGACCGCCGGCGAGAACGCCGATGCGGTGCAGCAGCAGGTGATCGGGGCTGGCTGGCACGTCAAGGCGTCCGGCAACAGCAACATCCTGCACTTTGCTGTCATCAAGCGCGATGGCTCGCGCTCGGGCAAGCTCTCGGCGGTGGTGATCGGGCAACCGCAGCGATGGGTCAATCCGCTGCCGCCGGCCAACGCCTGCATCAAACCGTTCGAGCTGAACGTCGATCCGGCGGCCATTGTGAGGACGCCAGCCAGGGCGGGTTAGCTTGTGCCGGCGTTCTTGGCGCGCAGACGCTATCCCACGTCCGGCGCCACGCAGCCGACGGGCATGCCCGAGCCGAGCAAAGCCCCCGGCAAAATCTCAGCCGGCCGTCCTGCCCCGTTTTGCTTTTCCGCCGGCTGCGAGCCGCAGATCCTCGTCCGAGAGTTTGCCGCTCGCATGTAGTGCGATCAACAGACGCACGGGCTTGGGTATGTTGCGCCGTAACCGGTAGGCCATCGGCGTACTTCCCTTCACGCGCGCGATCACGAGAATTGTTCGCGAGACGAATCAGCGACGGGAGCAAGAGCGATGGCGGGATGGGAGAAGAGCAAGGGGTCATGGCGCAGCCAGAATGAATGGCAATCGCTGTTGGCGAAATTTGGCGGCAGCGGCATGGGGGTCGAAGCCTTCTGCCAACGCGAAGCGATCAGTGCGACGAGCTTCTACCGCTGGCGCAGCCGGCTCAGTCACGGCGGGGATGGCGGTGCAGTCGCGGGTGGCGAGACGGCCTCGGCGTTTGTCGATCTGGGCACGCTCAAATATGAATCGGCGCCCCGGGCGCAGCTTGATCTGAGAGTCGATCTGGGCGACGGCCTGGTTCTGCACCTGGTGCGCAGCTGATGTTCTTCCCGGAAGGTCAGGTGCGCGTGCATGTCTATGGTTGCCCCGTCGACATGCGCAAATCCTACGATGGGCTGTACGCGCTCACGCGCCACACCCTGGGGCAGGATCCGACCAGTGGGCACCTGTTTGCCTTCATCAACCGGCGGGCCACGCAAATCAAGGTGCTGTACTGGGACCGCACTGGCTTTTGCGTGTGGGCCAAACGACTCGAACAGGGAAGATTCCTGTCCGACTGGCGTTGCGTTACGACCCGGGAAATGGACTGGACGGGGTTGAAGCTATTGCTCGAAGGCATCGAGGCGAAAGTGATCAAAAAGCGCTACAAAGATCGCCGCAGCATTGATGCCTCTGGTATAATTTGCACATGAATTCGGCGATCTCTGCGCGTCTTCTCAGCCTCGATGAGGCCAGGGCTTTCAGCCCGCAACAGATCGTCGATTTGGCCCACTCACAGTTCAATCTGAGCCAAGAGGTCGAGGCCCTCAAGCATCAACTCGACTGGTTCCGTCGTCAGCTCTTCGGTCAGAAGAGCGAGAAGCGCATCGTCGAAGGCGGCAGCGGCCAGATGAGCCTGGGCGAGGTCATCGACCAGGGCCAGGCGGCACCGCCGCCCGAGCGCCCCATCGCGGCCTACACCCGGCGCGCGGCGACGAACAAGCCCGACACGGGCGAAGAGCGTGTTCCGTTCTTCGATGAGTCGCGGGTGCCGATCGAAGTGATCGAACTGGCCGCGCCCGAAGCCGCGGGGCTGGCCCCGGACGCCTTCGAGGTCATCGGCCACAAGGAGAGCTACCGACTGGCCCAGCGTCCGGGCAGCTACGTCGTGCTCAAGTACCGGCGCCCGGTGATCAAGATCAAAGAAACCCAGGCCATTGCCTGTGCGAGCGCACCCGCCGGTGTCATCGAGGGCAGCCGTGCCGACGTGAGTTTTGTCGCCGGCCTGTTGATCGACAAATTCGCGTATCACTTGCCGCTGTATCGTCAGCACCAGCGCTTGAGTGATGCCGGCATCACAGTCAGCCGCCCCTGGCTCACCCAGATCGCGCAACAGGGCGTGGCACTGCTGGGGCCGATGTACGAGGCACAGTTCGATTCGATCCGTGCCTCACGCGTCAAGGCCATGGACGAGACCCCGATCAAGGCCGGACGCGGCGAGCCGGGCAAACTGAAAGCCGCGTACTTCTGGCCTGTCTATGGTGAGTTGGACGAAGTGTGTTTCCCGTTCTTCGAAAGCCGACGGGCCGAACACGTCGAACAGGCGCTGGGGCTCACTCACGCCGAAGGTGCGGTGCTCCTGTCCGATGGCTACGCTGCCTACACTCATTATGTGAACAAGACCGGGCTGACCCACGCTCAATGCTGGTCGCATGCACGCCGTGAGTTTTTCGAAGCCCAGGCGGTCGAGCCGCACACCGCGGCGCGCGCACTGGATTTCATCGGCGGCCTCTACGCGGTGGAAGCGTGCATCCGCGATCAGAAATTAACAGCCGCCAAAAAGCTCGACTATCGCTTGATCCATGCCAAACCGATCGTCGAGCAGTTCTTCGCCTGGATCAACCAGCAATTCGAGGCGCAGGGATTCTTGCCGAGCAATCCCATGACCAAGGCACTGGCCTATGCCCGCGACCGACGAGTCGGCTTGGAGGTCTATCTCTCCGACCCGGATGTGCCGATCGACACCAATCATCTTGAGAGAGCCCTTCGCGCGATTCCCATGGGTCGCAAAGCATGGCTATTTTGTTGGACCGAACTCGGCGCCAAGTACGTCGGGATCATGCAGAGCCTGATCGTGACCTGCCGGCTACACGGCATCGACCCCTACGACTACCTGGTCGATGTGTTGCAGCGTGTCGGCCAGCATCCGGCCAACCGCGTCCACGAACTCACACCGCGACTGTGGAAGCCACTGTTCGCGGCCGATCCTCTGCGATCGCCCCTGCACACGCTTCGCGAATAGACCAGAAGGCCCGGTACCTACCGGTAGCATCGTTGTTGCTCCCATGGGTGACTTGCGTGGGGAGCAGTTTCCGTCATCGCGCGCGCGAAGGGAAGTACGCCGATGGCGTACCGGTTACGTTGCGCCCGCTCTCGTAGCGACTGCCACCGCTCTGGGTGACGCCGAAGCGAGACCAGAACGCCGTCTGGTTCTCGCCCAGCGCATCCCGATAGGCCTGGATGTTATCCAGATTGAGCTTTACCGCTTTAATCTTGCGCAGACCCTGAGGCATATCCATCACGCACTCTCCTTCTGTTGCTGGTTGGGGCAACGGGTTCTACATCCCGTGCCGCGTTCGACAGGGATGACAAGGGCTTGGTTCAACCGGCTAACGCAGGCCTCATGGCATAACCGGGTGTTCTTCCCGGGATCGTTGAGAAGGACGAGGGCGCGCCATTCGGGTTTGCCGTCGATACTACGTATGCCTGTTCATGACCATATCCGCGAACCCGAGAGGCGTTGCGCCTGGTGCCACGGTGTGGCGTTTCCGTTTTCTTGGCGCTGAAGCCATCCTCAGCTACACTTGTACCATTTACTGGACAATACGAGATGCGCGTAATCACGTTCTCCGAGGCTCGAAACAGTCTGAAGCAGGTTATCGACCGGGTTGTCGACGACGCTGACGTTGCTGTCATCTCCCGGCGAGATGCGCCGGACGCCGTGGTCATGTCGCTGGACACCTTCAATAGCTGGATGGAGACGGTACATCTACTGAAGACGCCGGCCAACGCCGCACATCTGGTCAAGTCGATTCAGCAGTTGCGCAAGGGGAAGGTCCGGGCGCACGCGCTCGTCGATGCCTGACCGACTCGTCTGGACGGCGGCAGCGTGGGCCGACTACGTCTACTGGCAGGGACAAGATCGCAAGACGCTCAAGCGCATCAACCTGTTGATTCAGGACGCGATGCGCCACCCTTTCGAGGGCATTGGCAAGCCGGAGCCGCTGCGTGAGAATCTCGCAGGATTCTGGTCGCGCCGGATTGACGATGTGAATCGCCTTGTCTATGCCGTTGAGGGCGACCAACTGGCCATCGTTTCCTGCCGTTATCACTACGCATAGCGAACGTCTGGAGCCAGTTGGTGAATTGCCGCCATCTGTGACTAAAGCGTTGTTGAATTGAGCCGGCCACGAAGCGTGGCAACTATCCCAAACGATCGAGTTGCCCTGACGGCAGGTAACGCATCAGATACCAGCCGCTCGCGCAAACCTGCTGTGGGCCCGGTCATCGGCCTTTGCGGACGGTGGAGGGCCGGGAGAATTCGGGCAGCAATGGAGCGGTTAACAGACCGTCGCCCGCGAAGGCGTTTCGAGCGTCCGCTCTACTGCAGCTCGCCGGCAGGCGTCCCATTCCCGCCGCATGACATGGGCAAGTCGATTGGCAGCTTTCCGCTAGATTCTGTTGAAAAACTCGAAACCTCCCATTTCCGACCTAGGGACAATCGGACCGGGCATCCACGAAACCTGCTGTGCATATGACGATTTGTGGGCGCTTGGCGGCGTTGAAGCTTGGCCTACGTAGCCCGCCGTGTCCGGGAAAACCGAATCGCCCCATAGGACCAGAATTGTTCTGCCGCGACAGAAGACAGAGTCTTTCAACAAAACCCGCTACTGATGAGACATTCGAGAAATGGCTTTTGGGTAACGGCAGGTCGACCTAAGCAGCCACTTGCCACAGTGCTTCAGAAAATCAAATGCGAGGACCAAAAGTATCCTAACAACGTTGACTGGGTCGTTGAGTCGCGGACAGATGGCGCGGCGAAACATTTCAACCGGTCCACTTACGGATTGAGCCGTTCGTAGCCCCTCTTCTGCAACGGCAGTCTGCACGCGATCAGCCAGAACTCCCGAATGGATGTCTGCCGCATATTCCTCTCGGCACTTTGACGGTCTCTTTCCGGTGTACCTGGCCGGAAAAACTCTCCCTGTTTATGGCCGAAGATTGAAATTATATAACTCATTGTTTTTAATGATGTTGATGCAATTCTAGAGGATCATCCCCTCCAATTCGGACAAAATTGATTCCTGCTTTGGCTACTGGCGGGTTTCTCCAGTAGCTAGAGAACGATAGAATCTGATACATGAATAAAACATCAAGCAGCGAGCGGACGGCAGCTCATTTTTCGGGCCACGAGACCTTTCCGCTACGACAAATGTGGCTGAAGAAGGCCTTCGACTGCGCCCATTCGGATTGGACAATCCCTAAGTCTGCTTTCACCGACGAGGACGCGATCGCCCTGTTCGGCGTGGGCAAAAACATGGTCGCCTCGATCAAGCATTGGGCCCTAGCCTGCGAAATCATGCGCGAGGAGAACGGTACCTTCAGGGTCACGGAAATTGCCCGCGACATATTTAGGGACGACGGACTCGACCCGTATTCCGAGAGTCCATGCACTGCGTGGTTCGTCCATTGGCAACTCGCCGGCCGTGGCTCCCGCTCGACCACGTGGTTCTGGCTGTTCAATCACGTCCTCTCACCTACCTTCACCCGTGACGATCTCCATGGCCCCTTAGCCGAATTCGCCTCGAGCATCGATGCCAAGCGCAAACTCTCCCCATCTACCCTGTCTCGCGACATCGAAACCTGTCTGCGCAGCTACGCTCCGCGGGCGGCCGGCACTTCCCCTGAGGATTTCGCGGAGCCGATGCTCGGTGAACTTGGGTTAATCAGCGAGGAACGAAAAAGTCACTTCGCGTTCCGCCGCGGCCCGAAAGCGACCCTCCCCGACGGACTGTTCGCGTACGCCCTGATCGACCATTGGGACAGGGCCGCTAAGGGTGTCACGACGATGTCATTCGAATCGATCGCCTACGGCGAGGGATCACCCGGGCGCGTGTTTAAACTTGACGAGGATTCGGTCGCCGAACGCCTGTTCGCGCTGGACGATTTGACCGGCGGTGCCCTCTCCTGGACCTACTCGGCCGGCCTTCGGCAGGTGCATCGCAAGAACTTCGAAACGCGGGAACTCGCGTTCGCCATGATCGAGAAGGCGTATGACTGACTATCTGGGAAAACCCCTCTCGGAAATCGTCCGCATCGCGAGGCACTATCAACGCTCGATTCGAATCGACGCCGACTTCGGACGCGACGACGCGTTGGACGGATACATCTGCCACGGGACGGCATCCGCCGTTCTGGAAAGCATGTCAAGACAACTGCTCGAAAGCAGTCAGAGGGCATTCACCTGGACCGGCCCCTACGGCGGCGGCAAATCCTCCCTCGCGGTAGCTCTCGCGAGCGCCGTGTTCCCCGACGCGAAGCTGCGGGCGAAGGCCCGTTCGATCCTCCGCGCGGATGAACACCCGTCGTTCGAAAAGGCATTCCGCTCGAAGCGCGGCTGGCTAGTCGTGCCGGTGGTGGGCCGTCGCGGCAGCGTCGTCCAAGAGATCGTCAAGTCTCTGCGCAAGGCCCGCGGACAAGAAAAAGACAACCGCAAGGCGACGGCCTCGACGGTCATCGCCGACCTTTGCTCGGCTGCCGAACGCGAAGGACTGGACGGAACGTTGCTGATCCTGGACGAACTCGGCAAGTTCCTCGAGGCCTCCGCCCTCGGATCTGGCGACGACATCTACTTCTTCCAAGAGTTGGCGGAGGCGGCCGCCCGCGCTGACGGCAATGTCGTTGTAGTAGGCATACTCCATCAGTCGTTTGGCCAATATGCCGCGAGGCTTGGCATCGACTCACGCGACGACTGGGCAAAGATTCAAGGTCGCTACGCGGACATCCCGCTGGTCGCCGGAAGCGACGAGGTCGTGGAGTTGATCGGGCGAGCCCTGGACGCGGACGCTCGCCCCGATTGGTCGCTCGCCGCCGCGGAGGTGGTCGCCGAGGCCATCCGCGCCCGCCGGCCGTCGGTGGGTACCGGATACGCCCGTGCCCTCGCACTGTGCTGGCCGCTGCACCCGGTCATGGCCGCGCTCCTAGGCCCCATTTCCAAGCGGCAATTCGGTCAGAACGAGCGCTCCACGTTCGGGTTCCTCTCATCATCCGAACCGAACGGCTTCCGCGCCTACCTGAATTCGACCGCTGCCCGGGACGCGACGTGGTATCTGCCGTCGAACTACTTCGACTACCTGAAAGCCAACCTCGAGCAGGCGATCCTCGCCTCGACCGACGGACACCGTTGGGCACAGGCCGTCGAGGCAGTCGATCGGGCCGAGGCCAAGTCCGACGACCCGCTGCATGTCGCCCTAATTAAGAGCATCGCAGTCATCGATCTGTTCAAAGATGGCTCGGGCCTAGCCGCCGAACCGAAGGTGCTCGAATCAATTTTGATGGGCCATCCGATCGAGAGAACCCACGCAGCGCTCGAAGACCTAGCCAAATGGCGGGTTGCCCTGTTCAAGAAACATACCGGAGCTTGGTCCGTATTCGAGGGAAGCGACTTCGATATCGAGCAAGCAGTTGCGCAGGTCCGCGCGGCGTTGCCCGGAACGGATTTCGACCTTCTGTCGAGCCTATCCAACCTCTACCCCGTGATCGCAAAGCGGCATTACCACCACACAGGCTCGTTCCGATGGATGAACATCGAGCTCTGCCGGCTTGAAGAGACCAAGCGGATCGCAGATACCTTCAAGCCAAGGTGCGGAGAATTCGGCCTTTTCCTGCTCGCCCTGCCAGGTCGCGGAATGAGCGAGAAGGCGGCCAAGCAGGCCTGCGCTGAGCACTCCCGCTCGGGGCCTTGGCCGGTGGTGATCGGCATGCCTCACAACCACGCCCGCATCGAAGATCTCGGAACCGAACTGCTCGCGTTGCAGTCGGTGCAATCGCGCCACGAGCTTCAGGGCGACCCAGTTGCCCGCCGTGAGCTGTTCGCCAGGACGAGCGCGGTTCGCGGGACCCTCGAGGAGCAACTGACGGCGGCTCTGACTAATGCGGAATGGTTCGCAGGAGATGCCGATCTCGACTCCAGGAGGAGGCTCTCTCCGATTGCCTCCAGGCTTGCCGACACGGTCTATTCCGAGGCCCCGGAACTTTGGAGCGAACTGGTCAATCGGGACAGTGTTTCGAGCAACAGCGTAAAGGCCCGCCGCGACCTGCTCTACCGGATGCTCGACCATGAGGGAGAACCGAACCTTGGCATCGAGGGTTATCCGGCGGACCGTGGGCTCTACGAGTCCCTGTTGCGCAGCACCGGCTTGCACCGGCAGGATACTGATGGCAATTGGCGCTTTCTTCCTCCGACCGAGACTGAGGCGACGTCGTTCCTTCCTCTTTGGAAGAGGACCCGCGAATTGTTCAAAGACTCCGGCACGCGCGTCGTCGCATCGGAATTGCACCGTTTGTGGGCAGACCCGCCCATCGGCTTGAAGAAAGGTGCAATGCCCGTGGTGTTCGCCGCCTTCGTGCTGGCCCACAAGGGCAACATCGCGGCCTACAAGGACGGCGTTTTCGTCCCCCGAGTTACCGATGCAGACATCGACGAATACTTGCAAGACGAACGGCGCTTCTCCCTACGTTGGGTGACCATCGACGACGAGAAGAAACGCACTCTCGATGGGATCGCGGAAATCCTGTCGTCGATCGGTGCGTCGTCGTCCGTCGGCGATCCTCTGGAGGCCGCAAGAAGCCTAGTGGCTTTGGTGCTCGGCCTGCCCGCGTGGACGCAAAGGACCGCGAACCTCTCCTCGGAAGCCAAAGCCGTGCGGGACACCCTGCTTAGAGCGAGCGACCCACACAAAGTCCTGTTCGTCGACCTGGCCGCCGTGCTGGGTACGACCGACGGAAACGAATATGTGCGAGCCTTGCGCGGCCCTGTCGAGGAGCTCTGGTGCGCCTACGACGTCCTGTTGCGCCGAATCGAGTCGAGCATGCTCGACTCCTTGGACGCGCAATCCGATGGCTTGGACAAATTGAGGGATCGAGCCGAAACCTTGGCTGGAGTCACGGGCGACCTTCGGCAGGACGCGTTTTCCGCCCGGGTTGCCAAGCATGACGGAAGCCTGGCGAGCGTCGAGGGAATCCTAAGCCTTGCGGCGAATAAGCCTCCCCGAGACTGGAATGATCGTGACATCGATTCGGCGCTCATGGAAATTGCCCGGTTCTCCCTGCGGTTTCGCCAGTCGGAGGCGTTGGTCTCCGTGAGGGGCCGAAAGCCGTACAGGGAGGCGTTCGCGGTGGTGATCGGCGCTGGCGCCCAGGTTCGCACCTTCTCCCGCGAATTCGACGTTCCGGAGCGGCACCGCGCGAAGGTGGAAAGCCTAGCCAACGAGCTCGCCGTCAAACTGCGGACTGAAGGTTTGCGGACCGAAGTCCTGATGGCAGCCTTGGGTCGCGCGTGCATCCGGCTGGCCCAAGAGGGCGAGGAGAAAGCCAATGGCTGAACGGCACGTGCTGGGAATTTCGGGCGGCAAGGACAGCGCCGCGTTGGCCGTATTCGTCCGGCAAACGTGGCCAGAATTAGAGGTCGACTACTTCTTCACGGACACCGGCAAGGAATTGCGGGAGGTCTACGAGTTCCTGGGGCGGCTCGAAGGATTTCTCGGCAAGCCGATCGCGCGGCTCAATCCCCGGCGCGACTTCGACTTCTGGCTCCGCGAATACAACTATTACCTACCCTCGCCGCAAACCCGCTGGTGCACCCGCCAATTGAAGCTCGCGCCATTCGAACAGTGGATACGCCCCATGCTTGCCGCCGGCGACAAGGTCACGACCTACGTCGCCATTCGGGCCGACGAGGAATACCGCGAGGGTTACAGCTCCAAGCATCCGAACCTCACGGTGAGCCTACCCTTCCGCGAGGCTGGCATCGACCGCAATGGTGTAATGGATATCCTCGATTCGTCGGGTGTCGGCCTGCCGAAATACTACGATTGGCGCTCCCGCAGTGGCTGCACATTCTGCTTCTTCCAGCAAAAAATCGAGTGGGTAAAGTTACGCGAACGCCACCCCGAAGCCTTCGAGGAGGCTAAGAGCTATGAGAAGAACGCCTTAGAGCACGGGTCCCCCTTTACCTGGACGAAGGGAGAGCCGTTAGCCGAATTGGAGAAACCAGAAAGGATCAACCAAATCGTCGAGGACTTTGAGCGCAGGAAGGTTCGTGATATCAGCCGGCGCCCTGTCAATCCACTGCGACCGACCTATTCAATCGTCGATATTGACGATATGTTTGGTCAAGATGAAGGTGGCGGCGCCTGCATCGTCTGCCATAAGTAAAGCGCCGCGCCGGACGAAGACTGACAACCTCAGTCCGAGACACCGTCTCCTGAGGCCGCTGCGCTCGACGTCGCAAGAACATTGATCCATCGAGTACCTGTTCGTCCCTGCAAGACGTCGTCGCTGATCCACGAGTTCTCGACGGAAAAGCCCGCGCGTTCGACGGCTGCCAAGAACTCCTCAGGTCGGTAAAAAGCAAAGTAACGGCCGTCGCCCATCAGCTGTTCCCCTTCGCCCTCCTGCACGGACGCATATATGGCGCCGCCCGGAACGAGAGCTCGGCGCAAACGACCCAGAGCGGGAACAAGCGTTGCCTTAGGCAAATGCAGCAATGAAGCGCACGCCCAAATGCCGTCAAAGCAGCCTTCCTCCGCGACGTCCTCTATGCGACCGACGGCGCACGGCGCGCCAGAGTAGGCCCGCGCCATCTCTGCAAGCGCCAGCGACGCATCAATTCCCTCCGCGCGGAAACCCCGCTCAGAAAAAACGCGTAGGTCACGGCCCGATCCGCAACCCGCATCGAGAATTCGACCGCCCGTCGGTAGCATCGGCAGAAACCGATCATAAAGGTGCGACATATCCGCGACAACGGTACGCTCATAGTATTTTACGGCATGCTCGTCATAGTATCGATCTGTCGATGAAACCATGTTGTGGAAGATTGGGGAAACGTGTTTGCGGTCCGTAACGAACGTGACATTGCTCTGCATCAGGAGGCAGCCCTTGTTCGCCACGTGTTCAGCTCGGCGTTGATGGCATCGAAGCCAACATCGACCAAGCCTCGTATCTCTTTCGGGAAAGCAGCCGACTCGTCCACCGCGATGACCCGCGCCGACGGTTCGTCGCGCTGAGTTCCGGATGTGCCCCTCTGCGCCGAAACTCTAGTTCTGTCCTTTGTTTGGGAGTGCAGTCGTCCGAGGACCGAATAATGTGCCAGGTATTTCCCAAAAACGGAAATCAGCTCAGGCTGTTCAGGGCGCGCATACCCGGCGTTCTCGGAGATGACGCTCGCGATGCGTCCACCTATCGCAACCACTTCGTCGAAGTAATCCTCGATGCCGTAGGTTTTCCCGTAAACCTCCCCGATATGTATGACCGTTCGGAAACAAACCCACTGGCCGTCCACGTTGATCTCGAACACCTTACTATCGAAGTCATCATTGGCCTCTCCCTGCCGCAGCCTGAATCGCTCGGAATCTGCAGTCACGAGCACGGCGTTCATGTGCCGATACATCACGTTCGACTGTCGAAGAAGTGCATGCAGGGGTCCGTACAGCTCGGACAGCTGTTTGAGCTGCCATTGGGCAAAAGCATTGCCAATCTCAAGCCTTGCCCGCTTATCCGCAAGATCGAGATCCTGCTTCGCTTTCGCATCCGCAAGCTCTCTAGCGCGCTCGGCGGCCGAATCCGCCAGAGACCTTTGATGGGCAAGAAGCCATCGTTGTGTAAGGACGGTGATAATTCCACCCACCAGCACACCAAAAAAGCTGCCAGCGAGACCCAACACAGCGGGCGTATAGTCGGTCTTGCTAACCCGCTCTGCTAATTTAGAAATCCCGGACTCGACTGTGCCCAAGCGGGCGGCGACGTCGGTCAAGTCTTTTTGCGTCAGCGTCGGGACCGCTGGGACGGGGGGCTGCACGGAATTCCCGGTCTTGATCGCACCCTGCTCTCCGTAGGCGGTCGACCAGCAAACCAACACCATCGCGGCCGCGGCCGACAACATGGCAAACAGCCGTAGGGATTTCCCCCTAGTCACAAGCTTATCCAAGCTACACCCGCTCTGAAGAACCGGCGTCGACGATAATCGCATTCACGGCCTCGGTAATGTCGTTGTCGCTGAGGAATGGAGCCTGCGCGAACACTAACCCCTGTTCCCCGTTGAGTTTCGCGGCCAGATGCCCCTTGCCGAGCAAGAGTTCCGCACCGGGACGGTCCAATGCAATCTTAGAGGTCGCCTCGCTGGCAACTTTCAGGATTAGCCGGTTTCCGAGGTTCTCACGCAGCTGCATCGGCATGACGTCCTTGTCCGGCCGCTGTGCCGCAAAGATCAGATGGATGCCCGCGGCCCGCGCCTTGACACCCAAACGCTGCACCGCCGAGCCGACCGCGGATTTGTATTCATCGTCGAACATCCAGTCCGCGAACTCGTCGTGGATCAGGAAGACCATCGGTAATTGGCTCTCCTTGGCCACCTTAGAGTTGTAGGTCGGGAGATCGCGCGCCCTGGCGGCGGCGAAGAGCCGATAGCGTCCCTCCATCTCGTCGACAAGCCCGTCGAGAATTTCCCGCGAGCGTTCCTTCGTCGTGACGATCTTCTCGCGCATGTGAGGCAGATCCTCTAGAGCCGAGTAGTCGACGCCCATCTTCGGGTCGATCAGGGCCATTTGGGCCAGTTCGCGCGGATTGGTCGCGGCGATGTCCAAGAGCATCGCCTGGATCAGGACGGACTTCCCGCTGCCGGTGGCGCCCGCCACCAGCGAGTGGGGATCGTGACC
>APMI01043388.1_pt1 | contig 12828 bp, 23 predicted proteins | sample 667938 | NCBI WGS metagenome assembly APMI01 (sample SAMN01084076, study PRJNA167559) | wastewater metagenome | biome: Wastewater | place: Denmark: Ejby Moelle, Odense | collected 2011-11-28 | reverse complement strand
GCGCGCATGGCTGGCATGCCTGCGGTGACGCGGGCACCGGAAGTGCTCGCCGCCTGACCGAGTAAGAGAGGAGCGCACCATGAGCAACGCATCCCGTCCACATGATGAAGCCGTGGTCGAACTGCTGCGCGAAGACCCGGCCTTTGCTGACGAATATCTCGCTGCGAGCATGGAAGCCATCGATGAGCCGGGCGGCCAGGAGGCCCTTCTGCAGGCTCTCCGGCACGTCGCCGAAGCGCAAGGCATGGCCAAGGTCGCCGAACGTGCCGGCCTGCCTCGGGAAAGCCTCTACAAGAGCTTGAGCGCCAAGGGCAACCCGACGCTGAAGACGCTGCTGGCCGTGCTCAATGCGGCCGGCCTCCGCCTGTCCGTGACTCGCGACGAGCATCACCAGGGCGTAGCTGTAGTCTGACCATGAGTACCGCATTCCGCCCATCCAACGAAGCGATGACCGAACAGACTTTCAGCAGCGTGTGGGATGCGATTGAGGACACCCCGCAGCAGGCCGCAAGCATGCGTGCCAAGTCGGAACTGATGCAGGCGCTTGAACAGACCATCCGCCAGCGCGGCATGACGCAGCAGGATGCGGCCGCCCTGTTCGGCGTGACGCAGCCGCGTATCTCCGACCTGATGCGCGGAAAGATTGGCCTGTTTTCGCTGGATGCACTGATGGACATGGCTTCCACCGCCGGCCTGCATCCGCACATCGTCATTGAACGCGAACCGATTGCCTGACCCCGTGGACGTGAAGGATTCAAAAAAAAGATGACGACATAGCCATGCCTATGGGGTGCCCTTGTAATCTGGGCTGCACCAATCACAGGAGTTTTCGCTATGGAAACCGTCAGCCACCCAGCCGCCAACCATGAAGACCAGGAGTTTGCTGCCGTTCTCCATGATCTCTCACCACAAAAACAGGAGCTGCTGAGCTACGCAATTAAAGCGATTGTGGCCGGTGAAGACCCTGATGAAGTGCTCACCGCGATGCTGACCTTGGCTGCAAAACCGAATTGATGACCGCCGCCTGACGGTTTCAGGCAAAACGGGCCGAACTGGTGTTGCGAGCACCGGCCGGCCCTGACCATGAAGCAACCACAGGAGAATCACATCATGGCTACCACCGAAGATAGCACCAACACCCGCCCGGACCTCATTGAAGGCGAGACAGAGACCACTATCAGCAACGCCCGCCGGCTAATTGCACTCGAAGCTGCTTGGGAAATTGAGAGTTTGTGCATAGCTTTGCGCGACGCCGCCAGTCAGTCAGAAAGCCCTGCGCTTGTGGTCCGCGGAATAACAATCCGCATGCAGGAATTGAGCGGCGCGATCATGGGCGCCATCAGCGACACGGGGACTTCGACTGCCACCCTCTCCCGTAAAGTGCTGAGAGAGTATCCGGCCGAGGTCGCTTCGTAACCGAGCACCACCACCGCGCCCAGGTCGGCCAACCGAAAAGCGGGAACCTTCACCCGCCTGGCGCGGTGCCTTTTTTGAGGGCGCCGGAAGGAGCGCGAGAGTATGAGCAGCAACGAGTACGACAAGCGCGCGGCAGCGGCCGACGTGGATCGGGTGCTATCCGACAAGTACGCCAAGCCGCGAGACTTGGCACAGGCATGGGTCAATCGGACTTGGCTTAAGGCCGGCAATCCCTTGATTTTTGGTGACCCTCTTCGGTGCGGGGAAATCAACGACACCGAGCTTGGGATTCTCGCCGCTATCGACTCGGGACGCCTTGCCCCTCGATGGGCGAGTGGGGCGCCGGCAACGCCGCGCCCAAAAGGGCTTTTGCACCAAGGGCATGATTGGCAGGACTCTCGGCATGTGAATGTCTCAGACTTCATCGACGCGTTCGTGGCTGGGCAGATTGCCCCTCCACCCCCGGTGAATCCGGGCGTTACAAGGCCGTCAGCCACTCCCCCGCAGCCCGTACTCAAGCCACTCAGCGCCCTGGAGGCCGCAGTTTCCGGTGGAGATGGCGCTCAAGGCGAGCAGAAGGCTCATCCTGCGCCGGCAGCAAGTACGCGCACCAACATCCTTGACGCTCCGATTAAAGAGGCGAAGCGGTCGGCCCTAGACCCTAATGACGCCTCGTGCGTATGGGCTGTACTTGTGGCCATGGCGGAATCTCACGACCGACCTGCGCCGCTTCTCGGGTACGTCGAAGGCGAGGGCGTGAAATACCAGGGCGCAGGCGACATCGAGTTTTTAACGCGCAAGAATTTTGGCGATAGGATTGGGCGGGAGAGGCGCGCGAAGGCGCGAAAACGCGCGTGAGCGCGCGCTAAGGCTCGCGTCGACTTAGCGAATTGAGGAGGCGGCGTAACGTGCAATCACCCGAATAGACCGGAGTGATTGCAATGCAGCTTCAATACATTTCCACCGCAACCCTTGCGGAGCAAATGGACCGCCAGCCGGCGTCCATCATCACGGCGCTTTACCGTAATGGCCATTTCTACGGCATCAAGCCGGTAAAGCTCCCGGGGGGCAAGAAGGCCCGTTTGCTTTGGCCGGCGGATGCCGTGGCGCGCATTCTCTCCGGTTGCAAGGCGGCCTAAATGCGGAGCGCCCACCCCACCGAAGTGAAAGTAGGCGCCCTTGACCCGCGCCGCAATCATACTGCCGCCGACCTTTTCCCGGAAAGCCTCCCCCAGCCCGCCGCAGTTCATCACCCGCACGTAAGCACCACCGGCGAAGCCCAGCGTCAGCGCATTGTCGAGATGCTGGGCCACGGCCAAAAGCACACCCTTGATTTCCGCCACGCCGGAATCATGCAGTCTCAAACCCGCATCTTCGAGCTGCGCGCTTTGGGATACGACATTCCGACCGTTGGCCGCGTGACCGTCTATGACGACCAAGGCTTCCCGCACCGTGGTGTCGCGCTCTACGAACTGATCGCCGAGCCCGCGGTGGAGGCTGCCCGATGAAGCCCACCGCCAAACCGAAGGCCGGCAAGCAAAGCCGCCAGGTCTGCCCGGCTGCGCTTCGCTACGAAGCCGAAAAGGCGGGATTCCGCACACAGGGTCTCAGTCCCGCCGACTACGCCCGGGCATGCCGCCGTGCAGCCAGGAGGGCCGGCCTGTGAGCGTCCGCATCTCCGCCCTCATCTGGGACAGCAATCGTCCCTGCAGTATGGAAAAGCTGGCGCTGCTCGCCTTGGGGGACTGGGCAGACGACGACGGCCGGTGCTGCTTCACCGCTTCCGAGCTCGCGTCGAAGGTGCGACTCGGGCCCAGCGAGGTGCTGGCGGTGCTTCGTGCGCTTGAAGCCGATGGCACCCTTAGCCCCATCCATGGCGCACCGGGCTGGCACCAGATCGCTGTCGATCGCCTGGGGAGTCGCACCATCGGTAACGAGGTGGAGCCATGAGCCTCGACCTGATGAACCGAGTCTGGCGGATGGAGATTCCGTCCACCCCGAAAATTGTTCTGCTTTCGCTCGCGGACCAAGCCAACGAAGCGGGCGTCTGCTGGCCGAGTCAGCCGCAAATCGCCAGCCGTTGTTCTCTCACTGACCGTGCCGTCAGGGATCAACTCGCATGGCTGGAAAAGGCGAAGGCGATCCACCGGGAAACCCGGTCCGGAATCGGGACGACCTTCACGCTGACGCTCTCCGGATTTGACGAACCCCGGAACCACGTTCCACCCCGGAACGATATTCCGCCCCGGAACCACGTTCCGGCCACCCCGGAACAATATTCCGGTAACCCCGGAACCACGTTCCGCCAAATCATCAGTAAACGTAAAGAATCACCAGTAGAGGAGGACAAGCCCCCTGTCAGCAGCAAAGCTGCAGACCTTTCCTTCCCGTCCAGCGTCGAGAAGAAAACTGCCAAATCTCGCATGAAGGAACTGGTCACGCTGCAAACCTTCCTCGAAGTCTGCAGGGAGGAAGGCAACGACGCGATTCCTCAAAACGACCCCATCTTCGACTATGCGGACAAGGTCGGCATCTCCACGGACATGCTCCATGCTGCATGGTCTGAGTTCAAAGCGCGATTCCAGCCGACCCCTCAGAAGCAGAAGGATTGGCGGGCTCACTTTCGCAAGGCAGTCTGCAGTAACTGGTACAAGCTTTGGTATGTGCGGGATGGCGAACTGGCCCAATGGACCACCGCAGGAGAGCAAGCACGGAGGGCTGCAGCATGAACGCCCGCGACCTCCCCAATCTTCTCCCGCACAGCATTGAGGCAGAGCAAGGCCTACTTGGCGCGATCCTGACCAACGGCGGCCACGTCCTCGACCGCATCGAGGGCACCGTCAGTGCTGCCGACCTGTACCGGGATGACCACCGCCGGATCTTCACCGCAGCGAAGGCCCTGCACGACGCCGGCAAGGCCGTGGACGTGCTGACCGTCTTCGATGCACTGACCGCCCGAGGTGAAGCAGACCAGGCCGGCGGACTCGCTTACCTGGGCGAGCTGGGCAACGGCGCCTTCTCGGCATCCAGCGCCCGCCGCTACGCCGAGATAGTCCGGGAGCGGGCCACACGCCGCGGCCTACTGCGGATCGCTGCCGACCTGTACGACGCATGCACTACCCCCAGCGGCCGAGTGCCGGCCGAGATCGCCGCCGAGGCCGAGGCCGGCATGCTGGCGCTGCTCGACCACAGCGACACCGACCCGGTACGCCTGCAGGATGCCTTGTGCGATGTGCTGGCCGACGTGGAGGACCGCCGGGAGCGTGGCGGTAACCTCGCCGGCCTGTCGACCGGTTTCCGTCAGCTCGACCAGATGACCGGCGGACTTGAGCCAGGCCAACTGGTGATCGTTGCGGCTCGCCCGTCGGTCGGCAAGACGGTAGCCGGCTGCAACATTGCCGCCCATGCGGCCGGTGGTGGCGTGCCGGTCCTGTTCTTCACGATGGAGATGAGCCGCCGCGAGATCGCCCAGCGCATCCTGGCCGCCCGCTCCGGCGTCACCGTGCAGGCCATGCGCAGCGGCACCAGTGACCGGCGCGACTGGGACCAGATGGCGGAGATGGTCGCGGCGTCCGCCGGCTGGTCGCTGTTCATCGATGACACCTCGGCCGTCACCGTGGCCTATGTCCGCGCCAAGGCTCGACGCATCCAGCGTTCCCGAGGCCTGGGCCTGATCGTGGTCGATTACCTGGGGCTGATGCGCGGCACCGGCGACAACCGGGCGCAGGAGGTCGGCTCGATCTCCCGCGGGCTGAAGGCGCTAGCCAAGGAGCTGAAGGTTCCGGTGGTCGCCCTCGCCCAGCTCAACCGGGCAAGCGAAGGGCGGCTGGACAAGAAGCCCACCTTGGCGGATCTGCGCGACTCCGGCGAGATCGAGCAGGACGCGGACATCGTGGCGATGCTCCACCGGGAGGACATGCACCGGGCGGCCCTGGAGCGGGACGGCCTCGCCCAACTGCTGATCCGCAAGAACCGCAACGGCCCAACCGGGGAATGCCTGCTGGCGCTCGACGGCCCCCGGATGCGCTTCACCGATTACGACGGCCCTTACCCAACCGCTGCGGCGTCCGAGAGAACAGGCCGCAGGAAGGGGTTTGAGGGATGAGACGGCCTACCCCGCCAACCTTCTACGAAAAACGCAACCACGGGCCGCATGCGCGCCGGATGGGTATTCCCACCCGCGCCGGACAGACTCAGAAAGCAATGAGGCTTCAAATTGAACAAATTTATCAGCGTGACTGACCACACGGACGACCTTGCCAAGGCGCTCAAGGAGCTTGGCCGGTACAGCGTCCTTGTCGGCATCCCTGCGGAAACCGCCGGCCGCGACGACGGGCCGATGAATAGCGCCGCCATTGGCTACATCCTCGAGACTGGGGCACCGGAACGCAACCTTCCGGCGCGGCCGTTTCTGGCTCCGGGCGTCGAAAGCGTGCGCGACAGGCTGACCGCGATAGCCGCAAAGACGCTCAAGGGCGCGACATCCCTCGACACCCATTACGCAGCCCGGCACGAGGCCGTTCAGAGGGGGCTGGCAAGCATGGGGCTGGTCGCGGCAAATGCGGTGAAGGCACGCATCAACTCGGGCGACTTTGCGCCCCTGGCGCCTTCAACCATTTACCGCCGGCAGCACCGCAAGCATGCCCCTCGCTCCGGCGAAAAGCCGCTGATCGACACGGCGCAGATGCGCAACGCCGTGACGTACGTCGTGCGGAAGCGCTGATGCGAAACCTCGGCCCCGACACCCGTACTCACTTCCCGAAATACCAGGAGACAAACCGCCATGAGCAGCCCTGACACCCTGAAAGAATTTCTGATTCGCGTCGGCTTCAAAGTCGATGACGCCACCCTGAGCAAGTACCAGAACACCCTTGAAGACATCACCAAGAAGACGGCCGCTCTCGCCACGATCCTGGGCGGGGCAGCCGTGGCCGTCGGCTTGTCCGTTCAGAAGTTCGCCAACCACATGGAGCAGCTTCACTTTGCGAGCCAGCGGACGAACACCACCGTTCGTGGCCTGAAGTCGGTGGAGTACGCAGCCCGGCAGCTTGGGGCGACTTCAGAAGGCGCGCTGTCCGCTGTCGAAGGGATCTCCCGCTTTATGCGCGACAAGCCCGGCGGGGAAGCCTGGCTGAGTGGGTTTGTTGATACTCGTGACGCCACCGGCAAGCTTCGAGACACGACTGAGATCCTGATGGATCTCGGGGACGTGATGAACAATCTGCCCTACCAGGCCAAGGGCATCGGCGACATGCTGGGGCTGGATGAGACGACGCGCCTGGCCATCCAGAGCGAGGCCTTCCGGAAGTACTTCAGGGAGCGCGAGGCACTGGGCGGCGCCGACGCGGAGGCCGCAAAGAAGGCCCACGAATTTGAAAAGAAGCTGCGCGCCCTTCAGGAGCGCTTCGATCAACTGGCCGTAACGGTCGGAGACAAGCTCCTCAACACCATGGGGCCGGCGCTGGAGAAGTTCGCCGCGTGGATCGAGAAGAACGGCGATCTGCTCGCCAACCGGCTGGCCTCGGGAATGGATACGGTTCTCCGCCTTGGCCAAGCACTCGCGCCAGCCCTTGGAGAGTTGGCGGACCTGTTCATCCGACTGGACAAGGCGACCGACGGATGGAGCACCAAACTCCTGGCGGCGGGCGTTGCGCTGAAGGCCATCGGGCTGGGGGGCGTGGTCACCGGCACCGCGGCGGCCGGGGCCAAGGCCGCGGGCGCTGCCGGCGGACTGTTCTCCCGATTCCTCGGGGCATTGGGCCTTGCGGGCTACTCGTCCAGCCTGAACGAGGGCGAGGATGCCATCGTCGCCAAGATGCGCGCGGGTTGGGGCAAGCCCTGGAGCGGTGCGCCGGAAGGCCCCGCCTCTGGCGCCATCGGCAACGGCCGGGCCGCTGCGGGAAAACGCGGCCCCTTGGCCGACAAGCTGCAGGCTGCCATGGAGTTCTTCGAGCGCAACGGATGGACCCGAGCCCAGGCCGCGGGGATCGTCTCCAACATCAAGAATGAGTCCTCTTTCGACCCGAGCGCGACGAACCAGGGGCACTACGGCTTGGCCCAGTGGGATGCCAACCGGCAGGCCAACTTCAAGAAGTGGAGCGGGAAGGATATCCGCGGATCGAGCGCCGAGGACCAGATGGGCTTCATTCACTACGAGCTGACCCGAGGGCTGGAGCGCGCCGCCGGCAACGCACTGCGCATGACCACCCACCCAGGCGCTGCAGCGGATGCGATGTTCCGGCTCTATGAGCGCGCCGGAGACAGCACCGGACCGCGCCGCGCACGCGATGCGGTGCAGATTGCGCAAAACGTCTCCATCAACGTCAGCGGCGGTGGGAGTCCGGGCGCCATCGGGCGCGCGGTTGCGGGCGAGCAAAGCAATCAGTCGAACGAGCTTGCCCTACTTCTTCAGGGGGTGATCAACGCCCGGTCGGAGTACTGAATCAGCAGGAGGTTTGCAGAAATGGAAAAACGCCCGGCCCCGAAAGGGGCGTGGAAAAAAGGCCAATCCGGAAACCCGGCAGGGAAAACGCCGGGCAGCCGGAACAAGGCCACTCAGATGGTGATGGCCCTCATGGAGGGCGGGGCCAGAGCCATCGTTCAGCAGGTTATCAAGGCTGCCAAGGGGGGCGATTTGGCGGCCGCCAAGCTGGTGCTCGACCGGCTCGCCCCGCCTGTGCGGGAGCGGTCGGTTTCGCTCTCCCTGCCCACGACTGAAAGCGCGTGCGGCGTCGCTGATGCACAGGCCGCCATTCTTCAGGCGGTCGCAGACGGCGAACTGACGCCCGGCGAGGCCTCGACGCTGTCGGGCATCGTGGAGAACCGGCGCCGGGCCATCGAAACCCAAGAACTTGAACAGCGCATTCAAGCGCTGGAGGAGCAGAAATGACCAAGCTATCAACTCGACTGCAGCGGCTTGAAGTCAGTGCGCGCCCTGCTCGAGCCCTCGAAGTCCTCTTCTACTCCCCGTGTCTGGATAGCGAGGCGGAGCGCCGTTTTCAAACGCGCCTGGCGGACGCGCTGGCCACCGGCGCCAGGGTTGTTGTGGGCGTGGGCATGAACACGTCACCCCCGTCCTTTCCGGCCGGGGTGGTGGTCATGGAGGCGTCTCAAGCCTACCGCGAAGTGCTCCAGGCATCCGGGCCGAAGATTCCGGCTGTCCCGTTCGGATCGTGCAGCCCGGAGGTGGCCGCGGCGGTCTACCGGGAAATCATGCTGGGGGAGGTGCAAGCATGACGATCAAGACCCTTCGCAAGCGCCTGCTCGTCGTTGAGGTGCGCCGCATGGGAGGCAGCACCCCACCGCCTTTCTTCGGTATCAGCTTCGAGGACGGCGGTCCCGGTCAGGGCACGCCCCATGGCGCACCTGCCACGCTTGAGGAATACCGCGCTCGCTACGGCTGCGAGCCGCCGGCATCGCCGGTTCTCTACATCACCTTCGATACACCGACCGCCCACCAGGAGACCCGACCATGACCCAGCAATGGATCCGCAAAGCGTCACTTATCATCGGGGACGACGCCAGCGCGATGGAGCTGTCCGAGCTCCATTTCACCTTCAGCATCCGGCAGTCCGACGTTCAGACCCCGAACAGCGCCAACATTCGCGTCTACAACGCCTCCAAGGCCACGGCGGGGCGGGCGCGGGAATTGGAGGAAGGCGGCACGGTGGTGATTCAGGCCGGCTACGATGGAAACTTCGGGACGATCTTCCGCGGCTCGATCATCCAGGTGCTCGTCGGCAAGGAAAACGCAACTGACAGCTTCATCGATATCACGGCCGGCGACGGGACGCTGGGTTACGTTTTTGCCGTGGTCAAAAAGGCGATGGCAGCCGGCTCAACCGTCCGCGACCGGATCAATGCGGCAATGGAGGCCCTGGCAGCCCACGGCATCCGGCCGGGCTTCATTCCCAAGGATTTGCCGGAAAACCCCCTGCCGCGGGGGAAGGTGATGTTTGGCATGGCTCACGAGATACTTTCCGACGCCGCCGCCAGCTGTGACGCGGACTGGTGGATCCACAACGGGGAAGTGAACATCGTTGGTGGGCGCTCCTATCTGCCTGGGGAGGTGGCTGTTCTGAATAGCGAAACGGGGCTGATTGGAACGCCCGTGCAGAGCATTGACGGGGTGGCCATGCGGACCTTGCTGAATCCGTCGATTGTTCCCGGGCGTGTTGTCCAACTCGACAACAAGAAGGTGACCATCCAGCAGGCGAAGTTCGTTCCGGATATGCCGGGCAGCCTGCAGTATGGGTTTGTCCCGAAACTCGACGCGGACGGCCACTACCGGGCCATCGTTGTGAACCACACCGGGGATAGCCGGGGCCAGGAGTGGTACACGGACATTATCGGGGTGGCGCTCAGTGGGCCACCGATTTCCACCGGGTTGCTGCAGAAGGGCTATTCGATTCCGGTTGGGGTGTGATTGCCGGCTGTCGTTCGCGCTCTTGTCCTTCGCAAGTAGCGCCCGTACCCCTGCTTCACTCAACAAGCCGCCTCCGGGCGGCTTTGTTGTTCCCACCCCCTTGACATGCGCCTACGCTCTGGCGCAATCTGTGCGCGTCGCTGAAACAACAGCGGCCGGGCTTGGCGGCCCGATGCATAGGCGGACCAAACCGCCGCACAAAGCGGTTTTTTTGCGTCCGCAACACGGTAACGCGCCTATGGGCGGGCCGTGTGGGAGGGGAAACCCTGCCGGTTCCTATGCCCGGTCCGCCAACCTGCACGGTTCCGCTCACCCAGCTTGGCGGCTGGTTGCGCGGTTTTAGATACCGCAGCATAGGAGTTTCATCATGTCCCATCATGCCCACGGTGCGCCCGCACCTGCCAGAAGCAACCGTCCCGCGCTCCCTCATCCCGCAGTCGTCTTCCGCGAACCGCTCGCCGTCGGTGATCGCATTCGCAGCCTTCATGCCGGCCGCACTGGCTCCGTGATGAAGGTCTATCCCGACGGTTCGGCCTGCGTTACCTGGGACGACAAGCCGGCGCCGCTTGCCCTTGGGCATGAGCGTGTGCCTCGTTCTATGCTGGTAGTGCTCGCTGGCGCGATCTGCGAAAGCGAAGGAGGCGAGGCATGAGAACGCTGATCCTCTACCGCGTCCTGCGGCATTTCACGGGGCCCGCCGTGGCCTTCCGTTTGACCTTCGCCAGGAGGGCTGCAGCATGAGCACCGAGAACCCTATCCGTTTGGATGACATCACCAGCGCCCTGGAGAACTGCGCCGATGTTTTCGGCCAGCTCGCCGCCTTGCTTAAGGTGATTCAGGAGAAGTCCGCCGAACACTTAGACGCCGCCCGTCTCGCCGCCCTGGGCTGGGCGGTGGCCAACGACATGGACAACTTTGCAGGCTCCACCATGGAACAGGTGCAGAAGGGCGGGGTGCGGCAATGAGCAACGCTCAGACCATCAGCCAAACACTCGCCGCCTTGCACCAAGCAGCCGACGAACGCACAGGCACCAAGGAAGGCGAACTACTGCAAAGCGCAGCGCGTGCTGTCGGCATCCTTCACGAAATCATCAAGGAAGCCCGTGATGCCGTGCAGCTGGGGGCGCAGCCTGTCTATCGCTATGAGGGCGAGCCTGACAACGTTACCGGCTACGAAGCGGCGCTGCGTCTGCTGGAAATGGGGGACTACATCCCGCCACCATTGGTGAAGACCGGGGAGCCAGTTCGCTTCCGCTCTTTCGATCCTGAATAGCCGTCAGTCGGGCCCCACGATGCACCCACAGCCCCGGCCACGTGCCAGGCGGTAACGTTGATCGACCTTCACAACCAGGAGGGCGTCATGCAGGAAGAACGCTACGGAACCCGGGACCAGGCCTATTCGGCTTGGCATCGGCGTTCGAGCACTCGCCGTTTCGTCGGGATCGAGCAGGCCACCAGGCTATCTATGATCGATCTGGATGGCGCTCTCTATGTGGAGTTTGACGATCAGGACCGGGAGCCGCTGGCGCTGATCGAGACGGCTCAGGATGTGGGGCAGGCGTTCAAGTCTTGCAGCGTGACGGCACGCCTCGCACAGCGGGCGGGGCTGCCGGCTTATGTGGTGCTCTACCAGACATCCGACACACCCAACCCTGCCGACGCCCGGCAGCTGGACATTCAGCGGTTCAGGGTGCGTCGGATATGGCCACACCCTGAACCCGCTTGGCGGACGCTGACGCCGAGAAGCTGGGCGGAGGCCTTACTGCAGATCAGGCAGTGGTCATGCGCAAGGCTCGACAGCATTGCAGCCAATGACCCGCGGTGGTGATCGACGCCTCGAGCTAGGAGACGCATTATGGAAAATGAGACACGGATCGACCTGCTCGAGACAGCAGTTCTGGACTTGCTGGAGGATCTGTCCAAGACCCAAAAAGGCCTGACGGAAATCCAGGGCATTCTATGTGGACCAAATGCTGACGCGTTCAACACCGAGGCGCGCCTGGCAACAACAGAAGCAATCCTACGCGACGCGCGCACCCGCTTGGTTTGGGCAGAGGTTCAACTTCAGGACACCGCTCGACGGCGAGACCTGCAGGGAGTGCGGCGGGAAATCTTCGAAGACAAAGCTGACGTGTTCCGGTGGCTTGCAGGTTCGTTGGTGATCGTCTGCATTGGAGGCGTGATCTTCATGAGCAGCATCGTGGGGAATATTTCGTCCACATCCCCGGCGCCCCTCGCCCCGATCATCATCAATGTCCGTTGAGGTGGGGCATGGGGCGCACTGGGATCGAACCAGTAGCGCCCTCGGGTCAATTCGATGTGCTTGGGCCCCGACTCGGCCCCAGTGAGGCGATTCACCACCAGCCCCGGCCACGCGCCGGGGGGACTGCTCAGTTTTGAGCACACCTAGGGGTTTGTTGGGACTCTGCGGGTAGCTTCTGGTCTGCAGCATTCACGGCTTCGACCGTGCCACCGGCTCCTGCCCAATCGTCGGCGATTATCTTGAGGTGGAAGACTTCGGTTTCGCCTGCGGCAGTGGTCGCACGCCATTGGCTGGCTCTGGACGGTTTGGAGATCGGACCCATTGAGTCATCGGGGAAGGAAGGGAGCCTCCATCCTAGGGCACGCGGGGTTTGCGGGCTATGAAGTAGTTCATTCGCATCGGGTGCCGTTTCTGCGAGCGACACCCCACGTTCTGACCCGAGCAATGTTCGCATCAGTCGCCCATGCCGGCACCAGTCCGAAGCGGGCTTTTCCTCAATTTGAGGGCAGACGATTGAAGCCCATGAGCTGCGTACCCTTTACTTTCGGCCATCGCTGGCGATGGCTCCAAACGGAATCATCACGCACTCACGGCGGAGGAGGGGAGGCCGATAGCTCCCTCCACCGGCTTCCAGCATGGGGCCTTTTGCGTGTGGTTGTGCGGACTTCTCGAATCTGGCTACATGGTGGCTACACGGCGCCGGAAAGCAAAAGGCCAGCCCTCG
>APMI01010647.1_pt1 | contig 12829 bp, 11 predicted proteins | sample 667938 | NCBI WGS metagenome assembly APMI01 (sample SAMN01084076, study PRJNA167559) | wastewater metagenome | biome: Wastewater | place: Denmark: Ejby Moelle, Odense | collected 2011-11-28 | reverse complement strand
CCGCCTGATCATTCGACTTCGCGGGGTTCCGCGCCGTTCTTCCGGAACGTGACGGTAGGGATACTATTGCTGCTTCACGGCTTCGAAAAGCGGTTCGGCGTGAAGGATTGCGGATCGACGCCCTGTGGCAGTGGAACCACGTCGCCCAGAATCAGATGCGCACATAGCTGCCCGGCAGCGGGCGCGGTCTGGATGCCGACGCCGCCCTGCCCGGCGCACCAGAAAAAGCCATTCTGCACCGGATCGAACCCGTAGATCGGCAAACGGTCGGGCGCGAAACTGCGCAGGCCCGCCCATTTGCGCTCGACCGCTACGACGCGCCAGTTCGTGACCGTTTCGAACCGGTCGATCGCGATCGCGACGTCGAGTTCTTCGGGCGCGACATCGTGCGCGTCGACCGGCGTTTCGTCATGCGGACAAACCCACAGCCGGTTCGGCCCTTCGGGACGGAAGTAATAATTCCCGGCGATGTCCATCACCAGCGGCAGGTCGTCGGGCACATCGTCGCCATCGACCCGGACCTGCGCAATCGTGCGCCGTTTGGGCTGGACGCCGAGCGGCTGCACGCCGGCCATCGTGGCTACACCGTCAGCCCACGCGCCGGCAGCGTTGACGACCACATCGGCCTGAATGGCTGTTTCGCCCGCGTTCAATCTCCAACCATCTCCATCGCGTTCGATGGTGTCGATGCGTGCGTTCGTCAGCAATTGACCGCCTGCGCGTTTGAAGCGCGACAGGAACTCGGCGTGGAGACCGCCCACATCGATATCGGCGCAGTCCTCTTCGACCAGGCCTGCGACCAGTACCGGCTTTGCCCGCGGAACACGCGCGAGTACTCCGTCGTGACCGACCCTGGTCAGGCGCACACCCGTTCCAGCGAACTGCGTTTCGAGCTTGTCGAGCAACGGAACGGTTTCCAGCTCGGCGACTTCCATGGACACGCGTGGTTTCAGGAAACCGCCACCTTGAAGCGCTTGGAACGACGCCCGAGTAAGCGTTTGGACGAGCGGACCACCCAGGGTTTCGTGCCAGAATGCCGCCGACCGCCCGGTGCTGTGATAGCCGGGCATATCCTCCGCCTCGATCAGCGCCACCGAGCAATGGGGCGCGAGTTCGGCACCCACGCTCGCACCCGCAATGCCGGCACCGATTATCGCCACGTCAAATTTCATCGTGCACCTGCATTCGCATCGAGGAATTCTGTGATGCGCGTCATCAACGTGTCGCGCGCGCTGTCGACTTCACGCAGCACTTCGTGCGCCGCCGATTTGCCCAGCATCAGCAAGTCGCCACGCGGCAAACGCTTGGCCGCGTCATGTATCGCCTGCGGGCTCACCAGCCGGTCGCCATCGGTTCCGACGATCAGTACGGGCGTTTTCACCGCCTCCATGGCCCCCGGACGGTCGATGACGTCGAACGAGCGCACGGCAGCGGCCATCCATCCCCAGCTTGGCGGGCCAAGCGCGATGTCCGGCTTCTCGCTCTTCCACCACAGTTCGTCGGCATAGCGATCGTCGTCGTGCGTCAGAAACGCCTGGCGCGATGCGTCCGGCGGTGAAGGCCGTTCGTTATATTTCCAGGCGCGCTTCGTCGGCATAAGCTTCCCCAGCGTTCCGGCAACGATCGAGGCCAGCCATTTCGGAGTCCTGCCTGCGAAAGCCAGCATCGGCGCGCTCAGGACCGCGGCATCTGGATCGACCGCCTTTTCGACCAGCGCACGCAGGACGAGGTGACCGCCCATCGAATGCCCCATCAGGACGTGCGGACCCGGCGTCCGCGCAGCCCATGCGCGCCAGAAATACCTGAGATCGGCAACCCAGGTTTCGAAATCGTCGATATGGCCCAGCCATTGATCGTCGGTGATTCGGCCCGATCCGCCCTGCCCCCGCCAGTCGACGGCCGTCACATGCCAGCCGGCATCGTGCCATGCGGCAAAGCATTCGAGATATTTTTCGATGATGTCGCCGCGGCCGCCGAACCATAATATGCTGCCGCGATGCCCGGTGGATGGACGATCGAACGTACGCAATGGCCAACCGTCTGCGGCGGGTGTCATCGACAGCGTGGCATCGGCAGGATAGCTGCGGCGGATGGCGATCGAACCGGTCATGCGATGCGGTTACGTTTTGGCAAGCCCCCTCGTCTAGGGGGTGCCGGTGGTTAACGTCGAATTGATCCTTGCGGCATTGGTCGCGATGCTGCTGGTGATCGCAGCCGTCATCGACGGGCGCACGCGTATCATTCCCGACTGGCTGAACATCGCCATCGCGTTGCTGGCTATTCCCTATTGGTGGGCGACGCAGCTTGCGCCTTGGCCCGATATCGCCCTGCAGTTCGGGATTGCGGGACTCTCCTTTGCGATCCTGCTCGGAATCTTTGCCATGGGGCAGATGGGCGGCGGCGATGTGAAATTGATCGTCGCGCTCGCGCTTTTTCTCGCCCCGCTCGATTTCGTCCGCATGATCTGGATCATGGCGATCGCGGGCGGCGTGTTAACCCTGATCATGATCGTCCGCTACCGCGTTAAGAAATCCGAAGGCACGTTCGAAAACCCTTATGGGATCGCCATCGCGATCGGCGGCCTCGTCGCGCTCTCCGAACGATATTTTAACCATTTGCCTTGAAAGGTCGGGACTGGTCGCAACCGTTGCGACGTCCAGGAGCTTGGGGGCTATGGAGCCTAAAAAGATCGCTTTGCTTGTCGGTGCCGTTGTGGTCGCACTTGTGACCGCACTTATGGCGCGGCAAATGTTCGTCAGTTCGGCAACACCCGTTGCCGTTGCTGCCCCGCAAATCTTCGCGGCGCCGAAGGGCCCCAAGATCCTTGTCGCAACCCGAGCGTTGCCGGCGGGGACGATCCTGGAAGAGAGCAGCTACAAATATCAGCCCTGGCCGAAGGATCTCCTTCAGGGCGCATATTACGTGCAGGACGAAGGCAAGACCGACACTGTCGCTCTTCGTGGCGCCGTCGTGCGTAACACGATTGCAGCGGGCCAGCCGATCACGGTCGGCTCGGTCGTGCAACCGGGAGACCGCGGCTTCCTCGCCGCGGCGCTCGGGCCGGGCATGCGCGCCATTACGGTTGCCGTCCGCGCCGAAACCAGCGTTGCCGGTTTCGTTTTTCCGGGCGACCGCGTCGATCTGATGCTGACGCAGACCGTTCAGGGCGGCGAAGGCGGCGGACCGCAGCTGAAGACCACAGAAACGATCATGCGCAACCTGCGCGTGCTCGCAACGGACCAGCGCACCTCGTCCGAGGACGAAAAGGGCCAGAAGGAAGTCAAGCAGTTCCAGACGGTCACGCTCGAAGTCACGCCGCGCATCGGTGAGAAGATCGCCGTTGCGCAGACCATCGGCACGCTGTCGCTGAGCCTGCGTCCGTTGGCCGAAAGCACCGCCGAACTGGAACGCGCCATCGCGTCGGGCCAGGTAAACGTGCCCAAGGACGGCGATGTGAACGGCGAACGCCAGATGGCGCTGCGTATCGCGCAGCAGCCGAGCGATGCGACGCCGACATTCGTGACCGGCGCAGACGTCTCGCGGTTCCAGCGGCGCAGTGCGCCCGCCACGGGACCGGTTGTCACGCGACCAGTAGAAAGAATTCCCGCCGGCGGTCCCGCAGGTTCGAATGGCCCCATGGTCCATGTCGCCCGCGGCAACACCGTCACCGACGTTTCGATTGGGGGCAATTAAGATGCGCAGCACCAGTTTCCTGCACCGCACTGTCGCGGCCGTGACCATGGCCGCAATGATCGCGGGCATTCCGGCTGCCGTTAGCGCTGCACCGAAGGCCCGCAAGGCGAGCGCGACCAAGGCCACGGGGACCAAGGTCCGCACCGGTCAGCTTCCGGTGGGCACACAGCGCCCGACCAGCGAAGTCGTCCTGTCTGTCGGCCAAGGCCAGCTCGTGACCCTGCCGAGCGGCGTGTCGAACGTCTGGACGTCGAACCCGATGGTTGCGGATGTCTATGTCAGCAACCCGCGCCAGATCCATATGTTCGGCAAGACGGCCGGCGATGCCACCATCTTCGCGACGGCGGCATCCGGCCAGGTCATCTACGCAACCAACGTTCGCGTGGGCCAGAACATCACCTCGATCGACCGCGTGCTGAAGGTTGCGATGCCCGACGCCGACATCAAGGTCACGACGGTCGGCCAGGTCGCCATCCTGACCGGTACGGTCGCGACGCCCGATGACGCCGCACAGGCCGAATTGCTGGTCAAGTCGTACCTGAACCCCGGCATCGACATCTCGCAACCGAACGCACCGCTCAAGATTGCAACGATCAGCCGCCTGAAGACGGCGACGCCGCTGCAGGTCAACCTGAAGGTTCAGATCGCGGAAGTCAGCCGTTCGCTGTCGAAGCAGATCGGCGTCAACATGACGACGCGCGACCAGACCAGCGGTCTGAACTTCGGCGTGATCCAGGGCCGTGACATCGGCACGATCGGTACGGCGGACCTTTCGGGCCTGCCGAAGCTGGATGCATCGGCACTCTATGGCCTGCCCGCAGGTTCGCTGCAGCTGCCGTTCGATCCTACGACGGGCCGCTTCATCACCAAGGGTGCGTCGACGCTTAACTTCAAGGGTCTGGGCGCCGGCAAGACGACGCTCGGCTTCCTGGGCAGCCTGTTCGGCCTCGATGTCGGCGCCGCACTCGACCTAGCCGAAACCAACGGCCTTGTCTCGATGCTCGCCGAACCGAACCTGACAGCGCTTTCGGGCGAAACCGCAAGCTTCCTCGCGGGCGGTGAATTCCCGATCCCGATCTCGCAGCAGCTCGGCACGATCTCGGTCGAGTACAAGCAGTTCGGCGTCAGCCTGGCCTTCACGCCGACGGTATTGTCCGATGGCCGCATCTCGATGCGCGTCCGTCCGGAAGTGTCGCAGCTGTCGACCGAAGGCGCAGTGACGCTCAACGGCTTCACCATTCCTGCGGTGACCACGCGGCGGACCGAAACGACCGTCGAACTCGGCTCGGGCCAGAGCTTCATGATCGGCGGCCTGATGCAGAATTCGAACGCCAACTCGATCGACAAGGCACCAGGCCTCGGCGATGTGCCGGTATTGGGCGCGATGTTCCGTTCGACCGGGTATCGCCGTAACCAGACCGAGTTGATGATCATCGTCACGCCGTATCTCGTGAAGCCGGTATCGGCCAACGACATCAAGCTGCCGACCGACGGCCTGCAGACGCCGACCGACCTGCAGAACTTCCTGCTAGGCAAGGACTTCTCGGGCAAGACCGGCGCCGAACGCGCCAAGCCCAAGATGGCGCCGCCGACGACCGTGCCCGCACCGTCTGTCGGCGCGGCGCTGGTTCCGCAACAGCCCCGTGTCGAAAAGCGCGCTGCCCAGACGGCAGCGGCCGCTCCCGGCTTCAGCAACTAAGACGAGAGGGACAACACATGACGCGCAACCTTACCGTCCTCGCCCTCCTCGGATGCACGGTGCTTGCCGGATGCGGCACGCAGAACCGCAGCCTCGAATCGGTTCACCAGCCGGTCGTGGCCCGCACGGACTATGTCTATGACATGCCTTCGCCAGGCGATCGCCTGAGCGCCGGTGAAGCAGCTCGCCTTGCCGACTGGTTCGACTCGCTGAACCTGCGTTACGGCGACCGCGTATCGGTCGATGCGCAGGGTGCCGGTCCCGCAGCACGCGATGCTGTCGGCCGTGTGGTCGGCCGTTACGGCCTGCTGATGGACGAAACCGCCCCGGTCACGCAGGGCGAGATCGCTCCCGGCTCTGTTCGTGTCGTGGTCAGCCGCATGACGGCCACGGTGCCGAACTGCCCTGACTGGAGCCGTCCGGCACAGCCGAACTTCAACGGCCACGCCATGTCGAACTACGGCTGCGCGACCAACAGCAACCTTGCCGCCATGGTCGCCGATCCGCGCGACCTGGTTTCCGGCCGTACGGGTGCGACGTCGGTCGACGCAACCCTGTCGACCAAGGCGATCGGTCAGTACCGCCGCTCCGAGCCTACGGGCGCCGGCGGTCTCAAAGTCGAAACCACGAAGGGAAAGTAAGATGAACGCGCCCTGGTCCCCTTCCCGCACCGGCACGATGCGCGAACCCTTCACGGCGTTCGTCTGCGACGACATGACGGCGGACTCGCTGCGTCCTGTCGCCGTCGAACTCGGCTGGGCCGCCGACAAGATCAACAAGGGCGGATTGCGTAACGCGGTCCAAACCCTGTCGGTCTCGGCAAGCCCGCAGATCCTGTTCGTCGACCTGTCGGAAAGCGGCGATCCGCTGAACGACATCAACGCACTCGCCGAAGTCTGCGAACCCGGTACGGTCGTGATCGCGGCTGGCCAGGTCAACGACGTGCGCCTGTTTCGCGACCTGGTCGCGAGCGGCATCCAGGATTACCTGCTGAAGCCGTTCAGCCCCGACCAGCTGCGCGACGCCTTCGCCAATGCACAGGCCGTGTTCAACGCGCCGCGCAACAGCGAAGCCGCCAGCGAACGGCCGCACATGATGGCTGCCGTCATCGGTGCCCGTGGCGGTGCCGGTGCTTCAACCATCGCGACCTCGGTCGCGTGGATGATGGGTGATCGCGCCAGCCGCTCGACCGCACTGCTCGATCTCGACGTGCACTTCGGAACGGGCGCGCTCGCGCTCGACCTGGAGCCTGGCCGCGGCCTGACCGATGCGATCGAAAACCCCAGCCGTATCGACGGCCTGTTCATCGAGCGCGCCATGGTCAAGGCGAACGACAAACTCGCAATTCTGAGTGCCGAAGCGCCAATCAACCAGCCGATGCTGACGGACGGCGCTGCCTTCTATCAGCTGCAGGAAGAGATGCGCACGGCGTTCGAAACGACGGTCATCGACCTGCCGCGCGGCATGCTGGTCCAGCATCCGCACCTGATGCAGGACGTGCAGGTCACCGTGATCGTCACCGAACTGACGCTCGCATCGGCCCGCGATGTCATCCGCATCCTGTCGTGGCTCAAGTCCAACGCGCCGCAATCGCAGGTCGTCGTCGTCGCGAACCGCGTGCCGACCACCGGTCCCAGCGAAATCACGCGCAAGGATTTTGAGGCGTCGATCGAGCGCAAGGTCGATTATGTCATTCCCGCCGATGCAAAGGTCGTCACCCAGGCTGCAAAGCTCGGGAAAACAGTAGCCGAAGCCGGCAAGGGCACGAAGGTCGGCACAGCGCTCGGCGAACTCGTCGACCGGCTCGCAAGCGCCGGCGATGAAGGCGCGACGGCGCCCGAAGACAGCAAGAAGGCGTCGAATCAGTCGCTGCTCGGCAAGCTTGGCGGCTTCAAGATGCCGGGCAAGGCCAAGGCGAAAGCGGCCTAACCCGTGAACATGCTGCCGCTTCTCGTCATGGCGCTGGGTGTCGTCGGCACCCTTGCGCTGATGGCCTTCGCCTTCGCCGGTCCTTCGGCCGAGAAAGCCAAGGCGCGGCGGCTGACGGCGCTGCGCGACCGTTATTCCAGTTCGGCTGGTGCGGTCGTGGAAGCCCAGATGCGCCGCATCCAGGCGAATCGTGCCACGCGCATGGATGGCGTCGCCGGACGGATCTTGCCCAACCCGGAGCAGCTGCAGAAGCGGCTTGCGATGACGGGCAAGACCTGGACACCGAGCCAGTATCTGATGGCTTCGGCGGGCACGCTCGTCGTTGTCGCGTTGCTCGTTTACCTGAAATCCAAAAGCTTTCCGCTCGGGCTGGCGCTCGGCGGAGCAATGGGCCTCGGCATTCCGCACTTCGTGGTCGGACACCTCATCAAGAAGCGCGTGAATCAGTTCAACAAGCGCTTTCCCGACGCCATCGAGTTGCTGGTCCGCGGCCTGCGGTCGGGTCTTCCGATCTCGGAAACCCTGAACGTCGTCGGCGCTGAAGTACCGGGCCCCGTCGGCGTCGAATTCCGCGCGGTCAGCGACAAGATCAAGATCGGCCGTACGATGGACGCGGCGCTTCAGGAAACGGCCGACCGACTCGGCACGCCCGAATTCCAGTTCTTCGTTATCACCATCCAGATCCAGCGGGAAACCGGCGGCAACCTGGCCGAAACGCTGTCGAACCTGGCCAACGTGCTGCGTTCGCGCGCGCAGATGAAGCTGAAGATCAAGGCGATGTCGTCGGAATCGAAGGCGTCGGCGTACATCATCGGCGCCCTGCCCTTCATCGTGTTCGGCCTGATCTACACGATCAACGATCATTACATGCAGCAGTTCTTCACGAACCCGAAACTGATCGCGACCGGCCTTGGCGCCGGCTGCTGGATGGGCGTCGGCGCGTTCGTGATGTCCCGCATGATCTCGTTCGAGATTTAGGAGCGAATAGGGATGCAGCCCGTACAATCCGGTGGTCCGACGCTTCTTGGGGTCGATGTTTTCTTCGTCGCTACAATGCTCGCGGCCACGGCGACGCTCGCCATCCTCGTCGCCATCTATGCGGCAACCACGGTGCGCAACCCGATGGCGAAGCGCGTCAAGGCGCTGAACGACCGCCGTGAACAGCTGAAGGCCGGTATCGTCGCCTCCACATCGAAGCGCCGCGCCAAGCTGCAGAACAAGAACGAGACCGCCGACAGGATGCGGTCGATGCTGAATTCGCTGAAGGTCCTGCAGGACGAACAGCTGAAGGCGGCCCAGAAAAAGCTGATGCAGGCGGGTTACCGGTCGAAGGACCTGGCCGTGATCATCATCTTCGCGCGCATGGTCCTGCCGATCGTGCTGGGCGGCGGCGTCGTGCTATGGGTCTACGCGTTCGGCGGCCTTGCCGACTGGACGCCATGGAAGCGAACCGCCGTTGTCTGCGGCTCGCTGATCCTGAGCTACAAGGCGGCCGACATCTGGCTCGACAACCAGGTTGCCAAGCGCACCACCGCGATCCGCAAGGGCCTGCCCGATGCGCTCGACCTGCTCGTCATCTGCGCCGAAGCCGGCCTGACCGTCGACGCCGCGTTCAATCGCGTCGCCAAGGAACTGGGCCGCGCTTATCCGGAACTCGGTGACGAGTTCGCGCTGACCGCGATCGAACTGGGCTTCCTGACCGACCGCCGTCAGGCGTTCGAAAACCTGGCCGCTCGCGTAAACCTCGATTCGGTGAAGGGCGTCGTCACGACGATGATCCAGACCGAGAAATACGGTACACCGCTGGCCTCCGCGCTGCGCGTGCTGTCGGCCGAATTCCGCCACGAACGCATGATGCGCGCCGAGGAAAAGGCCGCGCGCCTGCCCGCGATCATGACGGTGCCGCTGATCCTGTTCATCCTGCCCGTGCTGTTCGTCGTCATTCTCGGTCCGGCAGCGTGTTCCATCTCCGAGGTCTTCAAGGGCTAACCGGCCCCGACGGAACCCTGCGCGCTCCCGTGTCGTTACGCTGTGACAACATGGGAGTTCGCAACATGGAAAGTTACACCGGGAACGGCTGGTTCATCCTGGGGCTGACGCTGGTCGTCGGCTGGCTGCTGGGATTGCTGAGCCGGTCGGGCGGCGGCAAGTGGAAGCTGGCGTACCACCGCGAAAAGGACGCACACCTGGCGCTCCGCCGTGACTATGAGGAACACCTCAAACAACACGGCGAAGTGAGCGACAACCGCATTCCGCCCTATGTCGAGCAGAAGGTCTGACGGACAACCTCGTCATTGCGAGCGCAGCGAAGCAATCCACCTCGCCGCGATTGAGCTGGATTGCTTCGCTGCGCTCGCAATGACGAAGTAGCTTAAGCCCCCAGAGCTGCTTGCGCCGCCGCGAGCCGGGCGATCGGCACGCGGTACGGCGAGGCGGAGACGTAATCGAGTCCCACGCTTTCGCAGAATGCGATGCTCGCCGGGTCGCCGCCATGTTCGCCGCAGATGCCGAGCTTGATATCGGGCCGCGTCGCCCGGCCCCGCTCGGCAGCGATCTTCACCAGTTCCCCGACGCCCTCGACATCGAGACTGACGAACGGATCGCGTTCGAAAATGCCGTAATCGACATATTGGGTCAGGAACCGACCCGCGTCGTCGCGTGACACGCCGAGCGTCGTCTGCGTCAGGTCGTTCGTGCCGAAGCTGAAAAACGCGCCGACTTCGGCGATTTCCCCTGCCTTCAGCGCCGCACGCGGAAGTTCGATCATCGTGCCGACGATGTAGTCGACCCGCTTTCCGGTTTCGGCGAACACTGCCTCCGCCGCCTTGTCGACGACCGCCTTCATCAGTTCCAGCTCTCGGCGCGTCGCCACCAGCGGGATCATGATCTCGGGCACCGGCGCTTCCGCCAGGCCACAGGCCGCTTCGAAAATCGCGCGCGCCTGCATCTCGTAGATTTCCGGATAGGTCACGCCCAACCGGCAGCCGCGATGACCCAGCATCGGATTGAACTCGTGCAGTTCGCTCGCGCGACGCTTGAGGGCGTCCACGGTCAGGCCGGTCGCCTTGGCGACTTCGGCGAAATCGGCCTCCGCATGCGGCATGAACTCGTGCAGCGGCGGGTCGAGCAGGCGGATGGTGACCGGCAGGCCCGCCATCACCTCGAACAACTCCGCAAAGTCGCCGCGTTGTTCGGGCAGCAGCTTTTCGAGCGCCGTACGCCGCCCTGCCTCATCGGTCGCAAGGATCATCTCGCGGACCGAGGTGATCCGGCTCGCCTCGAAGAACATATGCTCGGTCCGGCACAGGCCGATGCCCTCCGCGCCGAAATCACGTGCGACCTTGGCGTCGGCGGGGGTCTCGGCATTGGCGCGGACCTTCATCCGACGGACGCCGTCAGCCCATTCCATCAGCGTACCGAAATCGCCCGAGAGTTCGGGCTGAACGGTCGCGACTTCGCCCCACATCACTTCGCCGCTGGCACCGTCGATGGTCAGCACGTCGCCCTCGCGGATTTCACGTCCGCCGACGCGTGCGACCTTCGCCGCGGCGTCGATGCTGAGCGACCCCGCGCCCGATACGCAGGGACGGCCCATGCCGCGCGCCACGACCGCCGCATGGCTGGTCATGCCGCCGCGGGCGGTCAGGATACCCTTGGCCGCATGCATGCCGTGGATGTCCTCGGGACTGGTTTCGGTGCGGACCAGGATGACCGCCTGTCCCAGCTCGGCCTTGTTTTCTGCCGTATCGCTGTCGAACACGGCGATCCCCGAAGCAGCACCTGGCGATGCGGGCAGGCCCTTCACGATCACATCGCGCTTAGCCTTTGGATCGAGCGTCGGGTGGAGCAGCTGGTCGAGCGCCGCCGGATCGACGCGCTTCACCGCTTCTTCGCGCGTGATCAGTCCCTCGTTCGCCATTTCGACCGCGATTCGCAGCGCCGCCTTTGCCGTGCGCTTGCCGCTTCGCGTCTGAAGCATCCAGAGCTTGCCGCGTTCGACGGTGAACTCGATGTCCTGCATGTCGCGGTAGTGCGATTCGAGCAGATCGAAGACGCGCGCGAGTTCGTCGAACACCGGCGGCATCGATTCCTGCATCGACAGCGGCTTGGCATTCGCCCGTTCGCGCGCGGCGGTGGTCAGATACTGCGGCGTGCGGATACCCGCGACGACATCCTCACCCTGCGCGTTGATCAAATATTCGCCGTAATAGGCGCGCTCGCCGGTTGCAGGGTCGCGCGTGAACGCCACGCCCGTCGCACTGGTATCGCCCATATTGCCGAACACCATCGCCTGCACGTTGACCGCGGTGCCCCAGTCGTGCGGGATCGAATTGATCCGGCGATAGACCTTCGCGCGCTCCGACTGCCACGACCCGAACACGGCGCCGACCGCGCCCCATAGCTGGTCGTGGACGTCTTGCGGGAACGGCTTGCCCCACTGGTCCTGCACCAGGCCGAGATAGGCCTTCACCAGCGCGCGCCAGTCGCTCGCTTCGAGCTCGGTGTCGAGGAAGACGCCCTTGTCTTCCTTGGCGATCTCCAGCGCTTCCTCGAACGCGCCATGGTCAAGGCCGAGGACGACATCGGCGTACATCTGGATGAAACGGCGATAGCTGTCCCAGGCGAAACGTTCGTCGCCGGAGACGGCGGCCAACCCCTCTACCGTCGCGTCGTTGAGGCCCAGGTTGAGGACGGTGTCCATCATGCCCGGCATCGAAACCCGCGCGCCCGAACGGACCGAGACGAGCAGCGGGTCGGCCGCATCGCCGAATTTTTTGCCGGTGACCGCTTCGATGTGGGCGATTCCGGTCGCGACCTGCGGGGTCAGGACATCGGGAAAGCTGGCGCCATTGTCGTAATAGGCTGTGCACATCTCGGTCGAGATGGTGAAGCCCGGGGGGACCGGCAGGCCGATCGATGCCATGCCGTCGAGATTGGCGCCCTTGCCGCCGAGCAGTTCCTTCGAAAGCCCCTTGCCGTCCGAAACACCGCCACCGAAGCGGTACACATAGTTGGTCATCGCGCGGTCATTCCTGCCCAAAGGTTAGTAAAGGTTAGCCCTGTGCGGGCCTCCCGATGCGACCGAGGCGCTGCATGCTACCCCTCGATCTTCGAAAAATCTGCGACCCGGTGGACAGCATCCCTGACCCGCAGCAGCAGAGCGAGGCGCGCCGCGCGCTTGTCCGCGTCGGGGTCGTTGATGGTCACCGATTCAAAGAACGCATCGATGGGCGCACGCAGAGCGGCAAGCGCCATCATCGCCCCTTCGAAATCCTCCGCCTCCACTGCCGCCGCTGCGCGTGGTTCGGCAGCGTCGAGCGCAGCGATCAGCGCTGCTTCGCTGGTTTCGGGCGTGTAGGACAGCGGTTTCTGCTCTGCCGTGGTCACGTTTTCCTTCTTCAGGATGTTCGACGCGCGCTTGTACCCGGCGAGGAGGTTGGTGCCGTCGGGCGTGGTGACGAAGGCCTGCAGCGCCTTCACGCGGGCGAGCAGGCGGACAAGATCGTC
>APMI01064629.1_pt1 | contig 12834 bp, 7 predicted proteins | sample 667938 | NCBI WGS metagenome assembly APMI01 (sample SAMN01084076, study PRJNA167559) | wastewater metagenome | biome: Wastewater | place: Denmark: Ejby Moelle, Odense | collected 2011-11-28 | reverse complement strand
ACCACGCGCCCCATCACCGTCCTCTACCACGGTGCAGTGGTGCCCCGCCGCGGCCTGGAAACCCTGATCGAGAGCGTTTCGCTTTGGCCGGAAGATTTCCGCCTCGTCATCCGGGGCCCTGCCCAAGGGGGCTTCGACCAGCATCTGCGCCATCTCGCCGTGCCGTTCGGCGAACGCATCACCCTGGAACCAGCGGTTCCGCCCGATCAGCTGATATCCACTGCCGCGCAAGCCGATATCGGCATCTTCCTGCTGTCGAACAGCACCACGCATGCGCGCTTCGCGATGCCCAACAAGATCTTCGAGTACATGCAGGCGGGGCTGATGGTGATCAGCAGCGATTTGCCGGAGATTCGTAGGACAATCGACGTCTCCGGCTGCGGCGTATTGCTGTCGAGCGATACGCCACAAGTGATCGCCACCTGCCTGGCGCGCCTCGGCCCGGCTCAGATCGATGCCCACAAACACGCAGCCCTTGCACGCGCACGCGATCTCAATTTCGAGGGCGAAGGCATCAAGCTGCTGGCGCTCGTGTCGAAAGCCGTGGCGCCTTCGGTCGAATAGCTTGATCGCTTCAAGAGCTACGAAGCGACTACGCTGCGGCTTTGGCTCTGGCGGCAGACACCGCCTCCTCGATTGCAGCGAAAAGGCGATCCGCTTCCGCTTCCCAGTTCAACGTCTTCGCCGCCTCGAGCGCGTGCCGCTTGTGAATGTCGATCGAGACGCGATCGAAACCGTTGACCGCCGCTGCGATCGCTTGCGGCGTGACATCCGGAATCAAACGGCCAAGGTCGTGCCTCCGCAGCAACGCGGTCATCTCCGGCAAATCAGAGACACAGAGCGCCAGGCCCGCCATCGTGTACTCAAAGAACTTGTTCGGCAGAACATGGACGTTTTGCTTCGAATGGCCGGGCAGCGCGAACAAGCCGACATCAAAGTGAGCCGCCTGCCTAACCAGATCGGTCATCGGCACGGGCGGCGCCAGCGTGACGCGCTCACCAAGACCCGCCGCCATGATCCGGGCGGCCAGCGCTTCGAGATATTCGGCAGGGCCGGGCCCACGGATCGTCAGCCGAAACTCCGTGCGCCAGAGTGCGACGCTGTCAATGCAGGCCTCCAGCCCGCGCCCGACATTAACGACACCGTGATAGAGCACCTCGATCGTGTCACCAGAGGGCCTGAAGGGATGCGCCTCGTAACGCGGCATGTTGCGGATCAGCAGCGGCTGCTCCGGCAGCTGGTAGAGTTCATGCAGCCGGTCGGCGATACCCTGCGATACGCAGCTCGTCACGGCAGAGCCTGCAATCCCATCCCGTTCGATGGCCGCGATGACCGGGCGCTGGGTCAGACGCCAGCGCAGGCGATGCGCGTACTCGTCGACAGCGAGTTCATGCGTGTCATAAGCGTAGGAAACACCCTGCTCGGCTGCGAGTCGCCGCCCGATCGGCAGCACCGTCCAGTCGTTGGCAAGCCATACATCGACCCTCTCTTGTTTTGCTAACCGATAGAGGAGATCGAAACGGTCGTTCAACTTCCAGTATATTTTATCGGCATGCCGAGGATTGACGTAAACCCGCGCAAGATCATACACGCGCTCGACGCGACGAAAAAATGGTAAGATGACGCGGCTTAACATCGTGTGGGCCAGACGCCGCCAATCACTGGGAAGAAGCTGCCATGCCCGCTTGGCGGCATTTCGCCAACCGTGTCCCGCGAAGTGCTCGACATTCGGCGGCGCTGCGATGGCTTTTTCCAGTTCACCGCCAGCCGTAACCGCTTCGGCTGAGGCCAAGGACGAGGTTATGATGGCCATGCTGCCCGGATCCAGGCAACGCCACTTCGGCAAAGGCGACCTAGCACCTGGTAGCCCGATTGCGACAACGTCCCAACCATGCCCGTGAAACAGATCCCCTTGACGGCGCACGCGAGGGTCGTCGGGAATGGCCGAAAAGCAAATCAGCCCGATACGCAATGTCCCTACCTCCGCCTTTGCTACAATCAAGGAACTCTCCAATACGAACTGCGCGCAAGGCAATTGGCGGGCCAGAAGCCCTCAAGCGGTTGTCGCTGCTGTTAAAGAGCAGCCTTCAGGATGTCGGCGATTTTTCGGGATGAATGACCATCGCCATAGTCGGAAATGTCGCGGCGCGGTACGTAGTCAGGCGTCGTCCAGAGTCGGTTCCAGCCAGCCTCGAGCGTTTCGACCCATTCAGTCTCATCACGAAGTGTGACGCATGGAACGCGATGGAAATAGGCTTCCTTCTGGAGGCCTCCCGAATCCGTAAAGACCGCTGCGGACTGATGGACCAGCCAAGCCATGTCGAGATACCCGATCGGATCGATCAAGTTCAGGCCAACCGGCAAACGATCTAGCTGCGTCAATAGCTTGCGAGTGCGTGGGTGCACCGGCATGACGATCGGCAAGGATTGTGCCGCCCCCTCGAGCCAGGCAACAACCTTGCTGAAACGCTCCGCGTCATCAGTATTTTCGGCGCGATGGATTGTCGCAACGTAATAGCGCTTCGGCGCCAGTTTCAAATCGCCGAGAATTGTGGAGCGCTTCTTTGCCTGCTCGACGGCTGCGAGCGCCGTGTCGAACATGACGTCGCCAGTGGCGTGGACACCATCCACGATTCCTTCACGCGCCAAATTCTGCACAGCGACCTGCGTCGGACACAGCAGGAGCGCGCTCACGTGGTCCGTGACGACGCGATTAATCTCCTCGGGCATCTTCCGGTTAAACGATCGAAGCCCCGCCTCGACATGAGCGACCGGAATATGCAGCTTCGCAGCGGCGAGGGCTCCTGCTACCGTTGAATTGGTGTCGCCATAGACAAGAACCATCTTCGGCCGCTCCGCCAGCATCGCGGCTTCAAGCTTCTCCAGCATTCGCCCCGTCATCGCACCATGCCCGAGACTGTTGATCTCGAGGTTATAGATCGGCTTCGGAATCCCCAATTCATCGAAGAAAACGTCCGACATCAAGGCATCAAAATGCTGGCCGGTGTGAGCGATGACTTCCGTCATGCCTGCTTCCGCGATGGCGCGGCTCACGGCTGCAGCTTTGATAAACTGAGGCCGCGCGCCAAGGACCGTGAAAATCTGGGGCATGATTATTCCGCTAACAGAAGCTGCCTATATGATCGGCTGTCGCGTAGCGAATAGAAGATGGACCTCCGCAACGCAATTCCATGACCGGCCACTCTCCACCGCCGGCGCAACGCATGATGTCTATCCCGTGAGGTCAGCCCCGGAGACCTGCCCTCGCCAAAAGCGCCTTTGTCCTGCTCGCATCGAGTTCGCGAGAGATCGCCCACTTCCGGATCGCAGCCGCGACGCCTTCGCCTTTCAGCGAAGCGGGATCGGCCCCTTCGAGCGCTTCATTGATTGCCGCATCGTCCGCTTCTGAGGGCTGCGGATCAAAGACAGGCTGAAGGATTTCGTCGACCGTCTTGGCATCCGCGTGCCGCTTCTGCTCTTCGGCGTAACGCCCCCATCTGACCGCCGTGGCATAGAACGCCTTGTCGCCGGTCATGCGCCACATCTCTGTCATCAAGCGCTGATGCCATTGGTGATAGAAGCCGTCGACCTGAGACCATTGATTGAGGCGTGTCGAGATCGTCGCTGTGGCCAGGCAATCATCGCCGGCCCTTTCTGATTTGACACCTGGAATCGCCATGTAATCCTGCGTCCCGGCCCGCCAATCATAGGTTCCGATGAGCGGCGGCGCGCAATCCGGAGATCTAAACCGGACGGCGATATCAAAGCCTTTGAAGTCGACAGGGTCATGGTCGATCGTCATCCGGGGAAGTTCAAGGCCGACCAACCCCAGACCCGTCAGCTTAGCTCCGCCGTCGGTTGGCGGGTCTATCCCCTTCCAGGCGTAGCTTCCCGGTAAGGTCTTTTCGATCTTGCCAACCAGCTTGATCGAGCTGGGCTCGCTAAACGCCGATCTGGCGGAGATTTCGCGGATCGTCGTATCAGCTATGGCGGCTCGCAGGACCACGAGCAAATTCATGGTTCGTGGCCGCAACTGATAATCTGTCCAATACCCGGTGTCGAAGCGGTAGAGAAGCCGCCGGGCGCTTGCCACGCCTTCGTCGAAGGAGGCCTTGATCTCCGGATCCTTCGTTTCCTCCCAAAGCTTGTGAAGAATCACGAGCGAATAGAGGTGGCCATTGAGGATCATAGGCGCATAGCCGTAGGGCAAAGGCAGTTCCTCGAACCACGGAACGCCGCCAACGACGCACCGCAGCCCGCCTTGTTCGCACGGTATCCTATAGGCTTTGGCCGCCGCCCTGGCCAGTTCGATATAGTCGTTCGAACCCGTTCGGCGGTAGGCCATGATCAATGCCTTGATCGCATCCGCCTGACCGAACGCCGACGGCCACCCCCCTTTCACCCGCACTTCATTGAAGCTGTGATCGAATGTGTAATGCCAGACGACGGCGCCGTCGGCGAGTTCCACCGTATTGGTCTGGAGCCAGGCCAGTGCCTTCTTCTGCTGATCGGTCAGCGTCGGAGCGGCACGCAGCGCATCCTCGATGTCGATGTTGCTGTTTTCGATGCCGCTGGCTTGATAGGTAACGAGCACAAGATGGACATGGTCGACCCCATCGACCGGCAACATCAGGACGCCGGCGTCATTCATATGAGCCTCGCCACGCTTCATTGGGGGCGGCCTTACCAACACCCCGTCCTGGCCACGCACATAGATGTCGAAAGACACCAGCGGATGCGGGTTACGGATAGGGAGGATCGTCGCCACAGGGGCCCTTTCAGGAGCAACGACCGCCACCGACGGGTTCGCTACTGGAGGCGGTGCATGGGGGTTGCATAGCCCGATCAAGGCGAGAAGCTTACACTTGAGCATGCACACCCTATAATGAAGTCCAACTTGGGAGTCTCGGTGCGGGGGTCTTAGTCGCGGCCAGCGGCGCGATCGCCAATCCGGCCTCCTTCCGCTTCCAGCGAACATAGGCTCGCCTCTGAAGCTCTATTTCTTTTTTCTGCATTCCTGGGCGTAAAATCGCTCCGCTCTTTTACTAAAACGGCTCCAGCTCCTATGACCATACTGGATCGAATGCACTCGGCGTGTAGCGCCATGCCACGCGCATGTTTCAGAAATAAGGCGGCTCCAAGACGACCAACTGGATCGAACGCGGCAATCTCCGTCCAAGGCATCGCCGTATCCGTCTATTTCAAGATCCCCCGTGCGCTTGTTTTTTCCAATCGCCTTTTTGATTCACGATGCCGATCTCGGTCGCCATTCCCGCCGGCGGAAGTATCTTTAAAGTATAACAACGATCATGAAGGTCATAAGCCTTCGGCTCATGTGCAGACCGGATATCCAACTCCTTGAACAATGCTACAGACGCGATATATTCGCCAGGTCCGAGGAGCAACGGTGAAAATCGAACGCGAATTTGCCCCGTTCCTTCAAGTATTCCGAGATCAAAGCCGTCTCGATCAGACACAACCTGCATGGCACAGGTTCCATCTCCCATATAGACAGCAATCACGGCGCTGGCGTCGGCCACGGGCTTTTCGGCCTGCCATTTGAACACCGCTTCCACGGTATCGCCCGTCTGAAATGTGTGTTGGCGCGGCCCACCGGCAGCGACGAAGCCGAAAGAGGTTATTTTTATCTCGCCCGAGCCGTAGCGTTCGGTTTCGTCGAGGTCGACGAGCTCAAGTTCCTCGCCATCCGAAGCCTCCAGATCAGCAGCATGCCCTGCCTCATCCCCGGGCGCACGGGCAGAGGCACCAGCGCTGCGCGCATCGGCCCCGGAAGCGGCCAAATCGAATTGAGAAGTAACCCAACCGCGCTGCCCCTCCGCACCCGTCAAACACCCTAGCTGGTGGTAGTCGGCGCGGGATGGATCAAATGCCTGGAGCGCGACCTCGGCATTCGTTTCGCTCCAATGATCAATCTCAAGCGAGAGACCATCGCTCACATCATCCGGAATGCGCAGCGTAAACGGGCCATGCGAAAACCTGCCGCCGAAATTGCCGAACCAGCGACCCAGGCGGTCTTCTGCGCGGAACGTCGCTCCCCAATTCGTATTTCCCGGATCGACCAGCAAGGCGCTACCGTCGCGATCTCCGCTCCCGCTCGCCGGGTCGATCTGTTCCAAGACCTTTGTATTGCGCATGAGCCTGATGCTGCCGATCAGGACTTTTTCCGTCGGGGCAGAGCCGTCCGGCCCGATGAGTCGGAAAACGCGTTGTCCGCCAGCGCGTGTCGCGGCCTGGCCCGATGTGAGCTGCAGGGTCCGCGCGCGCTGGCGCTCCTCCTCCTCCTCCCGAATGCTGGCCAGATATGCCTTCCCGACGGCGAGCGTGTCCCCGTCCATCAACAATTGGCCGCGGTGCATCCAGATCGCCCGATCGCAGAGCATCTGGACCGAACTCATGTCGTGAGAGACGAAGAGAATGGTTGCCCCGCTCTCGGCGATGGCCTTCATCCGGGCTATGCTTTTCCGGGTAAAATAGGCGTCGCCAGCGCCGAGAATCTCATCGATGATGAGAATCTCGGGGTTGATGCTCGTCGCCACGGCAAAGGCCAGGCGCGCATACATCCCGGCTGAGTATTCCCTTACCGGCCGGTCGATGAAGGCCTCGAGTTCGGTGAAATCAATGATCTCATCGGTCTTTTTTTTGATCTCGCCGACCGAGAGGAGGTTATAGGCCAGCGCCGACCGGATATTCTCCAGCCCGGTGAAATCGGGATGGAAGCCAGTACCCAATTCCATCAAGGCCTGAACCTTTCCATCAACCCGGACCTTGCCCTCCGAAGGCGCGCTCTGGCCCGATATCATCCGAAGCAAAGTGCTTTTCCCGGCACCGTTGCGACCGATCAGACCAAGGCGCGCTCCCCGCGGAATCGAGAGCGTCACGTCCCGCAAGGCCCAGAAATCCGAATGAGTGCTTCGGGGCAGCGGGACGCCGAGCAGATCCAGGACCCGGAAATGAGCCTTGGCAAACCGCTTGTATCGCTTCGAGACCTGCTGCAGGTCGATCGCTATCGTACTAGACATAGTCGGCCAGCAGCGGTTTTAGCCTGGAGAAGAACCAGAATCCGAAGACGAACGATGCGAAGGACAGCAGGCTAAACCTCAACGCCAGCCCCCAATCGATCCTTCCTTCAAATATGGCACCACGATACAATTCAATCATAAAATAAAGAGGATTAAAGTACATAAATGGACGGATTCGATCCGGGATCATCGCATCTGTATAAGCTATCGGTGACGCGAGCATCAGAAAAAGAACCAAAATACCAACAATCTGAGCCAAGTCCTTTATAAAAACCGTCAACGCTGAAAGAAACCATATCAATCCAAGCGTGAACATGACCTGGAGGACAACGATGACAGGCGTGAATAGCTGCGTCGAATAAAAATCCCCCTTCAGCCAAATTACGATATGCAGCAGAGTAAGACCAATCGTAAGCGTAAAGGTCGCAGCAAGGACATTCCGCGCCGGGATCAACTCGAGTGGAAAAAGAGTATTCCGCACGAGGTTCTTATTCGCGATAACCGCCGGAATCCCCGATCCAAGCGCCTCGGCAAAACCGAGGAAGGGAACCAAGCCGGAAAATATCAGCAAAACATAGTCGATCGGCGCCAGCTCGCCAGCTCGAACCCTCAATATCAGGATATAGACAACAGCGTATAAGCCCAGGAACAAAAACGGATAAAGAACGGCCCAAGCCAGACCGAGAGCGGTCCCCGCATAGCGGGCTCTGATCTCGGTCATGGTCGTAGCGAGCAAGACGCGCCGATACTGATAAAGCGTAACGAAGCCGCTTGTCATTGCGCGGCCACGCACGCATCTGCGGGCTCCCCGACGAGATCTTCGCTGCGGCTTCTCCGGCGCCCGACCTCTTCCTCGACCACATGAATCCACGCGAGCAATTTTTGCTCTTGGGCCTCCCACCCAAGCTGGATTTGCGCGGCTTCAAACCGGGACGCCGCTATCGGCTCTCCCTTCCAAGCGGAAATCGCACGGGATACAGAGCCGGAAGAGCTCAGGTCGATCCTGCTGCCGATACCAAACTCTTCCAAAATTGCGCCTACGTTCTCCAGTTCCTGGTTCACCAACAGAGGAACTCCTAACGCTATGCAATCGAAGAGCTTGTTGGGCGCACAAAGGGTCGTGTTGAGATCGACCGAAGGATACGGAATGACGACGGCATCAGCGCCCGCGACCCATTGGGACAACTCCACCGCCGGAACCGCCGGCAACACAACGATACGCGATGTGGCAGCTGCGGCTGTCAACGCATCTTGAGCAAATGAAAGGTCGCCATACCCCATCAGAACAAGAACGACGTCCTCTCTCGAAGATAGGCCGAATCCTTCGATCAGTTTCTCCAGATTGCGATTGATGACGAAGCCGCCATGATAAAGGAGAATCTTGTCTCCTTCGCGAGCTCCGACGGCCGCGCGCAACCGATCCCCCTGCTGCGCTGCGATCGGGCTGGCAGGCAGTTTCAGAGCATTCGTTATGAGGCCGGGCGCAGACAAAAGCCCGTAGCGCTCTTGCATCGCATTCGCGATGGGCTGCGAAACCGTGTATGAAATCAAGGCCTGTGCTAGACCGATCTCTTCCCAGTGCTCAAGAAGCTTCTTTTGAAGCGGATCGAACGAGACCTGCTCGAGGTAATACTCGTGCATGTCGTAAACAAGAACGGCATCGTTGCGCTGAGAGATCGCCAACGCTGCAGGAATCGTCACGAGATCACAAGCCAGAATTGCATCGCATTTGATGCCCGCAGCAGCTTCTAAAAAGGCGTCGGTAAAGGCCAGTGGATACCAGGGAACCGGCGGCGTGCTTTCGGGCTTTCTTTCCGGCTCAGCGTTGAGTGGAGGCGAAGCTCGATCGAACGCCCCATATTTTGCAGCCAAGCCGAGTGCGGACGCGCGGGCTTGCGAGGGGGCGCTCCGCCAAAGCCACCGCAAGAGAGCGCTGGATTTAGCCCATCCGACGCCCCGCCGGATAGGATCCCACAACGTAACGGTCTGCGATGCGGGTACTGGCGCATCAGCTTCAATCTGAGGGATAGCTTCAATCTCAGGGACAGCTTCAGGAATGACCGCCTCGGCCGCCTGTGATCGATGGGAAAAATCGATCATGGCGGACCAGATCGGATCAAAAATCACCCTCATGGTCCGATAGTCGACGACACGCCAATCAACGCCAGGAATCCGGGGTGGCTCCGGCTCCGCTTCAGCGCGACATGCGATACAGGTGACGCTCCATCCCTGCGAAAGCCAAGTCTCGATCGTTTGCGATATCCGACGATCGAACGTGGCCGAAAGCAGGTCGTGGCAGATTACCAGTAATGTTCTGCTCACATTGCTCTCGCGAGGCTCATCCGAGGAGGTCATAAATCTCATCGATCAAAATTTTCGAGTCACTGCGGGCCAGTCTTTCGATCTCTTTGGGATCGATGTCCTTATGCTCTAGATAAGGATGGATCAGATCGCGTCCAACCCACTGCTCTTGTGGAACCTGCACCCACCACTCCAAGCCCTGAAAGGCTATGTGATGGTAACTCGGCGAGCCTTCGCTCCCCAGAAGGCATAAAAGCGGAGCATCGCCGAATCCCTCCAGTGAAATTTTCGCACTTGCCAAGAATCTGTCGAATGAAACAATCAGCCCATAGGTCAGATTACCGCAATCGGCACCGATTTCGACCTCGGCCGTTCTCGCCCCTGCAGGAATTTCCGCTTCCGCCAGACCTCGGGACGCATCGCGAACGATAAACTTAGCGGGCGAAGTTACGACGTCCAGCGTTTCTATTCGTATGCGTAATGGCTTGGCATTTCCCGGATGAGGGAACTGCACGTTGAAAGAACCATCCGTACCCGCATAGACATGCGGAAATACCGGAAGCCATATGGCAACGTTCGATACTGCGTCCCGCGTCAGCGGTAACGCCACCGCATTCCAGTTCTTGAAATCAACCTTTGCCCGCCTTTGAATGAGCTTTCGGCCGACATGCCGGCTCCAAGCTTCCGCAGCGTCTTCGCTTCTGAACGCGAACAGCAAAATCTCGCTATGGCTTCGGGACAACTGATAGGCGGCGGGGCTCGATCCGAATCCGGCATAGAAGGCTTCAGCAAATGCGGAAGGCAGAAGCTGCTCGTCCACGCCCGACTCACATTGCTCGCCACTGCCGCAATGGGGACACATTGCCTCGGCCCATTGGCTGAAGGCGCGATCGCTTGCGCGTTTCCACAGCGTCACCGGCGGCGGCACAGTGGTCCAATGCTCGCCGGTAAGAACAATGCCGCCAACCACCCAACCGTCGGGCACGCGGCCAATCAGGTCCCGAGCCGCGTAAGAACGCTGATGCCAATTCACATGATAGAGCCGCGAGCAACTCGCGCATTTCGCCGTCGCTTCGGGACGAAATTCGCGAAAGGGCACGGCTAGCGCGACACAGTCTCTTGCCGTCGCAAAGATGTTCTCGAGTGCCTTCGCCTCAACCTCGCCATCGAGATGCTCGAGGATGTCGGTGGCCATGACTAGATCATAGACACCATCATACGCTGACCGGTCAGTCGCATCCGCCAGAATCGACGGCAAGGGATTCAACCGCAGGGCCTCTGCACTCCCGTCCAGAGCCCTAAACTGAGCCCGGACGGCCGCGGCGAGTTTTGCCGCAACCTTTCCATCGCCAGAACCGACATCCAACACCGAATGGATATTCGAGGGCCAAAAATCGACAAGAGCTGACAGCATCCGAGATTGACCGAGTGTTAACGGCTTGTCCCAGACACCACCTCGTTCGTATAAATCTCCCTTCGAATGATCAGCCATATTTGAATTCCGAGTTCGGCACGCTCCAGTGAGGCAACTCTTCGCCCGAGCTTTGACGAAAGCTCCGCTTACATCGTTGACCGAACAAAGGGAAGGCGCGTTTGTGGACAACGACCTGTAAACGCCGTTTGAGGCCGTTTTGAGAATGGATAGGCCCTTCCGGCCCACGTGCCGCAGGTACCGCCCCGACAAGGCCAACCGCGACCAGACTAGAGCTGCAGCTGGGCCAGTTTTCGACCGGCGCTCCGCCCGCGCCGACCAGTTTACAACGCGGCGGCGGTCGCACGATCATGGAAAATCTGCTGCCAAAGCTCGAGGCTGAGCAAGCCCCAGGTTTTCCGAGAAAAGCGTTCCCCCTTGTCGAAATTGGCAAGGATCGCATCCGAGTTGAAAAACTCGCGGCGCCGGCTTTTCTGCGTCAGGAAGATATCGGCGACCATGTCTTTGAGCTCACCGGAGAACCATTCCTTCAGCGGAACGGGGAAGCCCATCTTGTCGCGGCGCTGCATCAGTTCCCGTGGCAGATCATCCGAAAAGGTTGACTTGATGAAGTGCTTCATCTGGCCGCCTTTAAACTTGATGTTGGCGGGAATCGTCGCAGCGAACTCGACGACGGAATGGTCGAGCAGCGGCACCCGCGATTCCAGCCCATGTGCCATCGACATCCGGTCCTCGACATGCAGAAGCGCCGGCAACAGGCACTTGAAGTCGAAATGCGTCATCGAGTCGAAATAGGCCTCTTTCCTCACATTCCGCTCGGAATTGAAGATGGCCTGGAAGCGCGCGAAGACACCGGAACGGTCGAGCGCCAACCAGTCGACCTCGTTCTCCATGTCGGCGGAACGATCGATAAGGCGGAAATAGCGCTCATCAAGCGGCCCGAAAAGTCCCTTGGAGAAGAGTTGGCGGATCAGCGGCTTATATTCCTGCAGCACGGTTAGATGCGGGATAATCGACTCCGGCGTGACGACGAAGCTGCCGTCCCTGTACGTCCCGTCGATCGACGCTTTCAGCACCTGCTCCAGATAGGCGATCAGATAACGTGCGTAACCACCAAATATCTCGTCGCCGCCTTGGCCACCAAGCACGACCTTGACGTGACGCGCCGCAAGTTCGGACACCATATATTGCGGGAAGGAGCCCGGACCAGCGACGGGCACGTCGAGGTGATAGAGGACTTTCTCGATGTTGTTACGAAAATCCGCCGCTGTGATGTCGATCTGGTGCAGATCGATCCCGCCATCGCGGCAGGCGACCTCGGCGTAGCTGCTCTCGTCGTAGCCCTGAAATTCCGTGAACTTGCCATGGAAGCCGATTCGGCCGGAGGACGCTTCGCGGCCGGCCAGAATGCCGATCAGACTGGAATCGATGCCACCAGAGATGTATGCGCCTACCGGCACGTCGGAACGCAGATGCACCTTGATCGAATCACTTAGGCGCTCGCGCATCTCGTCGCCGAACCAGCGAGACGTGTGGTTCAAGTCGATGTCGTAATGGACGTCCCAGTAGCGGAAGACCTTGATCTCGCCGTTCTCGACCGTCAGCGCATGGCCCGGCAGCAGCGTGTGGATGTGCCGAAACAGCGTCTTCTCGCCGATCGTATACTGGAACGTCATGTATTCGGCGAGCGCGTCCGGGTCGGTCGCAATCTCGGGCAACAGCGGCAACAGCGCCTTCATCTCGGAAGCGAAATACAAGGTCCCATCGACCACAGCGTAGTAGAAGGGCTTGATGCCGAAGCGGTCGCGCGCGGCGAAGAAGCGCTCGCCGTCCCACAGGCTGAAGGCGAACATGCCACGTAGATGCTGCAGACAGTCGACGCCCCATTTCGCATAGGCGGCCAGTACGGTCTCGGTGTCGGAGGAGGAATGGAAATTCCAGCCGCCCTTTAGCTCGGCCATCAGCTCGACGTAATTGTAAATCTCGCCGTTGAAGGTGATGACCGAGCCATCATTGCCGACCATCGGCTGGCGGCCGGCCGGCGACAGATCGATGATCGCG
>APMI01026179.1_pt1 | contig 12842 bp, 13 predicted proteins | sample 667938 | NCBI WGS metagenome assembly APMI01 (sample SAMN01084076, study PRJNA167559) | wastewater metagenome | biome: Wastewater | place: Denmark: Ejby Moelle, Odense | collected 2011-11-28 | reverse complement strand
TGGAACGATCCGACCGTGGGTGTCGAATGGCCGCTGGAGGGCATCACGCCCTTGTTGTCGGCAAAGGATCTGGCCGGGAAACCGCTGGATGAGTGCGAGGTAGTCCCTGTGTAAGTTTAGGAGCGGAGATCTGCGATTTCGTTAAAGCCATCTACATCTATCACGTTTTTACTAAAAATGGCGATTAACATAAAGCACTCAGTTATAACCTTGATTGGGACTCTTCTCGGTCAGGCTAGTCTTTTTCTTGTGGTTTTCATTCTCGGTCGTGGATTTGGCGCATCTTTTGTTGGCGAATTTAACTATCTAGTATCCCTTGCGACATTTCTAGGTACAGTTACTGTATTTCGCTATGAGTTGGCTTGCGTGACCGGTGATGGTGATAAGTCGGTCTATGCAATGTCGCATGTGATCGCGCTCCTCATCCTTGTTGTTCTTTTATGTTCAATCACTTCCTATCTCCTTTCCGTGCCTGTGTCTGGATGGCTTTGGGTTCTTGTATGTGGCTACTCCTTTTCTCAAATTTTATCGAATGTTCTTAATGCGGAAAAAAAATATTTTTTGATGGCAATTTTGCGCTCAAGCCCGAATTTTTTTTTGCTTCTTATTGTTTTGTTTCAGGTGTTTTTTCTTGAAAAGTTGAGTGATAGCCTTTTGAGGTGGTACGGGGCGATTTTTGTTTTAGTGCCACTTGTATTCTTTGCGCCATATGCGCGTAAAGTTTATTCTTGCATCGAAGTTCGTGGATTATCATGGGAGTTCTTTTTTGAGAATAGGAATTATCCTCTTTATATATTTCCAGGGACGTTGTTGGGGGCGGTGGCTACCTACTTTCTCGCGTTAGCCATTCCTGTTGAGTTTGGGGCCAAGGTTGCAGGATATTTTGCTATAGCGTACCGGCTCGGTGCGTTTCCTGTTGGGCTCATTGCGCAGAGTATTGGAAATATAATTAGAAGAGATTGCATTGATGCTGTAGCAGTAGGGATGCGAGAGGTAAGGTCGCTACTTAGAAAATATTCGATACTTCTGGCTTTCTTGGCTGTTGCTTATTTGATTTTTGGGAATATAGCTATAGATTATTTTGTTTCGGTAGTCTTTGGGCAAGATTGGGGTGATGCTGCCAAGTTTTTTCACTGCCTGAGTCCAATGTTCGCCGCTCAGCTTGTCTTTGTTCCAATATCACAAGCATTTCTTGTTTTGAGAGAGCAGCGTAAAGATTTCTTGATGCAGCTAGCGTTAGGCGGGGGGCTGGTAGTGTCTTGGGGGGTGATGCGTTTGTGTGAATTTGAAGTTATGGTTTCTGTTCTTGTGTTTAGCTCTGTTGGATTTTTTCTCTACGGAATGGGGGTTTGGTTTGTGTTCAAATCAGCGTCCGAAATAAGAGGTTGATCGGCAATGAAAGGTTCCATTCTTTTTGTCTCAGATAGTCTAAAGGTGAATGATTTTTTTTTGAGAGTCTCCCACGCCATCTCTGGACATTACGAGACTACTTTCTTAACGACTGAGCCCGTTGCACACTGTAAGAACAGAATTCAGGGGTTTGCTAGCTACTATATTAGAAGACCTTTTCTTTTTGGATTAGGGGGAGGGGTGTCAAAGATCGACGACGAAGATGAATTAATCGCAGAAAGATCTATCGAGTATCTTAATGGTAGGGTCTCGCGCGAGTCGGCATATCAGGATATTTCCCTGATTGTCAATGTTGTAGAGGAAATGCTCGGGAAGGGGCGCTTTGATAAGTGCGTTATGTGGAATGGTCAGCAACTTCTTTGCTTGGCAGCGAAGATTGCCTGTTTTCGCCGAGGAGTTTCTTGTCGTTTTCTTGAAATTGCGAATCTTCCGGGAAAGATATTTGCGGATGATCTTGGGGTGAACGCCGCGTCAACTCTATCTATGAATCCCGGATTGCTTGACGGTTATGATGATATTGACGGAGAAGACCATGAACGATGGCTTCGGGAGTATGAAGAAATAAAGAAGCGCCCCCCACCTCAAGCGCTAATAAAACGACGTGAAAAATTTTTGAATGGTGCTAATATTTTAGCAAAAAAAATGACCCGAGGCGTCGTAAGGAAGACTGTTGAGTCGATTGGGCGAATACGTTTGAAAAAGAGTTCGCGCAAAGAAATCGGCAAGCTTGTCAGTCTTGAAAGCGACTATGTCTTTTTACCTCTCCAGGTTTCAGCTGATACTCAGTTAAGGCTCAATTCTGACATTGATAATGTTGGGGCAATAAAGAATGCTAAAAAACTTGCTGATGAAAGGCGAGTTAGGTTAATTGTTAAGGTGCATCCTGCTGAGAATGATATTAGTGCAATCCAAGATGTACGGGATCTAAGTAAAGAGATTGGGTTTGAAATTTCGACTAATAACACCACTGATCTCTTGAAATCAGCAAGTTTGGTCGTAACAATCAACTCGACGGTCGGTTTGGAAGCCATGCTCTATAAGAAAGAGTTGGTTGTATTGGGGAGGTGCTTTTATAAGCAGTTTGATCAGTCAAGACTTAGAAAGTATATACACCGGTATTTGATATCTGGAGTGGATTACTTCTCGAATGAGCAAATTTCATTTGCTGTTGCTTTGCGAATTTTGGGATTTGGGAAAAATGCCTAGTGATATTGCTATTTTTCGGTTTTTCGGTTCTGCGATTAAGGAGGCAATGAGCAACGATACGTGGAAAAGTCGTTTGGTCGTATTTGTCTATAGGCTAAGCACGTTGTCTAAAATAAGAGGCGTCTCTATCGTCGGACGTATGTTAGGGGCCGTCTTTGCATTATTAAACTACGGTATTCTTGATTTGCTTCTTGGTGTTGAGTTAAAGCCGCGTCTGCACGTCGGATGGGGATTGGTGATTTATCACCCTCGGATGATTGTGATTAATTCTGATTCAGTGATTGGGCAGAACTGTATTCTGCGACACGGTGTCACGATAGGAAATAAGACAAAGCTGAAGTCCGGATATATCACAGGATGCCCTAATGTTGGGAGTGGTGTTGAGTTCGGTGCTTATGCCATATTAATCGGTGGGGTTGAGGTGGCAGATGGTGCGGTAATAGGGGCAGGTGCATATGTAGATTTCGACGTTCCCGCTAATGCAGTAGTTCGGTCGCGCCGTGGTGAGCTTGTGGGGGCGAGGCCTAACTTTGTCCGGACTTGAAACGGTACATATATGTTTGGCGTAAAGACTTACAAGTCTCTGTTAGGGGTCTTGCTCGGCTATTCGGTAATCGCGCTCGGTGCGGCGCTATTAAAAGTCGAAGCGTTGAAGCAAGTGGCAAATGTATTTGCTTTGATGTTGTTTGTAGCAATTGTGTATGCAGTTGTTTCTGCGCGAAAACGGCTAAAATTTGACGAGGCAGTTCTGTTGGTTGTGCCTGCGCTGGCTCTGAGTATAGGCATGATAATTAATGGACCAGGGGACTTGGTCGACACATTTAAGATTTTATCAATCTTTGTTTTCTTTTGCTTTGGAAGCGTTGCCTCCGATACGTTCTTTCGGGCATGGCCGTCAAAGATTGTCAGATATACGTTTCTAGTTTTTCCATTATGTGTTGCTCTCGCCATTCATATGCACGGTCGGACTACGGGGGGGGGCGGTTTTGGCGCATCGCTAGAACTTGGCATGTTTGCAAACAGAAATAATGCAGTTCTTTTTGCCATTGTGACTAGCTGGATATTCTTGCTGGAAAAGAGGTCCGTTCTTTTTGTTGTGGTTTACTGCGTTGCTGTTGCGATTGTATTTAATACAGTGGGTGCAATAGTTGCATTGGCTGCTTCAATGTTTTTCTGTTTTGCTAAATTGAGGAATTTGCGTTGGCTAATTGTTGGTGTGCCAGTTTTGTTGGTGGCAGGAATAGTTCTTTGGTATTTTGGAGTTTTTTTACGAGCCGAAGAGAATCTAGCAGGTTTGGTTAGCGTTTTTCAGGCCATGGATGGAGTGCTCGATCTTGGAGATATGACTTACGGCGAAATATCAAATCAAGCAGGTACATCTGATATCTCCTCCTTGTTTCGGCTTAAGCATTGGATCAATATTGTTGATCTCTATGAGTCTGGTGGTTACGGGCAAATGATTTTCGGCTACGGAGTTGGCGCCGCAGCACTCAATACAGATCTGGAGCTTCTTCCTCATAATGACTACTTGCGATTTATGTATGAGTTGGGGTTATTCCCATTGGCGGGGTTCATATATATCGGGGGTAAAATTTTGAGGGGGGTCGGAAGAAGTGCTTTCGGTATTCCTGCATATTTTTATTTTATTTATGCTTTTTCGGAGAATATCGTTAATAATTATTGTGTTAGCGTTTTCTTTTTCTCTTTGTGTGGCGTACTGTCGTCGGTGCGGGGTCGGTTAGTTTGTAATTCCAAAGGTGTGAGCGAAAGATGTCAATGACAGTTTTGAAGGTGTCGCAGAACTATTACGTGAAAGGTGGCTCCGATAGCTATTTCTTCGCACTTAGTGAATTGCTCAAGTCTCGCGGTTGTGAAGTTGTTCCGTTTGCTGCAGTTGATAAACGGAATCTTGTAAGTGAATGGTCTGGCTACTTTCCGTTAGGTGCGGATTTTGAGTCGCCTGGATTGGCGGATTTGTTGAAGTATGTCTATTCCGTTGATGCAAAGGAAAAGTTGAGGAGGTTGCTCAGCGTCAAGCGCTTTGATGTTGCGCATATGCATATTTATTATGGCAAGATTACCTCGTCAATTCTTAGTGTGCTCCGTGAAGCTGGCGTGCCTACAGTGCAGACGCTGCATGAGTATAAGTTGGCTTGCCCCGTTTATAGTTTTACTCGAGATGGAAAGATTTGCGAAGATTGCAAAGGGGGGCATTTCTGGAAAGCCACTTTGAATCGATGTAATAGAAACTCGCTATCGCGAAGCGCTCTTAGCACTGTTGAAGCGTATGTTTCTAGCTATCTGGGTAATATTGATAAAGTTGATAGGTTTATTGCGGTCAGTAACTTTATAGCTAGGAAAATGGTTGAGCACGGCGTTCCGCAAGAGAAAATATCCGTTGTTCATAATTTTGTGGATTCAACAAAGTTTGAACCCGCAACGTCTCCTGGCGATTATTTTTTGTATTTTGGTAGGATTGAATGGTTGAAAGGCGTTAAGACCATGATCGACGCATTCGCCATAAATAGCGAGATACCTCTGTATATTGTGGGGGATGGGAATGCGAAGGTCGAAGTGGAGAGGTATGTTCAGGATAATTGTATTGATAACGTAAAGTTGCTGGGTTTTCGATCTGGGCGCGATTTGCATGAATTAATTAGAGGGAGTGTTGCCACCCTTCTGCCGGCGGAGTGGTATGAAAATTGTCCTATGTCCGTTTTAGAGTCATTAGCACTTGCGCGTCCAGTAATTGGAACACGAATCGGGGGAATCCCAGAGTTGATAACTGATGGGGAGGACGGATTGATTGTGGATGTCGCGTCAGTGGAGCAACTCGCAAATGCAGTACGCGCGCTTTGGGGGGACCGAATAGGGGCCGCCTTAATGGGAATAAAAGGTAGGCGTAAAGTCGTCGAAGCATTTAATGCTGACGAGCATCTCTCAAAAATACTTAAGATTTATAAGAGTCTTTGACCGAGCCATAAGCACGGTCGGGTTTCTTAGTTTTCTTCGAGGTGTGGTTTGAACAAAAGATTGGCAATTCTTGGCACGCGGGGCGTTCCCGCGGCGCACGGTGGGTTCGAGACGTTCGCGGAGGCTCTTGCCGTTTTTCTTGTGGAAAAAGGGTGGGACGTTGTCGTGTACTGCCAAGTTGATAAGGCGTCTGAGGCAGGTGACGATGAATGGCGGGGTATTAAGCGGGTGCGGATTCACGCCGGATCAGGGGCATTGGGGACAATTAAATTTGACTTTAAAGCCACTATTCATTCGATGCGTTTTTCAGGGGTTGTTCTCACCCTAGGTTACAATACAGCTATATTTTGTTTGTTCTATAGGCTATTTTCAACGCCGAATGTAATAAATATGGACGGCATTGAATGGAAACGGAAGAAGTGGAGTCCTTGGGCACGTGCTTGGCTCTTGGTAAATGAGTATATTGGAGCAAAGATTGGGAATCATTTGGTCGCTGATCATCCTGGGATTAAGAGACATCTTGAAAAGTACGTCGATAGCAGTAAGGTGACGATGATTCCTTATGGAGCTAATCCTGTTAAATCTGCGGATGAGTCTGTTCTAACTGAATTCGACATTGTTGCATATGATTATGCTGTCTTGATTGCGCGTCCAGAGCCAGAGAATTCTATTCTCGAAGTTGTTTCGGGCTGGTCTAGACGTCCAAGAAAGATAAAGCTTGTTGTTCTTGGAAATTATATTAGTACGAATGAGTATCATCGGGAAGTTCTGGAGGCCGCATCAGGCGATGTTAAGTTTGTTGGGGCAATATATGACAAAAATATAGTGGAGGCGCTACGGTTTTTCGCGATATTTTATATTCATGGGCATCAGGTTGGTGGTACAAATCCTTCACTCGTTGAGGCTCTTGGTGCCGGAAATGCGATCATTGCACATGACAATCAGTTCAATCGGTGGGTGGCAGGTGAGTCGGCAAAATATTTCAAGGACGCTAAAGACATTTCTGATTTAATCGAGCGGCTTGAGAGTGATCTTCAGGACGTTGCGCAGATGCAACGAGCTGCACGGGCCCGCCATGGGGACGCTTTTCAGTGGGGGAGCGTTTTGCTTCAATATGAGCGTTTGCTTGAAAAATATATATAGAAGTCGATTGGATTGCTTTGCTTTTTTGCTTTGGAGACTCCATGAAAGTCTTTCGATTATTGTTTTTTTTGATGGTTGTGTTCGTTATTCCGAAGGTTGAGGCATCGTGCAATTCTGATGGCCAGAATTTGAGTAGCGGAGTGCTATCGGTAGATACTCTAATTGACGATATGGATCTGAAGAATGAGAGATTTCCATTGGGTGTTCCATCTAGTTATGACTGGCACTCCAAAGGTGTAATCCATCTCGGAAGCGTTGCTCCTCCCGATTTTCGATCAATAACGGGTTGGGGGCAGATTTTTAAGGCAGATCATGACTTTGAAGATGGTGCCGGGGTATTAATTGGGAAACTGATTTTGGCAGTATATTCAAGATCAAAGGATCGCTGGGTTGTTCTCCAGAATTCTGAAAATTTGGTAGGAGGCGCTTTTCGCCCGGATTATAAGTACAACGTGGCTTCTAAAGCTGATATTGCATATTTGGCCAATGGAACTCGCGCTGTTCTCGGGCAGAATTTAAATATTCACTTTTTCCCACGGGAGGCTCGACCAATAATTGATGCGGATGACGTAGGTGACGTTGTTGTTGCTATTTTTGCCAAACGAGGTGAGAGCGGTAAGTTTGGGGGGGAAATATTGCTTGGGGCCGGAGCTGACTTTTGGCAGCGCTCTGATTCGATTTGGGATAATTGGAAGACGAACAAGGGTATCGGTACCGGGCGTTTAAAGGTTGTTTCTAAAAATTGGTCATGGTTTACTTTTTCCACGGCAAAAGATAGGCGGCGTCTTTCAAGTCTCGCTATGGCTCTTGTTGAAGACGGTGCACTTGGTCGTTCTTATGTTTGTTTGGATTGATTGATAATTTATAAAATTTCTTGGTGGATTTTAATGGTTAATAAATCCGTAAGGATCTCTGATGGTGTTGTGGTTGATAACGCAAAGCCCTTTGTTCTTTTTGGGGGGATTAATGTAATTGAAGATCTTGATTCAACGCTGAGAGCGTGTTCGGCATATTTTGAAGTGGTAACAAAATTAGATATTCCTTTCGTTTTTAAGGCGTCTTTTGATAAAGCTAACCGCTCATCAATTCATTCTTTTCGCGGTGTAGGCTTGGACGATGGAATAAAAATTTTTGCGGCTGTAAAGAGGGAATTTGGTGTTCCGCTTATCACGGATGTGCATGAGGTGGAGCAAGCTCAGGTTGTGGCAGAGGTGGTGGATGTGCTTCAAATACCCGCCTTCCTTGCACGCCAGACTGATCTTGTCGCAGCCATTGCTAAGACAGGGCGCGTGATCAATGTGAAGAAGCCTCAGTTCATGAGTCCAACCCAGATCAAGCACGTAGTCCAGAAGTGCAAGGAAAGCGGGAATGAGAAGCTCGTTTTGTGTGAGCGGGGAGTTGCTTTTGGCTACGACAATCTGGTTGTGGACATGCTTGGTTTTCGGCAGATGAAGGAAAGCTCTGGAGGTCTGCCGGTGATCTTTGACGTGACTCATAGCTTGCAGTGTCGTGATCCCTTGGGGGACGCGTCGGGTGGCCGTCGTCGTCAGGTCTTGGAGCTTGCCCGTGCAGGTATGGCGGTCGGCTTGGCAGGGCTGTTCCTGGAGGCCCATGAGAATCCCGATATCGCCCGCTGCGATGGTCCGAGTGCCTTGCCACTGGCTATGCTGGAGCCGTTCCTTGCACAGGTCAAGGCGATAGACGACTTGGTTAAGGGCTTTTCGGACATTGATATCACGTAAGTGGGTTGGTCTTATTGCAACAACGGCTCAGTATTTGGCATAGGGGTTTTTCTGTATGAGTGGTGACTACATTCGTTGGGCCAAGGATGTCTTTGAACTCGAATCAAAGGCTTTACTTCAGGCCGGTGAGCGCATCGGGGATGAGTTCGGGTCAGCCATTGATGCGATTCTCAAGGCGGCCGGTCGCGTTATCGTTTGTGGTATGGGGAAGTCAGGTATCGTGGGCAAGAAGATTGCTGCCACACTGGCGAGCACAGGCACACCCAGTTTCTTCATGCATCCGGGCGAGGCTTATCACGGAGATCTTGGTATGGTCACCCCCGACGACGTGTTCATTGCGATATCCAATTCGGGTGAAACTGAAGAGGTTGTCAAGCTGATTCCTTTTCTGCGGGACAACGGCAATTTCTTGATTGCGCTCTCCGGCAATCCGGCGTCTTCGTTGTCAAGGGCTGCTCACTGCCATCTGCACGTTGGGGTAGATGAAGAAGCGTGCCCGCTCAATCTGGCGCCGACGTCATCCACTACGGTCACCATGGCCATGGGCGATGCCATCGCTGTCTCTCTGATGAAGGCTCGTGGATTTAGGCCAGAGAACTTTGCCCGCTTTCATCCGGGAGGGTCTTTGGGGCGCCGATTGTTGCGGCGCGTAGAAGATGAGATGGCGTCGGGCGTATTACCAATGGTCCCCGAGTCTGCCAGTGTGCTGCAGGTTCTGCACGTTATGTCTCAGGGGCGTCTTGGGGTGGCTATCGTAAAGCGCGAGTTGGGTTGGGGCGTGATCACGGACGGCGACATCCGGCGAGCTATTGAGACGTTTAAGAACGATATATTTAGCAAGTCCGCCATGGATCTGATGTCGGTGGATCCTTCAATGGTCGCTATTGGTACCCGTATCGAGGATGCATTGGCACTTATGGATCAACGGCGGATCACATCGCTGTTAGTCGTCGAAGGTGACGCGGTGGTTGGAGTCTTTAAGAAGTAGGGTCCGATTGTTGCGCACTGTTCGTCAAAATGGGGCGTCGTTATAAAAGGAAATCTGGTGTCAGGATCACATTTATTTCAGCCTACTGTTCGGATCGTCATTCCGGCACGCTTTGCGTCCAGTCGGCTGCCGGGCAAGCCCCTGGTTGACTTGGGCGGGCTGCCCATGATTGTCCGTGTTCATCAGCGGGTCAAAGCAGCGCTGCCTAACGCAGATGTCATTGTTGCCATTGATGACGGTCGTGTTGGCGATGTGCTAAAGGCCGCTGATATTCCTTTTTTGATGACATCGACCACGCACGAGTCGGGTACGGATCGGACTGAAGAGGTGGCGGCTCGTTGTGGTTGGGCCGATAGCGATACGGTGATCAATGTTCAGGGGGATGAGCCGTTGGTGCCTGTGAGGCTTTTGCAGGCTTTTACACGCTTTTGTTCAGACCATCCCACCCTTTTCATGGCGACGATTGCGGTGCCTATCGACTCAATAGTGCAACTGCGTGATCCAAACGTAGTAAAGGTTATGTTGGATTCTTTTAGCAATGCTATCGTTTTTTCCCGTTCGCCTGTGCCCTATTGCCGGGATGTACCAGAGGCAGATTGGCCTGTTGCCCGTTTTCTTCGTCACGTCGGTATTTATGCATATAGGAGGTCTGTTCTCCGCACGGTTACGAGTTCGCCAGTATGTGATTTAGAACGTTTTGAGAAACTTGAGCAGTTGCGCGCATTGTGGCTGGGTATGGAGATTCGCGTTATGCCATGGCCTGATATGCCGCCGCATGGTGTTGATACACCGGAGGATGCAGAACGGGTTTCCCGACTGATTCGGGAGGGGCGTGATTCATGAGAAAGTATCAATATATTCTTTTTGATTTGGATGGAACGCTTATTGATTCTGCTCCCGCTATTCTGGCAAGTTTTCGCGCTGCATTTATTGGGGCAGGCATTTCACCTGTTAGGGCTATTGATGAGAGTGTCGTCGGCCCGCCGCTACTGGAAACCCTTGAAATGCTCAGCGGGAGTTGTGATATTTCATTAATAAAGAAATTGGCTGATCAATTTAAGGCAAGCTACGACGATGGCGGTTACATGGCGACATCTGCATATTTGGGTGTTAGCGATATGTTGCATGAGCTTTCTGCCGCCGGGTTTTACCTCGCCATCGCGACCAACAAGCGAATCCTTCCCACACGCTTGATTCTCGACTACTTGGGGTGGAGCGCTTGGTTTGAAGATGTGTACGCCCTTGATTCGTTTGATCCGCGCCTGAAAGATAAGGCCGCCATGATTGAGCGACTGCTTGTGGATCGGGGTATTCCGAGGTCGGGAGCTATTTATGTTGGAGATCGGGCTGAGGATGGAGAGGCTGCGAACGATAATGGTTTGCCTTTTATTGCGGCGACGTGGGGTTATGGCAGCCTGGAGTCAGATTCTATGCACAAGACATGGCGTGCGATTCGGTCACCGGCTGAGCTGGTGACGATTGCTGTTGGTTGATAAGCATTTTTACCTAATCAGTCCAAGCTTCTGCCCTATTTAGAGGTTCCGGCAGTGTCGGAAAGCTGGACAATTAGGTTGGCTAACGCCGATCGGATCGTTGAGGCACGAAATGTGGGCGTAAGACGCAAGAAGCACAGCGCGTAGGTTGCAAGGCGATGAGTAGCGAGAAGATGTTGTCCGAGTTGCCGATCAAGTATCGGGTAAGTTGATGATGATTAGCACCGGGAAGCAGGTGCTGGCGCGGCGGATGGTCGAGCGGTTCGAACGTGGGGCGAAGAAGGCTGAAGGCAATCCGCAACAGATGATCGATGAGTTTGCCGGCAGATTGGACGTTGGAAGACCGAGTGAGATTTGTCGGCCGGTAGCCCGCACTCTCGCGGCTCCTGAAAGGCCGGCGATGATCGACCAGAGAGACTCGTTGTCGCGTTGGTGCGGCACAGGGCACGCTGCTAGGGGGAGATTACGCCTATCACTACAAGAAGTGGAACTGATGTGCCGCATCGACAGGCTGTACGTCGAGCACGTCGTCTACGGCAGCCGACGCCTTAGGTCAGCCTTGTGTGCGAAGGCACGTCGGTCGGACGGTGGAGTGTGCTGCGCTTGATGGATAAATACGGCGTTTGGGCCATGGTGCCGTGGCGCAAATTAGCTTGCTAAATCCGGGGCATCGGGTTAGTCCCTACCTCTTGCGAAGCTTGATTGAGCGCACCGAGCATGTGTGGGCGACCGACATAACTTCTATTCCGATGGCCAAGAGCTTCCCTTATCCGATGGCGGTATTCGACTGGGCTACTCGCCAGGTGTTAGCGTGGTCGCTGTCCAAGACGCTGACGGTTGACTTTCGCTTAGCTGCCTTGGACGAAGCGATCACCCGTCATGGTGTGCCTGAGATATTCAGCTCGGACTGTGGGGCAGCCAGTTTACGGCGAATGCGTTCATTGGTTTGTTTGAGCGCTACGGCATTCGTATCAGCGTGGAGGGGCGCGGTTTGCATCCGGCCGTGGGCTAACAGACGCTCGACAATGTGTACTCCGGGCAACCGCAGGCCCTGCGAGGGAGTAACGCTGTGGATTTAGTGAACAATTCGCCTGTGGCGAACCGGGGCGCTTGCCATAGTAAAAGTCTGACGATCTTCTCATGGCGCGTTTCTTTGCTCGAGGTTCTACAGTGTTCGAATCGATTTCAATAACATTCGGGAAGGTCAAAATCAATTCCCCGCCACCGGCTTTAGCTCATTTCCTTCCGGTAGCCGTCCATACGACGGGAGCCACGGCAATATTGCTATGAGCTGGGTGTCAAATTTGATCGACCTTGACCGTTCGATCACAGGTCACGATGCTTGCGGAAACTATTCATGATAAATGCTTGTGAAAGCCGCATGGATAATGCCTTCGCTAGCTTAGGTACGTTACTCTGCTTTTAAATCAAGATCAGTGTTTACGGAAAATTTATTGAATGGAAGGTTATGCCAAATACGCATACATATTCGTGGCAGGCGCTTACTGAACATTGTGTTATCGGTTCGCAGAGACATTTACGCGACCTTTTTGCCGCTGACGCAGATCGTTTTTCCAGCTTCTCGGTGGGGCTTGAAGGACTGCTTGTCGATTTCTCAAAGCAGCGTATCAACAGTACTACGCTTCAACTCCTGCTCAATCTGGCTGAGACGGCGGGTGTTGCGGATTGGCGAAGTCGTTTGTTTTCCGGCGACAAGATCAACTTCAGCGAAGAGCGTGCGGTGCTACATCCGGCCCTGCGTTATTTGAGCCTGGATGCGTTCCCATCACCCGCGCAGGATGTCATGCCTGACGTGCGCGCGGTGCGTGCGCAGATGCGCGCTTTCTCCGAGAAGGTGCGTGGAGGTCTCTGGCGGGGCTTTTCCGG
>APMI01004363.1_pt1 | contig 12844 bp, 16 predicted proteins | sample 667938 | NCBI WGS metagenome assembly APMI01 (sample SAMN01084076, study PRJNA167559) | wastewater metagenome | biome: Wastewater | place: Denmark: Ejby Moelle, Odense | collected 2011-11-28 | reverse complement strand
GGGCGCGCCCGCCCGACGCACTCCGCAGATCGAGGGTGCGCCGCTCGACTATGAGACCGTGGAGTGGACGCCACCCGAGGGTGGCCGCCTGTCGGACTCGATCTACGAATCCTATGCGCTGCAGTCGATCCGCATCCCGGACGCTCAGCCCCATCCAACCAATTTGGTGCAATCGGCCGCAATGGCGTCTGTCGCGCCACCGAAGCCAAGCTATCGCCCGACGCTTCCGACCGCGATCGTCACCGACGGCGTGTTGTCCGACGCCCAGCTCGAGACGGTCATCTATGCCGGCGAAGCCCATGGCGAATTCCTCGCCGGTGCCTGGACCGTGGATGAGACCGGCGATCTTGTTAGCGCCGCGCCGGATGACGCGCCGAATGCCATCCGCTTCCGCCGGGGCTTCATGCTCGGCGACGGGACCGGCGCCGGCAAGGGCCGCCAGTCGGCCGGCATCATCCTCGACAACTGGCTTCAGGGACGCCGCAAGGCGGTCTGGATTTCGAAGTCCGACAAGTTGCTCGAAGACGCTCAGCGCGACTGGTCAGCCCTCGGCATGGAGCGCCTGCTGGTCACGCCGCTCTCGCGTTTCCCGCAGGGGACCTCCATCCGGCTTGGCGAAGGCGTCCTATTTGCCACCTATGCCACGCTACGGTCCGACGACCGCGGCGAAAGGCTTTCGCGCGTCAAGCAGATCGTCGAATGGTTGGGCTCCGACTTCGACGGAGTGATCATTTTCGACGAGAGCCACGCGATGCAGAACGCCGGCGGCGGCAAGGGTGAACGGGGCGACGTCGCCCCATCGCAGCAAGGACGTGCGGGGCTGCGGCTCCAGCACGCGCTTCCGAACGCCCGGATCGTCTACGTCTCGGCGACGGGTGCGACCACCGTCCACAATCTCGCCTATGCCCAGCGGCTCGGCCTGTGGGGCGGCGAGGATTTCCCCTTCGCCAATCGCGCCGAATTCATCGAGGCAGTGGACAATGGCGGCGTCGCGGCGATGGAAGTGCTCGCGCGCGATCTGCGGGCGCTTGGCCTCTACACGGCCCGCTCGCTCTCCTATGACGGCGTCGAATACGAGCTGGTCGAACATCAGCTCACGCCCGAGCAGACGCGCATCTACGACGCCTATGCCGGGGCGTTCGCCATCATCCACAACCATCTGGACGCGGCGATGCAAGCCGCCAATATCACCGGCGACGGCGGCACGCTGAATCGGCAGGCGAAGTCGGCCGCGCGCTCGGCCTTCGAGAGCGCCAAGCAGCGCTTCTTCGGCCATCTTCTGACCAGCATGAAGACGCCGACGCTGGTGCGCTCGATCGAGCAGGATTTGGCCGACGGCCACTCCGCCGTCATCCAGATCGTCTCGACCGGCGAAGCGCTGATGGAGCGGCGCCTCGCCGAGATCCCGACCGACGAATGGAACGACGTGCGGGTCGACATCACGCCGCGCGAATACGTCCTCGACTATCTCGCCCACTCCTTCCCGGTGCAGCTCTACGAGCCCTTCTCCGACAGCGAGGGAAATCTGTCGTCGCGTCCGGTCTATCGGGATGGCCAGCCCGTCGAGAGCCGCGAGGCCGTCGCCCGCCGCGACGAGTTGATCGAGCGGCTCGCGGATCGAGCGGCTCGCATCGCTGCCCCCGGTCCCGGGGGCGCTCGACCAGATCGTCCAGCGCTTCGGGACGGACGTCGTCGCCGAAGTGACGGGACGCTCGCGGCGCGTGGTGCGCAAGGCCGAGCGCCTCGCGGTCGAGAACCGGGCCGGATCGGCCAATCTCGCCGAGGCGGCCGCCTTCATGGACGACCAGAAGCGCGTTCTCATCTTCTCGGATGCCGGCGGCACGGGTCGCAGCTATCACGCCGATCTCGCCGCCCGAAACCAGCGCCTGCGCATCCATTATCTCTTGGAACCGGGCTGGAAGGCCGACGCAGCGATCCAGGGTCTTGGCCGCACCAATCGGACCAATCAGGCGCAGCCACCGCTCTTCCGACCGATCGCCAGCGACGTGAAGGCCGAGAAGCGCTTCCTCTCGACGATCGCGCGCCGGCTCGACACGCTGGGCGCCATCACGCGCGGCCAGCGCCAGACCGGGGGACAGGGCCTGTTCCGGCCCGAGGACAATCTTGAAAGCTCCTACGCGCGTGATGCGCTCCGCCAGCTCTATCTGCTGCTGGTTCGGGGAAAGGTCGACGGCTGCTCGCTCCACCGCTTCGAATCCGCCACCGGGCTCAAGCTGACGGACGACAACGGCATCAAGGACGAGCTGCCTCCCATCACCACCTTTCTCAACCGCCTGCTGGCGCTCACCATCGATCTGCAGGGCGTGCTCTTCACCGCGTTCGAGCAGCTCCTGACGGCGAAGATCGAAGGCGCCATCCGCAGCGGCGTCTACGACGTCGGGCTCGATACGCTGCAGGCCGAGAGCTTCGTCATCACCGGCAGCGAGGTGATCCATACCCATCCGGGCACCGGGGCGGAAACGCGGCTGCTCACCATCACCCGGCGCGAGCGCAATCGGCCGACGAGCCTGGCGGACGCACTCGATCACCTCTCAGATCCCCGGGCGCGGCTCCTCGTCAACGGCCGTTCCGGACGCGCCGCCGTGCAGATCCCCGCACCGTCAATGATGCTCGACGATGGCGAAATCGAACGACGCGTGTGCCTGCTCCGCCCAATGGAGCAGCATTACGCGCCGCTGCGCATGATGGACGAGAGCCATTGGGAGGAAGCCGATCGCGCCGTCTTCGCCGCAGCGTGGTGGGCGGAGGTGAACGACCTGCCGGAATTTGCCGACAGCACGATCCACATCGTCGCCGGCCTGTTGCTGCCGATCTGGAAGCGCCTGCCGAACGAATCGACACGCGTCTACCGGCTCCAGACCGATGCCGGCGAGCGCATCATCGGTCGCCGCGTCTCGCCCGCCTGGGCGGCGAACGCCGTGACGACGGGCGCCGCGTCGCTGACTACGGAGCAGGCCTTCGCCGCGCTGATGGACGGCACGACGATTCTCGATCTTGCCGATGGCCTTCAGCTTCGCCGCGCGCGCGTCATGAGCGCCTATCGGCTAGAACTGACCGGCTTCACCGAGGCCATGCGGGATCGCCTGCGCGCCTACGGCCTGTTCAGTGAGATCATCTCGTGGAAGCTCCGCTTCTTCGTGCCTGCGGACGCCACCGGCCCGGGCGTCCTCGCCAAGCTGCTCGACACCTTCCCCGTGGCGCGCATCTCCGAGCGGGAGGCTGCGTGATGGCACGTCAGGATGCTTCCGATCTTTCGCATCGTCTCGGCCGGCAAGCCGAGGCGGTGTGCCGCCACTATCTCGGCAGTGGCCGGCGCGAGGGCGGCTATTGGCTGGTGGGCGATGTGCGCAACACGCCCGGCCGCTCAATGTATGTCCGGCTCAAGGACTCGCCCAAGGGTCTCGCCGGAAAATGGACTGACGCAGCCACCGGCGAGCATGGCGATCTTCTCGACGTCATCCGCGCAAGCTGCGGCCTGATCGATTTCAAGGACGTTGTCGACGAAGCGCGGACCTTCCTCAGCATGCCGCCCCCGGAGCCGAAAGAACGTGAACACCAGCGGTATAGTCCGGCGCCGCATGGTTCGCCCGAGGCGGCGCGCCGGCTCGTTCACATGTCACAGCCAATCTACGGCACGCTCGTACAAGCGTATTTACGTGAACGCGCCATTACGGATTTACGCGGAACCGGAAGCCTGCATTTCCACCCGCGTTGCTATTACCGCCCTGACGAGCATGCAGCGACCGAGACCTGGCCGGCGATGATCGCGTCCGTCACCGACCTCAACGACAAGATCACCGGGGCGCATCGCACCTGGCTCGATCCCCGCCGCTGCGACAAGGCGCCGATCGACACGCCGAGGCGGGCGATGGGCGATCTTCTCGGCAACGCTGTGCGCTTCGGCATCGGTGGCGAGGTGATGGCGGCTGGCGAAGGCATCGAGACCGTCCTGTCGCTCCGGCAAGTCATACCCGACATGCCGATGTTGGCAGCGCTCTCGGCGGCACACCTCGCCGCCATCCTGTTCCCCGACACGCTGCGGCGGCTCTACATCGTCCGCGACAACGATCCGGCCGGTGACGGCGCGCGCGACACCCTGATCGAACGAGCAAACGCAGCCGGAATCGAAGCGATCGTCATCTCGCCGGAGCTGGGCGACTTCAACGAGGATCTGCGTACGCTCGGCCTGAACGCACTGCGCATGGAAGCCCGTTTGCAGGTCGCGCCGCAGGACGTCGTCCGCTTCATGGCATTGGCGGCATAGCCGGCAGGAGAACGGGCCTGCGGTTAGCCGTCGTGCTCAGCGGATGCGGCAATCCATCGGAGGGGGACCGCGCCTCGGCCTTCGAGAGGGCGATCGGCCCACAAGCCGGCCAACCGGGCAATGGCGGCGGCCGACTATTTTCCGGCGCGGCCTGAAGGCCGCTTTCCATCGCGAGGCAAAATAGCCGGCCTTAGCCATCAAGCCCTGCGCTTGCGCTCCGGGTGCCCGGCCGTCCGGCCCGTGGGCTTCGTCGCCATGAAGGCCGCGACGGTCGCGGTCCAACCGACGGAGCATCCCATGCGTGATCACGACGATTACGAACCACACCACGAATCCTCACCCACCGACCATGTCCTCAACGAACTCCAGCTCCACGGCTACCGACCCTTCGCCGACGAGCCCGATCAACGGCTTCTGCCCGACGGCAACCAAGTCGCGGGCGCCGTCGCCGACATCTTTGACGCCCTGATTAGCACCTTGGAGGACACGCGCCTCGAACCCGACCTCGACGATCTCCTCTGGTCGACCACCAACGTATTTCACCGCGCCACCGACCGGATCGGTCGGGAACTGGACGACAACGAGCAGGCCCAGAAGCGGGCCCAGCGAGAACAGGACGGCAGCGAAGTGAAGTCGGTCGAACTTGAGCGCCTGATCGCCGAAGGCATGACGCTGATCGAGCGCCAGAACGCCTTCGAGCTGATGCGCGACCAGGCTGCCGAACATTACGAACGCCACGTCGGCAAGTCATGGCTCCCGCGCAGCGGATCGAAGGTCAACCATCGCAATCTGACCTCGGCGATGATCGACAGCCGCGACTTCCTGATGGCGAAGAAGCGCGCCGACCAGCAAGTGCTCCTCCCTCCCGGTCCGAAGATCGCCGTCACCGGCGGGCTGGACTTCAACGATCACCAGCTCATCTGGGCCAAGCTCGATCAGGTTCACGCGAAGCATCCCGACATGGTGCTGATCCACGGCAAATCCCCCAAAGGGGCCGAGAAGATCGCCTCCCTCTGGGCAAAGACCCGCAACGTTCCACAGATCGGCTTTGCACCCGACTGGACGAAACATGGCCGGGCCGCACCGTTCAAACGCAACGACGAGATGCTGCAGATCGTGCCTAAAGGCGTGATCCACTTCCCGGGCACCGGCATCAACGACAACCTCGCCGACAAGGCCAAGAAGCTCGGCATCCCGGTCTGGAGGTTCGGCGGCGCGTAAGCGCCGCCCCGACCTCTTCCAAGAGCCGACCTCTTTCGATATCATGCACGGTGACGGGGATGGAGTTCCCCGATAACCGCCGTTCCGGCTGATGACTCCTACCAACACAGGCAACCCGCCTGTCGATGGTAGGTGTTCGCCTTCGACTTGCTGGTTGCCGCATGCACAGGGCAACCATGAACTATCTGATTGTTTTCATCGGCGCCGGACTCGGCGGCATGGCCCGACACGCGATCAACGTCACGGCCCTTCGCACGCTCGGCTCAAGCAGTTTTCCGTTCGGAACGCTGACCATCAACGTCCTCGGCTCGTTCCTGATGGGGGTCGTCGTCGAGTATTTCGCACTCCGCAGCGGACTATCCCAGCATGCGCGCCTGTTTCTCACGACAGGCATCATCGGCGGGTTCACCACCTTCTCGGCGTTCTCGCTTGAGGCAGCACTTCTGATCGAACGCGGACAGCACCTTGAGGCGTTCGCCTATGTCTCAGGATCGGTAGTGCTTTCCATTGGCGCTCTGTTTCTCGCGATAGCAATTCTTCGGAACGCATTCGCGTGAACATCGACCACGACCTCGCTCTGATCGGAGCGGACCACCCCGCTTCTATGCGCTAATCCTTGGCCGGACTGGTCGCTTGGCGCCATCAACCCGTAAAGGGTCGGCTATGCGCGCATGCCGCCGCTCCGGCTGCGCCTGCGCGGTGATTGCAGCGACCAGTCCGACACTTCGGGCGCCTGTCAGCGGGGGAGGGTCCTCCGCCCGAAGACAGGAGCCGATCCGATGTCCCCCAACGAAGCCCAAGCCTTCGCCTTCAGCCTCGCCACCACCCTCATGGCAGCCATCGTCATCTTCCAGGCCGGTGACGGCACTCTTTCGGTTACGCCCGCCAGCGAATACGACGGCAGCGCTTCGGAGATTGTCCATGAAATTGATCCGTTTGCCCTCTGACCCCACAAAACCGGCTGCGCCAGGCGGAAGTCGCTCGCGATTTCCGCTCCCGGCGTCCTTTATCTTTCGCTATAGTGCGATCGCGCCGTGGTGGTGGTGGCAGGCGCAACCGTCGAACCTACTCGAACGGAGGCCACCGTTATGATCATCCTCGGAATACTCGGATCGCTCGCAGCCATCGGCGTGCTCTGCTGGCTGCTATTCACACTGGCTATTTTCGCCCTGCCGACCTTCGTAGGTGCAACCGTGGGCATGTGGGCCCACGGCAGCGGCGCAGGCGCTCTCGGCGGGATCGCCGTCGGCCTCGTCGCCGCGGCCGCGACCTTCGCCGCTGGTCAGCTCCTGATCACCTTCGTCAAACCAATGTGGCTGAAGCTTACCGTAGCGATCGTCTTCGTCGCCCCTGCCGCTGTTGCCGGCTTCCACGCCACCCACGGCATCGTGAAACACCTCATGCCATCTGAGGCATGGCAGATCACGTTCTCGGTCATCGGCGCTGTCGCTGTCGGCATCACCGCGCTTGTACGAGTTGCGGGAATGGCGGCGGCCCCGGGTCCTTCCGGCCGAGGCCTTGCACGGGCTTGATCTCCCATATTCCCGTCAAGGGGCCAGAGCTACGGGGGTCGGCCTCTTCGTCATCTCCTGTTGCGACGATAGGTCGATGAAGCTCGGATTGGCGCTGCCCTGAAGAAACGGCCCTTATTGAAGCGCTGCCTGCGTTCGACCCGTGTCTTAGCGGCCGAGAGAATACCCGGTGAGGCACTCCCCTGCGAACGGCGGCTGAAGGTCAGGATTGAGCAGTACTGGACCCTGTCGTGAGATGGACGAAGCCGGTGACATGGCGACGCGCCGGTTTGTCGATGCAGGACGGCCGCCATCTCTTCCGTTATCTGACCGTGTCTCGACCGCTCCAAACGGCCTCTTCAATGGCCTGATCTGGCCGAAGGCCGGCTAAAGCCTCGATCGCCTATGACGCAACAGCCGCGTCAAACTTTCTTCCCCTGCCGGCTGCGCCGCCATTCCTCGCGAGACAAGAAAGCCCTCCTTAGCTGTCAGGCCCCTGCGGGGTGCGCCGTCGATCGCCTCCGGCCAACCGATCGCCATCGAGGCCGCAATGGTGCGGGCTCGGAACGGAAAACGGAGACTTACAATGGCGACCATCGGCACCTTCAAGAAGACCGGCTCGAACGAGTTCACCGGCGAAATCGTCACCCTCAGCGTCCAAGCCAAGAACGTGCGCATCGTTCCCGACCAGCGCGCTACCGGCGACAACGCCCCCAGCCACCGGGTCTTGGTCGGCCGCGCCGAAATCGGCGCCGCCTGGTCCAAGCGCTCGAACGAGGGCCGCGACTATCTGGGCCTCAAGCTCGACGATCCGAGCTTCAACGCCCCGATCTACGCCAACCTCTTCGACGACGAGGACAGCGACACCTTCTCGCTGATCTGGTCCCGCCCCAACGGGCGCCGGGGCGACTGACGCCCGGCGCAAGGCCCCGGCCGAAAGGCCGGGGCCTTCGGCGTCCAAAGGCGACCGAATCAGTCACCGTGAAAGCGCCTCGCGGGCAGGCCCGAGAGCACGATTCGGATGGAAATATCATTACGAGGCGACTATTATAGTCGTAGTTCTGGCGTGCGCGTAGGTCCAAGTGGGAGGTGATCATGCATGATCACCGCCCGACAATCGCGGGCCGCACGCGCTTTGCTGGGTTGGACACAGGAGACGCTCGCGGACAAGGCCCGTGTATCCCTCACTGCACTCAAGCGATTGGAATCCGAGAGCAATCTCGGGATCTACGAAAGCACGCGCGACGAGGTGAGACGGGCCTTGGAACGAGATGGGATCGTCTTCTTGAGCTCCGACCAAGGCGTAGGGGTCATGCTTGTCGATCACAAGGTTCGTCGCTGATTATCGGCATATCGCCGCCGTGACGCGATTGTCCGGCGACACGCCTTGCATTCGTAACGGCGTCAGATCATCGTTAACAAATCCCTCCACAGTGGATATTTCGGACATCAGGGGGATGCGGTGACGACGCACGACTTCAAGGATGAAGCACCAACGGGATCGGCTCTCACGCCGTACGACCGGGCGCATATGGCCTTGTACCTGCGCCTGATCGATTCATGGCGCGACGGAGCCGACTGGAGAGAAGCCACACGCACGTTGTTCGGCCTCGATCCTGACGCTGATCCGGAGCGTTGCCGTCGCGTTCATGCGACACACCTCGCACGGGCGCGCTGGATGTCCGAGCACGGCTACCGCGAAGTCGCGAGAGAGAGCCTTGCCCGTTAGCGCCCGCGATGCCTCGGGAGCAACACCTGTTGCTTCAACCTGGACTTCCGCGCAACGCAACTCACGGTAATCATTGTCAGTCCGAACTCGATCGGAAGACGATGAGGAGCAAAGCTGTGACGCCGGATTCCTCTCAGTGGCGAGCCTCGGCAAATTATGATCACGTCGATAGACTGAGCGCGTCTGACCTTGCTTGGGAGTGGCTTCGGCGCAATGACGCCTACGACCGTGACTTCACGGCGCTCCTGCATCGCGACATCTCTCCCGAACAAGATCTTGAAGACTTCCGACTCCGTTGGGGGTTGCGATTTCCCTGTCGATCCGCTGGATCCGCCGCCGGCCGCTCCCGTGCTTTGGTCGCCTACGGACGATACCAGCACTGTTATTCTCGACACGGCGCCAGACCTTCTCTCGACGACAACAACAGCGCCGATCTTACCGCCGCCGCTTGCATCTGATTCAATCGGCGCAGATTTCAGACTGTATGACGCTGGCGTCCCATCGCTGCAGCTTATCCAGATCGGCGAGTCGGCGACGATCACCCCGTTGGTCGCGGTCATCCCGCTCGACATCAGCGGCTTCGACCGTCTGGAGTCGGTTGAACGCCTGCTCGCGACGCTTCATCACCGCGCCGTGCCACCAGACACGCGGTTGACAGCCCAGCAACGTGCCAGAGCTCGCAGAATGCTCCAAGCATTCGACGGTTTCCGCGACGGCGCCACGCAGCAGTCGATTGCGCAGGTGATCTTCGATATCGGCGATGTCAGTCGCGACGAATGGCAAGCCTCGTCGCGCCGACATGCAATCATGTCTCTGCTACGCGAAGCTAGACGCATGATCGAGGGTGGTTACCGTAAACTCCTTCGGCATCGCCGCCGCCGCGGCTAACCGGCTCAGCCCGCCATGCGATGCGCCGCAGACCGCCGGCCTCGGACGACGATCCGATCACGGTGTGGGAATTAGGCTCCCCCCAAATCTCCACGACAACTGACCGGCCTTCTTTCGCCACCGTACCCGCAGGCCGCCGCTCATCCGTAGCGGCCGCCGCGAGCACACGGAGGTTCGATCATGGGCGAGGAAGCCGCCAATCTACCGCCACGATACCTGCGCACCGAGGAAGCAGCGCGCTTCTTGGGCCTATCGGAGCGCACCCTTGAAAAGCACCGTACGTATGGCACTGGTCCAACCTATCGCAAGCTGGGCGGCCGCGTCGTTTATTCCATAAACGACCTTCAAGCCTGGGCTGATCGCGGTCTCGTCACCTCGACCTCCGATCCGAGCGGAAACGTTCCACCCGCCAAGCCCCAGAAGGCCGCGTCGCTCGCCGTAGGCCGCACACTGCGCTGAGACGGTCGCATGTCGTCCCGTCATCAGCATCACAGCGGCGAGCGCGCGCAACTCGATCTGTTCCGGGCGCTGCCCGGCGATCTCGCGCCCCGCGACGCGCAGGATCTCATGGCCTATCCGTTTTTTTCGCTCGCCAAGTCGAAGCGCCTGGCGCCGATCGACTTCAAGGCCGGCGCGGTGAAGATTCGTGTCGAAGCCGTCGCCGAGCATGGCATGGCGACGATCTGGGACGCCGACGTCCTGATCTGGGCTGCCTCGCAGATCGTCGAGGCGCGCGACCTTGGGCTCCGCCCGTCGCGCCTGATGGCGACCACCCCCTACGAAATCCTCAACTTCATCGGCCGCGGCGTGTCGCTGCGCGACTACGACCGCCTCAAGGCAGCGCTCGACCGGCTCCAGTCGACCACCGTCGCGACCTCGATCCGCCAACCGACCGAGCGGCGAATGCATCGCTTCTCCTGGATCAACGAATGGAAGGAGCGCGCCGATCATCGCGGCCGCCCGCTCGGTCTCGAATTGATCGTGCCCGATTGGTTCTATGGCGCGGTGCTCGACGACGCCCTCGTGCTGACGATCGACCGCAATTACTTCGGCCTGACCGGCGGCCTCGAACGCTGGCTGTACCGCCTGGTGCGCAAACATGGCGGCAAGCAGGAGTTCGGCTGGAGCTTCGACTTCCCCCATCTGCACGCCAAGTCGGGCAGCCTCTCGCCGCTCAAGCATTTTGCCTACGACCTGCGGGACATCGTCAAGCGCCAGCCGCTGCCCGGTTACCGGCTGACGATCGAGCAGTGCCTCGGCGGTCCGGAAATCCTCTCCTTCGTGCCGACCGATCCGGATTCCCTCGGCATCCCGCGCCGCCGTCGCCGCGCCAAATCGCACCCTGGGGATAAGCTGTGAATCGCCTCGTGCTATCAGGGACCGGCACTATCGTGCCATCGGGGACCGGACTCTCGTGCTATCAGGGACCGGAATCGTCGATTCCTCGCGCTGAATCAGCAGCTTGCGAGCCCCGTAACTTATCTAACCTAGATTCCTACGGAATCTTTCTAACGCGACCGCGTTTTTCGGCCGCTGTGGACGAGTCCCCGATCGCCGGGAGACCGTCATGATCGTGGCGCTGCTCAACCAGAAGGGCGGCGTCGGCAAGACGACGCTCGCCCTGCATCTGGCCGGTGAATGGGCTCGCCGTGGGCAGCGTGTCACACTGGTCGACGCCGATCCGCAAGGCTCAGCGCTCGACTGGTCGCAGCAGCGCGCCCGGGAAGGGCTGGAGCGGCTGTTCGGTGTCGTGGGTCTGGCCCGCGATACGCTCCACCGAGAAGCCCCGGAGCTGGCGCGCGATGTCGACCACGTCGTCATTGACGGACCGCCGCGCGTCGCCGGCCTGATGCGCTCGGCGCTGCTTGCTGCCGATCTCGTGCTGATCCCGGTGCAGCCGTCGCCGCTCGATGGCTGGGCGTCAGCCGAAATGCTGGCGCTGCTCGGCGAGGCGCGCATCTATCGCCCGCAGCTCGCCGCACGCTTCGTGCTGAACCGCTGCGCCGCTCGCACGATCCTGGCCCGCGAGACCGCCGAGACGCTGGCGGATCAAGACCCGCCTTTGCTCTCGACCACGATCGGCCAGCGCATCGTGTTTGCCGACGTCGTGCAAACCGGTCGGCTCGCCGCCGAGCAGGACGAGGATTGCCCTGGCGCGCGCGAGATCACCGCGCTCGCGGCGGAAGTGGCGAGGGTCGGTGCATGAGAGAGCGGTCCTCCAAGCGCAGCTTTGCGGCACGTCCTGCCGATCCCGAAGATTGGATCAAGGCGCCCGACCGCCATTCCCCCCGGTCTCACCCCATCGAGGATTTCTCGGCGCGGCTGACGATCGACGTCACCGCCGACATGCGGGGCCGCATCAAAATCGCCGCCTTCCAGCGCGGCCAGACCGTCGCCGACATGCTGCGCGCGCTGTTCGAGCGTGAATTCCCACCCCCGTCAGGAGAAGGACAATGACCGGCCTTGTCGCCGCGCCAATGCGCTTCGGCCGTGCTGCCGCCGAGCCGCCGCCCGAAGCTTTCACCCAGGTCGAACTCGTCTGGATCGAGAAGCAGACCGAGCACTGGATTCGCTTCGGTCGCGAGCGGCGCGAGCAGATCCTCGACCGCCGCCGCCGCATTCTCTTCTTCCCTCCAGGCAGCGTTCTCGCGCTGGTGCGCTGGGCGGCGAACGAGCACGGCACCGTGGTCTCGCGCCTCGACATCCTGCGCACGGTCGAGTGCGACGCGCCGTGTCAGACCGTCCCGACGGTGACGCCCGGCGCAGAGGTCCTGCTGCACGTCGATGGCTGGCCGAAGGTGGAGCGCATGCTCCAGCTCATCGACGCCATCGAGGCGCGCGGCATCGACCCGATCGAGGTCTCGCCGGACCATTGGCGCCATGTCCACAACCGAATGACCGTCGGCGAAACGCCGCGCACTTATGGTCCGCGCCAGCACCGCGCCTTTCTCCTGCGCCGGGAGATCGGCGCATGACCCGGCTCTCCTACGCCATCATCACGACGGCGGCCGTCTCGCTTATCGGCGTGGCTTCGATCGCCTCGTTCGCGCCGCGCCTGATCTGGAACGCGTCCGCCAGCACGCCGGTCGGCTTCTACACGATCGGCGATGTGGGCGCGGTCGACGTGACCGATCTGGTGGCCGTAGACGCGCCCGAGCCGCTCGCAACCTTCCTGTCCGATGGCGGCTACCTGCCGCGCGGCGTGCCGCT
>APMI01014561.1_pt1 | contig 12846 bp, 11 predicted proteins | sample 667938 | NCBI WGS metagenome assembly APMI01 (sample SAMN01084076, study PRJNA167559) | wastewater metagenome | biome: Wastewater | place: Denmark: Ejby Moelle, Odense | collected 2011-11-28 | reverse complement strand
AAACAATAAGTGTATCTCACCTTTCCTTTCTTTGATGTTGTCATAGTGATATGTTTTGATCATATCTTTTCTCACCTCGTAAACTGTGATCACCAAATTGAGGATCATGCTGCATAAGTTAATTGATACGCCTTCAGTCTCTTCAGAATATGTTCTAATATATTATTATTCTTTGCCCAGTAAAAATTCTTTCACGCTGTCTTCTGATATCCAGAGCGCTTTCAAGCATACTGCTCGAAAGTATAATACCGCAATGAAGTCTAAGAATGGGTACTCATCAAATACTTTAATGAGTGCCTTTCGCGAGTTACCGTCACACTCATGTAAAAATTTCTCATAAACTGTTGACCAATTGTTCTGCAGGACAGTCATCAAGAACCTGCGCTAGTAAAATTTTTTGAAGCATTCAGGAATACTGTCGGAAAAACAGCAAGTTAGACAAACTTCACCCAAAAATGGAAAACATTAGCTGAGAGTTGATTTAGTAGCTGCTGATAAGCAAGAGAAGGCTAAAGCCCTAAAAAAACAGTTGCCATCTCCCCTAATTTTGCGGTAAGAGTTTAGAGTGGCTAGTTGCTTTCGTAATTCAGTCTTCACGTTATCGTCTTTGAATGACTATATCTTAAGCTATAGATCTTCGGCATTCGATATAGAGTATGTGGGATACTTGATTCGCTTTATTTATTTTTCATAGTCATACATATCATAGGGTCTGATGGTTAGTTTAGAACAATCTTTGATGCTATAATCAGCTTTCTTTTTTTAATCTTTGCTTGGCCTTGGGGACTTATCCATTGTGTTATAAAAGTGCACAAGAATAACTTTTATAATTAATAAAGCTGCTATAACACGCAGAGTGGAAGAATAAAATGATATAATAAGAGTCATCATCAATCATAACTGTGCGAGGCAATTTTCTACGAGACATTAGAAGAGATGAAGGACTCAAAAATGTAGTAGATCCAGTAGATGTGCATAAGAAGCAAGCAGCTAATCATAAAGGCCATGAACATGTAAGGTAGCCGAAACACGTAATCCTCAAGTGGGGTCAGCACATGAATTTGTCTGAAATACTGATACCATCCCGCAAATACACAGCAGTATCCGAATGATAGGATACGGAATCCGATCCACGAGATAATGGTGAGTACGTAGGTGATCATTGACGTTACAGGATGACGTTGATTGCGCTCCCTGTACATTCTTGCTATGGCCAAGAACACATCTGAGAAATCGTGACAGAATAACACGAAGATGCCTATAACCCACATGTCCATTGAGTACGAGAAGAATATCAGGAAGGCGCTTAAGGAGTGATGCAGCAGGTACTCGTAGAAACTGCCTTCGGGCTGAATAAACACGTGACAGAAGTAGCGACCCACATGCTTACCGAACTGAATATAGTAGAAAATCTCCATCCCTAAGGTCGCTTCGTCAAGATAACGATGTTACACCAGCGAGTATACATCTCCGTGTCCACCAAGTATCGGAGGTAGGAAAGAGGTATTTTTGAGCAGCGAATAAGCAAATATTGATGTAAGGGAGTAGTAGAAAACATTAAAGCCCCATCTTACGATAACTCTGCTTTTCTTCTGACGGCTGACTATGTCCAGATATTTGTCTCTACGTAAGTAATTCTTCTCGACCCAGCTGTCCATGGCCGAGTGGATTAAATAATCGACGAGCTGAGTTATGAAAAATGAACGATGTAGGCAATGGCGAAGGGGATGCTATACTTAATAAGGTCAAGTATGCTGCCCTTCTTAGTGTCCTTAAACTCAGGCATAGTGTGGAAGAGGTAAATCTTGTTTGACAGGGTCAACATGAAGATGCTGACTACGAGGAAGAGTAGGCCCCAGAAGCGTTCGAAAATCTGCTATGATGATAACAATTTAAAAGTAGCATATGATTATGATATGCCGATAACACCTATACTTTTGGTTTTTCTTGCTTAACGTATGCCTTCGCGGTCTCGGTCGATTGCGCCTGTGCTACTTTACTCATATCACCAGTTGATTTATATTTATATCAATAATGAACTTAATTTGCACTTTTGATCAAGAATATATCTATTGCTCATTGTAAATCGACCTTAAACAGATGATTATTGATCCCTCAAGTTAGTTAAATAAATTAATATTCGTATTAAATTATCCATCAGCCGGGCCTGAGCCAAATCTTAGAGACTGGTGGCACACGAGTATTTAGTTTGTCGTACATGTTGCCGGGCAGCTCACCATTGTCTTCGTATCTGGTCTTGTACAATCCGTAAGTTGAGTGTCCCCACCATCCGTAAATCAAGAAAATGAACAGGAAGGGAATTGTCAATCGCGAGTTAAAGTTCGGAGTATGAATGTTGAATATACCGTTTCTTTCCCATGATCCTGAAGGTCGGGGCCATAGTCTACGAGTGCTTGGCAAAGGACCTTTTTTAGGGATTAAACCTGAAACAATAGATAGTTACCTGCAATGTTCTTGGGAACTTCGTACTCGGGTACTTCAACTCTTCCGGCATAGTTCTTTATATACTCGAACCTTTTGTCATCAATTTCCGAAAATTCAGGGCCTTTCTTGTCCAGTTTAATATCGAAGACAGGATGCTTCTGGCTGAAGTCAAGAGGGGTGCCTTTGTAACGGGCGAATGGGTCTTCGTGATGGTCATGATGATCCACGTGATGCTCGTGGTGGTGGTCAACTTGTTTGTGCTCTCCGTGCCCTTTATCGTGGTGTGGTTTGTGATCTCCTCCCATTATCAACTAAATAATATATAAATCTAAATGCAATAACTCATAATTTACAATAGTTTGATAAACCCTCTAGTTCGAAAACTTTAAATCTTGAACAATATGAAGCTATGATCTTAATATATTCAAGAGAAAAGAGATTATAAAATAATTAGAACGGCATTTAATGTTAATAAAAACAGAAGTTAAGCGCAGAACTGAGGCAATCAACAATTATTTACTTGAGCTGAAGTAGAAAATATGGTCGCACAAGTACAGAGAAGCTAAGCACATTCTGAAAACATCATTTAAAACTCTGAGTAGCAGTTACATGACAAGCTATGATCCTAATTCATACCTCCTTGATTCGCTAAAGTCCAAAAAATAAAAACTAATTAAGGAAAAAGCAGAAGTTGAGAGCCGAATGAAAGCGAAACTTTAGGATATTAATGCTATAAAGACGCGTCGAGGATTTAGTCGCAGTACATTGTCTCATGATGAACCTGAATAATTCACCTGTAAGCTGAACGACAGTGGCGCATCAGTATATGTTTCAAGATTGCCAATCAGAATAGAAGATGCATCCAAAATAGACTATGAGCCAGCATTATCAATTGAAACTAATTTTCATGAGCTGAGAGTAAATTCTGAGGATATGGATTGTATATTGATACCCTACAACCGTGTCGTAAGTTGTCAGGCTGAGGGTTGTCATTTATTGCTCTGCTGGAGAGCTGATAAAACTTCAACCAACTTCCACATGCTTATTAAATTTGAAGATTAAGAAGATAGGAAAGTGTGGAATCGCTGCATTACTTTCTGCAAGTTGATCTGCGAGTCTGAGTTCAAGGATCAACTGCTATTCAAAGAGCCTAAGAACTACAACATCAATATCGCTAAAAATCAATAATAAGCTAAACCAAGCGAGTAGGCAATCGCAAAGTAATTATTCGAGCGGCCTCCCAGCAGCAGCAAAGGTTACATGAACTTGAATATTAGTTCAAATAAATCATCTGCATTCGATCGCTTGCGCAGACGTTCGGAGTACTATCCCACGAATCAGGGTCAAGCAGGAAGCGGGCTTATCAACAGGTCTAAGTCGCGCAAGGTCTCAGAAGATTTAACCATGAAGGAAAGTCAATTCAACAAGGGGGTCTATCATTATGATCGCCGAATGAACAATAATGACAAGTCTAATAAGAGCTTCTAAGATTAGCCCGAAGGTTCCTATAACTCAAAGAAGTAAGAGGATTCTTTTAAGAAGCCAGATATCGCAATAAATGGAAACAAAATCGATAAATTTATGGACTAAAGATAAAAATTGTTCTCAGATGCGAAGTTAAGCAGTCAGCATACTCAAAGCAATAGGCAAATATTTTTCAACTAGAGTTCAATTCACTGGATATAGTAATAAAATGAAGAAGCAAACTCAAAGTCCTCGCATGGTGTATCTAAAAACATGTTCGCTAAAAAGAATATTTTATAAGTCTTCAACAAAGAGGCTCATCAAGAGCACAATTAGCACATATCGGAGGTGCCTGCATAAGGATAATAGTCACCATTGCTGCCTTACAATTTAAGAGAAAAATTAAAAAGAAATAAGAATATGGAAAACTAAAAGTTCGAAGTGCGCGTCAAAGAAGTACCTATGAGCGATGATAAATAAGTCAATTTTTAGGCATTATCAAGAAGAAGTCAAAAATCAAACACCAAATCAAATAGTAACAACGCAATGTCAAAGCCCTTAAATTAAAACAGAAATCAGGTAAACGGTCACTAAAACACCTCGAAAGAGAATTCATTGAGTAAATAATAATCAGATGAATAAGATAAGCATAATTAAATATAGTCAATCAACTAACAGTCGGAAGACGAAGACTCACAGGAGAAGTAAAAGTAAAATGCAAGCAATTTATAAGTTGAAGATAAATCTCAAGATCTCGTGAGCGAAAACTCAAACTCTGAAACATAAAGCAGAAAGTACGGATTGGATGATCTGAAATTCGGGATTATTTTGTTGAAGTGTTCACCAAACGGATGGAGCCCACACATTAAAAAGCTGCACTTATCAAACAATGACTCGCAGCTTTGCTGGAAAAATGAGAAAGGAGATGACCTCAAAAAAATTAACTTATCAGATATACAAAGAATAGATTACAATAGCACAATATCTGGTGGAATTTTGAAACACATAAAGAAAAACATTGAGAAGAGAAGATGCTTAGTGATAAAGTACAAAGTCAAGAATGATAACAAGATGCTGTAGTTCTATCTGCCTGATAACAAAAAAGTGGAAGATTTGTAGAACTTTTACAGTAAACTTAACAGTTACTTTCTATTCAAAAATAAGCAGCAGTGAATAAACTCAAAAATATTTAGCGATCATGCATAAGTTGGCATCATTTATTGAGCAATATTTTAGTCAATAGTTTGCGGTGTAGCTGGTTGATGCTTTAACTGTAGTCTACGATTTCGAATCCTCCCATCATGAAGCAAGATAGATTAATTTTGTCTTTGTTCTTCATCATTTCGCCAGTTGGGTACTGTCCTGGTTATTCCCGTAGTGAATTGTTGAGTTATGCTTGCGATTATAGTCTGCCACGAAGAGATTTAAGATTTTTGTTGTTGCTCATTGACCTTTGCTTGCTATTTGTGAAATCGACGGGGCTGTGTTCTGGGTTTAAGTTTGGTCTTTTGCTTTACATGGCAACTTCGCTTAAACGCTACTTATAGTTGGGGAAGAATGTTTCGATTTATACCTATTTAATCAATGCCTTATCAGTTTTCATAATGGCGATACCAGACTTGCTGATGACAGTCAATTAAACATAAATTTATCTCAACACTTGAGTCATTATTTGACTATTGGCTAGCTCAAGTGTGCGACCAAACAGCTGTAGGAAAGCTACACCGAACAATTCGAAAGAAATAGTGATTATTTTATTATTTTTGAGATGACCTAAAAGTACATCAAAGATTTGTTTCGGCTCCAATTTACCTAATGCTTTCATGATTCTGTCTGCGAAATTAAGGTAAGTTTTAATAGGCATTTCAAAGGTAAAGCAGTTGGCGAAATTAATTGCCTTTCGGATTGCTTTGAATGCGATTGTATCTTCCTTAGCGATGAGACAATCAGAGGTGAGTCCTAGGTACCAGAACTTGATTAATAATGTTTGGATGGCCTGGATCTCGAATATTTCGGTAAGGGATAATCCTCCAAAGCTAGTAGTCGACTGCATAATAATTTTAATGTTAATAAATATTAAAGAGCTGTTTATTGTTTGACCTACTTGGAAATAGTTAATCAAGAAATAAGAAGTCATCATTTAGATGGTGGGTTTAGATTTAAGTCAGTTATAAAAATAAGGTCTAAATTGAATTAAATTATTAAAACAATGGGTCAGACTGAAATAGGCTGTTGCTAAAAATCGCCAAATATAGATAAATAGCTGCTCATTACTACACAGGTTGAGTCTATCTTATTCAGAAAATGAAATAGCCATCATAAGGAGGTGATGTATACAAACGAGCGCTATATTAATCACGATTCCTGCAATCGAATAAGCTATAAGATATATTCAAGTGTCAAAAGGTGGCAGTACCAGTTTTAAATCAGGAGGTGTCATCAAGAATTGAATCCTTGCGTACGATTTATATGACATTTAGCCCCACTCAAGATTTCACAAGCTACTTATGAAAAAGGAGTCCTTGAGCCCGACTACTACAGATTCGATAACACCGGCATTGTTTACATGGGGGAATGGAAAGTACATGAGACTTAATTTAGGATAAAGTACCACATGGTTATGGGCGCAACTATTACCCCAATGAAAACTATTATGAAGGCACATTTGAACAGGGAGTGCCTCATGGATATGGACGGTTTATAAGTCAGCATGGAACTCTTTACGAGGGATAGATCAAGCATGGAAGGGCTAATGGTGCAGGAATATATGAAGATAAGCAAACCAGCTATCGCGGGTAATTTAAGGACAACCGCAAGCATGGTAAAGGAGTCGAAAAAGGGATTAATTCATTCTTTTAAGGTACCTTCTCATACGATGACAAAGTAGAAGGGATCTTAAAATACGGCAATTCCACATATTAGGGAGAATTTTTCGAAAACATGTATAATGGAAAAGGAAAGCTTACCAACGAGAAAGGCATATATTCTGGGTCCTTTAAAGATGGTGTGCAGCACGGATATGGGTAGTACAGCTGGGTTGATGGGTCTATCTATCGAGGATTCTTTAAGAGAGGCACGCGGAATGGTGAAGGTGAATATTTTAATGCTAAAAACAGCAGTATTGCTCGGGGAATATGGAAAGATGGTATTCTAAATGGAGCAGGCGAGTATTTATAACCGAATGGAACCAAGCACAAGTGCATCTGGTAGAATAGTAAAATAGCTTCTCTTATTCAGTGAAATGATCGGCCTTATTTATTTTTCATTGCTCATTTAAGCGATTTGATATCAAAAATAAAAAAATATCAGTGGTGATACACATTTGTATATATTCGCTGTCGACTTGTTCCGTTTGTTGAAGTTGGAGACATGATATGATGAAAAGATGTTCGATTTTAAATAAGCCTTGCAGATTCAAACTGAGGAAGTTCGGCATGCGAATTTCTCTGGTTATTATTTTCAATCAGTTTCTTTAAGTTGAGCTCAATTTTCTTGAGGCTTGATCTTCGAATTTCTTTCTCATCAAAAGTAATTTAGTTGCTTTTATTTTTAGATTTACTGCGGGTTTATTTTCTATTTGAGCTGCTGTCAATATATCCAGTCTTGCCTCTCCTTGCAGCTGATTTATAATATGTTCTACGTTTTGGTAATTTTTACTTTGATTTAGATTTACTCTTCCCCTAAGGGTTATCTGCATCATAAGAAGTCCCTCCTGATTTTAAAGTTGTTCTTATATTGATGTCGTTCCTTTATTTTCTCAATCTTTCGGCTCGATTAGCTTGAGTAGGATCAATCGCTTTGACTGCATTAGAATCATATCTTTTATTTATTTAATTTTAGTCTATTTCCAACTCAGTCAATCTTGCTTTACGCTTGGCTGGCTTTTTATGCAAAGCTCCATTAAGGATGAACTGTGGAGCTACATATTCAAGCATCTTCTTAGGTTAGTCAGACGATTTCAACTAATTAATTTGATTTTATTATGGAAGCATTCGAGGAGTTTTTGTAATTGAATTTTTGCCTGATAAAGCGATGTCATGTTCACTTTAATCTTCATTTTACACAATCTTTTTCAGTTAAATTAGATTATTTTTTTAAGGCTATACCTCAACAACAAAGTAGCATCCTTTTTAGCATATGATGAAAAATTTTTGCCCATAATGCTGAAACAGCCCAATACAGTCATTTATTACTTCAAATTTAAAAAAGTTAAATGCTTTCGAAAACAATTTCAAATCTTCAAACTCAGACTGGTATTCAGCTTTAATTGAGTCTAAATAGCTCCTCAATATTTTATCAAACAGGTTGTAGAGGGTTCTATTTTTATTTAAGAACTGTGACAGATTTTTTGCATACTGAGCTGCACATAGAGTCTAAACCACTGTTTTTTGATCTCCTATTTTCAGAAAGCGAGCAGACAATTGATAAATATGGTATTTCAACTTAATGAAAATTCCATTTTGTCCAGCAATGCTGTTTCTGCATCCTTTGAAAAGACAATACACAAAAGAATCTAAGTAGCTGCCATCGTCGAAGCCAACCCATTTGATAGAGTACTGGTTTCTTTAAGTGAGGCCTAGCCCGTTGATGATGGTGTTGAGATTCCAATCACTGAATCTTGAGAATTACATTTTTTAATCCAAGAAATGATGCTGAGATTCGTCCTTCATTTGAATACGAGAGAACTCGAAGTCTATCACTTTCTGAGTTATTTACCGGCCTGCCATTATGCTAAAATTATTGCCTGCTTCTTTATTATTAATCTGTTAATCAAAATAAAAAGCATAATTTACTGCAATTTTGCTCACTTTATCTTCAGCTTTTTTGACCATTCACAACCATAGTACTTTTCTAAGTAAACTGGTTTTTCACGGTATATTTAATTCACTAATAATTTATTGATACTGTGAAGTACCGTACACAAAATAAAATCCTATGATGTTTCATTTGATAAAGTTTGGTTCAGAATTGTTAATTTATGAGAGATTTTTAGATTGAACTCACTATTTTTCAATTGTTAGTAATAATATTTACAGGAAAATATTTAATCAATGTTGAATATATGATTTATCAAAATAATCAAATTAATAATTAAATTATGTTAAAGTTAAAACAAAAAAAAAAATCAATTTTAGCCTATACAGCAATGAATTATTAAGTGAGTCCTCATACACGAGTAAACATGTAGCGACTTGAGAGTTATTTTTTAAGTAAATGAGCTCCTTCTTTAAGCTCTTCCTCCCATTTCTTTTTTTCGTCCTCTCTTTGCTTTTGAATTATCTTGCGTTGTTCAATGTACTGGTTTCGTTAGGCCCGCGAGATCATCGTATTGATGGCCTCTTATTCACGAGACATCTCAGTGTTAGATCTGAGCTGATAATCATTAGTTTGTGATGTCATTGACATATTAGCTAAGTTTTATTAGCTGTTTTTAATCGTTGTCGAAGTTTTCGATATATTTCTTCCATGCTTCGTGCCTTTTATTGTTGCAAGTGTTTTCTTAATGAAATATTTGTCTTTGGGAGCTTCATCCTCCGACACTGATACTTCGTTCATCTCGGCTTCAAGCAGGTCAAGTCGACTTAGCTGATTTAGATACTTTTCAGTATGCTTTTTTATGGGCTTACTGCTACTGTCTCTTCTAGTATGGCTTTTTTGATCACTCTAATCAAGATATTTTTTAGCACTGCCATTTTCAAAATGGGTATTTCTTCTAGTGGTTCTTTGTGCTTATTAATTTTATAAATTGTCCTCCATCTAGTCAACTACAAGAGTTGTTCGACTTTTAAGTTTACCCTCTTGCTATTTACTCTTTTTTTCTTTTTTTATACTCACGAGAGTGTTGTTGTTTTTATCGATAAATCTGTGCTTTAGAAGTTGCTCTGCTGTCAATCTTTTTGAGGGGACTGGATCTAAACATGATTCTAAAAAGAAATTGCATTACCGACTGATGTTCGGTGGAAAAGGTGGGTGAACTCCTGAGCTGATGTAGCTTATAATCTATGAAAATTTTGCATTCATACTCGTCCAAGGTGCCTTTCCACTCAACATTTCTATAATCATGCACCCAAAGCTCCATATATCTGCACTTTGATTGTGACCAGTTCTTTTAATGACTTCTGGAGCCATGTAGTATGGAGTCCCCTTCAAGGATGCACTTATTTTGGCAATATCGTCAGTATCTTTTTAGTAGATCACCTTGGCTGTTCCAAAGTCCGATATTTTAGGTTCCATGTTCTCAGTGACAAGTACATTTGCGCATTTAAGATCTCGATGAATTATATTCTGCTCGTGCAAATAGACTAATGCTTGTAAAATTTTACTCCCGACTTCGGCACATGCTGCTTCAGAAAGAGGACCATTTTTATCAATGTATTCTTTAAGAGTGCCGGGTTTGACTAGCTCCATTACTATTTAGACTTATTCGAGATTGGGGGTTACATCAAAACTTTGATATTTTACAATGTTAGGGTGATTGAGTTTTTTAAGCATAGCTATTTCAGACTTTAAGTCGGCTATTTGCTTGATGGCCTGTTACTTGGATTTGGACGTGAGCTTTATAACTTTCATAGCAAAAACAGCATTTGTGACAGAATCTATGCACTTGAATACTGAACCGTAAGTGCCTTTACCGATCAGCTCTTTGCGAATGTAGCGGGGAAGAGACCCGGGTGTTATGATTTCTGGATCACCATCTTTGTTGCTCGACTGTGCTCCGCAACCCATTGGCTTATAATGTTCTAATAATTATCAAACGGACTGCATTCTTTCTCATTTTCGAATTTAAGCAAACTTTAACCACAAGGAACAACCTGTCGACAGACTGCTCATATGTAATCAAAATTCCTTGTATGATATATTTATAAAGCTTGAGTTACTTTTAAAAAATATAAGCCTGCATATATACAGTTTAGTGGCTTCTTCATTTTTTTAGCTTCGATTTTATTGAGTTGATGAACTGTTGTGACGACTCCACTTGGTTGAGACCTAGATCGACATCAAAGTATTTTTGACTACTCGATATAAGATTTGTTCTCTCAATTTGAACACGTACTACAGGGGTCTCCTCCTCTGATTCTTGTTCCTAAGAATCAGGCTCATACGATTTCTACTATTCTTCATCCTCGGTTTCAAATTTCTTCTGTCTTTTGCTTTTTTTTAATTTACGCACAGGCTTATTTTTTATTTTAGAGACGATCTTGATATTAGTGCTGATTCTGGAGTCCATGGTCAAGTAATTCTCGTTGTGTCCTTCATCTTATGCGTCGGTAAGAAATTTCGGATTGAGTTTACCTTTAAATTTCATCTTCAATACAACTTTATTTGCTTTGATTTATTTATTATCCAATTTTCTGAACTCGCGTGACCAGAATTGAAGAAAATACTTAGTTGTTATACATCAATTCTTTTCACTTTTGTAATAATTATCATGGGAGTATGTTTTGTAGCTTATAATGAACGAATTGGTAAGAAATTAACGAATTATCGAAAGTTTGTAAAACACGAAATCGTGTTGATGGGCGGATACCATAATAATAAGGAAGTGATATGTATAGATTAGATGCAAATATAATAATAAATTATAAAGTAAGTTCAAAAACTAACGGTGTACTGAATATATTGACCAATGCGCTCGCACCATAACTGCTACTTCCACACTGCGAATATCATAACCCATTTCTGCACTCGGGTTGAATGCACCTTGCCGATGTGTGACAAGTGCTTGCCCATTCACTTGTAGGAACATGGTTCACACGATCAATCCGGCGGCATCATTACATTTGCACAGGCTTTCGAAAGTGCAGTTTCATAGCTCAAGAAGGAAATTCAAACATCCAATTCGCAGAAGAATTAATTTAGTAATCGAATATCGACTTTGAGAACTAAATTGTTGCAGGACATTGATGGAATCTTTGCAAAGTACACCTAAGTTTTGGATTCCTAGTTCCAGTATGTGACTGAAGTTGAGAAAAAGCTTACAAAAGTCCAGAAGGGATCACTCAAAACTTTAATATACTTTTACACTGAGCAGAAGCATTAATTGAACACTATAATACTAGAGTAAACAGTCACTAAAGCATCGCAAATCCAAAAATCAATAAGCAAAATACTACAACCAGATACGCTAATTACTTCACCTGTAAGCACATAGGAAGCGAAGAGAAATTAAATAGTATAGAAAGCAAGCGAACCAAGTGCAAGAGATAGAGGATATTCAATAAATGTAATTGGCGATGTACCAATAGGACGAAACATTAGATCTACAACATAATTACATAAATAAACGGTAAACGCTGTACGGCTTCAATCACAAAACGAAGTAAAACAAACATTGAGATCTGAAGTTAGTGTAAAGAATCTGCATAAGCTACCTATTTCAATGGAAAATAATAACAGAGTGGATTTAAATTTAAAAGCTACAACTAAAACAGAAAGTTAAAGACAACTATAAATAGATAGAATCCGATAAAGAGAACATCAACGGGAGAGGTAGAGAGAATCTCTGAAATTAAAATCAACTGAAAAGTAAATGTTGCGAAGCTATTAATACAAGAAAGATAAGATTTTTGACTCGTAGAGACAGGAACAACTTTTCAACAAAATATAAAATCATCTGCATCAATTCGAGAACAGGGAGAAGACAAGAGATATTTAGAATACTCCATTTGATCGCCTCTCAAGCGCAAAAAATGATGCCAGTCCGATATTATTTAAAGGTTTTGACCGGGCATAAGTTAGTACGAAAAGACCCTTGTAAGTAGCAGACCTCAATCTTTAAATAAAGAGCACTCATTTAATATAAGCTCGTGATAGTCATCTGAGTGTAGGATTAGGATTAGAGTAAAATATGTTTAAAGGCACCAAAGAAGTTATGTCGCCTGAAGAAATTAGAAAAATGTTATAAAAGAGAATATAATAAAGAAGTAGATTGATATG
>APMI01000519.1_pt1 | contig 12848 bp, 18 predicted proteins | sample 667938 | NCBI WGS metagenome assembly APMI01 (sample SAMN01084076, study PRJNA167559) | wastewater metagenome | biome: Wastewater | place: Denmark: Ejby Moelle, Odense | collected 2011-11-28 | reverse complement strand
TATTGGTGCATCCGCAGGTGCTGGGCGATTTTCTGGATTACAACGATTTTCTCGACGCTGCCGATGGCTTGGTGGACGCCTTGCAGCTTGAAGGCGTGCTGCAAGTGGCAAGTTTTCACCCCGATTATCAGTTCGCCGGCACCGCACCGGACGATGCCGAAAACCTGACCAATCGCGCGCCCTACCCGTGTTTGCATCTGCTGCGCGAAGACAGCGTGGCACGTGCGGTCGCGGCCTATCCGGAGCCGGATAGCATCATCGAGCGCAATATCAAGACGATGCAGGCATTGGGTGCGGAAGGGTTTGCCGCCTTGCTAAAAAGGGTTTGCCGCCTTGCTAAACAAATAGCGCGGTGCGCTCCGCATCACCCAGCATCCGCCATTCGCCCTGCGCTAGCGCGCCCAAGGTCAAACCACCGATGCGTTCACGGTGCAACGCGGCCACATGGTTGCCCACCGCCGCGAACATCCGTCGCACCTGATGGTAGCGGCCTTCATGCAGGGTCAAGCGGGCGGTGCGGGCATCCACCACGTCCAATTCGGCGGGCAGTAGCGGAGTTTTTTCGCCTTCCAGCAGCAATCTGCCACTGGCAAATAGCGCCGCCTCATCACCACGCAGATCTTCGGCCAACTGCGCCAGATACACCTTCGGCAATTTGGATTTGGGGGAAATAATGCGGTGCAATAACTGCCCGTCGTCGGTCAGCAGCAGCAGGCCGGAGGTCTCGCGATCCAAGCGCCCCACCGTGGACAACACGGGGCTGCGCAGGCTGTAACGCGGCGGGAATAAGTCGTACACGATGCGCCCGGTGTCTTTGCTTGAACAGGTGACACCGGTGGGCTTGTTGAGCAACAACAACATGCCCGGTGGCGGGTCTAGCGGCGCACCATCAAGACGCACGCTGTCGTGCAGCACCGGGTCATCGGCATACAACACCTCGCCATCGGCATCGGTGATGCGGCCTTCGCGAAAGAGCCACTGCACATCTTTACGGCTGCCATAGCCCAAATTGGCGATGTGCTTGAGCAGCTTCATGCCTTCACCGCTTCGACAATTTTGAAGCCGCCTTGTTGCGCCACTGTGCGCACCTGCGCAAACCCGCTGCCCAGTGCTTCTTCATAGGGAAGATGGCGATTGGCGACCAGCCACAAGCGCCCACCTGCGCGCAGCGCGGTGCTGGCAGCGGCGATAAACGCACGCCCGATATCCGGACGATCGCCACGCCCCAGCGCATGGAACGGCGGGTTGCAGACGATGGCATCAAACCGCCCGGCCACACCGGCGGCCACGTCTTGCCAGTGATACGTCACCGGTACCTTGGCATCGGCCAAATTACACTGCGCCAAGGCCAGCGCGCGCGCATCGGCCTCGAACACATCCAGCGCAGTAACCTGCGGGCAACGCCCCAACACTTGCTGCGACAAATACCCCCAGCCCGCACCAAAATCCGCCACCCGCCCTTGCAAATTGCTCGGCAAGGCTTCGACCAAGAGCCGTGATGCGGCATCGATGCGATCCCATGCAAACACCCCCGGGCGGGTGTGAAAACTTCCAGCGGGCACATCTGCACAGGCTTGCACACGCGGGGCATCCAGCCGTGCCCATTGCGCAATCACGTCGGTGTTCAGCGTTGCATTGGCCGCCGTCCAAAACACCCGACAGTGAAATTTACTGAGCGTGCTCACCGTTGTGGCGAGTTGCTTCAATTCGGTCTCGCGGGTTTTGGCACCCTCGTCATTGCTCACCGCCACCACCACCACGCCGCCCGGTGCCACCGCTTTGCACGCAGTTGCCAGCAGCGCGCGCGCTTCTTCACGCTGGCGCGGCGGCAATACTAAAACCAGCGGGAACGCTGCCGCTGGCAGCGTGTCTTCGTCGAGGATGTCGATGCCCGCACGCTGCAAGCGATCGACTTCCGGCTTGAACGGCTGGGTGGCGATGAAATGTCGCCCATGGCCACCGGCCCCGGCGCGCGCGCGCAGAAACAAGGCAGCCTCCGGCCAGTGCAGCAAGCCTTGGGCGAACGGGTACAGCAGGGCGTCTAGGGCGGTATCGCGATGGGCAGCATTCATCCGTGCAGTTTAACGGGCCGCCTCAAACAAGTGGCCGCAGATGCCCGCCAACCCGCTGCCGCAATACGCCAGAGCCCCAATTGAGCAGCAGACAGCCCAGCGCAAGCCCACACCACCCGGCCGCAGCGCTACCGCCCGGCAGACTACCTGCCAGCGCCGCCGCCCAGCCGCGCCCATACCACGCGGTGACCACCGCCGTGCCCGCCGCGAAGACCAGCACCAACCCGCGCAATAGATACTGCTCTAGCCGCATATTGGTGGCTGCCTGCGCTTGCACCTGCGCCGCCAGCCGCGCCGCAAAATCCGCAGGCAGGTGTACCGCTGGCGCATGGCGCAAGGCTTGGGCGATACGCAGCTCTACCGGGTCGGCATCCACATCGCCACGCCGCGCCTTTTCTTGCGCTTGCCAACGTCGTTCGTCGATGTGTTGCTGATCTGAATGTTGTGGATGCTGATGCGTGTTCATGCGGCGACTCCGATGCGCGGGGCCAGTAATTCGCGCAGTTTGTTGCGGCTACGAAACAAGTGACTTTTGATCGTCCCCTCGGCCAAGCCGGTGATGGTGGCGATCTCGCCAATCGACAACTCTTCCAGATGGTACAGCGTCAACAACAGGCGTTGCTGCGGCGATAAGCGTTCGATCGCGGCATGCAATTCGCGTGCCTCGCTGGCACCCATATGCGCAGCTTCAAGGTCACACCCATCCCCCACGTTGTCGAGCAAGGGCACGCCATCGTCATCTGCCGATACCGGCTCCAGCAAGGCGATCCGCTTGCGCTCCAGATGGCGCTTACCCACCGAATACGCCACCTGCCCAATCCAGGATTTCAGCGGGCTATCAAAACGGTACTGGTGCAAATATTGATGCACGCGCAGGAACGCCTCTTGGCACAACTCGCGGGTGTCCTCGGGGTGCCGCACCAAGCGCTGGATGATATGCCAGCACAGGCCTTGGTAATCGCGCACCAGTTGTTCAAACGCACCGGGGCGGTTTTCGAGTACTGCGGCAACAAGGGCGCGGTCGGCTTCCATTGCAGAGGTGATACGCCCAGTGCGCGATCGGTTGCAAGTTGCATGAAAAATAAAGGACACCTTGATTTCGAGTTTTTTCACACGCGCGTGCAACCACGCATCCCATCGCCGTATCTCTTGCTTCGAACGGCCACGGTGGCCGCCAACCAACGCAAGGAGTCACCCATGGATACCGCATTATTCGTCCCCATCGCCATGTTTGCCTGCATCGCTTATTCGATCAAAGCGGTGGTCGATGCCCGCGTGCGCAAGCAACTGGTCAGCAGCAATGGCTCGCCGGAACTGGTCGCCAAAATCATGCAAAACGATGAAGCCAACCGCCGCCTGTCTTCATTGCGCTGGGGCGTGACCTTGCTGGCACTGGCGGCAGGCTTTGGCATTGTTGAAGCGATGGGCTGGACAGAGGTCAACCCCGGCGCGATTGCGGTGTTGATTGGCGCACTTGGCTTGGGCAATTTGGCCACCTTCGCCGTTACCCGCAAACTCGGCTGACACTCGGCTGAAACACGCGTGCCGGGTATGCTGTCGGTTTCTTGCAACCGGCAGCATACCCATGACCGATACCAACACTCCCCCCGACCGCCTATCCAACGACCCGCGCAGCAAGTTTCACGATGCCAGCCTGCTGGAGCGCGGCGTGGGCATTCGTTTCAACGGCAGCGAACGCACCAATGTCGAGGAATATTGCATCAGCGAAGGCTGGATCCGCGTGCAGGCGGGGCGCTCACTGGATCGCCGTGGCGTACCGATGACGCTGAAGCTGCGCGGCAACGTGGAAGCCTGGTTCCAAGACGCCGTGGGTGAAGACGCAACCGCAGCTGACTGAATCACACCATCACTCTCGCCAGTGCGAATCCAACGCGGCACACTGACTGCACTCACCAATGGAGCGCGAACATGAACGCCAAACTGCTTGCAGTAGCACTGATGTTGGCACTGGCAGGCAACGCCGCTGCTGGCAACAGCTTGCTGGATAAAAACGCACCCCGTGCATTGCCCAGTGCTGGCCCGGTCAGCGTGACGTGGGCGGATCCCGCTGGCTTTACTGAACTCAAGGCCAGCGGTAATCGGGTGGAAGCCGCACAAGGCGATTGGCTGATTCAGCTGGCCCAATACATGCGAAAACAGGCCGACAAGCAACTCCCGCCCGGCAACACTTTGGAATTGACCATCGTCGATATCCAACGCGCTGGGCGCTATGAGCCTTGGCTGGGTGTGGATCGCCAGAATATCCGCATGATCCGTGATATTTACCCGCCACGGATGACGGTGAAGTTTCGCGAATTGGATGCCAGTGGCGCAGTGGTGGCTGAGGGTGAGCGCAAACTCACCGATCTTGGCTTCATGATCAACTCACCGCCATTCAATGACACCGATCCACTGCGTTATGAAAAGCGCATGATCGACAGCTGGCTACGCCGCGACTTCAATCGCACTGCGGCACGCTGACAGCACCGCGCCATCGTCCATCGCAGCCACCTTCGGGTGGCTGTGGTGTTTCAAGCACGCAGACAGGCATCCGCGCGCGCCAGCAGTACCGCGCGCTCATGCGCATTGCGGGTGTGCTTGATCGCGCGCAGAAATGCAGCATGCGCCGCATCGCGGTGACCCAACTGCTCCAGCACATCGCCGTGCACCGCGTGCAAGGGCGCATACCCTTGCAGGGTGGATGCCGCCAGTAGCGCATCGACCAATGGCAAGGCTGCTTGCGCACCCTGTGCTCGGCTCACCGCCACCGCACGATTGAGTTCGATGACGGGCGTTGGCGCAGGTGGTCAATGGCGCGGCGTTTGGCGGTGGTCATCAGTCATGCCGCTGGCTTGTCGGGTACGCCTTCGCGCGGCCAGTGTTCCAACGCGGTGACCAACACGTCCTGCGCCAATTCTTCGGCAGTGTCGAGGTTGCCGGTGATACGCAGCAAGCGCGCAAGCAACTTTGGTGATTCCATCCGCCACAAGGCATCAAGACGGCGATGGGTGTCATCGGGGGGCATGCCGCCGATGACACCATCACCCATCTTCTTGCGCAAGCCCTACTGCTACTGCTGTGGCAGCTGCGCCATATCCATGTGGAACACGCCCCACTGGTGGCCATCGAGGTCGACGAAGGCCCAGGAGTACATGAAACCGAGATCTTCCGGGGCGTGGCCTTCCGTTGCGCCGGCTGCGATCGCCTTGCGCACCATCGCGTCCACCTCTGTACGACTATCCATCGACAGCGAGAACAGCGCCTCGGTAGCCTTGCGCGGATCGGTGATCGGCACCTTGGACAGGGTGGAAAAAAACGACTCGGCCACCAACATCACGCTGGTGTTGTCATTGATAACCAAAGCAACGCCATTTTCGCTGGTGAATTGCGGGTTGAACGAAAAGCCGAGCTCCTCGAAGAAATCGATGCTGCGTTTCAAGTCCTTAACTGGCAGGGTGACATAGAAATTACGAGCCATGATGATGTCCTGTGGGCGGCGGATCGCATTACAGCATGGGCTTATTGCAATTGACCATCCACGGCTTACCGTAGCGATCGGTGAACATGCCAAAGCGCTGCGACCATGCGGTTTCCATTAGTGGCATCTGCACTTTCCCACCTGCCGACATGGCCGCAAAAACGCGCTCGGCTTCTTCAACGGTATCGACTTCGATATTGACCGTGGTGTCATTGCGACCGTCGATTTTTTCGGAGCCGCCGCAGCCCATAATCGAATCACCGCCCATGATCGAAGCCTCACCTACCAGCAGGTTGACATGGGCAAGCTGTGATTTCGCTTCCTCTGGCAATGGCGGCTGGCTGGGATCGGTCGGCATGTCGCCATAGGTCACCCGCAGGATGATTTGGCCGCCCAGCGCGCCGGCATAGAAATCGAACGCTTCGCGGCAGTCGCCGTTGAAAAACATCAGGTACGGGGTCAGTTTCATTTGCATCACTCCAAGTGGGTGTGTGGTTGTTGCGGGAACATCATCAGCGGCCCAGGCAAGTCTGCATTGCCCCGTCCTCATTCGGTACAACGAATGGGAGAGTGCTGGATCGACAGCACCACGAAAATAAATTTGCCCACGCGAATGCCGCTTGCCACGGCAACCAGCATCATCCGTCATTCCAGCAGTTCCCGTGGGCGCGTTTTGGCAGCATTGAAGTGCGCCCGGTCCGCGACATGCAAGCGGTGCGCATGCGGGTGGGGGCGGTCTGATGGCCGCGCGCCGCGCTGGATAATTGCAAGGACAACGCCACGCCTTCAGAGGCCGAAACCCCTGCAACATCCTGCTTCATCCCCCTCAGACCCGGCTTCGTCGCAAACCGCTTTCCTGCGCGGAATGCGGCACTATCGTGCCTGCAACACCACACGCAGCGACCCGCATGATCCGCTCATTCTTCCAACAGCTTTTTTTCGTCCTGCGGATCGCCATCGTTTGGGGTTTGGCGGTGACCTTCGTCGTCTCGATGTACAGCAGTCTGCCGCTGATCGGAGATTTTGAGCTGCCGGCGGTCGTGTTTTCGTTTGCCACGATGGCGCTGGTGATCACTGGAGCGTTCTCGCATCTGCACCGGGTGCGGTTGCTGACAGGACGCAGCGATGGCGATGCGCTGGCCAACCGCCAAAAGCGCCAGATCGAGGTGCCATTCGAGGCCGGTGAAAGCTTTGATTTGTTGGATGCCGCGATCCGCGAGTTGCCCGGCATCGCACAGGTGCAAGCAACCCGCGACAGTTTGCAGATCAACGCCAAAGTGGCGCGCCCGCGCACGTATGGCGAGCCGCTGCTACGACGCTGGAACCCGTTGCTGTGGTTTGCCCCGGCCAGCAATCAGTTATTGGCTACGGTGACGCCGGCCAGCGACAGCGGCCGCATCGTTCTGATTTGCGAACCCGAAAGCCCGGCGTGGAGTGACTGGTTTTTGGTCGATGACGGCACCAATTTTGAGAATGCCGAGGCCATTGCGCGTGCGATTACCCGCCGCATCGGTGCGCGCCGCCGTAGCGAACAGGCCAGCGCCGCGCAGACCGCCGCGCAAAAAGAATTGACCGAAGCCAAATTGAACTTGCTGCACGCGCAAGTGGAGCCGCATTTTTTGTACAACACCTTGGCCAGCGCGCAACTGCTGACCCGTAGCGACCCGCTGCGTGCCGAAACCATGCTGGGGCATTTGATCCAATATCTGCGGCGCTCGCTGCCTAATGTGGACGGTGAAATGTCCAGCCTGGGTGCCGAACTGGAACGCGCGCTGGCCTATCTGGAAATTCTCAAAATTCGCATGGGTGAGCGGCTGGACGTGCAAGTGGACGTGCCCGAGACGCTGCGCAGCACGCCATTGCCGGCGATGATGTTGCAAACCTTGGTGGAAAACGCGATCAAGCACGGATTGGAGCCGCGCACTGGTGGCGGCACGGTGTGGATTCGCGCCCGCCAAGATGGCGATGCCATCGCCATCACCGTGGCCGACAATGGCGAGGGCTTCACCAGCAAGACCCATGGCACCGGCATTGGTTTGGTCAATGTGCGTGAACGTCTGCGCCTGCGCTACAACGGCACGGCCAATCTGGCGGTGGTGGCCAATTTTCCGGCGGGGGTGGCGGCCACACTCACGGTTCCCACCGTGCCCGCTGTTGTCACCACCGGAGACCGCCCGCATGGCTGAGGCAAGTACCTGCATCGTGGCCGAGGACGAAGCCCTGCTGCGGCAGGCCTTGGTGGAAGCGCTGCACCGCGCGTGGCCGGCGCTGCGCATCGTGGCCGAATGCGAGGATGGTGCCAGTGCGGTAGAAGCACTGGCCGAGCACCAGCCGGATGTCGCCTTTCTCGACATCCGTATGCCCGGCCTGACCGGGCTGGAAGTGGCCACCGCCGCCGCCGATACCAGCCCGCGCACGCAAATCGTATTCGTCACCGCGTATGACCAATACGCCATCGACGCTTTCGAACGCGGAGCCATCGACTACCTGCTCAAACCGGTGCAACCGGCGCGGCTAGAGGCCACAGTCGCCCGTTTGCAAGCCCGCCATACCCTGCCCGATGCCCTCCCCGATGCGACCGCGTTGGCCCACCTGCTGGGCACGCTAAAGAACCTCAATGCATTGCCCAAACCCGCCGACGGCGTGGAGCCCCTCACCTGGTTGACCGCTAGCGCCGGCCGCGAAACAAAATTGATCCTGATTGATGATGTGGCGTATTTTCGCGCCGATCACAAATACACCACCGTAGTCACCGCCGAGGGCGAAGCCCTGCTGCGTAGCTCCTTGCGCGAGCTACTGCCACGTTTGGATACCACCCATTTCAAGCAAATTCACCGCTCCACAATCGTCAACTTGAAGGCCGTCGCGGGGGTTTCGCGGGATGACAGCGGGCGCGGCGTGGTGCGTTTGAAACAGCGCCCGGAAACCCTGCTGGTCAGCCTGCCGTTTATGAGTTTGTTCAAGCAAATGTGAGTGCACAACTGTAATTGGAGTGCTGCGCATCAATTTTCGCGGCTCGGGCAATTACGGGACCGACTTTCAGCGCGCGGGTGCGCAGCAATGGGGCGGCACCATGCAAGACGACCTGACCGATGCCACCCGCTGGGCCATCGCACAAGGCATTGCCGACCCCACGCGCATCTGCATTTACGGCGCCAGTTACGGTGGCTATGCGGCGCTGATGGGGGCGGCAAAAGAGCCCACGCTGTACCGCTGCGCGGCCGGTTATGTGGGCGTGTACGACCTAGAAGCCCTGCATCGCAAAGACGCCGCCGCCAACCGCTCGCGGCGTAACTGGTTGAATGATTGGATGGGCGCACGCAGCGCGCTGGCAGCGGTCTCGCCGGTCAATTTGGCCGCGCGCATCAAGGTGCCGGTTTTTCTGGCGGCCGGCGGTGCCGACGCGATTGCACCCATCCAACACAGCAAGCACATGGCCAAGGCGTTGCTGGATGCGGGTCAGTCCGTGCAAACGCTGTATTTTGACAGTGAAGGCCACGGCTACTACACGCAAGAACACCGGCGTGCCTACTACACCAGCCTGCTGGACTTCCTGGCCCGGTCACTGGGCGGCGCGCGTGCGGCACCTGCGCCATGACCGGGCAGCAACACGCAATTGCTCAACGGCAGCGGAACATCCCGGCCTGCACCGGCACGTAGCTGGGGCTGCGCACATAGCCACTGCTGCGGCCGTAGCCGATACCAAATTCGCGCTCGCGCTGACGCGGCTCGAAGCCACGATCGTCCAAACTGCGGGGTGCCTGACGGCGTTCGGGGCGGTTGGGGTTGCGGGGGGCTTTGAAGGTGAACATGAATCGCTCCTGTCTTGGTGTGCTGGTAATGTAGTACACCAAAAAACTAATTCGCATAGGCAGGAAGTCATGCCCTGGCATTTGGATGGCTGGCGTTCAGTTAATCTGCCCACATCGCCTTTCCCCGCGTATTTTCGGAGCGCATCTAATGCCCACGTCACGCATCCCGTTGCTGCGTATGGTCAGCATTGCCTTACTGATGACCGCAGGCTGTGTGTATGCCGCGGGCCCCACAGCGCGGGTGCGGGTCAGCTTCGACCGTCAAGGCGAAACCCATGTCCAAGCCGAGGGGCTGGCCGATGTCGGCACGCAGCGCGCACTGACTGCCAACGACCCGGCGCGGATTGCCTCGATCAGCAAGTTGGTCACCACCTTGGGCGTGTTGCGTTTGATCGAAGCCGGCAAGCTGTCGCTGGACGCCGACGCAGGCACAGTCCTGGGAATGCCGCTGCGCAACCCGGCGTTTCCGGATACGCCCATCACCTTGCGCATGTTGCTGTCGCATACGTCCAGCCTGACCGATAGCGCCGGCTACTGGAATGTGCCGCTGGGTCAAGACATCCGCAGCATCACCGGCAAACCCGAGGCTTGGGACAGCCAGCACGCGCCGGGCACCTATTTCCGTTACACCAATCTCAATTTCCCGCTGGTGGCGCAGATGATGGAGGCCGCCAGCGGCGAACGGTTTGATCGCTTGTTGCGGCGGCTGGTGTTGTTCCCGCTGAAGCTGGATGCCTGCTACAACTGGTCCGGCTGTAGTGATGCCGCCATCTCACGCGCAGTGGTGCTGTATGACGACGCCGGCAAGCCACAGAAAGACGACCTGCATGGCAAACGCCCGAACTGCATGGTGATTGCCGCCGCCGACGGCAGTTGCGACCTGTCGCGTTGGGCGCCGGGTAAAAACGGCACCCTGTTTTCGCCGCAGGGTGGGCTGCGCATTTCCGCGCGTGATCTGGCGCGTATTGGCCGCATGCTGTTGAACGACGGCACGCTGGACGGCGTGCGCATTCTGCAACCGACGTCAGTGGCGCTGCTGGCCACACCGGTGTGGCAATACGACGGCCACAACGGCGTGATTGGCGAAGAAGACGAGCCCAACCGGGGCGGGTTTTTCTGCGCCTATGGGCTGGCCGTGCAACACCTGGCGCACGGTGATGGCAAGGCCTGCCGCGACGATCTGTTTGGCGATGGTCGCCCGCGCATGGGCCATAGCGGTAATGCCTACGGCTTATTGTCGGGAATATGGATCGACCGTGCCGCCGGGACTGGGGTAGCGTACTTTGCAACCGGCGTGGCAAATGATTCCAGCGGCGCGCATTCGTCATTCAGTCAAGTCGAAGAACAGGGCGCGGCGGGTTGGTAAGCCCCGCCCTTCCGTTTTTTGCTGCGGCATTCAGCGCAATTCCTGCGACACATCGAAGGCATCAATCCTTCGCCCCAACATGCCTAATGCCGCGTTCAATTCCAGCCCCAATACGGCGCAAGCACACAACGCGGCCCCCAGCACGGCGGGCAACGGCCCCAGCAGCCAATTCAGCAACAAGAACAGCAACCCGGCCAGCAATGCCGCTGGCACTAGCGCCACCACCAAGGTCAGCAAATAGCCGGCCATAAAGATCATCCGCTGGCCCATCACTTCCACGCCGCGACTTCCGCCTTTGCCCGGTGCCACCCACGCGGGGAAGTACAACGTGCCGGCAAAGGGCAGGCACAACATCAAAGCGCATAGCGGCGGCACCAACAGCGCGCCCCCCAGTGCTATCGCCACGATCAAGCCGGGGGTAAACGCCCCGCGACCGCCGGCCATCACAAAGCACAAGGCACTGATCCACAGCAGCAGCCACAGCAGGAACGTCATCAAGGTGACCGGGGTCAGCAGTTCGCCCAAGGCAATCTGCTTGCCACCCAAGGGCGTGGCTTTGAGGATGTCCAGATACTCCAGTAATCGCTGCACGCTGCGCTGCATGAACATCGGCCCAAACAACAGCCCCCAGCCGCCGATCATCAAAAACCCGCCCCCCATGGCCAGCAGCGCCGGCTTTGCCCAGGGTTGCGCTGCCACCCATTGCACCCCCACAAACGCCAACACACACGCCACCAGCCAAACACGCAGACGATACAGCGGCCCCAGCGCCAACAACCCTTTCCACAAAAATGCCACCGCGGGAAACCCACTGGCGGCCAGTGCAAACGGTGCGCTGCGTGGTTTGCTGGGCGCACGTTCGCGCAGACGGCCTTCGCGGCGTGCCGTTTGCCGCAAGGCTTGCCGGCGGGCATGCGCGATCGTGGCTTCTTCAAACGACACCTGCACCCGCACCGCCCACACATAGTGCAGCACCAATAAACCCAAGGCCGGCGGCAGTGCGCGCAAAAAACTTGCGCCGTCGTGGGCGAAGATGGGGGCCACCGCCCATTGCAGCGGCAACAGTAACCACGCCAACGGGGGACTGGTCACGATGCCCTGAAACCACCCGTGCAACACGCGGATGTCCGCCCAAGACGCCAGCGGCGGTAGCGACAATTGCGCGCGGATGGGCCACAGGCAGACCAGCGCCAGCAACAGCCCCAACACCACCACCAGACCGCGCCGTGGCCACGCATGCAGACCCGCGTTGCACAGCCGTTCGCGGGTGAAGGCTGCGGCCAGCAGGTGCAACCGCCCCATCGACAACAGCAGCCATAGCCCGGTGGCGTATTGCAGTGGATGCCCGCCAAATGCCGCGCCACGCCGCAGCAGCAGGCCCAGCAGGAAGGAGGAAAAAAAGATCGCCAATTGCGAACGCAGCAGGCTGTACTGAATCAACGCCTTGCGGGTCAGTGGTGCCGGAAACAAAAATGCGATTTCGGTTTCGGAAAACCCCAGTTCCACACCCTCGCCGGCAAACAGCCAATCCAGCCACAAAATTAATAGCAGCACTAGCGCTGCTAACGCCGGCAAGTCGCCAAGCAACGCCGATGGCACTGCTTGCAGGGCCACCTGCGCCTGCCTGCCATTGCCCAACATATGCCGAAACACGAAGGCATACATGTACGCAGCACCGGCCAGCGCACCCAACAAATATTTGGGCTGGCGTAGGCGCAGCAAGCGGCGGCGCAGATTGTTGTACAGCGAGGTGACTTGCAGATAAAAAAACGCAGCGGCCACCGTTGCAAACCGAGGCGACGCCGCTGTCACACTCATGCGCGCAGATCCTCGGCCTCACCGGTGGCGCGAAAGAACACGTCTTCCAAACTGGCATCACCATCGGCCGCATAGTGCGCGCGCACCTCGGCCACCGAGCCATCGGCCAACTTGCGCCCTTCTTTCAAAATCAGCAGATGGGTGCAGACCTCCTCGACCAAATCCAGCAAGTGCGAGCTAAGGATGATCGCCACGCCATCGGCCGCCAGCCGGCGCATGCTGTTTTTCATGCGGCGGATGCCATACGGGTCCAGCCCGGTCAGTGGCTCGTCCAAAATCACCGCGCGCGGGGCGTGCAGCAA
>APMI01057290.1_pt1 | contig 12856 bp, 8 predicted proteins | sample 667938 | NCBI WGS metagenome assembly APMI01 (sample SAMN01084076, study PRJNA167559) | wastewater metagenome | biome: Wastewater | place: Denmark: Ejby Moelle, Odense | collected 2011-11-28 | reverse complement strand
CACTCCCGTCGCGCGGCTCACCCCGGTCACGGTCGGCGGCGTGGTCGTCTCGAACGCAACGCTGCACAATGCCGACGAGGTCGCGCGGCTCGATGCACACCCCGGCGACCGCGTGGTGGTCCAGCGCGCGGGCGACGTGATCCCGCAGATCGTCGAGAATCTCTCGCGCGAGGAAGGCCGCGAGCCGTGGCCTTTCCCCACCCATTGCCCCGAATGCGGGTCGGAAGCGGTGCGCGAGCCCGGCGAGGTCGACTGGCGCTGCTCGGGCGGACTGGTCTGCCCCGCGCAACAGGTCGAGCGGCTGCGCCATTTCGCCTCGCGCCACGCGCTCGATATCGAAGGGCTGGGCATCACCAATATCGAGAATTTCTTCGCTGACGGACTGATCGCACGCCCGGCGGACATCTTCCGCGTCACGGCCGAGCAATTGCTTGCGCGCGAACGCTGGGCGGAGGTGTCAGCCAACAATCTCGTCGCGGCGATCGATGCGCGCCGCAATCCGCCGCTCGATCGCTTGCTGTTCGCGCTCGGCATCCGCCACGTCGGCGAAGTGACCGCGCGCGATCTCGCACGCCGCTGGCAGAGCTGGGCTGCGTTCCGCACGATGATCGCGGGCGGAATCGAGAAGCGCGACACGATGCTGCAGGCGATCGGCGAGAGCGACGACAAATTGCTCCAGCGTACCGCCAAGGAATTGGCCGCGATCGTCGACACCAAGCAGGTCGGCCCGGAGGTGGCGCTGGCGCTGATCGATTTCTTCGCCGAGGCGCAGAACGATGCCGCGGTCGAGGACCTGCTGACCGAACTGACCCCGGCCGATGTGATCCACGAAACCCGTGCCTCGGAGGTGTCTGGCAAGACCGTGGTGTTCACCGGCACGCTCGAAACGATGAGCCGCGACGAGGCCAAGGCGCAGGCCGAATCGCTCGGCGCACGCGTGGCCGGATCGGTTTCGGCCAAAACCGACCTGCTCGTCGCCGGCCCCGGCGCGGGATCGAAGGCGAAGAAGGCCGCCGATCTCGGCATCCGCGTGGTCGATGAGGCCGGGTGGCAGGCGATCGTCGCCGCGGCGGGGTGATCGGCCCAGGTTAACCCACCGTTCGGGCTGAGATTGTCGAAGCCTTGCCCCTTTCTTCCGCGGAAGAAGGGCAGCCCTTCGACAAGCTCAGGGCGAATGGTTGCTACGGCGATTCCCCGTCCCGGTGTCGCTTTTATGCAACGCATCGCAACATGAGTCGCCGATTAAACCTGATTCGACTCGCGACCATCATTTAAGCTTCATATTACGCGAACACGGGCGCGGCGGCCGGTCAGGGAACCGCCGTGCACCTGAGCAAAAGCTCGATAGGGGACACATAGACGATGCGTAATAGCCTGTTTCTGGGCGTGGCTACGGCTGCGCTCATCATGCCGGTTGCGGCAATGGCACAAGAAACCACCTCGACGATTCGCGGCTCGGTGACCTCCGGCGGCGCCCCGGTGGCGGGCGCGTCCGTGACGATCGTGAACGTGCCGACCGGAACGACCAGCACCTCGGTAACCGATTCGAGCGGTGGCTTTATCGCCAATGGTTTGCGCCCGGGCGGCCCCTACACCGTATCCGTCTCCGCGACTGGCTTTGCCAAGACGCAGGTCACCGACATCAACACCACCGTCGCGCAGGCCTATGACTTGCCGATCGAACTGGCCGCCGAAGGTGCGGGAAATGACGTCATTGTCACCGCGTCTCGCGTACCGAATGCGCGTACCGTGTCGCAGGGGCCGGCTACCGTCTTGACCGCGGCGGACATCGCCAATGTCGCGACGGTCAACCGTGACATCCGCGACCTCGAGCGCCGCGACCCGTTTGCACGCCTCGACGATAGCCCCACCGGCGGCCGCGCCATCTCCTTCGCCGGCCAGAATGCTCGCTACAACCGTTTCTCGGTCGACGGCGTGCCGATCACCGACAATTTCGGCCTCAACACCGACGGCCTGCCGAGCCGCCGCTCGCCGATTCCGCTCGACGCGATCGGCCAGTTCCAGGCGAAGGTCGCGCCGTTCGACGTGCGCGAAGGCAATTTCCAGGGCGGTGCGATCAACATCGTGCTGAAGTCCGGCACCAATTCGTTCCATGGCACCGGCTTCTACTCCTATATGGGAGACGGGCTGGTCGGTAAGGATACCAAGCCGGGACCGGGCATCCCCTCCGGCCACACCAGCGTCCCCAGCTTCAAGATTCAGAACTTCGGCGCCGAGCTTTCGGGCCCGATCATCAAGGACAAGGTGTTCTTCATGGTCGCTGGCGAACGCCTCCGCGGCGGCCGTCCGATCGCAGAGGGCCCGGTCGACAACAATGTCGGCACCGCAATCCCCAATCTGACGCAGGCGCAGGTCGATCAGATCTCGCAGATCGTGAAGGATAAATACGGTTACAACACCGGTGGCGTGCTGCACGATCTGGGCGACAAGGACGACCGCCTCGTCGCGCGTATCGATGCCAATCTGACGGATCGCCAGCGCCTGTCGTTGACCTACACCTACGCCAATGACGCGATCAACTTGACGCAGAACACCTTCTCGTCGATCACCACCGGCAGCCCGGGCCTCGGCCTTGCCTCGAACGCATACGTACAGGGCAACCGCCTGCACACCGGCGTGGCGCAGCTGAACTCCGACTGGTCGGACAATTTCTCGACCGAAACCCGCGTTTACTACAAGAATTACAAGCGCATCCAGCAGCCGCTGCTGGGCAAGGGCTTCGCGCAGTTCCGCGTCTGCACCAACCCGGTGTCGGGCGGGTCGCTGACGGGCTGTGAAGCGAGCAGCGTCAACGAAGCCGGCACCGACGCGATCGTCGCGTTCGGCCCGGACAGCTCGCGCCAGACCAACGAGCTTCACACCTCGACCTGGGGCGGCTTGCTTCAGGCGCGGCTGACGATGGACAAGCACGACATTCGCGTCTTCACTGAAGTCGCGGCGGTCAGCGTGTTCAACGCCTTCCTGCAGAACACCGCGGGCAGCTATTATTTCGACTCGATCGCCGATCTTCAGGCCGGCCGCGCAAACTCGTTCGCTTACGGCAATGCGATCCCCTCGCTGAGCCCGAACGATGCCGCCGCCAACTTCCACTACCAGAACTATACGTTCGGCATCATGGATCAGTGGCGTGTGTCGGATACGTTCAACGTCAGCTTCGGCGCACGTTACGACCTGTTCGCGCAGCATGACAATCCGGCGCTCAGCCAGGCCTATGTCGACCGCTACAAGGGCGGCGCCTATGTCAACGGCAAGATGGAATTCGTCGGCCCGAATTCGGTGAACATCGGCGGCCTCGGCCTGTTCCAGCCGCGTCTCGGCTTCGACTGGAAGCCGATGCAGCGCCTGAGCTTCCGCGGCGGCACCGGCATCTTCGGCGGCGGCACGCCGGACGTCTATGTCTCGAACAGCTTCTCGAACACGGGCGTGCTGACGAACTCGGTTTCGATCAACCGCACGGCGACGGGCTATTCCGGTGCGACGACCAACATCGCCACCGGCAATGCGATCCTCAACAACGTGACCGGCACGTCGATCCCGACGGCGGCAAACACGCTGCTGACCAACGCCACGGTGTCGACGCTCTCGCCGGTCAATGCGATCGATCGCAACTTCAAGATGCCGTCGCAATGGCGCAGCACCTTGACCGCGGAATATAACGCCAACCTCGGGCCGCTCGGTGACAACTGGCTGTTCGGCGTCGACCTGTTCTATTCCAAGGTCCGCAACCAGGTGTACTTCACCGATATCCGCTCCACCCCGGTGACCGTGGCAGCCAATGCGCTGACCCCGGACGGCCGTATTCGCTATCAGAATATCGTCGATGGTCCGACCAGCACCAACACCAACACCGACATCCTGATGACCAACACGAACAAGGGCCGCGCACTTGTCGCGATCGCCCGCTTCGACAAGTCGTGGGATATGGGGCTGAGCATCTTCGGCAGCTACACCTACCAGAACATCAAGGATCAGTCGCCCGCGACCTCCTCGACCGCCGGCTCGAACTATTCGAACGGCGCGTTCGTTGACGCGAACAACGTCGCTTACGGCACGTCGAACGACGAAATGCGCCACATGTTCAAATATGGCGTGACCTTCGACCACGCGTTCTTCGGCGACAACAAGACCTCGATCGCGCTGTTCGGCGAGACCCGTATCGGTCGCCCGTTCAGCTATACGTTCCAGGACTTCGGCTCGGCCCGCTCGGCGGTATTCGGCGTCACCGGGCGTAGCTCGGGCACCAGCTCGGCGGGCAACCGCTACCTGATGTACGTGCCGCTGGTGAACGACCCGCTCGTTTCGTACAGCTCGGTCGATTATCAGAACAAGGTCAATGCGTTCATCGACTCCTCGGGTCTCGGCAAGTTCCGCGGCCGGGTCGCGCCGCGCAATGCGTTCAACTCGGCGTGGTTCACCCGCATCGACTTGCACATCGCGCAGGAACTGCCCACCGGGCTGTTCGGCTCGAAGGTGCAGGTGTTCGCCGACATCGAGAACTTCACCAACTTCCTCAACAAGCGCTGGGGCCAGCTCCGCGAATATGTCTTCCCGTACAATGCGGCGGTGACCCAGGTGCAGTGCCTGACCGCGCCGGCGGCGACGGGTACGCCGGGGAACGTGGCCGCGAACACCTCGCAGGCTTGCGCGCAATATCGTTACTCGCCGCTCGGCGGGACCAACGATTTCGTGAAGCCGACCGATCAGGTTTACGTGAACCAGTCGCTCTACACGATCCGTATCGGCGCGCGTTTCACCTTCTAAGCGCCTGTCGCTCGGCAAAATCTCACGGGCCGTCGCTCCTTTCGGGGAGCGGCGGCCCTCTTGTTTTGCACCCTTGCGACGAGCCGTGTAAGGCGAATGGAATGGCGACGCTTCCCGCTCCCCACGCGAATCCGCCGCTGATGCCCGGCGCGCCCTCCCCAACGGCGGTGCTGGTGTCTGCGCGCGCGCCGACGATGTTCGTCCGCCCGTTCTTCGAGGACAAGGCACGCGCCTTCTGGTTCCTCCAGGCGGCGGGCTGGTCCGGCTATCTCATCCTGCGCACCGTCTCGAGCATCTCGAACGGGTTCACGCTGCAGGGCGTGGTCACCAATATCATCGAGACGATCGTCGGCTATTGCATCACGCTGCTGCTCTCGACGCTCTACGGCTATTATCGCGGCCTGCCGCGCATCACCGGCATCATCCTGACGCTGCTGACGCTCGGCGCGGCGACCTTCCTCTACGCGCTGCTCGACACTTTCTCGTTCAGTTTCATCAAGTTCGCCGCACCTGGCATCGACGTGAAACTGCTGATCGGCGCACTGTTCCTCAATTTCACCGTGCTCGCCGGCTGGTCGGCACTCTATTTCGGGATCAATTTCTATCTGATCATCGAAGAGCAGATCGATCAGATGCAGCATCTGGAAACGCAGGCCTCGTCGGCGCAACTCGCGATGCTGCGATACCAGCTCAACCCGCATTTTCTGTTCAATACGCTCAATTCGATCTCGACTCTGGTGCTGCTCAAGCAGACCGAGCGGGCCAATGCGATGCTGTCGCGGCTCGCCTCGTTCCTGCGTTACACGCTGATCAACGAGCCCACCGCGCATGTCACGCTGGCGCAGGAAATCGAGACGCTGAAGCTCTACCTCGAAATCGAGAAGATGCGCTTCGAGGACCGGCTGCGCCCCGAATTCGAGATCGATCCGGCCGCGGAAAAGGCCCATCTGCCCTCTTTGCTGCTCCAGCCGTTGATTGAAAATGCGATCAAATATGCCGTGACGCCGCAGGAAGAGGGCGCCGAAATCCGCGTTACGGCGCGGCTCGCCGGGGAACGGGTGCAGATCATCGTATCTGATACAGGACCGGGCTTGCAGGCGACCAAGAACCGGCCGAGCCTTTCAACCGGCGTTGGAATTGCCAATATAAGGGAGCGCCTGGCGCAAGCTTATGGTGCGGATCACCGTTTCGAGATCCAGGCGATGCCGCAGGGCGGGTTCCGGGTCGAGATCGAGATTCCGTTCCAGCTCGAATGATCGAGGGGGAGAGACAAACAGGGGGATGGAAAAGTGAAACCGCGGCGGATCGCAACAGCGCCGGCGCGGCGGACGTATTGGAGACTACCAAGGCAATGACCATCCGCACCATTCTCGTCGACGACGAGCCGCTGGCGATTCAGGGGCTTGAGTTGCGGCTACAGGCGCATGACGACGTCGAGATCATCGCCAAGTGCCAGAACGGCCGCGAAGCGATCAGCGCGATCAAGACCCACAAGCCGGATCTCGTGTTCCTCGACATCCAGATGCCCGGATTCGACGGCTTTTCCGTCGTCCAGGGGATGATGGAGGTGGAGCCGCCGCTGTTTGTCTTCGTCACCGCTTATTCGGATCACGCATTGCGCGCCTTCGAGGCACAGGCGGTCGATTATCTGATGAAGCCGGTCGAGGAAGCCCGCCTCGGCGATACGCTCGATCGCGTGCGCCAGCGCATCGCGGAGCGCAAGGGCGCCGAGGAAACCGAAAAGCTCAAGGAAGCACTGGCCGAGCATGCCCCCGAAGCGGCGGCTGAGATCGGCGCCGGCGATGGCGATCACGTCAACGCCAACCGCTTCGAAAAGCTCATCAATATCAAGGATCGCGGGCAAATCTTCCGCGTCGATGTCGACACGATCGAGCTGATCGAGGCGGCCGGCGACTATATGGTGATCAAGACCGCGGACAATTCGCTCGTCCTGCGCGAGACGATGAAGGATCTGGAAAAGCGGCTCGATCCGCGCCGGTTCCAGCGCGTCCACCGCTCGACGATCGTCAATCTCGATCTGGTCAAGCAGGTCAAGCCGCACACCAACGGCGAATGCTTCCTGATTCTCGATTCGGGCGCGCAGGTGAAGGTCAGCCGCTCGTATCGCGACGTGGTGGCGCGTTTCGTTCACTGAGCGGGCGCAGGCGGAACGGGCGTCGCCTCGCTGGCGGCGCCCGCTCTGCTCTGCTAGGCGCGCGCCATGCTTACCCTTAATGCCATTACCGTCCGTCTCGGCGGGCGCGCGATCCTCGACGGCGCCAGCGCGCGATCCTCGACGGCGCCAGCGCCGCCCTGCCACCGGGCAGCCGCGTCGGGCTGATCGGCCGCAACGGCGCGGGCAAATCGACCCTCGTCAAGGCGATCGCCGGGATGCTCGAGCCCGATGCCGGCGCGGTGGAAATGCCGCGCGGCGCGCGCGTCGGCTATATCGCGCAGGAGGCCCCCGCCGGCGAAACCACCCCGTTCGAGGCAGTGCTCGCCGCCGATGTCGAGCGCGCGCGGCTGATGGAAGAGGCCGAAAGCGTCAGCGATCCCAACCGGCTCGGCGAAGTCCATGAACGGCTGATCGCGATCGACGCGCATGCCGCCCCGGCGCGTGCGGCGCGCATCCTCGTCGGACTCGGCTTCGACGAGGAGGCGCAGGGGCGCCCGCTCGACAGTTTCTCGGGCGGCTGGCGGATGCGAGTCGCGCTCGCGGCACTGCTGTTCTCGCAGCCCGATCTGCTGCTGCTCGACGAACCGTCGAACCACCTCGACCTCGAAGCGGTGATGTGGCTGGAGGATTTCCTCAAATCCTATCGCGCGACGATCGTCGTGGTCAGCCATGAGCGCGATTTCCTCAACAATGTCGTCGATCACATCCTGCATCTGCAGGGCGGCAAGACCACGCTCTATGTCGGCGGCTATGACGCGTTCGAGCGGCAGCGCGCCGAGCGGATGGCGCAGCTCGCCGCGGCGCGCGCCAATCAGGATGTGCAGCGCGCCAAGCTGCAGGATTATATCGCGCGCAACTCGGCCCGCGCCTCGACCGCCAAACAGGCGCAGAGCCGCGCCAAGATGCTGGCCAAGCTCCAGCCGATCGCCGAAGTCGCCAACGATCCGACCCTGGCGTTCGACTTCCCCGATCCCGAGCCGCTGCGCCCGCCGCTGATCACGCTCGATCATGCGTCGGTCGGCTATGGCGAGACGCCGATCCTGCAGCGGCTCAACCTGCGGCTCGATCCAGACGATCGCATCGCGCTGCTCGGCCGCAACGGCAACGGCAAGACCACCCTCGCCCGCCTGATCGCCGCGCAGCTCGCGCCGATGGACGGGGACATGGCCGCCTCGTCGCGCATGAAGGTCGGCTATTTCACCCAATATCAGGTGGAAGAGCTGGACGTCGACGATACCCCGCTCGCCCATATGACGCGGGTGATGCGCGGCGCGACCCCGGCGGCGGTGCGCGGACAGCTCGGCCGCTTCGGCTTTTCGGGCGACAAAGCGACGACGCAGGTCGGCAAGCTTTCGGGCGGCGAACGCGCGCGACTGGCGCTCGCGCTGATCACCCGCGACGCGCCGCACCTCCTGATCCTCGACGAACCGACCAACCACCTCGACGTCGATGCGCGCGAGGCGCTGGTGCAGGCGCTGGCGGGCTATAAGGGCGCAGTGCTGATCGTCAGCCACGACCGCCATATGGTCGAACTGACCGCCGACCGGCTGGTGCTGGTCGACGGCGGCACGGCGCGCGAATTCGACGGCTGCCTCGACGATTATGTCTCGCTGGTGCTGGCGAAGGAGCCGAAGGCGGAAGGCAGCAAGGCCAATCGCAAGGACGAACGCCGCGCCGCCGCCGAGAAGCGCGAGGCGGCGAAGGTGTGGCGCAAGGCGGCGCGCGATGCGGAGAGCGAGCTGGCGAAGTTCAGCGCCGAGCGCTCGGCGGTCGATCGCGCGATGTTCGACCCCGCCGGGGCCGATGCGGCGCTCGCCAAGCTGACGATGACCGAGCTGATGAAGCGCCGCGCAACGCTCACCGAGCGGATCGAGGCGGCGGAAGCGCGCTGGCTCGAGGCAAGCGAGGCGCTGGAAGAGGCGTGAGCCGGTTAGAGCCCCTCCCCTGAAAGGGAGGGGCTAGAAGTTATTCCTCGCCTTCGCCCTCAGCGGCTTCGGCGGGACGCTCGAACCACGCCTCGACCGGGCCGGTGAGCTTGATCGTCAGCGGGCGGCCGTGGCGGTCGACCTTCTTGCCGAGCGCGACGCGAATCCAGCCTTCGCTGATCGAATATTCCTCGACGTCCTTGCGCTCGACGCCCTTGAAACGGATGCCGACGCCGCGCTCCAGCGCCTCCTGATGGAAGTTCGGGCTGCGGGGGTCGATCGACAGATGGTCGGGAGGTGTATCGCTCATGCGCGGGCGCTTAAAGCATTTTCAGGAAAAGTGGAGACCGGTTTTCCGCTTCGCAAATGCGCAAAAACAAAAATGGCCGATCATTGCCTGTGAACCAACGCAAAAACGGCGCGGGGGGATACCCCGCGCCGTCCCTGCGTGACCTCTGAAGGGCGCCTTAGCGGCAGACGCGCACCGGTTCCTCGCGGCCCCAATAGGGATCCCAGCGCCAGCTGGTGTAGCAGCGCGGATAGTAATTATAATAAGGCCGCTCGTAATAATAAGCCGGCGGAGGCGGCGGCGGCGGCGCGTCATAATAATAACGCGGGCGATTGCTCGACGCGATCGCCGCGCCAATACCGAGGCCGATGATGCCGCCAACCAGCGCACCCGCCGCCCCATCGCCGCCATGATGATAATAAGGGCGATAACGGCCGCCCCAGCGCTGCGCGTCGGCCGGTGCCGCCGCGGTCAGCGCGGTCGCTGCCAAAGCCACACCCAGGCCCGCTTTTTTCAGAAAGCCGTTCATCTCGAACCTCCAGAACTCAGTACCGGCTCGCATGGTCAAACGCATATGCTGCGAGCTTGTTGCTTTTGCTAGCCGAGTCGGGCTGAATGAGGCTGGAATACGGCATTCACCCCCCGTTTAGGTAGGCTCATGGCGCACTGGCTGCTCAAATCCGAACCCGAGAGCTATTCGTGGGACGATCTGGTGCGCGACGGCGGCACCGAATGGGATGGCGTGCGCAACAATGCCGCCGCGCTGCATCTGCGCGCGATGCAGCCGGGCGATCGCGCGCTGATCTATCACAGCGGCGGGGAAAAGGCCGCGGTCGGCGTGGCCGAGATCACCCGCGCCGCGCGCAAGGACGGCGACGAGGGCAATTGGGTTTCGGTGGCGATCCGCCCGATCGCTCCCCTGCCCGCCCCCGTCACGCTCGCCGCGATGAAAGCCGAGCCCGCGCTCGTCGGGTTGCAGATGCTGCGCCAGTCGCGCCTGTCGGTGTCCCCGGTGGGCGATGCCGAATGGGCGACGATCGCGGCGATGGCGGCGCGCTGAGCGAGTCATTGCCCGACGCAGTTTCGTTTCATTATTTGGACATAAACTGCGCCTAGCGGCCAATCGCAGCAGGCGAGAAAGTCTTGCGCGAATCAGGGGGATGCGAGCGGATCGGCTCCAACTGAGCCGAACGTCGCGCCCTTGTCGTGCCAGGCATCGCGCCGCGCTCACAATATAAGTCAAAAAAAGGGTAAACATCGTGTCGATCAATCGCACTCGCCCCGCGCTGCTCGCGGGCGTGGCCGCCAGCCTTGCTGTTTTCGCGGCCCCCGCGCACGCCCAGACGGCGGACGCCGCCCCGGCCCCGACAGCCGCGCCTGAGGGCGACGCGCTCCCCGAAATCATCGTCACTGCCGAGCGCCGCAGCGAGAATCTGCAGAAGGTGCCGGGGTCCGTCGTCGCGGTGAGCGGCGCCGATCTGCGCAACTTCCAGGCTGCCGGCGAAGACATTCTGTCGCTCTCGGGCCGCGTCCCCAGCCTCTATATCGAGACGACCACCGGCCGCATCTTCCCGCGCTTCTACATCCGCGGTCTCGGCAACGTCGACTTCTACCTCGGCGCGTCGCAGCCGGTGTCGATCATCCAGGACGACGTCGTGCTCGAGCATGTCGTGCTGAAGTCGAACCCGGTCTATGACGTGGCACAGGTCGAAGTGCTGCGCGGCCCGCAGGGCTCGCTGTTCGGCCGCAACACCACCGCCGGCATCATCAAGTTCGACACCCAGAAGCCGACGATGGACTGGCAAGGCCGCGGCTCCGCCTCGTGGGGCAGCTACAATACCGTGTCGGCCGACCTCGGCCTCGGCGGCCCGATCATCGCCGACAAGCTGGCGTTCCGCGTCTCGGGCATGTGGCAGCATCGCGACAATTGGGTCAGCAACAATTACAGCGGCCCGAGCCTCGACGGCACCAAGGGCGGCAAGGACGTGATGGGCGGCTTCAACGACCGCAACGCCCGCCTGCAGCTGCTGTTCACCCCGACCGACAATTTCTCGGTCGACGTTTCGGGCCACGTCCGCGACTATGACGGCACCTCGACGCTGTTCCACCGTGGCGCGCTCAAGAAGGGCTCGAACAATGTTCAGGCCGAGCCGCGCGACATCGTCTCCTATGACGAGGCGGACAACAACGTGCAGTCGTATAAGACGCAGGGCGCCTCGGTGCGCGCGGCGTGGAATTTCGGCGGCGCGACGCTGACCTCGATCACCGCCTATGAGCATTCGTCGGGCTATAGCCGCGGCGATACCGACGGCGGCGCAGCGGTGAACTTCCCGTTCCCTGCGGTCGGGGGCACCCCGAACGGCTATGGCCAGAGCGAAGGCTATCTGCGCGGGCTCGATCAGTGGACGCAGGAACTGCGCCTCGCCTCGAACGGCGACGGCCCGTTCAAATGGCAGTTCGGCGGCTTCTATTTCGACAGCCGCGACATCACCGATTTCTACCAGCGCGGCTATTTCCTGCTGCCGGCCAGCCCGGGCTACAACCCGAACAACTGGGTGCGGCTGCATGACGTCAACACCTCCTGGGCGGTGTTCGGCCAGGCGAGCTACAAGATCGGCAAGCTGACCCTGACGGGCGGCGCGCGCTACACCGAGGATCGCAAGCGCACCACGCTGCTGCAAGCGGCGCTCAATGCGGCCGGCACGACCGCGAACTTCCCGGCGGGTTCGCCGCGCGACGTTCGCCTCGTCGGCAAGGAGCCGAGCTGGGACATTTCGGCGCTGTACGAAGTGAACCCGGATCTGAACGTCTACGCCCGCGTCGCGCGCGGCTTCCGTGGCCCGACGATCCAGGGCCGTTCGGCGGTGTTCGGTGCGCCGTTCACCACGGCGGATTCGGAAACGATCATGTCGTATGAAGCGGGCTTCAAGGCGCAGCCGACCTCGAACCTGCGCTTCAACGCCACGGCCTTCGCCTATACGGTGAAGAACATCCAGCTCAACGGCAACGACTCGTTCGGCAATGGCGTGCTGTTCAACGCCGACCACGCCAATGCCTATGGCATCGAGGCCGAGGCGGAATGGCGGCCGATCCGCAACATCACCTTCACGCTCGGCGCCAGCGCGCTGCACACGAAGATCAAGGACAGCCGCGTCTACGCGCAGACCTGCAGCCTCAACGGCGTGATGGTCTGCACCGTGCTCGATCCCTATTTCACCAAGGGCACCGGCACCAGCACGACCTATTTCGCATCAATCAACGGCAATCCGCTGCCGAATGCTCCGTCGTTCAACATCGACGGCGCGATCCGGTACGATATTCCGCTGGGCAATGGCGGCAATTTCTTCGTCAACGCCGATGCCAACGTGCAGGGCTATACGAACTTCGTGCTGTACCACACGAAGGAGTTCTACTCGAACGGCAACCTCGAACTGGGTCTGAAGGTCGGCTACACCACCCCGGACAAGAAGTATGAGATCGCCGCCTTCGCTCGGAACATCACCAACGAGCAGAATTTGAAGGGCGTGATCGAGAATTACATGGCCGCGGTGTTCAACGAACCGCGCGTCATCGGCGTCTCGATCTCGGGCAAGTTCAACTGATCGGGTAAGAGGGCGAGCCGCGCACCGGCTCGCCCGTTACCGGCACGAAAAGGGCGGGATGGGTGATGGCGGCCCACCCTTT
>APMI01019232.1_pt1 | contig 12857 bp, 6 predicted proteins | sample 667938 | NCBI WGS metagenome assembly APMI01 (sample SAMN01084076, study PRJNA167559) | wastewater metagenome | biome: Wastewater | place: Denmark: Ejby Moelle, Odense | collected 2011-11-28 | reverse complement strand
TGAGTAATTTTTGAGTGAATTTGAATATTTTAGGAATATTAATAATTTAATATTTTAAATTATTGCCTTTCATTTATTTTTAATTAATTGTATAGATGTCAAAGAAAGCACCGAAAACCCAAGCTGAGAAGAAAGAAGCTTAGATCGTAGACTAATAGAAAGACCCAATGCTGAGAGCATTACAAAAAAAGGTCAGAAATATAAACAAAAAGCTGAACGAAATAACATAGTTGGCATCAAGGAAAGATCTCAAACCAGAGCAAGAGTAAAAGATTAGCAAGAAGAACCAAGTGGTGCAAGAGAAAGAGAAGTACCTGTAAATGATTGAAATTTATAAGTAAATTGCTGGTGAAAGTGAGAAAGTTATCAGAAAGACACAATTAGCAGAACTCGAAGATTTGGCTGGAATTATCGCCGCTAAAGAATATGGTGTTGATTTGGGTTTCCTTTTGAATCAGAATGTTGACAATTTGGTTAGAGTTTTGACCACTCCCACTTCTGCTGATTTGACCTTTAAGCAAAGAATCGATGAGATATCCTCAGCTTTAACTGACAATGCTAACAATAATAAGCTGAAAAAAAGTTTCAAATAATTTTCTCAAGCTAACGAGAATCTTCAGAAACCTAGACCTCACACTGCCAGCAATCAGCCTGAACCTTTGTCACCCCGAAGCGAAAAAGAAAGAGAGGCGGAACTGAAAGAACTCGAGAAGGAGGAAAAGACTGAAGCTGCCGAGAATAAGGTAGACTATCTTTCAGCCATTGCACCAAAAATTGAAGAAATTGTATCTGCTCCCATTCCTCAATCTATCGCTACTCCTCCCGCAGTTTAGGAACCAAAAGTTCAAGAAAAGCCTGTGCTGACAACCACAGTCACAGAGGAAGCCAAGCCGGCAACAACTGAGGAAGTAAAAGCTAACGAACCAGAAGCCGTTAATGGTAAAAAAGACTAAACAAGAGAAAGAAGAAACTACAACAACAGAGGCAGAGGAGGCGACAGAAACGGAAGAAATCAAAACAATGATCAAAAACCTTACACCAAGAAGAGTTTCAAACCCAAGTACGAAGGAGATCAACAACAGCCAGATCAAGCTAGAAGAGAGCCAAGAAGAGATCAAAAAAGATAATCATCATCCTCGCTATCCTCAAGCGGATCATAACCAAAAGCAAGATAATTCAAGAGAGAAGAAGTTCGCGAACTTATTGAAGATGGATTCATTGTCGTCGGTAAGCCAAAAGTCAAAGGCAGAGATCAAAAGTAGTACCATGATCACCAGCATGGTAACAAACATCACCATCATCACTCGAAGAGAAACTTTTGATTGATTGACAATATAAACACATCATAGAACAGCCCAATTTTTAAAGAAGTACAAAAATATTAAACATATCATTTTTCTTTTTCACAGATGTGGAGAATTATTAACTTTTACTTAACTATTGCGTTCGGTTATATTTGCAGATTATTCCATATTGCATGAGACTTATTAAATAGGCCCTAATTCCCATTTATCTAGTTCATCCGCCCACTTCCTCACAAAAATCATACTAGGACTATTGAGCAGTTCTTCACTAAGATTAATTTAATTACTGATCAAATCAGCTGCCATTAGTATATCTTAGATCATGAACTGGCCGGTCAGCATTTATACTAGCATCTGAATAAGGCATCGTTATATCATGTTTTATGGACCGATTTATGTATGCTTTTTCAGTACTTTGCACAGAAAACTTGTCTGACTGCTACCTTATTATTATTGCAAACATTATTGGTTTAAATTGTGCAGGTAAGTTTTTAAATTTTACAGTCCTGAACTTTAAGGGGAACACTTGTGAGGTGACAGCTATTATGTGGGAAGCTCAATTGTAAAATATTATGAAATTGGGCTTGACTGGCTTGGCATATGCTAATTGCCATCCTATATCACATTTGATGGAGATTTGGAAAATGCATTCAATTTGTTACCAATTTGGGCCATGAATGAAGGTATTGATGCGAGTTTTTCTATGCTTTATTAGGATGATTACTAATTACTTGGCGGTGATGATATTTTCTCTAATTTTTTCAATGGCTGTCTTCCAACTTTACTTAATTTTTTAGGACTTTAATAATTAATGTTTTCTTAATTTTTATTAGTGTAAGCTGATTTATTAATTAACTGTTCTAAATTAAGAATTTAATCAATAACTTGATTCATTTTTTAACCATATATTTGTATTTTCTGAATAGATTATATTTTTATGCTCTTAATATTTTCACGAATTTGTAACATTGCATTAAATTATACCTGTGAATTCTTCATTAACTCTGCTAACTATTTTCTATAATTATCGAATATTTCGCCTATTTTTTACTACAGAGTCGATACAACATTCTTAATAATTTATTTTACAGTAATCTACTTTCTACTTTACTGTGTTAATTCTGTTGATCTTGTGTGCTCGTTTTTGTTACATATCGATGCTGATATTAATTAAGAATATTGCTCGCATATCTTATAATTTTTATTTATTTTGTTGCAAGTCCTACTTGTAATTTCTGTGTTCATTATTTTATGTTCAGCTTTTGGATGATTTCCTTAATGCTCAAATATTTACCTTGAAAATTTTGTTCGTGACGTCACATTTTAGCTTTGATCGAACTGTAATATTGATTAATGAACTTAATTGTAATGTAAGTATCCGTTTACGACAGGTCCATGCTTTTTATACATTTATTCGTCTTCCTCGCTTTAACTTAAATCAGAATCACTGATAGTTTTATTATTTAGATTGTTCTATGAATCCAGACTATCAACAGATGAGACTCTGTTCAAACTGTTCAAATTCGAGTTAGTTTTCTAACAGATTTCTGAAATTTCATCACACTAATTATAAATTTAATCCCACCCTAATTTCTGAATTTTCTTAACTTCAGCATGTTGTTACTTCTTAGACTTCAATGCCGACAGCCTGTTAGCTAATATTGATTCTTAGTTAATAATATAGTCTTGCAACAGTTTACGGGTTAGATACCCTCGCCAGTTCTTTTGGATTATTATTGCGGCATGCTATACTTTAATTACTTATAACTTGTCTTTGAGATCTGTCAGTTTACTTGAATTTGATAACTTCTTTGAAATTTTAGTCAATATGTTCGCTGTGTTGTTAAGACTTGAGTCTTTCTCTGAAAATACAATATAGCTGTGGCTCATGCTTAGAGGGTAATTATTTACAAAATTACTAGCCACTTCTTAAACCTGCCGTTTTATCTCACCTATTTTTGATTGATTTAAAGAACAGTTTACATGTTAATTACTATTTATATTTACATTCTTCTTAACTTTCAGTGTGTTATTGTTTTTTAAATTCTCATTGTGTTACTTCTTGTTCTTCTTCTTTGGTTTAACAGATTGACTGTATTGCAAAATTGTGTTGTTCCTATGTGATTAGAACATCGCCGAAGAGCAAGTATCACGCTTCTTCGCGATGTTTAATATTTGATTACAGCTAAGTAAATGTCTACGAGTTGATTTCGATCGACGAGTCTTTGAACTTTTTGGTGCCTTACCTGGCGATAGCTGATTATTAAAGTCGCCATTATTAAGGTAGTTTTACATTGCGCGATTATTTAAATTTTTTATGTCATTGTTTGTCAGATTGCCTACCGAAAGATCAGCTGGACTTTTTCTGTTTAGATTTGCTTTGTTATTGATTCCTCCGAAAAATGTGGCATTATTTTTTGGTTGGTTCTCATTGAGATTTAAATTAAACTGGGATAAGTTCAACAAATTTGCTAACTTTTGATTATTTTCGTTATCACGAGCTGATTGATAATTATGTTAGACTGCTTTATGTTTCACTATAGTTTATCTCTACCTACTGCTTTGACGAGAGCGCATTTTAAGTACTACTATGATAATCTTATTTTAAATAAGTATTCGTTATTAAGAGTATATTTAATCAAATAACAAATCTTTATGAATAGAATCACAAGCTGATTCTTTTGCCGTCATTGGTTAAATGAATTTTCCCTAAATTGCTCAAATGTTATAAGATCGCATCGATTTCTTCATTCTCTAAACGCTTCTTTGAAGTTTTTTTGAAGAAATCTTTGAAGTCAGACACTAGAAACATTTGTTCATTTATCTTTTAAAAGTATGTCTTCAATGTTCGATTTACCTCAGCTATTTACTTTTGCCCGAATTCTACTGGTTTACCAGCTGCTTTCCTTAAGCATTTTTCAACTTACTTGTCCTCTTTGCTGATTTCAATTTTTTGAATACCCTTAATGATATCTTCACCTTATTATTTTTTACGACCTTCCTTTTTGTTTTGTGTTTTGGGCTGATTCTTTTCTACTGGCCTCAGTATTTAATTTTACAAACCATTTTCTTTCAATACTTCCTAAAGTTCACCATTCAATGCTTCCTCAGACCCTTACAAACAAAATGACATCAATCTGAAAGCTTAAACACAGTCCCAGATCTCAACATTATTTGACTGTCTCAGTTTAGCATGCGCAGTACTTAACCGAATTAATGTTTAATACGATCGAATAGTTATTGGGAGAACTTTTGTGTGACTTGTTTATCTTTATTTCTGGTCTCTTTCTCTTAATACTGCCCATAATGAGGATAATAATTTTATGGCATTATCGGTTAGAACTGGTCGAACGTTTGCCTTGCAATAGTTTATGTATTTCTTTAAGAAATTTTGAGTCAATAGCTCACTCTTGTTTTATGAACGATAGACATTACTCTTTTCAAAAGTATTATCATCCACTCTTTGGTTTTCAATAGGTTGAATGATGAATTAGTCGTCCTCGCAAAATTGTGAGCTCCATTCGTTAACTAAAGGAGCAAGTCTATGATTTCTGCACACTCTTTCTGCAATCTTTTTGTCGATGTCTGGGTTTTTCTCATCGAAAATGATGAAAATTAAATCAAAACGAGATAACAGAGAGTCAGCCATACCAATGTTTTTTGTAGGTGGTTTATCTTTCTGATACTCACCATATATCGGGTTAGCAGCCGCGATAACGGAACATCTTGCATTTAATGAGCAATGAATTCCAGCTTTAGCGATGGTGACAGTTTGTTGTTCCATAACTTCGTGGACAGCGACTCTATCAACTTAATTCATTTTATCGAACTCGTCAATGCAGACAACTCCTCGATCTGCAAGCACCATGGCACCAGCTTCAAGTGTCTTTTCTCCAGTTTATCTTTCAGTTACTATGGCTGCAGTTAAACCAACACCACTGGCTCCGCTGCCTGTTGTCCCGATACCGACATCAACGGTTGTTAGCACCCATCTCAAAATTTGACTCTTGGCAGTTCCAGGATCGCCAACCATCAATAAATTAATATCTCCTCTTAAGTGAGTACCATTTTAAAGCACTTTTTCGCATCCTCCCAACAACATCAATAAGACTGATTTTTTCAGTTGCTCATGTCCGTAAATTGAGGGAGCAATAGATCGACCAAATAGAGCAAACAATTATCCTTCAGGACATGGCAGTTTTGAGGTCATTTTTGATGGAACTATCGACATTGCTAGATGTTTAACAGACAAACATAGGAAATATGGTTTAAATATACCTTTTTATTTGCTCATTGCGCCTGCTATTAACTTATATATTCCGACTATCTCAACTCGATCTCCAGGTTTGACAGTATTAACCAAATCGCCTTGGAGGATCACATTCACAGACTGAGGAAGTAGACCAGGAGGTGCCATTTCAGGAAGTTCTTGAACAACAATATGCTGCACATTTCTGAATGAGCTAAGACCGTGCTCGAAATCAAGTGGGTTATTGTTGTCATCATAGTTCATGATGAATTTAGATTTTTTGGCTTAGAATTCTTTTTCAGGTGCGAATGGATCAGGATATTATTTAACTTGATGTGATTTAGTTTTCTCACACCAATGCACACTTTTCTCAAGCTGACTCTTCACTAAATCCATTTTTGTCACAATTCCATGAATTCCGACTAATTAGTTCGCCATTCGACTGTGCAGTCCTCGAGGTGTCACAAAATTGGATCCCAGATTTCCTTCAAAATTTATGCTAAAATGATCAATTTTTGACTCATATTTTCTTCGTTCATCTCCATGCAAATTCTTCTCCAGACGAGTGCGTATAATTCTGTAGTACTTAGAAGGATTGCGAATGATATCTTGAGTTATCAGAGGATGCTGCATTCTGAACTGATCAAGATTGAAGGTGAAGTTGAAATTATCTTGGAAGTCCTGGCGACCCAGATAATCAGAGAATGTCCTCTCGTTAACATCGATTTAGGTATGGGCTTCTACGTCCATAGGCGCCAAATTATTTATAACAATACAAATTATAAAATTTGCAAAATGAATAATAATAGAGGGATTTGTAAAATTATATTTATGAAAAAGAGTTATTGATACAAACTATGCAAGTTGTCAAAAAAGATTTAAAAATGTATCAAATTATTAAAAAATTGTAAATTTAATAATAATCAGATGAAGCCAGCCAGCGCTCTTGCAAAAAAGCTTGTAGAAGATACTTTTTCAAAACAGAAGTTATTAGTTCATTTAGGCTCAAAGATCATTAGAGTAAATCATGGTTAAGTCGAATTAGGACTGCCTAAGACTGAGCTTTCCTTACAGCATCATGGCTTTATTCATGGAGGGATTGTATCAACATTAGCAGACACCGCAGCTGGTCTATCCGCATTCTCTGTGCTCGATAACGCAGATCATACTTGTATAACTGTAGAAATGAAGATAAATTTTATTAAGCCTGCTCATACCGACGTCACATGTATCGGTAAAGTATTAAAATAAAATAAATCTTTAATAGTGACCACAGCCGAAGTTTTAAATGCTGATGGCAAACTATGTGCGTATATGCTGCAGACTATTAAGAGAATCAAGCCAGGACATTTTAACCAAAAATAGTGATATGTTCATATTATTGTTGATCATTGTAATCTAGAAATATTAAGTATTTAAATATTATCAATTTGAAATATTCAAGACATTATGGTAATTGATCAGACTAAGCACAATTGTGATAATAGTTGATAACTAATAATTTTATTGTGATCAATATTCGATAAATTCCTGCCAAAGATGTCGAATGCAACGACCCAAGTTGAAAGACACTTCCAGATGCACAGTGTCTACAAGCGCAGTAAACAATACTTCGACATTTAAAAGATGAAAGAGTAATAACATTTACAGGAAGTATACAGAAGGAAACCTAACTACTCCATTGAGACTCTTGATACCCGGGTTGATTAATCTTTTGTTAATGCTACATAGGTTGTCAATCGAAGACTCGATCAGGATATTAATGATTTTAAGAAAAGGTATCAAGATGATGCTGATGTTTACACCAATGCTGATACTTCTAGAAATCAGCTAGATACTGAAGACGATTATGATGGAAATTTGAGAAGCTCAAGGAATAGGATCAAAGGTCCAGATTTGATGAAAATGCCGGGAAGAAAAGCTTTCGGGCAAACTAAAATAATCTATAATAATGAAGCACAGTTTAACAATTTTTCATTAGTATCGCCTCGTAGCAAAGCTCAGCTTAACTTTTCACTGTCGTCACCAAGATCAAAATCATCCTTGGCTGATAATCCATAAACATTAAAATAATCGCAAGATATCGGTAAAGCTAAATAAAAGAATTCGTTTAACTCTTCAGTATACAAATGTTTGTTTGACTACAGCAAGATCAACAAGTATGGAAAATACTCAAGAAAATAAAAAACGTAGGTAAAAATGCCAGTTATCCCTCATGAAAGAATAGCCTCAGCTGAGAAACACGCTCAGACAAACCCAAGTCCAGGTATTAATGAATTTTACTTATCAATCGGAAAAGACACACCTTCTCAGATGAATTTCCGTATTAGCAAGCAGGACTAAAACTATTTTGGAACTCTCAGTTAAAGAAGATAAAGTTAAGATTATACATGTCAAAAGAGAAGATAGGACATGACAGAAAAGCGATTGCATTCTATACTGAAGAGAAAGCAGGTCAAGGATAATAGACATGAAATGTGCGATTATAAATTCTTCAATCGCTGTGGATATAAGGAATAATGATCTTTAAATTTTCATTCATATATTTGATAAGCACAGAAATTCAAATATAAGTAAATTAATTATTAATTTAAAAACTAACTGTAAGAGATTGTCATGACAACATAATTCGACTACAATCCTGAAGACATGGATGAGAATGTCGTTGTGCAAGGTGTACCTAATGGAAGAAATGTCTCCTTAAATGTCAGTCGATTTAAAGAGGAGTGTCTATCATCCCACAGGAGAGTATTGCAGGACCTGGAACATTACATCATTGATTCCAAAAATAAGTAAAATGAAAGAATTAAATTCCTAAAATAAAAGCAAAAGAGACTAGGAGAGTAGATGGCAAAGCAACAAGCGTATAAATAAATGAAGAGGAAATAATTGGAGAATGAGCAAAAACAAAAAATGCTTGAAGAATGTACTTTCAAGCCTAAAATTAACGAATCGAAAAGCTCAAAAAGAAATTTTAATCAATTTATTCAAAATCAGTATGCCCATTCTCAGAAAGTTAAAGAAAAATGTGATCAGTTGAAGAAGAATATTGAGGATAAAAAATAAAAAGCAACTCATAAACCCAAAATTAACTCTAATTTCTCAAGAAGAAAATAAAGCAATGAGAGCACAACAGTCTTTAATAGGCTTTACGCCTTGAGCTAGAAATAAAAAACCGAATAAGCAGAAGTAAGCTCTTTCCATCCCGTAATAAACGCTCGAAGTAAAAATTTAGTCAGAGATGGTCCAGTTCAGTAAATCCTCTATGGTGATGCCCTCCGTAGACAATAAAGAGACAACTAAATACTTCATACAACAACTTCGGTGACATAAAAGAGTTAAAAGCCTGTTAACTACAACAATGAAAAATATGCAGCTCAGAAATTTATTAAATAATACTTCTTTACACTTGAAGATTTATAAATTGATGCCTCGTTTAATGCCGCTATTGACTATGTTACCTTCAATGAGCTGTTAAAAAAGCTCGGATTTGTTACAAATGAAGAATAACTATAGACTAAATCTTCGGCTGCTGAAAGAGCGCTTGTTCATTAAGCCTACCAGTTGTTGTAAAAAACTCAAGTAAATGCTCGAAATGTATGCGTATTCTTGCTGGGACTTATCGGTATATATCATATCAATCCAGTGAATTTTGAAGAAGGTGAAGAGCCAGATCCATAAAAGGAGTTTAATTTAGATGACACAGAAGGCAGAAAATTACAAAAACAGTTCAATTTATTTTATAGAAATAGGCTATCATCTTAAACTAATCGCAAAAGTGAAGAGAAAAATTAAAGCTATTCATTCCAGCCAAATATTAACAAGCAGAGTGTTGAAATGGCCGAAAAGTATCGCAACTCAATGCTTGAATAAGCTAATAAATTACTGCAAGAATGTCCATAGCTGGAATTTAAAATCCCATAAGATGGTGTTATCTCTCATACTGAATTGCTCGTTCTCCACAAAATGGCAAAAGATCTGAAGAAGTAAAGGATGAAATAATAAAAAGTCGATGATGAACTCAAACATTGCACATTTAAGCCAAACACAATCAATTCTTCATTAGGATGTTCAAAGGCCTCTGAATTCAACCCTAATGCTGGATCAAAGAAATCATCTTAACTATATGAGTACCATAAATAAGTCCGAAATAAAAAATAATCCTTGCAAGCAAGCCGACATCAAGAGCAAGATCCATAATGCACTTTCAAACCTTCAGTGAACAAAGTCAAGCCTCCAAAAGCGCCACTGGCTCCAATTAGTAAGCAGACCGAAGAGACACTTTATCGCCTTCATAAAGGTAGGCAATAACATGAGTAAAAACAGAAATTTTTCCAACGCGGATAGAAAGTAAAAGCTCCAAAAGCAGTTCCAAAATAACCGCAATAATAATAATAAATTCCTACATTAATTTTAGACGTGAACCTCGGGTAGAAATCAGATCGAATAATACTGTATAGAGGAGACGAGGGCAGACTGGATCAAGTGGCCAAATAATTTGCAGTTAAGCACTCCCTAGATGAGGATAGCAAAAAGAAACTATTGGATATGCTTAGAGTCTAGTTGGAGAATGTGCTTTCGAAAATTGATGAAGACTCGGAAGGGGAACAATTTTAACATTGATTATTAATTAATTAACATTTTGTTTATTTAGCTATCATGCCAGACAATATAATAAATTTTTAGATTTTTTCATAAATTAAAAACTGAGCAAATTTCAACTAATTTTAGCTAAATTATTAAGAGATTATTGATTAGATAATGCTAAATATGTTGATAGGCGTAAATTTTACTAACTGGCTTTTCCTACCCACTTAGATGTTAAATAATAAAAATCAGGAACATATCGAATTTCATCGAATGTCTCAAGTTTCAAGGAACAAGAGCCCAGTTCTGGAACCAGAATCTAAAATCCATCATCTCGTTTGCACTATACCATGCCCGCCTACCAAATATAAAAAGTCAGAGTCATCATCGCTTCATTCTCAACACGAGACAAATTTGGAGTTCCATCGCAAATGCAGCGAACACAAGATCTCAATTAATTCAAAGAATTAAATTAGCGATTACTGTAACTCAGCGCCTGCTTCACTCGGCCGTCTCAATTCCCTAGATTCGTTTGCCAGCTGCAAGAACAACACGGACATCGACAAACTATTACTTGAGAAAGATTTCCTACAACGTAATCTTGCACATGAAATTGAGTACTATATCAGACTGCGTATGAAGGATCTCATCACAGTGCAAGATTTGTTACTATCTAATTAATATCAGCGGTTGCTCAAATACGCGGAAACATAGCTGTCTGTGCTACGGAAGCGACATGAGTAATTTATTGGCGAGGACACTTGTTACAAGCCTACATTGACCCGCGATACAATCATAAAGTATAATATTGAAGATGATTCCGCATACAGTCAGCTCAGTAAACCATATCTTAATGTAGTTAACAATGTGATCAGTAATTTAAAAGAAACAGAGAGAGACCCGAACTTTGTGAGCTCAATTTTCAAGAAATTCCAAAATGAAGGATAACTTTCAGTACGGAAACTATCGTGGTATTTCGAACAGTACGTACGTTATTATTTAGTATCCCATTCGATTTGCCAGGCCCGGTGTGCACTTCATTAGCAACAAAATTCGTGAACGACCTGAATCTCAGCAACAGTCACCAGATCGTAGAACTCGTATCCAAAAGTGTGAACTAGTTTTCGAATGGAAAATACAATATTACCATAGAATAATCAATACCAAAGAGTTAGATGAGCAAACTTATAGAACAGCATTCAATAACGAAGGTTAAAAGTAAAAGTAAATTTTGAAATTCAATTATTTGATTATTTCGCTATTTATTGGTTCTCACTGTATGTTTGTAATTTTAACATTTGACTCATACGTTAATATTTATTGTCATAATTTTAGTCAAACTAAGGAAAACTGAGTTATAATTCTATATTTTGGCATTTATAAAAATATTAATATATTAACATGAACAAAAATTAATAAATTTAGGGTCTATTAAAAAAACGATAAAATAGATATTAGCTTTCAAATATAGAACAACAAATGTAAACAAATTCTCTAGCCGTAAGTTTAGTAACCGCTGAGCCAAACCTCGAAGAATCGTTGTCAACCGGCAGCTACAACTCGATTATCAACAAAATAAGTGTTCACCCTCGCTACCAATATTTCATGGCAGTATTTGTCTGTCTGATGTGGATTTTGATCACATATAACGCTATGATCGGATCATTTGTGTTTATGAACCCTCTTTTTGTATGCAATGGAATCGACACGACTGAACCTAATGCCTGTCTTGATTTGCGTAAATGTTCTATCACTAATGACTTCACTGCTGTTTTCAGGAATGAACTATACTGCGAGAAATAGAACATCAGATCAACAATCCAGTCTATATTTGCTTTGGGTTTGGTCATAGGGATGATCGCTATGCCTATCCTAGGCGATATATTTGGCAGACGTATTGTGCTGTTGTTGGTGTTCGCCACTGGTATCACAGCTATGTCGACACTTCTGATTGCTATTTAGAATAATTTGGATTGGCTTATGATTGTCGGATCCACTTTGACGGGAATATTTGGATCTGGCATGACTATCATGGGATTCATTTTAACTTGTGATTTCTGTACGGAAAAATTAAGACAGAAGTGCCTGTTAATATACTGCTCAATTTGGGGTATCACGTAGATGACATTTTACCCTATCTACTAGTTTATGAACAGCTGGAACAAATACTTAATAATCACTCTCTTAATTCCAAGTGCACTTTTGTTTATTCTGGTATTGTATTTGAAGATATAATCCCCAGTTTTCGCTCTATTTGTTAAGAAAGATCTTGAGTTATTCAAGCAAATTCTGAAGCAGCTATCAAAATATAACAGAATAGATAAATAAAGTTTCAAATAAATAGTGGAATAATCATAAATTTTAGTATAAATATTACAAAAATAGTCATCTAATAAAACTCCTTTGAAGCAAACTCTTATAAAATTATTTACATCCCGTAAATCAATCATAACTTGCATATGTTTAATAATCCCGTTGATATCATTCAATTTCCAATATTATGGGATGCAGGGTAGTATGTAAAGAATTGGTCATAGTTTCGGACTTAATATGTTACTTATCGGGGCGACTTAGTTCATCGCGTATCTCAGTGCTAGTTTTACTACTAAATTTATCAAAAGGAAGATAGGCATTATATTTTCGATATTGGCAACCTCTGGGTTCGGATTGCTGTTTTTGATTTAGTTTGTTAAGAATTAGGATAGAGTGCAAAGTGT
>APMI01013530.1_pt1 | contig 12859 bp, 18 predicted proteins | sample 667938 | NCBI WGS metagenome assembly APMI01 (sample SAMN01084076, study PRJNA167559) | wastewater metagenome | biome: Wastewater | place: Denmark: Ejby Moelle, Odense | collected 2011-11-28 | reverse complement strand
GCTGAAATTTATTTGTATTCAGTCGGTTTTGAAGAAGCCAGAGATTTGGCTAGAAAAATTGTAGCTTCTCTAAGACTATCATCAGAACAGCTCTCGAGTCAGGATCACTATGATTTCGGTATGAGAGCTCTTAAAGCTATACTAACAGCAGCAGGCAACCTAAAGCGAGTGATGGCGGACGATGAATAAGATGTGGTTTGTCTTAGAGCTTTGATGGATGTCAATATTCCTAAATTCACATTCAATGATGTGCCATTGTTCTCTTCAATTACCAGTGACTTGTTCCCAAAAACAAAACTACCTGTAATAGATTACGGAAAACTGAAATAATCATTCGTTACTTATTGTCATGAGAAAAAACTACAGCCTGAGTAAGGCTTTTTAAGCAAATGTATTCAACTTTATGATACTGTAAATGTCCGTCACGGTTTGATGGTTGTAGGAGCTGCTTTTTCAGGAAAATCAAAAGTGACATAAGTTTTGGCTGAAGGCATGAGTTCTCTCGCTGGTCAATAAAACTTTGTAAAAGTTGCTCAACTTAAGCTGAACCCTAAGTCTATTACTTCTGATCAGTTATATGGTAAGCTTGACCCGAACACAAAAAGTTGGACTGATGGTGTCATTGCCCTAATTATGAGAAAATGTGCAGAAGATGCAGAAAAGAAAGAGAGAAAATGGATTGTATTTGATGGTCCCGTAGATGCTGTTTGGATTGAAAATATGAATACAGTACTTGACGATAACAAAAAATTGTGTTTAACCAGTGGATAAATTATTAAACTGACTAGTTGGATGACTATGATGTTTGAGGTCGAAGATTTGGCTGTTGCATCGCCTGCTACAGTTTCACGATGTGGTATGGTCTTCCTTGAAACTAAACAATTGGGCTGGTTCGCGTTAGTCAAAACTTTTGTTGCTAATATCCCTGAAAAATTACATAAGTACAGTGAACTGATTCTTACTAAAATAAAATACATTGTAAATGGAACTTTAGCATGGATTCGCAAATATGGTAAATTCCAAGTTCATCAATCTGAAATGACATTTACAAACACTCTTCTCAAGATTTTAGGAACATTCACGACTCCCTACAAAGAGGAGGATGCCAAAATTCAGAAATAAATTGAAGATATTTTATCAAATTTGATTGTATTTTGCTGTGTGTGGTCGATCGGAGCTGCTATTGACGAGACATGCAGAAAAAGTTTCAGTGAATTCCTAATTCATTTAATTAATGGATCTGCTGAAATAATGCCTCAGCTCAAATTAGATCCAGATTATGAGCTTCCACCTGTTGTATACGGCTGCAAATTACCATAAAAAGTGCACATGTTTGACATGTACTATAATGTATAGAAACTAATCTGGCAAAATTGGTCTCAAACTCAACCTCCATTCGTTATTCCTAAAGTCTCATACAACGAATTAATCATTCCCACAAATGACAGTATTAGGCATAATTATTTCTTGCATTTGAACATTAAGAACCATCTGCATGTTCTGTTTGTCGGTCCAACAGGCACAGGTAAATCCATGAACGTCGCAAAAGAACTACAAACAAATTATTATAACTCTTATTATACTTTCTTGACAACTGCTTTCTCTGGTCAAACAAATGCCAATCAAATTCAACGTTTAATCGATAGTAAAGTATGCACACGTAGAAGAAAAGGTTGCTTCGGACCTTAATCAGGTAAACAAGAAATTGTTATCTTTATCGACGATCTTAATATGCCTCAAAAGGAGAAATTTGGTGCACAGCCTCCCATTGAACTGTTAAGACAATGGATGGATACTGGAGGGTGGTACGATCTCGATACTAAGTAACTTAAATTCTTGCAAGATATTAACTTTGTTGCTGCTATGTTGCCACCTGTTGGAGGTCGTAATGTTGTCACCATGAGATATCTAAGACATTACAATCTTATTTATGTTGAGCCTTTCGATAATGAATCTTTGAATAAAATCTTTGGATGCGTGCTTGAATGGTATTTTAATAGTCTGCCTCAATCTCTACCTAAAGCTATTACTGGTCTGAAAGATAATATTGTATCATCGACCCTAGAACTTTACAATAAAGTTCAGACTTCGAAAGAACTTCTGCCAACTCCAGCTAAATCACATTATATTTACAACTTGAGAGATTTATCAAAAGTGTTCCAAGGTATTTCAAAAGCAACCAATAAATCATTCGCTTCTGAAAATGATTTCATCAAGCTGTGGGCTCATGAGTGCTCGAGAACTTTCAAAGATAGGCTCATTAGCATTCAAGATCAACAATTTTTTGAAGGTTTACTGAAAGATATTTTGAAGAACAATTTCAAGAGAGACTGGAACAGCTTAGTCACTGTAGAGCCATTATTATTCGCTAGTTTTATCCCAACAATTTATCCAGATGGCGACAAGACTCGTAAACCCCTCAACGGCATCTACTGTGAGTTGACAGATAGAGATGCAGTAAAGAAGAAATGCCATCAATACTTATAGTAGTACAATAATTTGTACTCTGCCAATAGGATGAACTTAGTTTTGTTCACCGCAGCCATTGAGCACGTCATTAAAATTGTGAGAGTCATTACTACTACATTTGGTCATGCTTTACTCGTTGGTGTTGGAGGCAGTGGTAGAAAATCTTTGGCACAGTTGAGCTCATATATTGCGTATATGACTGAGTATAGCGAGGTCAACTCGAAGGAATGGGTCGAGCAAGTGCAAGGAATTATGAAAGTAGCAGGACTTGAACAGAAACAAACTATCTTTTTGTTCTCTGATACACAAATTCTGAGAGAAAGTATGGTTGAAGAAGTCTGCAATATTTTGAACAACGGCTAAATCCCTAACTTGTTCCCTCCTGAAGAAAAAGCTAAAATCATTGAAGATATTACCGCTCTTAAGCCAGATGGTTCACCAAATGAAAAGTATCAATTCTTCGTAAATTTGTGCAAAGGTAATCTTCACATGGTCATTTGTATGTCCCCTGTCGGATAAGATTTCAGAAGAAGATTGAGAACATTCCCTAGTTTGGTAAACTGCACCACAATAGATTGGTTCTTACCTTGGCCTTAATAAGCTTTGATTTCCACTGCCGATAATCATTTCAAAGAAAACATGAAAATTAAGGATGATGTGCTGAGGAAAGGTTTGGTTGAAATTGCTGTCGATATGCAAATGAGAGTTACTAAATTGAGAAATCGATATGAAGCTGAGTTAAGAAGATATTACTATGTGACACCGACAAGTTATTTGGAATTATTGAGCACTCTTCAGAAGTTGTTGGGTGATCGAGAGAATATGGTGAAAAAGCAGATTAAGAGATATCGAGACGGTGTTTAAACTATTTAGAAAACTGAAGCTCAAGTATCAGTCATGCAAAAGTAACTGGAAGAACTTCAACCTCAGCTTGAAAAAGCATCCATAGAAAACAAGCAATTGCTAGTCAATTTACAAGCTAATCAAAAATAAGCCGATGCCAAAAAGAAGGTCTGCGAGAGTGAGTAAAAAGAGTGTAACATTACTCGAGATGAGGCCAATGCTTTGAGAGCAGATTGCCAAAGTGATCTCGATAGAGTACTTCCACTTTTGGATCAAGCCTCAGCTGCTTTAGATAAAATTACTCAAGACGATATGACACAGCTGAAGTCTTACAATAATCCTCCTCCAGCTGCTGCCATTGTCATGGAGGGTGTGTGTTATGTATTTGGAGAAGATGTCAATGTTAAATTCACTCCTAAGGAACCTGGATCAATGTAGAAAATTCAAGATTTCTGGTCTTACTCTAAGAAAAATCTTTTGAATGCAAAGCTGATAACAAGAGTCAAAGACTTCAGAGAGGACAAAATCAAAGCAATTCCCAATGCAAATGTCAACAAGCTTAAACAATTTATTGTTCAGCCTGATTTCTAATAAAAGAAAGTGTTCAATGCTTCTAAAGCTGCGGGTTCATTGTCTTTGTGGATTCGTGCAGTCGTTGATACTTATGGTGCTTTGCTAGTGGTTGAACCCAAAAAGAAGCAGTTGGCTGAAGCTGAGGAAAAATTAAAGAAGGCTGAGAAATAACTCGCTGAAAAGAAAGCTGCTTTGGCTGAAGTTTTATAACTATTGAAAAAACTTGAAGAATAATATAAAAATGCCAAAGATAAAGAATAAGAGCTGAAAAGAAAAGTTAGACTTTGCGAGTTGCAGCTTGACAGGGCATCGCAGTTGATCAAAGGTCTAGGAGGTGAGAAGATTGCCTGGGGCAAGAAAGTTATTGAATGGTAATAATAAAAAACTACAGTGCTCGGCGATTGTGTGTTGTGTTCAGGCATCATTGCTTATATGGGAGCTTTCCCTATTACCTATAGATAATAAACAGTGAACTAATGGAAATAACTGTTGAAAAAGCTCAACATTAAAACAGCCAGCAAATTCTCACTCCAAAATGTGCTTGGAGACCCTCTGTAAATTGGTAATTGGACAAATGTTCAACAGTTGCCTAATGATGACTTCTCAATTGATAATGCAATTATTATGAACAATTCAAAAAGATGGCCACTAATGATTGATCCTCAAATTCAAGCAAATAACTGGGTGAAGAACAAATAAAAATAAAATAGATTAGTTATTTTGAAGCAAACCAGTACAGAAAAATAAATTGAAAATTTACTTCATGGTGCAATTGAAGCTGGTCGTCCTGTATTATTAGAGAATATTGGTTAGACTATGGATTCAGCTTACGATTTCATTCTTCAAAGAAAGCTTATCAAATCAGGTGCTTCTTACAGAATCAAAGCAAACGATAAATAAATTGATTATAGTGAAACCTTCAGATTCTACATGACTACAAAATTAGCTAGACCTCACTATTCACCTGAAATTTGTGTGATGGTCACATTACTAAACTTCCAAGTCACTCTTTAAGGTCTCGATGATCAGATGCTGAATATTGTTGTAAAGAAATAAGAGCCTATTAAAGAGGAACAAAAACAGAGAAATATTAAATAGTTTGCTTAAAACAAGAAGAAACAGAAACAAACTTAAGATACTATTTTGTAATTATTAGGAAGCGCTGGAAGCAATCTTCTAGATGATGAAACTTTGATTAATACTTTGAAAGTTTCGCAGAAGGAAGCTGAATAAATTGCAGAGAAGATGGAGAAGCTTGAGTTTTTCAGAAATCAGTTCAACAATATCAGAAATTTCTACAAGGAAGTCTCAAAGAGAGTATCAAATCTTTACTTTATTACTCTTGATCTAGCAAATATCGAACCAACCTATCAATGGTCTCTTGAATTCTACATTAATCTGTTTGAGCGAGCAATCGAGAAGTCGATCCCTGGAAAATAAAATAGATGCAAGAACATTATAGACAAATTCCAGAGCTTGTTCTATGAATCACTTTGTCGAAGTTTACTAGAAAAAGATAAGCTTATTTTCTCGCTGTTAATTTGCACAAAGATTCTGATTGCTGAAAAGAAAATCACTTCAAATGAGATCAGATTTATGATGGTCGGAGGTACCTGGATCGAATCTCCTGAACCTGCTCCTGCAGAACTAGAATGGGTTTCATCAAAAATCTGGTGCACACTTAGCGAAGTTCAAAAAACAGTTGATGGGTTCAGTTCAATTATTTAGAGCTTCAAAAAGCATGGGCGAGAATGGACTCATATTTACAACAGTAACAATCCATTTACTTAAAAATGGCCAGGATAATGGAACGACGTATCTTTATTCAAAAAACTAATAATCATTAGAGTTATCCGACCTGATAAATTCTCTCAAGCTTTACAAGCACTAATTAGCAAATAAATAGGTCAATAATTTATTGAACCTCCACCATTTAACCTACAACAAGCGTATGATGATTCAACTTGTCATACTCCACTTATATTCATTTTAAGTCCAGGTGCTGATCCCCGTATTTAAATTACTAATCTTGCCGAAAAGCTTGGATTTAAAGATAATTTGTCCAGTTTGTCTCTCGGTCAAGGTCAAGGATAAATTGCTTCAAAGGCTATAAAAAATGCGATGAGTTAAGGAAAATGGGTCTTACTACAAAACTGTCATTTGGCTCCCTCGTTTATGCCCCAGCTTGAAATTATTCTTGAAAATGACGAAAGCTCACATCCAAGTTTCAGAATTTGGCTAACAAGTATGCCATCAAATATTTTCCCAGTTACTATTCTCATGAAGGGCATTAAGATGACATATGAGCCTCCAAGAGGTCTGAAAAATAACTTACTTAGAACATTTGGTACTCAGAATGCAACAACTTTTGAAGATTGCTAAAAGCCTAAATAATGGAAGAAAATGTTCTTGGGTCTTTCGTTCTTCCATGCTTTAATTTTAGAACGAAGAAAATTCGGTCCTTTAGGTTGGAATATTCCTTACGAGTTCACAGCTGCTGACTTTGCTATTTCTCAGTCTCAACTAAAAATGTTCTTAAACGCTTATGAATTGATTCCATATGAAGCTCTCAATTATATGGCAGCAGAAGCTAACTATGGTGGTAGAGTCACTGATCCAATGGATAGAAGGCTGATCAAAATCATCTTGAAGAAATTCTACAGCCCTGAAATAATGAATGATGATTTCAAAATGACAAAGGATGGAGTTTACAAAATATTAGACATGCCAACTTTCGAGTCATCACTTTAGTTTATTAAAAATCTTCCTATAAATGACGGAACAGAAGTTTTTGGTCTTCATCCTAATGCTTAGATTTCTTCAGCTATCATTGAAACCGATTTCATCTGCTCAACAGTGTTAGCTTTATTACCCAGAAACATAAGTGGAGGAGGTGCATCAGCTGACGATATAATAAAAGGCAAAATAAAATAAATTCTCGCAAAAATTCCAAAGCCATTCGACATAATAGAAGCATCAAAGAAGCATGCCGTTAAATACGAGTAATCAATGAACACAGTCTTACAACAAGAGTTATTCAGATTCAATAAACTTCTCAATACTGTGAAATCAACTCTCGTAAATGTCGACAAAGCTATCGATGGTTTCGTGGTAATGAGTCAAGACTTATAACTTGTGTTTAATAGCATATACGATAATAAAGTGCCTGATGTTTGGCATAAAGTTTCATATCCTAGCTTGAAGCCATTGGGAAGCTGGGTTAATGATTTTGTTGAGAGACTGAAATTCATGCAGAAATGGATTGATACAGGTGCTCCTCCAAATTTCTGGATATCTGGTTTCTTTTTCACTCAGTCCTTCTTGACAGGTGTTCTTCAGAACTTTGCCAGAAAATACAAACTGCCAATCGACACTCTTAACTTTGAATTTGATGTGATTGGTAAAGGAGCCAAGAATTTCGACGTAAGCAAGCCTCCAGCAGACGGATGCTATATCCACGGATTGTATCTTGATGGTGCTCGTTGGGACGATTAACTTTAATGTTTGAACGAATCCCACAACAAAGTCCTTTACTCGAAAGTGCCATATATCTGGCTTCGACCAACAGACCACAAAAAATAAATCACATAGAAATAATATTATATCTGCCCCGTGTATAAGACATCAATTAGAAGGGGTGTGCTGTCAACAACTGGACATTCAACAAATTATGTGCTTAGTGTGGATCTCGTTATTGAAAAATCAACTAATTCTGACCATTGGGTTAGAAGAGGAGTGGCAATGCTTACCCAACTTAATGATTGATTTAGATTATTTTATTAATATCCCATTTATTTTTATTTAATATAAAGAATTTAATTTTATATCTATATATCATGGTTTGATGTTAAGGCTGAATATCAAAGATTAAGAAATTGTTTTTCAACTTTATGATTTGAGTAGACCAGCAAGTGCAAACATCCAATTTCCTTATTTAGCCAATAGCGTATAATTAGCTATAGGAATAGCAATTTAATATTTCTCCAATTTGTTCTTCTTGAACATTTTCATTACCAAATATTTTTATTATATAATTTCAAACCGAGTCCATAACTATTTAATATGATCGATGTCAAAAGTTGGATCTTTCTCCATTTTGTAGTCTGTCATTTGTTAAAAACAGTATAAATTTTGTTTTATTTTCATATTTGGAGATGAAGAATTTAGTTTACATGATGTTATTCTGTAGGATTTTAATTGAAAATTGGAAATTTATGCGTATCGTTTTTACCAGTTTTTCAAGAATTTCGACTTCTTTAGAATTATTCCTGAAATTGCATATTAGAAACCTGATCCATTTCTTGATTGCAAGTTCTATAGTTTAATCTGTTTATGTGTAGCATTCATCATAGTTAATTTTCTTACAATCATATACGAATATACCATATATGCAACTTCGTAACAATCGCACATGTACACAACAAAAGACTTAACTTCGCTCTATTTATCATCTTTCTATTTCTATTTCTATTTATGTTTCTTATTATTATTATTGTTACTAATTTAAACATTATGATGATCTACACTATTTCTAATGGTATCACTATTTTGGCTTTATCTTATACCATTATTGCTAAAATTAGCAAAATTTCGTCTATTTTATATATCCTTTGCAGAAACATCAAAAGTAATTTTAATTTATGGTCTGTTATACTAAGTATGTATAAGTTTAATTTTCGTAATTTCCCTGTATTTGATCTGCATGTTATGATTAATAATGAGACAATCTTCAGTAACCTAATATTTATACTTATGGTAATAATTATGATCACCTTCATTAGAATTAGAAGCAACACCAGTATTATTATTACTGTTACTATTCATGGGTGCGGATGATGGTAAGCGAAATAAACTGTATGATGGAGTATTAATATTGTAATTATTTTTAAGTGAATTGTAGTTATTGGGTTATAATAAGGGTGTTGATGTTAGCTGCATGTTATTTGTCGATGATGATGGGATCGATATTGAAGCGTGGGAAATTGAGGTTGATGTTTAGGGTTTATTATGGGATGGCTGTTTTGGGCTTTTTTATTATAACATTGTTTTTGTATTTGAAATGTTATTGTGTACGATTTTACTTATATTATCCTTCTATTTCTTCTACATTTTCTTGTCTTTTTATTATTGTAACTGCTCAAATATTTAATCAGGCCCCTGAATCCTATACTTTTTTGTGTTATTTATTTTAGTATCGCCAGCTTAAGTAGATCTCTAGCGTGAAATGCCTCCTAATGAGGGAATTATCTTTATTGTCTTTTCTTAAATTTTAGTTTTATCAACCGATTCGCCATAACAATGGATATTCATCTCAATTTTTGAAGCTGAAGAGCTACGGTCACTTTTCTTATTAGATCTTCCAGACTGAGATTTTTATAATTTTAGCGATGTCTGTAGTAAGCTTACTCTCTCAATGTTATTGCCTGGAGATTTTGAATTACTGCTTTTAGGTGATATTACATCTTATTCAGAACTGTTGGGAGTAATTTTGTTTTCAATACTGCCATAGTACGTATTATCAAACTTTTTAAGATTATCGTCCTGATCGCTGTTTTTATTAACAGTCAACAAATTTCGATCTTTGCTGTTCACGGCTGAAACTTTACACTCATAAAAATTAGACTCCTCCTCTTAATCTGAATAATGTAGCTGATTATTAATCCCTAATGCAAAATTAGCGAACTATTCTGCTGTTGATTAAGTAAGCGGCATAGGTTACGAAAGCGAGTAGAACTGTTCAGTTTAATTTTAAGATTGACCGTATTTTGGGCTTGGTTTTGAAGCCTGGGTGTAATCCATGGCTTATATAATATTATACGATTAAGTCAGTCTCAGCAAAGTTACTGTTACATATATTGACCCACTTTTGTCAAATATAAATACTTTTAGCGCAATCATTTTCTTATGTTAAGATTTAATCTCATTCTGAATTGATTAAGTGGTATTGTAAATTAAAAAACATAGAATAAATAGGGTTTAATTTTTACATTAGTTTAAAATCATTCTGAATCTCAATCAAAAGTCTTAAGCTCACTAACTTTCCAATGTTAATAGCTGCCATCAGGCAAGTACCTCCTAATAATGAACGGAATCTTTTTCTCCGCAAGTTCTCTTTCGGCAATCGAAAGTGGATCTGAGTTCATTTTATCATTGATATCGATGTAGATGGGAGCATTCTTTGAAATTTGAACTGCACGTACTCCGATAATTCTTGCTTTTTCATACTTCGTCATGAATGGCGAGGTAATTCTCTCGGTGTTTGGCTCATCATGTTCATTTAAATCATTCTCATCGATAACATTGGGCATGTGATCAGGATCATCTTCATAGTCACTATCTTATTCTTCTTATTCAAGTTAACCTTCTTATGAGCCTTAGTTGCTTTTTCCATCAATAGGTTCACTTATAGACTGCTAAGATTGAGAGCTCTCTATATCAGAATGTTCAATATCTTAATCATCATCTTCTTGGCTCATATTGCCATAGTTATCATCTTCCATCGACATGAGGATGTCTTATCTTACACGCAATTATTATATTAATAGTTGGAGAAGGAGGCACAATAATATATATCTCTATTATAAAATACATACATTTTTAGATGTAATTTAATAAGTATATGCTAAATACAGAGTCAACTCATCAATAATTAATTATTTTATTCTCAGTTCTAATCCGAGTATTTTGTTTTATTTGAATATAATTAAATTGATTGATTAAGTATAGTTAATTTTAGGATATTGGTATTATTGGTTATAAATATTAGAATAATATTAGTCATCAGATGTCGCTCATCATCGAAGACGCCGAGAACAACTTCAAGCACATCCATCGTATCTTGAACACAAACATTGACGGCAAGAGAACCGTACCCTTCGCCCTTGAGAGAATAAAAGGTGTCGGTCGTCGATATGGCTTCCTCATCTGCAAAATCCTCAGAATCAACCCTCGCCTCAGAGCTGGTGAGCTCACTGAAAAGCAGTGCGATGCTATTGCCAGCATTATCAATGATCCCGAAGGGCACGGAGTCCCTAGATGGTTCCTCAACAGAGTTAAGGACTACAGAGAAGGCAAAAACATGCAAGTGGCCTCCAACATTTTGTAAACCAAACTCAGAGAAGATGTTGAAAGACTCTTCAAAATTAAAGCCAACAGAGGTCTCAGACATAGATGGGGTCTCAGAGTTAGAGGCCAGCACACCAAGACCACAGGCCGTGGTGGAGCTACTGTCGGTGTCGAGAAGAAAAAGAAATGATTGTCTGTTACCAAATATTTAATGTTAAAAACTAAGCACAATTAATGATCGTAAGTGAGTTTAATGAAAGCTAATAATATTAGGAAAATCAATAGTATTTGAAAAATACTACTATTATTGTAATGTCATCAATACTCTCATCTTATTTTTTCCACGCTTACACTGCCATATTTTACAAATCTTTCACTGCTGATTGCGCATCATTACGAATAAACGATTGACTCACAGTTTCTAGGACTTGTTACTCTGTGATGAATTACCACAGTCCATCTGAAGCTATGACCATAAATTTATTTTCTAAATAAATACGAAATGTACATTTTGTTATCTCGTGGTGAACCAATTCAGGTTAATCAATTACGCCTACAGTTGAAGCTACATAATCACCGAATGATCTAGTCATTGCCAAGCCTGGAATGTTCTGTTCTTTGACCCAGACTCTAAATGGACCCATTTGCTAGCCATCTTAATCTCGATAAGGGAATACTCTGCCTCCATTCATTTATATACGTAAGGCTTATCGCTTGTCTTATGCTTTATGATCAGTCGATAGCTATTTGAATTGCCATTGTTCAGGTTCGCCAATGTTCTAGCTAGGAACTTTTGAGAAAAGTACAGCACGACTATCTCCCAAATTTGCACAATAAAGACTATTTTTTTAGATATAAACTAGACATGTTGTGCTGCCTGAGAACATTACATCGATTCCTGATTCTAGCAAATCTTTAGAAGTTTTCTGGAACGCTTATTTCATTGAAGACTCAACACTGCTTTTTACAACTTTATTCATGTTCTTATTCTTCAAAAAGTAATATTCTATATTTTATGGCAATATTTCCTTAACGAACTCAGACACCAAGTGACCATTGACTCCATGTCCATCACAAACTCCAAACAGGTATCTTCCTTGTTTCATAAAATTTTCCAAAATCATATAAGCATCTTGATTAGTTTTATTCTTTTTATCAGGACAAAATCCACAACGATTACAAAATGCAACTTTGGTTATTAAGTCTTAGTTCTTTTTATTTTTACCATATTTTGTCAACAGCTCGCACCACTATTTTTGATTCACCTTCATACTTTATTGTGATTTTGTCTTCGTATGTTTTAAGTTTGACGATTTTTTCTATTATTTTGGCATCGCTTTTAAACTTTACTCCACTCGATGATTTACGATGCTTTACTTTGTGGCTAGAGAAGACAGACAACTGATAGTTTTCTTGTGAAGTTTCTTTTTTCGCAGATCTTTGGCCGAGTTAATATTTTCGTGTCCGTTATGTCCTCCTGCGCTGAAAATATTAAAATTCTTGATCTACATGTTTATGTTTATTTTCTGACTCTTGGCATTGTATGGCGATACTATTTTCTTCTTACTTGAGTGACCTTAATGCTTCCAGTCTTTAGAATCTCTTGGTGACATCACATCTCTAGTGACATGATGAGATTTCTTGGGGGTTGATGCGAAAAACTTATCTTTCGTGAACTGGAAATACTTCTAGCTAAAATTGTTGGATGTTTTGATGGTTGGCTTGCTCTTAGTTTTCTTATGCGACTCGGGAATTGGCGTTGAATTATTTTTCATTTGTTCGATATCTAATTATTTAAACAAATGTCTGTCAAAGACTGAAATTCTATAATTTCCGAAGTAATAAATATCATTTATCATTTGCATTACCATCTTCTATTATAATACGCTTGATGCTAAGCTCTTATATT
>APMI01025595.1_pt1 | contig 12866 bp, 8 predicted proteins | sample 667938 | NCBI WGS metagenome assembly APMI01 (sample SAMN01084076, study PRJNA167559) | wastewater metagenome | biome: Wastewater | place: Denmark: Ejby Moelle, Odense | collected 2011-11-28 | reverse complement strand
ATGAAATTCTATGAAACTTACAGCAAGTACGTGGGTTCTAAATAAATGTTGCCGAACAACACCGATAAGAAAGTGCATAAAAGGGGTCAAAGTAATGGATTGCCATACTCCGACCGTAGAGAGTCCGATCTTATCTCATCGGGTCTATCGATGTACCAGTGTGCTCATTTAGATACAATATGTCCATGCGTGTGACTCAAAAACCAGCGATTTCGCTTACGGCCAGGCGAGAAAAACCTAGTGAAGTTCCAGATTTTTAATTAATGCCTGAAAATTAAAGAGATGATCGAAAAGTGCAAGCAAAACCTGAAAAGCTGAACAAAGCCTGTTACAATATTCTGTATCCCATTGGTAAAGGAGGATTCGGTAAGGTGTGGAAAGTATAATCCAAGAAAACAGGAGAAGTTCTAGCTATGAAAGAAATGTATAAAGCTAAAATTATTCAAAAGAAATCAATAAACTCAGTCATGAACTAACGCTCGCTTCTTTCAAAGCTGAAACATCCATTTATTATTAACATGGTAGGGGCATTCCAAGACAGATAAAATTTATATCTGTTGATGGACTACATCGATGGTGGAGATTTAAGATACCATATTGGTAGAAAGCGCAGATTTAATGAACGTTAAACAAAATTCTTTCTGGCCAATATCATTATGGGTCTGGAGTACTTACACAGAAATAAAATTATCCATCGTGATATGAAACCAGAAAATATGGTTTTTGACTCATAAGGATACCTTAGAATTACTGATTTGGGTATTTCTAGAGAACAACGAGAAGACAACCATCAAGATACTAGCGGTACACCTGGGTATATGTCACCTGAAGTCATATGTCGAAAGAATCACTCTTTTCCTGCGGACTATTTTGCATTGGGGGTTATGGGCTACGAATTTATGCTCGGTCGTAGACCTTATAACGGAAAAAATAGAAAATAAATCAGAGACCAAATTCTTTCAAAGCAGGCAATGATCAAGCCCGAGTAACTACCTATGAATTGGAGCGGTTAGGCTGCCGATTTTATCAACAAGGTACATTTAATTTAATTCAGTTATTGCAAAGAAACCCCAACAATCGATTAGGCTATAACGGCATTTAATAAATAAAGAATCATCCTTGGATGGTAACTATTGACTGGAAAAGATTAGCTAGAAAGGAAATTCAAGCACCATATGTTCCGTTAAGCATTGAGGAAAACTACGACGATTATAAAGACCAAATATCTGAAGATTCAGTAGATGAGAACATGTAATAAAATTTACTCATGCTACGGGACAAATAAGTGCAAAACTTATTCTAGGACTACTATTTCTAGCGAGCGACTCCATAGAAGAAACGGCTATCGTATACCACGACGAACTCGACTGCTTCATACACGATATCAAACTACGCCTGAAGAAGGTGAAATTGTTTGTATTATTTTGCTAATATTATACCAATATTTTGTGCCCATAATGAACATATATTTCAATAGGCAAATCTGATATTATAAACTCGTTTAAATAGAGAAACCATGCATTTCAAACTTAACCAGACTATTCTCAGTCTTCTTGTCTTATGCGCTTTCTTCATAGTATTAAGCACTTGCCAAACTACTCCGACGTCATTGGAATTAGGCAAGATATACAACCTGAGTCTATCAGCAAATAACTCCATAAAGTATGACATCACAATTCCAGCTTCTTGGTCCGTTGGTCAAAATTTGTACATAACAGGGTATAGCCCTATTAATGATCCTGAACAAGAGCCAATTCTTAAAATAGTCTCCAATATTTATACATCAACATGCGAATAATAATCAAGCAATCTGAATTAAGTGTGCTACGTGCCTAGCTCAGCTTTAAGTGCAGGTCAGAAAATCACAGTTTAAGCATTATGTCCTATTTCATGCTAAGCCAGATTAGTAGCCTATCTGAGCAAAAATGTATAGCTAGACTTAAATGAAAAAGTCTAGTTGACCACACAAGATTCTCCAGTCTAGAAACTATTCAAAGTAGTCGTACCTGCTAATTTTAACTTCACTGAGATCAATGTCATCCTGCATACGAATACAATGGGCGATGAAGGTGTGAGCATGTTTATAAAATGTTCAGCCAATGAATAAATTCCATCGAAGACTAACCATGACAGTATCAGGCTTATGAATTGGGGCAAAGTACAAGCTGGTATCATTCGTAAAGGAATATAAATAAAAGACAACGAGTCAATATATGTTATGATCTCCATGGGCAAAAATTTACAGGTTAGTTTTTAATCAAGAGCAATTTCTAATAACACGCGTTACTTGTCACTCAATCAGATGTACTACGACTACCTAGTACCATTGTTCTCCCCAAGAGTTTATGAACTTGATGTATCTGATTTAGCCCCTTCTAGTATTGATCATGCACTATTATTGGAAATTATACAGTTCTCTGGTTCGCCTAAGATAGAAGTTTCACTTAATAAATAATTTACGAATGAAAAGCTGGTTCAGCCATTACCGACATCGAGCTGGCTCCGATTTTAAATCCAGCCTGAGCTTCTCAAGGCTACAGACTTTCAGAAAATTATTTATATCAAAATTTCTAATACTTGGAGTTCGACTTATGCAATATTAGCTCGTTTCAAAATTTCAGCTTTCGATAGCGTATTCGAAGGGCTAAGTGAGTATGTGGAAGTCGCACCCAACTCAGTGGAGAAATTGATATACAAAGCAAATCAAATTACTAACAATGACACTAAAACAGTATAGGTATAAATTGTAAATTAAGGGACCGTCGATGAGAAATTTAAAGCTTATTTATGTCAAGAGTAGAATTCGTATAATTGCAAAAATTCTCAAAAAGTGAAACAATTAACTGTTTTTCCGAAAATAGATAGCTATCTTGTTATATATTCAGTGTCTGATTGTGTTACAAATAAAGGTCAGCTTGGACAAGGAGCAGTCGGTTACTCCCTATGCACAATCTTGTTTCATATTTCAGCTGAAGATTCATCTAAAACAGGCAAGTATGCTGTGACTGTTTTATAACCTGAATCTCTTAAAATTTTAGGTGAAGGACAATCATACACTGACTCAGTATAACATCAAAAATACTCATATTACTTGTTAGATCTACCTTAAGGACCACAACAGAATGTTTACGATGAAGTTGTCTTCTTCGTTAATACTTTAGGAGGAAGTGTTCAAATATTCGCATCATCAGAGGTGTAAAAACCAAAACTAAGTGATGCAAGTAACCCGAAAGTAAAATCAGGCACAAATATGATATAATTCAAAGCAAATTTAGGCATATTATAAAGCCGATACTATCTATCGGTATACGGCAACTAATACTCATAATATGTGATCTCAACAATAGTTCGTCATCGCTTAACCTCCTCAGACACAAGGCCACAAATCCGTATAAACAACGACGACAAATTCTAGCCTGTAGTTTCAAGCTCATAGATCCAGTTGCTGTAATCAATTGCACAGACTTACTAGTTACCCAAAAACACATAAAGACTAAATTTCAAGTTCAAACTATTCGGTAATGGTAACGTAACCCTCGTTATCGCTGAGCTTGTTGGCAGTGTTGTCACCTACTATGTTGCCGATAGTGATCATAAACGGATACTCTGTCTAGATAACTATTGCTAGTTCGAAGGAAAAGCTGGTGTCGGCTATTTTGTGGAGGTCTTTGGTAGGATCGATGCTGTGCAGAAGTTTAGTATTGTGTATAAGCAGAATAAACAGTGCTATACATATGGCATAGGCACACCTGTATATGTGTCACTAGATCCTAAGGACAGATAGTGTTTATAATACTCAATTTTACCTAAATACCCGTATGAACTATCAAACTCACTAACATCCATACAGTTACTAGATCATGTAGCCTAAGTGGTAATATAATTCATAGACACAAATTACACATTCGTGATGTCAACAAATTCTTACTTGTTCTAGTCAAGTGATTTAAGAAAATATTGCCCTGAGACATCTATGAATTCAGTTGATCTTCCTTGCAATATCCGAGTCAAATTTATTTCGTATGATCGGGCTGCCAATATTCAGTTTGTCATGCAGAAACTTGATGGCATCATTACGTTGTATGATGGTGTCACTCAGAGAGTTAACACTGTTATCAATGAGAAAGATAATGGCAAATATTTTAGGTATCCTGTCGATAAGGATTAGAGTATTTAAATATTTTTGAGCTCTTAGTCTAACACTGACTATATTATTTCAGCTTAAGTTGTATAAGGTCGACAATCTACTTCTTTCAGCAATTATCCAAAACCGACAGGAGGAGATAATGTATGGAGGGTATCAAGCTCAAGTGATTCCCCTGCTCTGACTCTTTTGCCTATATCAAAATTGAGACTTTAAAATTAAATTAAATCAAAGAACTTCAACTTCCCCTGGCTTGTAATTTCTGTGTTCGGCAAAGGTAATGATAGTCAACATGCTATATTCAGTATCGAAGTTACTCAAAGCTAAAGATAACTGAGAGAAGGCTAGCAACATGTAGGCTTCTTAGAACCAAACTAAATCATAGCCTATGATGTCTATCCATCACCTCTTAGTATGCTATCAATTCGCTCAATTTACAGCAATAAATGTTTCAAACTACTTGACTAGAATAAAAAGCAAGTTGCAGATGATTTATACATTGAAGCCCCTCGAACAATTCCCTTAAAGTATTATGTGCAAGCAGACAGTGTGAATAATTGTATGTACCAAATCGCATTACAAGATTATGAAAATTCTATACTGTCCGTGACATAAGGATTCCCTATTAAGGTGATCTCATAATTCCGTGAGACAGTATACTTCATATATTACCATAACAAAAACGAGACATTCAGAGTCTACTAATTCATATAATCAGGTTTTTCATCAGTGTACGCCACACCGCTAAACATCAGCAACAACACTAAAGGAGTAAAAGCTATCATCGAAGATATCAGTTTGAATAGACTTAAATATCGCAGTGATAATATTAATAATTTGGAAGTTTAGGCCTCGGATAAACCATAATCATAATACTGCTTTAACTGTTATTATTTGATTGCCGTTAAAGGTAATCCTAGTGTGCATTAATAAATGGTTGTAGTCAAAGATAGTACTCCTGTCACCATTAAATAGCATAGTGTGGTTGAATCATACCTTGATACAGGAGAGAACTAAACATTCATATACTATTCGGGTATTATGTCTAAGTTCAACTTAAGCATTGATGTAGTATATGGTAAAGTTACTGTGACTGTTAGTAAACAAGTTAAAGGGTAATACAAAGTGTAAAAAGTGCAAACTGTATAAAGAAACATGGTCAATTTACCAATTGTAGAAAACCCACCAACATTCGGATTAGATAGTCCTACAGATTCGCTGAACGTGTAACAAAAATATCGCATCTTGGTAACAGCCTCACAAAATTCCCTCTATCATTTACAAGTATTAAAGTATTCGGATGCTTTCCGTATTGCTCAGGGTATTGCATCAAAATTCAGCATCCCATCAAAAGGCGCTGTAAATTTGCAGTACGATAACATATTAAGTTAAGGAGACATCAATATTAATATCGAGTCACAATATTTGAGCAGTGCAAACTTGCCTATAATTGTTTCTTTCTACAGATAAGATTAGAGACCAAATCAGGCTAAAATAATATAGTCAACGAGTACAAGAGTAGGCAGAGTAATGGTTCTAAACTTCAAAAGCATGCGAGGTCATTACAACGTTTAACTTCTAAACGTCGACTCCATCGGTGCCATAGATATTTACATACTGATGCCTAAACCAGGATTAACTGAACTTCGTGAATAGCGAACAGTTATCGCCAGCAGTTAGAACATATTTGAGATATACATTGACGACGGATACTATGCTGTCATTGAAGTGTTTGACTGCGAAGGAAATATGAGAGTCAGAGGATCTGCAGAAATACAGGAAGTACAAAGAGGTACACCCGGTTCTAGAGAAATTAGTCTGTTGCATTAGAATGTTGGTGGGCATTTTATAGTTACTACTCCAGCTAATATTACAGGCCAATATTTTATCAGAGTGCAGAATAAAGAGTATACGGCAGGTATGAGTGATAAAGCAGGTGGTATTACTTATATGATCAGATACATGCTGTTCCCTACAGCACAGAAAAACCCTTACCTATCCCTTGATGCAAAAAGTTATTTAGTTACAGTACGCTCAACGCCAGGTAAGCAAAACATCACAGTGACAACAAATCGTATATATAGTTAAGACCCTGAAATTAAGATAAAAAGTGTTCGTTATTTATTCGCAATCGGCAAATCGGCTGACGACGTATAGAACTACATGGTATGCGCAACCACGAAAGATACCAAACATCTTGCAATTGCTATTGAAGGCGATGAGAAATCAAAGACATAAACAGTATAAATTTAATTCAATGTAAATTTACATTTTATTTAGAAACTTGATATTATTAAGAAGGTTGGTTAGAAGACCGATGCATTTGTAGGAGTGATTGCTTTAGTGCAAATTTAATTACCCAATAAGGAGGTATATGATGATTTTGCTTTTGTTTATCCTCCTGCATTCTTAGGACAGCTCCAGCAAGGAGAAGTACTGACTGTAGGCGGCTTCTTCGAGATAATGGTCATTGTTTTCACAGTAATCTCTGGGGCAGTCATAATTTTCGCTCTTGGACTTTACTTCCTTAAGAGATGGAGAGGATATGCGGATACAAATGAGCTAGTTTAATAATAATCAGGACCTAATGTAGTCAGCTCACAATTTGAAATTAGTAACGCAAAAAGAGCACAATAACAAGATTAGGAAAAAGCATCGTAGCAGCATGGTGAGTAAAGTTTTGAAAAATGAGAATCTAAATATTGATATAAAATATTGTCTATTTTATTATGTCCCTGATTGAATTTAAAATAAGATATAACACAGGTCATTATAAATTCACACACGAATATACATTGAATGATCCCCAGCTATTTGGTTGAACCTTTGGTGAAGAACTATACAGCTCCCAAATATCCGCTATTCATCGCATTACAGAATGCCCTAGCCTCCATCAATAACAAAAAATCACTCAGAGATCCTCGCCATGATATCGAATCTGTACCATGTTTGATTATAGTAGTACGTCGAAAAGATAGGACCTGAGGGTCAGAAATTTGTGCTTATCTGGCTGTTTGATGCTATCGAACTTCCTGAATTTAAATAGAAGAATCCCGCTCATCCGAAAATTGGTCTGCTCGTTGACTTACTTAAAGAGTACTCAAGTAGACCATGCTTTTTGTCATACTTCCCTGAAGTTCTCATAAAAGCCAGCAAACATATAAATTTGCCTTTAATAGTTCAAAATCTGGGTTAAAGTCTGAAGCTACCCATACCTACGATGATTACAATTGGTTTGTCTCTTTATTTATCTGACAAGCCAGAAATTATTGAACTTGGTGAATCTGAGCTTGTGAAACAATTAAAAAATGTTTCTAAAAATAACAAAGGTTAACAACTTGATCAAAAGATTCTTTAAGAGCTGATCTTTCAAATTAGTCGAAATCCTGAGCTTTCGTCTAAGTTTGAAGAATAATATAATTATTTGTTGGAGGTCGCTGAGAAAAATACTGAACAGCAGTCAAATTTAAAACTGTACAACTTTATGAAATGTGATTGGCAGCATTTTGCCCAATAAACTTATTCAACAGAAAAGCCAAGTCAACCTTTCTTCAAGAAGTCAGACTTTCTCAAGGATCTTGGTCCGTATGTCTCATTCCAGCCTGAGTTTCTGAAAAATGCTCTTAGTTAAAATGGCACACTTAGTGAAGATGATATATTTTAGTGTCTGGTCATGATGACTGACGATACCTGTAAACCAGACTCTGGAGTGGAGAGATTTTTATGCGAGTTTATGTATTCAAACAGTAAGAAAAATACAAGATCGGAGGACATGAAGAAAATATTAGCTACTTAGTACAACAGTAAGAAAAGTAATGGGACTTGGAATATTGACAATTTTATTAATGTATGTAATCAAATATGTCCTAATTTAAAATGGCAGAATGTTTTCGGATTTTTTGATAGACCTAAGCTTCAAATTATATCAGAAGAGCATTTCTTAAATCTTATGAAAGCTTTCGATAAGACTAAGAAAGTAGGACAGAAATGGAAAGTTCCATAAAATTTGTACTTGAAAAAATGGAATAATCCAGCTTCTCAAGCTTTATTCTTAATTCATATATTTTCTTGTAAAGATCCAGATTCCTTGTTTTTAAATGAAATTCAAAACAAGAAAATTCAGAAATCAGTCCGAGACTGCAACAGTATGCAAAAACAAATATGGGGGCATATCGATCTTGTTCAAATATTAGTATAGATATCAGATTATCGGTTTATTTCAATACGCTAATTGTTTGAAAATCCCATATCAAAATACCCTTAACTATTACTAATGACCTTAAGCGAAATACGTCCTTCTAAAGGGCAAGCTTTGCTCGACGAGCTATTTTCAAGCTTGCTCCCTCAGTACTTTCAAAATCATTCTTCAAATGTTAAACTTTTGGACACGCTTTGGTAAAATAATCAAGATCTTGTGATCAGCTGCATTTGCTAAATTTACAAAAGTGATTCTAAGAAAGAGAATTCATTTAATCTTTCGAGAGTGCTTGACATTACTCAGTCTATCAAGGACAGTTTAATTCCTTTTACAACATGGAATGATTATGAATTCTCTATTCCTCTTGCTGTAATTGCGGGTAAGAGAGAGTTCTTAAACTTTTAACCATGGATAGTTGATCGCATTTAAAAATTATCTAACTCTTTCGTAAAAGCTATTCTTCTATACATTGACAACTATCTACTAAAGAATATAAACACAATGACTCATCCAAGTCATAAATAAAACATGTTAGAGAAGGCTCAGCTGACAATCGAGCTGCTTAACAAAATATTTTACACTATTATGTCGAAAATGAAAAGATAAGAAATATCACCCAGAAATTTCGAGCTGCTGAAGAAAGTATTTAAAGAGTGTTGTGAAAATTTCCCATAAATAACAGATAATCAAATTCCCGACTAAATATAACGTTAGACTTAACGTTAAATAAATCGCATATACAAATAAGAAATAACAATAAAGGATGCGATAGAACGTATGCGAAAGCTAAAAAATTCACCAAAGCAAGAAGATCAGTAACAATTTGCCAGCCATATTACTTTCCTGTGTTCTGAACTATCATATCATCACACCTACCCTGAGAAATAGTTAATGATCACTGCAGAACTGTTTGCTGCATTAATCAATGCTAATCTGATTGATAATAAAATATACACCATGTTTTTGAATGTCCTGGAGAATGGGCTCAAATAAGAAAATCAGAAATATGTATTTTCGTTAAGAGTTATCTAAAAGATTAAACCTAAACTGGCTCAATAGTCTTGGTTTTGTTAAAAATTGATAGACAATGAAGTTATGATGAGAAAGAACCCTGAAATTGTTGATGAGTTAATAAAAAATCTAAACCCTCAAAAGCAGCTTCCGCCATAAAAATAGCGAAAGATAAAGGAGGCTATAAAGCAAAAGAATGCACCTCAGCCTGAACCTACTATATCGGTAGTTATTCCGCAAGAGGAAGAAGTACAAACTGAAATTTCTTCGAAAAAGATATAACAAAACGATTACTAAATTTTAAACACTCTGGACATTACAAAGAAGATAGAAATTGCAGATAAGGAGACAAAACTTAGTAAAATCAACATCGCATGTAACACTATATCAATGAACAATGTAGAAGAAAAATCAAAAGATCTTAAGAAAATTATTGAGGGAGATAGCAAAGCTGTCTATCTACTTGCTTATAGTATTGTGTTTAAGAGAATTTCAACTACAACACAAAATAATGGAATTGAAATCATTTATAGATTAGTTGAGAAACTTCCAAAACTAGAGAAACCTGTCCTTTCAATAACATATAAAATCTTGAGAGAGTGGTTTGCACTTAAGAACAAGAGTATCAATGATAAAAAGTTAAGTAATTTCAAAAATATTGGCTCTTGGCTTGGTAAATTAACAATAGGGAAAGGCATGCCCATTCCAATCCATAATCTGAACATACGTAAAATTTTGATATAATCATTCGCAAACCCAGCCCGCCTAACTCCAAACATATCCGTGATAATAAAAATCCTCTAACATATTCATTCGTACCCCTAAATCTTCCGAATAACAAGCCCATGGTTATCGCGTATCGTGGGCACTCTATCATAGATATAATAAAAACTAAAATAAGAGCAGTACTCATCAACAAAATCATAAATAAAAGCATTTTTCAAATCCACTAATATTAAATTGTAAAATGTGCCACCCTCTGCCCAGACTTCCTATTTGAGTAATAATATGGGAGGCAATAGTAATCGGATTGTTATTTCTTAGCTTGATAAATTTATTAAAGTTTAGGAATAATTTGTTACTAAGTACCTGCCTAAGGGTATTGATCTTAAAATGATTATTACTAAAGCTGTTGATGATGCTATCCAGGAAATTGTTTAGCCTGTTATTGATCGAGATTTTGCATACTAACCAAATCCTGAGAGATTTAGAGAAAGTAGTTATAAACTAGTAAAATAAATGGCAGGCCCATTAGCACAAGTCACATGTAGATAACCTCTCAAAGCTAGTATGAACAGAAGTTTGAAGAGCATGCTTCAAAACTCAATCAGTGACATGAACTAAATGTAGAACATAATTCAAAAAGCGATAACCGATAACTTAGATCTGGGATGCACTCTAATTAAGCAAGCTGTTGTCGAATCAGCTTAAATGCAAGGTATTATTTTTAAGAACTAAATTTAAATACCAGCTATTGTGCCTTAGTAACTTAGGCCAAGACCTGGAGGACTAAGCATGGAAGAGTATCAAGTCTACAGCTAATTCAAAAAATAAAAGAGTTTCTTTGCTGAAAAGCTTGAATAGCGTTCAAATGTATAGAGAATTATTGAACTAATCTCATAGAAAGGCTCGATAAAACTCATAAAATAATTAATTCAGGGCGATATACCATCTAAATAATAAATTTTAACTAAACTACACTCCAGTTTTGCTCTTGAAACAAACGAAGAACCTGATATAGAATACTACCTTGATGTCTGTGAAGCTATTAAGTAGCATATTGATCCAAAATAAGCATGGAAATCATTTAAATAACTCAATGATTTGAAGAAGAAAGTTATGCATCATGTTATTAGAAGACTTGCAAGAGAAAAATATTTCCCATAAGCTGCTTTAGGTTAAATTGATAAGAGTAGCGAATAAGAGAGTAAAGTGACAACATTGTTTGAAAGCTGGTTGGAAACAGCACATGAAGGTATCGAACCATTCCTTCGCAATTTGTAAGAAATGTTCAACAAATCTGAAAATCAAATAAAGATGTTTTTCTCCTGCAGTCTACACTACGCGATGCAAAAGGTATGCGAATCATACTCTGAAATTCACAACTGTTTCGACACTAACTATATCTAAAATTATACAAAGCTGATCATAATTTCGTACAAGACTATTGCTTCCAACAACTGCAGTCTGTACTTAGAGCACACTATTCAAGCAATTTTAGATGTATTCAACAAACTAATGAATAGCAACTCAGGTAACAATAATGGATAATTTTCATATCAACGACCCTTCTTTAAGTTGTTTACCAATCTGATTTGTGATGTAACTAGGAAATAATACGATATTGATCATGAAAAAGTACTTACTTTTTATTGTGTACTGGCTAAATAGTTACAGAAAATAGGTCCTCTCTCTTGTCCGAACTTTACATGTGCTTGGGTCGAATTAATCTGCAATAAAAATTTCATGCCTGCGTTGTTGTTGAGGTATGAATATTGGGATCTGTACTATCATCTCTTGGTTTGCCTGCTTAAGTTTGTGCGAGAATATATCACAGAAGAGAACCTAAATAAGAAATAAAATGCGCCATACCAATCATTCTACCTGGGAGTATTTAAACTCATTATCGTGATCTTGCACGACTTCCCAGATTTCTTATCTGAGTTTTCATTGCAGCTGGCAATTCTAGCAGGTCCTAAATTTTATCAACTGAACAGTATCATCATATCTGCATTTCCTAAATAAATGAAATTTGAAGCCAAAGTCGATAAGCGTGAGGAGTTTGTTGCTCAGTGCAAAAAAGGAGGCATGCCAAAATACTATAAACTTAAGTTTGATAAACCAGCTCTGAACTATTATCTACAGACTGACGCTCGCGATTCTTCTTACAAGGATAAGCTCTCAAGTATAAACTGCTTTTATTTTAGGATAATAATAATAATTTTTACAGATTTTGACTTTGTACGCGAGTTGGACATCCGAAAACCAATTAAACGAAGCTGAAGCTTGTAAAAGATTTATCGTAAATATTTTGTAATTCAGGAAATTATCGTGAATTGTCATGAAGAAACTCGCTCCAAACTCTACAATTGTGTGCTGAACCTAATCCGATACCCAAATATAGTTACCTTATTCTATATTGATCTAGTGAAGGACATAATTTTCAGCAAACAGATGAAAGACAACGCCATCCGATAACAATTATTATCATGCATTATCGCTCGCATGAATGCTGAAGGCCCTCAATCATGGGGTCAAATTTACCTAGCTAGGCAACTTCAGATTCATAAGAACGAACTTCTTGCTATGAATGTTTCCCAAAAATTGCTTGAAATGCTGTGATATACAGGCCTGATCCATTTAAAAAACAATTAAGACTATAGAAATATGAGTATATAATTGATTCGATAAATAGAAGAATATAGTATAAATATATATAGTAATAGATGGCAACTAAGAAACCGAAGCCAGAGTAAGATGAATCAACTCTCAAACTTCCCACTGTCTTCCGCA
>APMI01021009.1_pt1 | contig 12870 bp, 12 predicted proteins | sample 667938 | NCBI WGS metagenome assembly APMI01 (sample SAMN01084076, study PRJNA167559) | wastewater metagenome | biome: Wastewater | place: Denmark: Ejby Moelle, Odense | collected 2011-11-28 | reverse complement strand
ACTGGGCTGCTGTATATGGACAAAGAACGAGGGCGTAGTACTGGCGGGGCTATTTGCATTGTTCTATGCCGGCACTTTATTTTCAAGAACTAATATTAAGCGCAGTTTAACTGGCATTGCCCTACCGCTAATTGCCTTTCTTGTTTTTAAGATATTTTTTGCGCCGGCGAATGATATGGTAGCCGGGCAAAGCCACACTACCCTCTCCTACTTACTGACCGGCAGCCGGTATACAATGGTGTGGGATTCCTTAACAGCCAACCTGGATAAGAACTTCCGGTACCTGAGAACGGGTTTTTACCTGTACATGATCATTTGCATTATTGAGAAGAAATGGCCCACAAGGCAAATGCTCCTGGTATTGACTTGTTTATTTGTTTACTTCTTTATTTACATCATTACTCCACGCGACCTTAACTGGCAGCTAATTACTTCGCAGGACAGGCTAATGCACCAGTTGATGCCCGCTATGGTGTATGTGATAACCTCAAAATTATCAGAGATACAGTTCTTACTGCCCCAAAAGAAAGCGCTTTAATTCTGCTATTCCTTCGGTTGCGGGCTGCTCGATGGTTATCACGTTGCTATAATGCTCTACTGAAGGGATGCGCCTGTCTATTACATATTTCGGCACCTCGTTGCGTACGTAATTTATCAGTCCCGCAGCAGGATAAACAGCCAGCGATGTTCCGATAAGCACAAACACATCGGCCTGGTACATGAGCGGTACGGCGTGCCCTATCAGGGGCACTGCTTCCTCGAACCATACTATGGCTGGCCGCAGCTGTGCGCCATCAGCTGCTGTGTCGCCCAGTTCTATATCGCCGGTTATTGGGTAAATTAGTTCCTCATTGTGCTCGCTGCGCATCTTGAGTATTTCGCCATGCAGGTGCAGCACTTTTGTTGAGCCGGCACGCTCGTGCAGGTCATCTATGTTTTGGGTAACAATGTGTACATCGTAGCGCTCCTCAAGCGCGGCAAGGCCGAGGTGCGCAGCATTGGGTTGTGCTTCCATTACCTCCCTGCGGCGCATGTTGTAAAAGTCCAGCACCAATTGCGGGTCTTTGCGCCATGCACGTGGGGTGGCAACATCTTCTATATTGTATCCTTCCCAGAGGCCATCGCTGTCCCTGAATGTTTTCAGACCGCTTTCGGCGCTTATACCCGCACCTGTAAGTACAACCAGTTTTTTCATTTGCCGGTATTTGATGTCTGTGTTTGTTTTGCGCGTTTTTTATCACGCACGATGAATGGAGCGAGTACCATTGCTATCATGCCGCCTGATATGGGCGGGATAATGTAATTCTGGTACGCACTTTTGTCAATACTAAAGGCAAGTTTAGCTGCCGCTACAGTTAATGTAATAAGTGTAACAACCACCCAATATCTAAAACTGATATTGGCCTTTTTCATTTTTTTGTCAACAGGCAGCTTGCGTATGGCATAAAAAATAAAGAGTAAGCCAATAACGGTGCTGCTGTGCTGTAATATATTGTAGACCGGCACCGTTTCGCCAAACAGGTTCACGGGTTTTAGGAGAAAAGGCATTGCATCATCAAATGGCTTGTAGTAATGTGTACATCCGTCCCATAAGAGATGGGAGAATGCCCCGACCAGGATAGAAATGATAATTATGAACCACTGTTTGCGGAATGTTTGCAACCAGTTTATTTTTTTATATCCCGTCAGGTACTTTTTGAGAAACAGGGGCAGGTTGTCGATCAATGCGTCGCGGGCTGTAAGATGAAAAAGGAAAGCAAGAGCCAGGCCAACGGGCAAGTCGAAATAGAACAGGCCTGCCGGCGTATGGCTGTACTCGCTCTTCACCGTCATACGCATGAAGTACTCGAAATCGGGCGTGACGCTGCCCACTACCAAGCCTGTGAGCGAATACCATCGCCGTGGCAGGTAAGTAAGCGGCAAAACGGCAGCAGGGTGAGCGAATGTGAATGGCATCTGGGTGTAAAAATAGCTGATAAGTTGATAGGTTTTCCACTCGAGGTTATATCCCCTACCCGCTTAGGCCCGGCAAAAGCCATTCGCTCAAAGGGGAATTTACATCAGGGTTTTATTATAGGCAATATCTGTTACCTCCCATTTATAGTATTCGAAGTCGCCCGAGTTTAGCTTCCAGGTCACCACCCCCCTTACAGGTATACGTATGCCGTCCATTTCCTTCCATTCATTAGCGGGTATGTACCAGTCTTCCAATGAGAGATGGCCTTTGTTGTCCATATAGCGTTTTGCGCTGAAGCTCAGGAAATCGCCGTCGTGGCTGAATTTATAATTGCCGGACACTGTAAGGCCTTTGTAAGTCATTGTCGCTTTAGCCTCCGTGCTATCCAGCGACTCCCACTTGACATAGGGGCTTAATGCCGCAGATGGGAACCAACACATTTCGGCAAGGAAGCGGAGCATTGATCCCTGGTCAATTTGAGCACCGGAGGCATTTACCATGGGTATTAAGCCCATGGCCTTTATCAGCATATTGCCTTTACCATTCACATATTTATCCCTACCGGCAAGTGTTATGCCAGGCATCACATGCACTTTAGCATTCCATACAAAAGCAGGATCATCGGTAGTGAAATATTGCTCGGCCTCTGTGGGCATCCAGGTACCTGATGGCTCTGTGCACATCGCGCCTTTCTGCTTCAGATGGACGGTATGTGCAGCTTCCTTACCTACTACGCCTGAATGCAGTAACCATTTTTGCACCGGTGCGGGCAGGCGGACTGTCATATCTTTACTTATGGGCGTGTGATCAGTGATCGTGTTATGTACCATTATCTCGCCTACTTCCTGCCCCGCCATCTTGTTGAAGCACCATGTGGCGCAGGATACGATAAGCACGGGTAGGATGAGCACATTGGCGATAGTGCCCCATTTTGCTTCTTTCCAGTATATAATGATGAGCACCTGCGATAAGATAAGTGCTGCCGTCGCCAGCATCCACCACCATGGCTTGAGCATTAGCACGGCCATACCCGATATAAGGAAGGTGAGACCTGCGCCCAACCATAATATGCCCGTGGTGCGGTACCTGTTTTCCGGAACGGGCAGTCGTAGTTTGCCTGTTACGGTGCCTGCGCCCGCTATGTTGAAGCTCTTCACAAAACCAGTCAAATGAATGAGGCCATGTAGTAAGATGAAGATGATGAGCAATGTTTGTGCCATAGTGTTTGATTTCAGGGGCAAATCTAGACCTACAGGGGGGATGGCCGTATGCTCCGGGTCAGTGGTTATTATGATCTAGGTCATGCGAGGGAGGCACGTGGCTTAATGACTATGTATTGACTATGCTTCGACTACAGTTTCACCACAAAGGATTGACTATGGATTGACTATGTTTTGAGTATGTGGGAACCCGGTGTCGGGAATTAAACGCGGTGTATGATATTATACCAAATGATTATTTCCCGTTTTCGGGTGGGAAATAGTTATTTCCTGTTTTTTTATGACAATTGCTTGAAAGGCTTACCGGTATTGCCATATGCGTAGAAATAATTATTTCCCGTTATTACCTATTTGTTCCTTTTTAAGGTAACGGGGGAAAAGTTCTGGTTATTTCCTATTCTGCCGAATGACCTCCTGTTGGAAACAAATCATCAGCAAAAGAACATATCCGCGCAGGTCCTTCGCCCTTGCCGATGATGACAGCGTTTACAATAAACAAAGAACTTATGCTTAAACTCAGATTTTCAGCAAGCTTGCAAGTTACGAAATGGGAAGGGCGTGTTCCAAAAGTGTGGATAAAATGAATAAAAACATAAGTGCATTTTGTATTAGAAAGGAGAGACGGCAGGGATTTGACGATTACAAAAAAAATGATACTTTGGCATTAGAAAACAATTCATTATGAAAAAATTGATACCTATTCTATTAGCATTATTCTATTCCCTCAACATCCAGGCACAAACCGAAGGAAAGATAATTGTGGGTATTGTGCCTATGCGCTATCACCAGGCAGCGCATAAAGCGCAGGCTGCACAACTAAATGACCTGGTAATGCGGGCTTTTTCTGAGAACAAGCGGCTTACACTACTGGACAGAGGCAGTGTTGCGCAGATACAAAAAGAGCTTGATCTGCAAAAGAACATTGAATATACGGACGGTATTACGGTTCAACAGAACAAAGCATATGGAGCTGAAGTACTGGTGATAGGTACGTTGACAAACATCGACGTACAAAAAAACACTGTTGATGCCTCTAAAATAATGAAGAAGATAGGGCTGGCAGACACCACCAAATCGGTTACTTATAAATGCGAATTAAGCTTTACTATGCAGGCCTTTGATATGGAAACGGGCAAAATGATAGACAATAAGGTCGTGAACATGTCGTCGCAGGACGGATCATCGATGTCGTTTGACGTATACAAAAAAGAAGGCGACCCTATGAAAAATGCCATCAGGGCGAACCAGGCAAAAATACTGGAAGCAATCAAAGTGTGGGTAAACAGCATGTACCCCCCGGTGCTGCAAATAGTTAAGATAGAAGAAAAAACAAAAAAGGGGCTCCCTAAGAAAATAACAATAACCAGTGAAGAAAAAATAATCCTGAAAGTGGGAGACATCGTATCTGTAAATGAAATCACAGAATCTGAATTTCAGGGGCGCCATAAGAGGCGGGTGGTTGAGATCGCATCGCTATCTGTAGCAGAGCTACAGGGTGATTTTTTTCTTTGCGATGTGGAAACAGGACAGGATGTACTGGAGGAAAAAATGTCAAAATCCGTTCTCCAGCTATTGGTATCGGATAAAAAAAGACCATGGTATAAGCCTAAGCTTTAGCCGGGGCAAATACCTGCTAATTTCTTTCAGCTATTTTTTTCGCAAGTTCATCGCCCCCGGTTTTCAGAGCCCTGCCTGTAAGTATACCATAGTCGGTAGTACGAAAATAACCGCTTGGGCAAGCTTTATAAAAGATGGTGTTATTACCTGAAACAGTTGCGGCATTTAATGTTACGGTAAGCGAATAAGTATCCTGCTGTATATTCTTTGCAAAATCCACCTCCACATACACATTGGCACCCGAGGCCTTCAAAAGCTGTGTTTTTGCATCAACTTTATTGCCCGGCTTCAACGAGGGAAGGCTAACGGTTTTAATGCCTTTAGACTCGAGTAATTCCTGAACTTTTGACAAGCCGAGCCGTACATCCTGATCATCGAGCATTGCCTGCAGATTTTTCCCGCCTGATTCTTTGGGTATTACAACCACGAGGACCGGGCCTGCTACTGCTGTATTACCGTTACCGTTATTTGCAGCAGGAGGCAATATCTTAGCATTGGGATTGGGCAGCGGCTGCAAAATAAAGTCGCCGGCAGGATCGGGCTCCATTCCAAAATTATCAAAGACGGGAGTGGGGTTGGTCATCTTACACATCGTATTGCATAACTCAGTAAAAAGAATAGCCTGCCCGTTCATATAATGATCGTCCATGAGTTTCAGCAACCGGTCAACAAATGGGGAATGCTTATCGGGTGCGCCATCGTTGACTTGCTCTTTGCCACCTGAGGCCACATATTTCCTTGACACAAAAGCATTTCTGCGCTCTATTATCTGTGCTTCTGTCTTATCGGCGTACATGTTGGCATTGTCCCCACGTTTCCTTTTAAACGACTCATTGAAGGTGCCGCCATAACATACATCCAACATCACCATAATATGCTTAGCGGGTATGTTATCGATCATTGTATCAAGGTCGGTATAGTAAATGTACTGGCCAGACTTTTCCGGCCCGCTGTTGGTAGCGTCAGCAGGTATTATATAGCCACCATAAGCATCGGAATGCTTGCCGTGGCCTGCAATAAATACAAACAGGTTGGTATTATACGCAGCATTGCCTTCGGCTACCTCCTGCTGCAAATGCTTAATAGCGGCTATGATATTGTCTTTCGACTTATCGATCAAGGTAGTGGCTTCAAAACCGTATTTTTTTTCCAGAGTTTCCTTAACCGAGCGGGCATCAAACACGGGGTTGTTAAGATTGCCTACGGACTTATCGGAATAATGATCGGTACCGATGATCAAGGCCCTGTTCTTATAAGGCTTAGTATCCTTTTTGGTGATAGACATGTTCATTTGCCCAAAGGCAGCCGAAGAGGCCAGGGCGAAAAGAAACAATAAGACATACCTGATATTGAACTGCATAAATACTTAAAATAGGTAGAACGAATTATTATTTTTGAGGTTGGTTCATTGCAATCACTTTCTGCATAAAATCGCTACGCCCTTTTTTTATCATTTCGGACTCAGGATATTGTTTCACCGCATTTTCGTAGGTAATATATTCCATCGTGTACATTTTAAAATGTTCGTAGCAAAGAGCCAACAACATCTGGTAAGTATGCTCGTCGACACCGGGCTTCGATCTTTCCAGCGCAGCAAGCGCCTTTCTTAGTTCTGCTTCAGTTTCTTTTGAAGCTACGGTGAACTTTGTAAAATAGCCCTCTTCGTTTTGATCGCCGGAGGGGTTTACCGTCCAGTAATACGATCTGCCTTCCGTAAACTTATCCATGGGCCTGCAGGCAGTGGCAACCGAAGCCCGCAATGCGGTATCTGTGAGCTTTTCCTTCTTGCATAGCCAGTTGTCTTTATGGCTTTCATCGGTTATAAATAAGTCAAATGTTGCCCTGCCATCCCTGCGCCATATGAAATCGCAGTCGCTTTTCAGCAGTACTTCGTTACTGGCGGGGAAGAGCATGAGGTAAGCGCCTCGTTTGTACACTGTTGATGTTATATCCTCATGCGGCATTACCCAACTGTATAGTGCATCGCACATTTTCGCAAAAAAGCTATCCCCTTCTTTAAAGTAAAGTTCATTTACTTGTTTTATTACAGTTGCGGTATTTTTTGAGATGCATGATGAAGCACTATTTTTCAGCAACACCAGGGAGCCGCCAGGTTCTACTTTAATTGAAGTATTCGGGTAAACTTGTTGTCCGAATTTAAGGGGTTGCCATGAGTTCGAAGGTGTCATGTACCTGGCATTAATAGCCTCGCCTACTGTGATCTTATCCTGGCAGGCGCCATTATACACATTGAAAACAAAAAAGAAAACCATGCATAGAAATATCCTCATAGTGATCAAAGTTTTAAAAACCATTTATTCAATTTCGCAGGCCATTGCCTGATTTTTTTAAATACCCATTTATAACCCTTACCTATTTTAGTTTCATACAAGTCCAGGAACATGCAGCTAAAAAAAAGGGGAAGAATAAAATGATTAGGTTCAAGCAAATATTGGTAATGGACGAATATATAACCAAACACACAAAAGATCACCGGTCCGATAAGCAACACTGTGGTTAATTCATTTCTGATATGACCTGAATGCGGATATTTATGATGAACATGATCAAACCGAAACATCAACAGGAAGGTTATTAGCAATATAAGAAAACACCTTAACAAATAGGATGGCTCATTTATATAATGATCTGCAATAAGCATTGACATTATCTGCGCCTGATATTCTATGCCGGGCATATCGGGCAAAGACCTACCTAACTCTCCGTTGAGCGGAGTATAGTGATTATCATCAATCGATTTAGTATTCCAACTTCCTAACAAAACAATTTTGCCAGCGATAACCGAATCCGATGGCACTGTATCGAAGATCGCATATCGAGGCCTTCCCGATATAGTTTTCTTAAAATCAATTACCTCTTTTGCGGTCACATTTGTATCAGGATGTCTCCGTATAAGTGTATCGCATTTGTAATCTGCAGCTGCCAGAATAGCCATGGCGAACGGTTGCGCACTATTTTTACGCCCATGCTCAAACGGCCTATAATACCTTTTAATTTTTAAAAGGTCTTCTTTAGGCAAGGAGCCAAATCTGTAAGGTGTATCCTTTAAATATCTATTTCCCAGTATACTATAAAATGGACTGTCGAGGTTGTTTTTTTCTTCCTCTCCGCCTACATCTGCCAATACAATCTTGCTTCTGTGTGTATATATTGCACCTGCCAGTTTCATATCTTCTGCAGTATCGGACGAATGAAGCGTAAACACTACATCTATCCCTAATACCTTTGGCCCGGAACGGCAAATACGGTCTATTTTATCTGCGATAACTCCCCTGCTATTATTGGAGCAATCGATGATAATAATATTTGTATCAGCTATTGTTTTCTTATTGAGGTATGCAAAAAACAGATCGGAAAGGTGTGTGTCTTCAATTTTACTTGCCGAGGGATTCAACCTTTCGTAAGCATGAAAAAAAACGCTAAGCACCTGGCCACAAATAAAAACCAGCAACAGGCAGAATACTGTTTTTGAGAACACATCGCGTGCATTTGCTCTTATATAGGCATCAAAACGGCCGGCCTTTTTCTTTTTGTGTGGTAGTGCAGGAGGTGGCATATTAAAAAATAAACCTACAACTTTCTGTTTATTTATGCAATGGCCTGGAGCGCAAGGAAAAACCTAGCGGAGTATTGCAGAGAATCGACACAATGCGTTACCGATAAAGCAATTAATTTCTCCTTGTTTGCAATTGGCTCTGTTGCATTTGGTATTTGTAGTGGTGATAATTGCCATCTTCGATCTCTTTCACTATGCCTTCTATTTCTTTATCGCGGTCGGTGGGGTCGTACTCGCGTTTGAGGCTGTTGCTGAAGAGAAGAGCTACTGATTGCCATATTACGGCAGAGAAGCCACCTTTGAGCTCTTTGATGATACCATAGCAGTTCTTGCCTGTTTGACGGTCGATCAGCTTTACCAGCACCTGGCCCTGGCTTATGGTCATGTCTTCCAGCTCACCCTTGAAGCGGCGGTTCAGTTCCTTTTCTACTGTTTTTAGATAAGCTTTACGGCCTTCCTTGTTGTTCTGGAGCCTGGCAAGGTTCACATCTACGTCCTTCAATACATCGGCAGCTATGACGGCATATGGATAGGTCTTCACGACATTGTAGTACAAAATGTCGTAGTGCTTTCTTTCCTTCGCCAGTCGTTTGGGCAATTTGTCGTACTTATATACATCGGGGAGGAAGACCATGGGGATGGTGTCGTGGCCTTCTATGACCGCACCTAGCAGGATGGTATCCCGCGAAGTGCGGTTTTGCGCCAACGCAGTACCTGCACCCGCAAACACCACCATGGCAACCAAACATATACCCACTGTTCTATATAACATACCTCTTCGTAAAGTTCCTCATTTTTAACGGCATTTCGAGGGTATATTATGTGGAAGGCAGGAAAAATGATGTTAAAATTTATTGCATAAAGGCCGTTTTAAGCCCATTCAAGCGATAGTTGCCGTAAATTGCAGCCGCAATGAACAAAAGATCAACATACCCGGCAGTTGCAATGGTCGTCTTCAGTATGCTTTTTATGGCCTGCGCCCGTAAGGACGCTGATACTGTACTGACCAAACAACAGGTAGCGGCTATGGCAGACTCAATAGTGGCAACCAAGACCGCAGATATAAGGCGCGAAGCAGCAGAGGACCTGGACCGCAGAAAATCGATAGAGGTGAAGGCGATTGCCGACTCGATAGTAGAGGCGTGGCAGACGGGTAAAATGAAAGACAGCGCAAAGTAAGCGCAGCCTATAAATTACAGATTCAAATGGACATACCGGGTTACAATAACAGGCCAATACTCTTTTTTGACGGGGTGTGCAACCTGTGTAATCGCTGGGTGCAGTTAGTGCTGAAGAACGACAAAAAGGGACAGCTAGTCTTCGCCTCATTGCAATCGAGATACGGGCAGCGGGTGCAGGATGAGCTGAGGAAACAATATGGTTCCGTTCCCGACAGCCTGGTGCTGTACTATAAGAATAAATTTTACATAAGATCAAGTGCGGCATTGAAGACGGCAAAGCTGATGGGTGGAGCCTGGGCTTTGCTTGCGACCGGCTTTATAGTGCCGGGATTCATCCGCAATGCGGTATACGATTGGGTAGCGCGCAACCGTTATAAATGGTATGGCAGGAAAGATGCCTGTATGATACCTACGCCTGAACTAAAGGCCCGCTTTTTGCCTGATTAATTTTATCAAAATATTTGCCCCGGCTAGACTAAATTTGAAGTATGAAGAGGAAGATCGGATCACTGTTAATTGCACTGTTTTTTATAAATAGCTTAATAGCCCAGGAGGTTTTATATACACCCTACGAAAAGTTTAACTTCAGCGGGGGTGATTTTGCCGTGGTAGGAAAAGTGGGCGGCAAAGTTTATACCTACAGGGGATCGGAGGAAGGGTTCTTCCTGGATGCGTATGATGATTCGATGGGGCATACGGCAACGGTGGTGCTTGATTTTTTTCCCAGGAAAATATATGAAACACGCTTTGTAGTGACCGGTAGCAGCATAGTGGTGCTGTACCAGAGCATAGAAGGTAATAAAGTAGTGCAATATGCGGCCCTGCTGGATGAGCGGGGGAGATTGACGAAAGGGCCTATACAAATAGATGCTGCCAAGACCGGCATCTTCGGACCAACGCGCAGCTATTTTTCATCGGCGGTATCGGAAGACAAGAAAACCATAGTAGTATACAGTGCCGTAGATAAAAGCGGGCAAATAGAATTTGAGGGAAAGTGGATAGACGAGGGGCTTAACATCACGCACCGCAATCACGCCGTGTACAAAGGCGATGGTAACGACCTGGACCATAGCGATGCAATAGTGAGTAATGACGGCACGCTGTATATACCTGTATATGCCCCGGTGGGTGGCAAAGATTTTTCGGACCAGTTGTGGATGCTAAGCATGCCCGCACAGGGGGGCAAGTTCACAGCCAAAGAGTTACCAATGAATGGCATGTATGTAGCCAATGTGTATGCTAAACTGGATAATAGCAATAACCGTATTTATGTAGGCGGCTTTTATTCAGATAAAAAGAACGGTAATTACATAGGTGTGCTCTACGCTTATTATGATATTGCTTCGGCCGGGTTTATGAATAAGAAAACCCTACCTTTTGACGCCCGGCTGATAAGTGCCACAGGGGAACGCAGTAAAAAACATGCTTTCAATGATTTCGTGGTAAAACAGCTTATCGTAAAAAATGACGGAGGCTTTGTACTGGTAGCCGAAAGCTATTTTGTTACTACGCGCAGCACTTATTCCCCTGCATGGGGCTATTACTCATGGTATTCGCCAAATATGGCCAGCAATGTACGCGAATACCATTATGGCGATATATTGGCGCTTTCGTATGACGGCGAAGGGACCAAACAATGGGATGCCTTTGTGCGGAAAGAACAATATTCGCAGGAAGACGGCGGTGTCTTCTCATCGTACGGGCTGCTGAATAGCGGGGGAACACTGGCCTTTTTGTACAATGACTTTAACACAAACCGGTCGCGCATACAACTGGGCACTATAGATGCCGAGGGGAAAACCAATATGCGCTCCTTTACTACCGGGGGAAATAACGACCCGGACTGGCTGCCAAGATCGGGCAAACAGGTATCGGCCAGGGAGATGGTAGTACCGTGTTTGAAGAGAAAGCAGATATGCTTTGCTAAAATTGTATTTTAGCCCAAAATTCAGTTAGTGCTGTCTTTATTCCGCAACAATAATCCATTTACGGTCATCATATTGCTTATTTGCACTATGTTGATAAAGCTGCAGATATTAATACATCCGCAGCTCCCCGTGCATGCCGAAGGGTATTTTTTTTATGAACAGATATTGCATGGGCTGGACCTGGTATTGCGGGGTAATGCGTTTGCTTATACATTCATGACAGTGATGATGCTGTTTGCGCAGGCTATCTATTTTAAGAGTATAGCCGGGCGGCATAAATTATACCCCCGTACGACCTACCTGCCTGCGCTGGTATTTATATTACTTAGCTGCCTGTTCCCACCGTTCAATTATTTCAGTTGCACACTGCTGCTAAACTGGTGCCTGCTGGGTGGTATAGACATAATACTTTCCTTTAGCCAGACCCAACACCCCCGTAAGCAACTGTTCAATGCGGGCTTTATTCTTTGCCTGGCGGCACTGTTGCAGTTCTCTGCTATCGGTTTTATACTACTGCTATTTGTGGGCATCGGCATGTTGCGCTCCTTTAACGCAGGCGAATGGGTGGTTGGCGCCATGGGTTATTTTACGCCATTTTACTTCTTTGCGGGTATATTATTCCTGGTTGACAAATTGCCAATGATCACCAAATGGCCGCATTTAGGTATCTCCTTGCCCACTCATATTAGCTCGGCGGGGTATTTTATTATTTCCATATCGGGAATGTTAATATTATTTGCATGTGGAATTTATGCCATGCAACAGCAAATAGCAAAAAACAGTGTTTTCGGGCGGCGGGTGTGGACAGTAATAGGACTTTACCTGTTTTTGTCGCTGTTGACGGCAATTTTCACAGATAATTCTGTTAAAAGTGCCTGGCTATTAATCGTTCCGGCATCATCCATGATCATAACTCATGGAATAGCGCTTGAAAAAAGTAAACGGTTTAGTAATTTTACATTTTATTTCTTCCTTGTACTGATACTAGCCTGTCAATGGGCTATTAAATGATCTATTATAAATGAAATTCGGAATTATCGTTTTCCCCGGCTCGAACTGCGACAGGGATATGATGCACGCTTTGCAGGACGACCTGCAGCAAGAGGTTGTAATGCTATGGCATAAAGACCATGACCTAAGTATGTTTGGCAAGGACGATTGTATCGTATTGCCGGGCGGCTTCTCTTATGGCGACTACCTGCGCTGCGGTGCACTGGCACGCTTTAGCCCCATGATGGAGCAGGTAATAGCGTTTGCAAATGACGGCGGCAAGGTGCTGGGCGTATGCAACGGCTTCCAAATATTGTGCGAATCAGGGCTGCTGCCGGGTGTGTTGTTGCAAAACGACCACCAAAAGTTCGTATGCAAGAACGTATTTATAAAAAGCGAA
>APMI01002068.1_pt1 | contig 12874 bp, 7 predicted proteins | sample 667938 | NCBI WGS metagenome assembly APMI01 (sample SAMN01084076, study PRJNA167559) | wastewater metagenome | biome: Wastewater | place: Denmark: Ejby Moelle, Odense | collected 2011-11-28 | reverse complement strand
TAAATAAAAAGTGTTTAAAAGTGGTTTAGCTGAGCTTAATAAATTTAGACGATAAAAACGAAAAATTAACTGAAGCTGATCATCAATACAACTCTCCTAATAATATCTAAGTCTTTGCGCTAATATATTAGTAGCCATTAATAATGAACTTAGAGTCATAATAGAATAATAGATTTATCATTATTTTAATTCTTGTCTTGCTGTATATATAACTAAAAATATTATTTATTGCCAGGGATGGACAGCCCAAAATAATAAATCTCAATAAGCATATTATACTAGTAACTGATCTGCCCGATAACAAACGAAATAATGGTGGACCCAGTTTCCATATAGACTGGGCACACATTTGAACGTAAATCAATAGATACATGGTTTCGGAGGGGAAATAAAACTAACCCATTAACTGGCTAAGTATTAAATTCTTTCAATTTAATACCTAACCGGGTAGCCAAAAATATTATTTAAAAACTACCAAGTTTGAAGAATCAGATGAGAAGAAGTAGGGAATAATTGGAGAATTTGTTATTGGAGTTGGAAAATATGTGGAATAAGTGGACATCTGACGGTATCGACAAAATACATAATTAAAATGAACAACTAAAGTAAGAGTTAAAGCAAAAATGTGAATAAAAACTCATATAAAAATTATAGATGGAGGCCGAATTGCAGTAAAAAGTGGAGAAAATATAAAATATTGAACGCACTAATAAATATATTCGCAACTTGCTCAATGTCGAAACTGAATTAAAAAGAATTAAATAATAAGAGAATCGCAAATTAGTCAAATAGCTTGATCGATTGAAGAGTTAAAAATCATAGGAGAAGAAAAGATCATTTTCACCTTTGTTTGTTAATCATAACAAGTCACTATAGAAGATAGTTAAAAAGCGTTAATAAGTACTCAATCAATAAAACAATAATTATAGTAGTGATAGAAATAAAAGATATGTTTTACCAATTGGACTCCCTCCCAAACCAAAATCGCCAAAATAGCTTAACTCAGATTCGAAAAGAAGATAAATCTAAATGAACAAAAGCAAAGATTAGATCTTAATATAGGAAAAGCTTAATCATGCCGTAATAGAGAGTCCATTAGTGAAGAAAAATGGAAAAATGTCAACGTAAGTTTTAGCTGTATTCATGCCTCCTATCAAGAAGAGATAAAAAGAAAGATCAAAATAAAGATAGAAAAAGCCAAATCTAGCAATTAATAGATCTAAACCCAACAGATAATCTCTGCTGCCTAAGAAAAAGTGATATCTTTATTTTATTTATATCGAATTGTTTGTATTTTTGATTTGTATATAAATAAAAAACAATCAATTCTGTTGTATTGAGTACAATAACCTTAACATCTCAAAGATTGGCAAATGCACTGACACAATCCCGTACACATCCTTAAACTTTCCTAATATATTATTTCTAGCATTTGAGACAGAAAGATCCAACTTGGTACAAACACGCCTAAATTTTCTTACAACAATTGCCTTGATACTAATAATTTAACTATTTGGGACATGTTAAGCATTTGCCAGTCTTCAAATCAAGATTCGGTGTCATATTAGTATTAATAGGACAGTTCGATATTTATGCAGCATTGTAGGTGACAGGTACTGGCGATGAAAATGTTACTGATGATGCGTTGGCTGTTATTATTACATACGAGAGTTTTGTTGAGTTTACCATGAAGTAATAAGTCTGGCTGTCTGTTGTCCGTGAGGCTAGCAGTAAGAAAAATTGACCTAATGCTTGTGATTGGGTTTTTATCAACTATTGTAATAATGTAGTCAATGTTGTGTTGTCTTGAGGGGTTATGTTGCCTGGGTAGATCATTGTTGTGAAAAAGAATTATTTTGGAGGAATGAATCTTGTAACATTGAAAGGTCTTACTTCTGCTTTGCCTTGGCTTATGTCATAGCTGAGAACATAGGTTCCTCTTGGTTCAACAATAACAGCTTTCGCGACTGTACCATTATACTCGATGTAATATGGAGTCTTATTTACAGTCCACTGCAGCCTGTTTGCAAGATTATTCATAAAGTCGTAGACTGACCCCAGCACAATATTAGTTTATCCTTTACGTACTAATTCGTAGCCTTGATTTAACTCTTGATAATTTTTGATATTGAAAGTACCGCTTGAATACAGTTCCTATACGACAGCCTCAATTTGCTTAAGTGATCCATCTTTCACGAATAAAAATCTATAAAGAATAGAATTATCTGATAGATTGACCTGGATGCTGACTACAGAAAAAGGCGGTATAGAAATTTCATAAGAGTCAACAACCAAATTAAACGCCTTTTTTATCTTTTAACTGGTCAATAATTCAGAAATATTAACGTCTGAGCATGTGCTAGTATCTGTTTGAACAACGGGCAGTAAAGTCGGTTTTGGGGTTGATTGAACTATTAGGTTAAACTTGCCGCGTGGAGTTACTATCTATAATGATGTCGATGACGCACTGTGGGAAACTTTGCGAACATAAGTGGGAGAAGAATCTTGTAAATTAAGTTTGTTCAGATTTTGTGAAATAAGATTAAGATCTTGATTAATCGCAGTCACTGTTTCAGCGTCTGGTCTAAGTACTTCGTCAACAACGTTTTTGCCGTAGATATAGAACCCAAGGACATTAACATTACCTTGAGAGTCAAGTACATACTCCCCTCGATTCCCATCGAGATAGTAGACTTGATAGTAAGTCTTACCTTAATTATTGATACGATTAATGGTCATGCTTTTAATTACAGGCACTTCGACCATACTTTTAAGTAAGTTTTAATAAGCTAAATAAGCTGCAACTGCAATTTAGTCTTGATTGAATGGGTAGTACAGGCTGTAAAGTACATCGTTATTGCGACTGGCGTATATTAGACTGAGTTCTCTAGTTAAAGAGTAGAAACATCTTACTTAGTAGTTAAATGTTGACAAAGACATGTATATTATAAAGTTAAGGCCTTATACTACTTGTGATAGTGCTTTAGTAACTGTTGCTGAAGCAGTCTCAGGAATTTTCTGTTTTATTTTTGCTAAAACACTTGCAAATATAGGTTCACTAAAATTTCTCACAGTTTCAAAACCACCCACCATAAATTTAGGATCATTTGAGGCACCAGTGACACCATCATTAGCATTGTATCGTATAGTATCTGACTTAATTGTTGGAACAGTGGGTCGGTGGATAGTGAATTGTGTACCATCATATTCAGTAGTAACATATGTTTCATTGCCAACTTTGAAAATATAATAACCTTTTCCTTTCAACATTAATGTAATTTTGGAGTTGGCCCAATTCGGAAACTCAGCTATAACTTTATCCATCGCTAAATCACTAATTTTAATATTTTTGACAGTCACAGTATTGGGTGAGTAGTTGATACCTACATCAGTGGTAACTTGTATAACATTATCGTTATCATCCTTATAGTTATAACTGTACGACTGTTAATTTTATTTAACAATTTAATATAACCTATACCCACTAGTTGCCACAGTTTTATTACTATTGAGTGCAGGCAGAGTCTATTTACCTAATTTGACAATATTGAACTAGTAGTCGAACTGGTTGAATATTTTGAATATATATTCTGTCACCTTGTTGCCATTTGATAATAAGGTTAGTGTTTAGTATTTTAGGGTTGGGCTTATATAGTATACGATTGAAGTGTAGATTCCGACTATTGATGGCAGCATTGAGATCTAGGAGATTAGGCCTTAAGAGAGTTATGGATGCGCTGAAAGAAGATATTCATGCACTGTACTAAAGGCATCTGCATTCGCTGTTCCAATTTTCATCAAAATTTGTTCATATGACAGAGTTCCAGTCGTATTCTTGAAGTTATTTATTGACAGCGTTAGTATCGGAACAAACTCAGGCAATCGCTCCCCGATCACCCTTTTGACACACATTGCCTTATTCAACAAATACCCGAACTGACACTGAACACATCCTTGCTCAGCAGTATATTTATAACACCCTGTTATTTTATGGTAGCACCTGCTTCCGATAAGTACGTCGCTGCTGAAGCACTCCTTACAGTTATCTGAGTCTTGGGGAGGGGTCTTGCAGATTTGTTCACTCACGACTAGAAGTAAAGCGATTATTAGCACAACTGTTGGATGATTTTTATTTGTACTGTGCATTTTTTGCATTATATAATTTAGCTGCTTTTTGCGATCTACTTCAAATTCACTAAAGTTGTCTCAGTTTGACTCTATTAACAGCACACATGCTAATAAATGGATTTTACACTGTTTAAATACGACAAAGTTTCAATAAATGGAGTAACTTATTACTCTAATAACGAAATTCAGTAAAACTTTATAATAGGGTATAGATATGATTTAACAATTATTGAAATATTAAAAACCTCAAAAAGGCAACGGACTCATACATTCCTCACGCACATTATCAGTCCCTTAAACCAATTTCTTATCTTATTGCCTATTATTTTTTCGAGGTGATGTCACTATAGTCATATTTTCTTTTTGGTACACCCATTTTTTGAGATTCTCTGTATCCTTAAACCGCATTGATAATTTATCGCAGTTTAGGACAATAATTATAAAGCATCTACCACTTTGAGTACGGATGCAGCTTGCTAGGCATGGCCCTGCTGCTGTTGTTATTCCTGTTTTTATGCCGATGTATTCTGAGGGTTTGGATTGGACTAGGCGATGAGTATTTTACCATTATATTTGACGCTACGTTATTATCGTTGATGGCGGTAATTGGGTCTCAGATTCAGGTTCAGGCTAGTCTTAGTTAGAGTCCATGTCTTTATCTTCGCCTTCTTATATTTAGTCATCGCCTTTGTTAGATAAATCCTTCACTGAGCTCTTCTTACTAATAGCGTTACAGCTACTAGTTGTGTTGACAATCTGTTGACAAAATATAGTATTTTTATAATTTTTGCATGAGACAATAGTCCTAAATTTGGAGTTGCTCATCGCATGTTCGCATAGTATAGCTAAATCAAATGCGCATGACTTGTTCTCAGGGTTACAAAGACCATGCGAATTAGCGTATTTGGTCTTGTGCATGCCCAGGCTTTGTGATTTTATGTTCATTTCCTTTATAAATTACTGATAACACTGTTTTTTCTTGAAAGTTTGCGTTAATCTTTAAAGAGGAGGTAGACTTTTAGTAAGAAGAACACGACCACCCCATACTGCGATAGCCACGCTTGCATCATTTCCTGAAGGTAGCATCAGTCCATAGTAAAGATCTTCTAAAGTGTAGGTTTATCCTTCACTTATTTGAGCTGAAGTTCCACCGATATTCGACTAAAATTTACCAACCAAAATCTTCTGCTATTTAGCATCAAGGTGAAATTTTTAGCAAATTTACAGCGCAACAACGCAAGTCATAATTTTAGTAAGTGATGCAATTTATACTGCGTTTCTGCTATTGAAAGATGCTAATACTTTATGAGAATGCGGATATTTTTTACGACTTTTCTAAACATCTTATTTTTATCCACCTTTATCTTTAACTTGAGTTTCTTCAGCTTATAAATAATATTTCTTTCTTCTTCCTCGATACTAACTAAACTTAGGCTCAAAAATAATATACGAAGCTGCTGTAATATTAGTTGGAGGGTTGAATGGCTTTGCGTAGTCTTGATTTATTTGTTTCTTTATTTACAGTTTAGCTCGTCTTTCAATATCAGCTTTTTATTGAGGAGTCTTTCGATCTGCATCAAATCGGATTTTTGATTTATGCTGAATTACTGTCCCGCTTTTGTTATTATCGTGAACTAAAATCGGATACTGATCTATAAGCTTTATTTTATTTAGTAAGTTGACGGATCTACTGACGTATTCTTACACTTGGACTTCAGGTTAATTTGATATTGCTGTGTTTTGTGAACTTTTGCGGTAAAATTGCCTAGGTAATTATTCCACTTGTTTTTTTCTCGCTATCCAGCCTCTAGTCCTTTTTGAGTTTGAACTAATCGCTACATACTCGGTTGCAGCCATGAAGGCATTTTTATCAGGTGAAATCGTCCGACTGTGCCCTTTCTTAGTCGGGCTTGACTCTGCATAGACACCTGTTTTAGCAACATGCATCAACACATCTTTTGAGCTGCCTCCTGAAAATATAATTTCATTATTAATGAGACAAATATCCTGTTTCTTTAATGGCTGGGTTATTAGAAACGGTTTCTTAGTGAGGTTAGACACGTCAGGAGAACCGACTTGTAGTATTCGAATCTGCTTGGTTCGAATATTGCCAGTTACGTTGAAGCACTCCATAAACTTGCTAATGTTGCGATTTCTATTATCTTCAGCTTACCTGACTGCGTCTTCATCGAACAATTCGTTTAGAAAATTTTTTCGTTGCATTCTTTCAGACATTACTATTTTATTGAAAAATAAAATCGAATGAATATTATTAGAGTAAGCTGACAAAATTATCATGCTCTAAATGAGCTCTCGCTTATACTTTTTAAACTTTCAGGTAAAAAGTTCTTATATGTCATAGGTGGCTTCTTGCTGTTAATTTTAGCGAACAAAAATCTCAATATTTTGTTAATATTCCGTTCATCTTTATACTCCATGTCGGGATGCTAATAAAATACCTCCAACAGGTATGATTCCAGATTACTTCTTTGATCAAGTACCATCTGTGAGCAAGCTTTAACTTTCTTAAGATCTCTTTCCTTAATTCTAAGCCAACCTTCGATTTTAGATGTTTTAGTTTCGATTTCTTGATGTTGCTTTGAATATATACTGTCAAGATCATCATACTATTTTTGAAGACGGGTTGTTTCATCAGCTAAATGAGATTTGAGTTTTTGCATTTTACCTTACAGTTTGATGATTCTTAGTGATCTTTAATAAGTTTAATTTGCTTGATTTTCAAGGGTATTTGAGTTCATCTGTATTTTCTATCTTCCAATTTGCTACTTCAGCTATTCGTATTATTTCGACAGTATCACAATTTGTTCATCGCACAAATTTATTTAGTTTTCCATTGCTTAGTTCTATTTCTTGATGAATTGTTATCTTGTCATTTCTAACATATATCATATTGTACTTTGTTCAAGTCGGTCTACTTCTGATTCCTTAATTTTCTGCATTTCCATCGATGTCTATTTTTATTGTTTCTTTCTCTATGATAGGTGATGACTTTCAATATTTGATAGATCTTTTTGCTGTTTCTCATGCATTTTCTGCAGTTGCTGGTCCAATTATGCGATTGATTATAAGTATAATTTCTTGCGTTCAGGATACAAATTCATGTAATTTACTCGTTCTGTCAACTGTTATAGTTATGAAGTTTTTCTCGCTATTTATGCCAAAGATCTTTAGTGTACGCTTTCTACTTATTGTAGATTTTTCTTAATCAAAGACTCGATCTTTTGTTATCCTTTCTTGACAATCTACGCATGCCTGTTCTAAATTTAAATAAGCTATTATTCCCTTTTCTTAAGCTATTTCTGCAGTTTCAAAGTGATCTAATTCTACAAAATCACAAAAATTCTACATTGTTTTTCTGATCAAACAGAATGGTACTCTCCAAAGCTTCCTTCTTCATTACTCTAAATAACACACTAACGTACATATCTTGCAATTGTTATTTCAAACGAAAAATGTCTTCCTTCAAATGTATGGGATCGCTACGGATATATTTATGTATAGTACTTTTTCTTCATTTATAACAGTTCGGATTGCTGTTTTTGTTCGAGAGTTGGCTCGTTTTGTTTTTGGGCTTTTTTCGATGTCATCCAGAAATTATATGAATGTTTATCTATAATCTATAATCCATAATCGATAAAGAATAATATATCACGTTTTTATATAAATACTAAAACTGCGATAACTTTATATTATTGTCTTTCTATGAATTATACTCAAATTAAAATAAACAATATTCATAAATTATTGCGTTGTTAAATATGAAAATTAATTGATATCAGTTGAGCCATTTTTCAGGCCTGTAGTAAATTGGGTTGATAATTCTTAGGCAAAAATTAACTAAAATGGCGTAGAAAACAGGATACAGAATGAACCGAATGTAATACGCTGCTAGATACCCTTTATTTTGAAAAAGATCAGTTTCGCTAAATGTATTTTGTTGTGTGATGATGATACTAAGTTTATACCCTCTTTATGCTGCCGTAACTCCTACAAATATAATCACAATATACCTATAAATCCCAGCACAATAAGAAACACAAATTTAAACTCTCCAAACAGCCTGCCAATGAGCCCGTACCTTAATGGAAAAGTCTGCCACATCATAATGAGCATCATAATAAAAATACCAGTAGTGACTACAATCTGAATAGGCTGCAATATTAGAAATATGTTTACCAGGAAGTAAAAATTAACGTAGAAAATAGATTGCGATGATAAGTTGAACGAAGCCTGCACGAAGGAATTTAGGATCAGCTCGATTATTACTAATATCAGCATGAAAGATATTTTTATTACGATTGATTGCGACGAAGGGGTTGATTACATTTGTCTGCTTTTTTTGAATGTTTTTGCTATACTTTATCTATATCGAATTATAAGAAATATATAACGAACTTTATTGACAGTCACAAGTATATATAGCTCATGATAAAATATATAAGCAATCTTCTTATGCATAAAGCATTTTATATATATAGTAAATCAAAATAAAGAATGAGAGTTAATTTTGTTTGTTAATAATATTGGATAATTTATAATAGATTCAAGTATATTGTAGACTCCTATAAAATATAATACTTGTACAATGAAAACTAACTCAAACATGACATCTTAGATATCATAATCACACACATTCAGCTAAACCGGTCTCTGTCCTTTCTTAATTTCACTATTTTCGCATGCAGGATTCAATAAACCGACACCGATACAATACAATGCAATAAAAACAGGACTATAACACTCTTAACATAGTTTAATGTGCAGGTCTAAATCCGGCACTGGCAAAACTTTAGCCTATCTCGCTTTACTTTTTCATAGACTTTGCACAGTATAGACACAGTTATAGTATAAAACTTACTGTATTATTGTAGCTCCCACTCGTGAACTAGCTGTCCAAATATATCAAGTGTTAAAGCATATAATCGATGCCATACCACAAATCAAATGTGTTAGTGAGTAAGACAAACATATGAAAAATAAATTGAAAGATATCAATGCACTGTTGACCATTGGTGGGCTCAGTTTTGAGGATGATAGTAAAAAGTATAGACAATCTCCTGCTCATATTGTTATATCAACTGTGGGTAGATTGTTCGAATTCTTCAAAACTAAAAATTTGATACTGGCATCTTCATTAATAGCTATATTCGATGAGGGAGACAAACTTCTCTTAAATATAGATTAAAAATTAAAGAAAGTGCTATTATTTATTCCTGCAAATGCACGATGGCTAATATTTTCAGCAACATTTTCTCGTAAGATGATCAAAGATGTTATCAACTCAAATTTAAATCAAAGCAAAAAATGGTTTTATATTCATACTCTAATGAATAGAAATGGTGAACTTGATCTTGTTGGCACTGATGATATGTAGAAAGTTATTAAATAGCATGTTGAAGTATAATCACATGAAAATGATGCTTCAAAAGGTACGTTAACAAAATAGACAATGGAAATAAATTAAAATCTTCATTTATAGAATATTAAGAAATTTCAAATAAAAGTGATTCCAACAGGCACAAACTCCCTGTTTGATTAGAAAATCTGTACATTATCTAGGTTACTATCATAGCTGTAATACCAGAAATGCTTGATATTCATATAGAAGAAATCCTTCCTGTAACAGTTATCCCAAAGTCTCCCTTAATTCCCACATATATCAATCCACGGCTCAATGTCTCAATCAACTCGTTTCCGGATGATGAACCGCATAAACAGCACAAAAATAATACTCGCCTCCGATCTGCTAGCCAGAGGTATCGATGTTAAACTGGATCTAGTTATCCTGTTTGATGCACGGAAGGGTGATACTCTGTGGCATCGTATTGGCAGGACTGGTCGGTATGGCAGGCAAGGAGTTGTTGTCACTCTTGATCCTGTATAGGCGGATTAGTAGTGGCACATTTATGATACAGAGCAAGTTAATACTGTGTTGAAGCAATGTGAGAAATTTGGGGATAATATCAATAAGGAGTGGTATGGAGGGCATATGACAGAAATTGGTAAATGGGAATAAATTGATTAAAATAAGTAAGCGATTAATAATTATAAGTACTATCATGAACCACAATTTTAGGAATCAGTTAAACAAATTTCTAAAATTGAGAATAAGCTGAACACAAAACTAGGTCAGAAGTCTATTAATCTTACATTAAATACTTTACCGGTAGCATCTTCAACTATGTTTAATGCAGGTTTATCTTCAATAACTTCAAAAAAAGCGCTACAAAAATTCATAAAATAAAAAATACTGAACTGTCAAAATTGTCGTTAATTGATGCAAGGCACTACAGCACTAACTGGGTACCAATTCGAAATATTAAAATATGTGTAAGATTAAAATTTTAACAAAGATTAATAAAAGTAACCCTGAATATGTTTAAACTTTTATGATTTATTTTTACTGATATTATTCAATGTGAAATATAGAAGAAAGTGAAATCATGAGTATATATTGCATAATATAATTGAGATTAGACTCAAGGTTTGCCACACAATTATTTGGCATCGATGTTCAAAAATGGATGATTCAAAGCCTGGTTAATATCAATTCTCTCGTTTTGCTTTTTGAGTAGACATTTAGTGATGAAATCTTTTGCTTCTTAGCTGATCTCGCAGCCAACTGGGAATTTTACTTTTAGATCAGTATTGAGCTCGCCTTTACTTAATGCTTGCATGATTTATTTGTCAAATGGAGTGGCTTCGAATAGCATTTCGTAAGTCATGATACCAATGGACCAGATATCAATTTTGTTACTGTAGAAGTTATGGTTAAGCTGTTCAGGACTAAGGTAGGCAGGTGATCCTATTTTACTTTTCCTCATGCAGCAGCTATAAACAGCGCAACCAAAGTCACCGATTTTAGCGATACCCTCTATCATAAGCACATTTTCAAGCTTAAGATCCCTGTGGATAATCTCATGATCATGCAAATGTTTGACTCCCCTGCATATGTCTTTCACGACTTTAGCCGTTTTTTCTTCGTTGAATTTTTTAATTTTCTTCAAGTGTGAAAAAAGTGTTCCATTGGATGCATACTCCATTACCAAGTAAATATACTTGTGGTCTTAAATTATTTTATACAGTGACATTATATTAGGATTTTTAAGGAACGAGTGGATCTTCAGCTAGCGGAAAACGCTCTAACGATGAGTATCTGTTTTTATAGCTTACTTTAAGATAATTTTAATCGCAAAAAGCATGCCTAAGTATTTATGGCGAGCCAAGTAAACAACAGAAGTGAATCCTCGTCCAAGCTATGACAGAAAAATAAAATCATCAATTTTAGCTTAGACTTTTTCACTTTCTTTTGAAGATGGTTTGGCAATTAATTTTTTATTATTTTATTTCAAATTTATATTTAGCCGCTGGCAGCTCTTAGTTGAAAAATTATTATTAGCTGCGGGCTGATATTCCATATCTATTTTTTATTGATTTAATCGATTTATAAAAGCCTAAATTTATTTCTCTCCTGGATTGTAGATTGTCCGTGATCTCTCTACTCGTTTTTAGGCATTAGGAAAATTAGACTCACTATCTTCCGTCATTACAGAAGCCTTATGTTTGAATATGTTCTGGTCTTCGGGTGACTCTAGATTACTTTTAGTTGATTTGACAAGTCTCGGCGTTGCCTTAGAACAAAGATCAATTCTAGACTTATCTTTATTTTTGCTCCGGGATGGCTATACTTTTTTGAAGGGTGAGTATTGATTAGTGTTCGCTTTTCTCAGTGAAGGAGACCGTTCAGTAATTTTACGTGATTATTTGTTTAAAGTGGGAGGCTCTAAGAAATGCATTTGGGTTTGTTGAGGCTTCGGTGTTTCAGTAACATTTTTGTATTTTTGAACGTCAAAACTGAGTCGCCAATTTTACATGACAGAAACAAAAGAATCAATTATTTATTTTAAATTGGAGAGGTTTTATCACAATATATTGTATATTGTATCTAAATTTATGCTCAATCGAATTGAAGTTAGGCTCAATTTCATATTCTCTATTGATGGGATAATGCCTATTTGTTTTTAAAACTTTATCGTGTAAAAATTTTGATAGTTACTTCAATTCGAAAATTAATTTTTTAGCTAGATTCGCTTAATACGAAAGACTAGCAGATTTTTCTGAAGATTTTATCATATTTCTTTTAAGTATGTGATTATTAATTGTTAATAAACTTGGAAAAAATAATAGAAGTTATATTCAAAAAACAAGAAAAGGCACTAATGCAATTGAATTGATGATTTTGATAAATTTTGAATATATTTAGACAACATTCTTAGTAATATACGTATTTTTTCTATGACGGCTTAGTAATATAATAAAAGCACCATCAGGAACAGATAGAAAAAATATTTTTCAGTAAAAAAGTTCAGCTCAAATCATATCAAAATGAACCAATTTTCGATTAGAATCAAGCATTATTATAATAAGAGAATTCGCAATAAAATTATGAAAGGCGACTATCAAAACATAGAAATTATGAGGACTTTAAACAAAATAGAAGATGTAAATATTTCTTAAACTATTTTGAATAATAAAGCTCAAATAGTTATCAATTGTCTAGGTTTTTAAATTGATTTACTAGTTAGCCTATGCTATCATATTGTACTTTAAAATTTCATATCTTTTATTAGTTAACTCTTTCTTAATTAAATAATAAATATTTAAATATAGTTTCTTTATAATATTGTGAATAAGACAAACATATACATGTCTCTTTTACAAAGTA
>APMI01012413.1_pt1 | contig 12877 bp, 5 predicted proteins | sample 667938 | NCBI WGS metagenome assembly APMI01 (sample SAMN01084076, study PRJNA167559) | wastewater metagenome | biome: Wastewater | place: Denmark: Ejby Moelle, Odense | collected 2011-11-28 | reverse complement strand
GTTACTGCACAACACCGGGCTACAGGAGCTATTATGGATCCGGCAACCATTTCGGCTACGCCCAAAAAAGTACCCCTGTCGTTCCGGAGTTTCAGGGGGATGCCGGCCGCTTATTCGCTGGAGAAATATTGCCCTGTTCCCGGCGACCAGGGCAACCATGGCACCTGCGTGGCTTTTGCCAATGGCTACGGACTGGCAACGATACTGTATGCAAAAACACATGATATCACCGATAAGGCAATCATCAATAAATACATTTTTTCACCTACCTTTTTGTATGAACAGATAAAAAATGCGGGTGACAATGAGTGCCAGAAAGGTACCGACCCTATCAGGGCGATCTATACCATGATAGACAGCGGTGATGCGTTGCTGAAAACAGTTCCTTATTCATGCGGCACGCAATTGTCTTTTTATGCAAAGCTGGAAGCCAGCCTGTACAGGCTTAAGGATCTTGCCGTTTTGTTTGCCGCACCCGGCATGCTAACAACGAACAAATATGAAGTAGGCCCGGAAGAAGTGATCAATAATACCAAAAAAGCATTGCTGGAAGGCACACCTGTTTCTACCGGCTTTTACCTGCCGGCCAGTTTCTTCAATATCAAATCGGATGTTTGGTACACCAAGGGCGATGATACCCTGAGCGACTGGAAACATGCCGGTCATGCCATGCTGGTGGTTGGCTACGATGATAACAAGGCCGGCGGAGCCTTCAGGGTTATGAACAGTTGGGGTACAGGTTGGGGAGATGGTGGTTTTATCTGGATAAGGTACAATGACTTTACTAAATGGTGTGTGCTGGGCCTGCAGGCTTTTGCTGATCCCTATTCACCAACACCAGAAGAAATGAAGCCAAAGGAAGAGCCTAAACCAGCGCCCGTTCCTGAACCCAAGCCTGAACCGAAGCCAGCGCCTAAGCCGGAACCCAAACCAGCACCAGCACCTGTTCCACCGCCTGCTCCTGTACCGGTTGCTGAAACAACATTTAGTTTGACCGGGGAGGTAGAATTCAGGTTGAACAATGGCGATAAAATGGACGTGTCAAAAGTGTCAACCCGTAACCTGGTGGTGGAAGACGATGTGCCGGAAGCAGATAAGAAAGAAGACCTGGTTGCTTATAAAATGATGAACACTTACAGCTCCGGAACAAAATTCAGGTTCTATATTTCTACCGATAACGAAGTGTACATCTATGCATTTGCCACCGACCTAACAGGAAAGGTGAACCGCATTTTACCTTTTGATGATATGATGTCAACGCATATCGGCGCTCACAGCGTAGTCGCTTTTCCTTCTGATACCAAAGTGGTAAAGATGGATGAGCAAAAAGGAACAGATTACATGCTGATACTGTATTCAAGAGAAAAATTAAACGCTGCTGAAATTGCCAATGCCATGAGCAATATGAAAGGCGGATTGAGTAAAAAAATAAAAGCTGCCCTGGGCGATAAACTGATCGATAAGGGCAGGATCAAATACGATAACGATAAGCCCGGGTTTACCATATCCGGCAAAATAAAAAATCCCGGCAGCACTGCTGACAAAACCAGTGAGGATGTGATCAGCGGAACGGTGGTGCCATTGATGGTGGAATTGTCTCACCAATAACCAACGAATCATTCTGTATGAAGCAATGTGTATATAAAACGGTTTGCCTGCTCAGCTGCTGGGTCAGTTTCTTTTCAATGCCGGCAGCAAGGGCGCAAAGACCTGAACTCATCATTCCTGCAACACATTCTGCCCATTCGGTACTCTTGTCGCCGGATGATAAATGGCTGGTTTCTGCAGGTTCGGAAGGATTGAAAATTTGGGACAATAAAACAGGCAACCTGCTTAAGAATCTTGCACCGGGCAGAAAGAACAACGACCGTTTCAATGCAGGCAGCATCAACATGGCCTTTGACAATGCCGGTGGTTTGCTGGCCATGCAGGTAGAGGACAGCATTTACTTTTTTGATTTCAACAAATTCGATCTTGTTAAAAGTGTAAAGGTAGAGGGGAAAAGAACCGCCATGATTTTTTCAAAAGATGGTGCTGACCTTGTAACCGCAGGTACAAATGAAGATGCATACGATACCTATGTAGTGGAGAAGATCGCTATCGCCGCCGGCACTAAAACTTTACTGCAAACGATCAATGTAAAAACGCAGGCCACGCATGAGATCGCCAGCATGAGTTTATCACCGGATGGTGGTGAATTGTTGCTGTACGACCAGGTGCTGGGTGGCTGGTTGCTGGATGCTGCATCAGGAAAACTAAAAAAATATTTGAGCGATAAGCAATTCATTTATCCATTTAATTATTTGCCCAATGGCAACCTGCTGGCTTTTTCCGGTGAAAAGGAAAAAGTATTGTATGTGCTGGAACTGGATAAAAAAACTTACCAGCCTGTTCGCCGTTCAAAAAATATCTTCAGGGATATCAACCAGGTGAGTGCAGCAAGTTATGTAACGGTGTATCCTTCCATCTCCGGCAAAACCGGGCTGATGTATCAGAACGATTTTGTTGTTTTTAACGGGAAAGATTTTTCATTTACTCCCAAAAAAACATTGCCCAAATCTGATAAGATCGGATGGGCCGATAAACTGAATATGGTGTTGTCGCCCTCAGGCAACTATTATGTGAATGGGCTTGATATGGAAAAGACCAATGCGGTAACGCATGCTGTTATGGCGCATTATGGCCAATTCCCATTGGACCCATATGTGCAGTTTGTCTTTAAGCATACCGATGGAGTTTGTTTAAAAGACCGCACGCTCACATTTGAGAATGGGGTGCTGAACATGCGGATCGTACCGCCTTTATCAACACAGGTAAAAATTGATTACTCCGATTTTTTATACCGTCTTACCAAAGATGGGAAGACTGGTTTTCTGTACAACCAGGATAACGGTTTGATCAGGTTCGACCCAAACAAAGCAAAAATTGAATACGAGTTCATTTCCAAGATCAATGCCATGAATAAAAAATTTGTGGGCATGGAGATCTTTGACGACCTGAATTTACTGGCATTGGTAGGTAACGAGGGCGTGTATGTGCTTGACCTGAAGACACTGAAATTATTGTACATCGTAGATATTCCGCTCGGTCTTGAATACATCATGTATGAAAGACTAGACAAGTATTGCGATATAGCGCCCGACAATTCAAAGATGATCCTGTTTGCAGAGATCAAAGAAGATGAAGGCGCCATTATTTCTTGTGTAGGACTGAATGATAAAAATGAAAAATGGCAATATAAATCAGCGCATATTCAAAACCTGCGTTTTGTAGATGGCGGCAAGCGGTTGATGTTCACCTCGAAAGATAAACTGATCTTTTTAGATGCAGCTACCGGTAAAGAAACTGGTTTGCCCGTGCAGTTGCCGGCCTCTGCCTATGCCACTTTTATTTCTCCTTCCGGTAAAACAGGTGTTACAAAAGTGCCTGTTGATACTATGGTGAGTGCCGGTTTTAATATCGGGTTGATCGACGTGATCAATAAAAGAACAGACGGTAGTATCAATGGCACCGGCGACTATGTCAATGACCTGGTGTTTCCACGCAACGAACGTTACATGCTGAGTGAAGAAGAGGGTGGACTTTGTTTTTGGGATATGGAAAAGAAACGGCAGATCGGTAAGCTCTATATGTTTGAGAATTCTGCAGACTGGGTTTTGCTGGCACCGGACGGGCGTTTTGATGCCACCGAAGGAGCGATGAAAAAAATGTACTTCACCAGGGGCAAGGAAATTATTCCGCTGGAAAGCCTGTACGAAAAATATTATGTGCCCGGTTTATTAAAACAGGTTTGGAACAATCAATTGTCGGATGTAGTGCCGGATATCAACGAGATCAAATTGCCGCCGGTAGTAAAGATCTCATTGCAAACACAGGAACGCAACCTCGTGGTGTCTGACGATGTGCCGGTGATAAAAGTTGACAAAGAACAGGCCAGTATTAAAGTTGAAGCAGACGGCATAAAAGACCTGGTAACAGAGATCAGGTTATTTCAAAATGGAAAGCTTGTACACAGTACCAGGAACCTTGTTGTGGAAGATGATACAAAGGGGGAACGCCAGTTAACAAAAACGTTTTTGGTAACGCTCAATGCAGGCGAAAATAGTTTTAAAGCCATTGCCATCAACAGCCAGCGTACAGAGAGTATTGCGGCAGAACTGGTAGCAGATTATACACCGGTAAACATCCAGCCGAAACCAGCAACCAATGATATTCAATTGCACTTATTGGTGGTGGGTGTAAATACTTACAAGAATCCGAAATACAGTTTGAATTATGCGCAGGCCGACGCTGCTGCATTTACTGATGCAATTACCAGCGGCTCACAGGGCTTGTTTGGTAAAGTAAACACGGTGATATTGAAAGATGCAGAAGCTACGAAAGAAGGAATTACAAAAGCATTTGAAAAAATTAAAGCCGAAGCCAGGCCACAGGACCTGTTTGTTTTTTATTACGCAGGACATGGTGTGATCAATGATAAGAAAGAATTCTTCCTGGTGCCTTACGATGTATTGCAATTGTACGGCAATGATGATGCATTGGCGCAAAAGGGTTTTAGCGCCGCAGGTTTGCAGCAGATGAGTAAAGACATTAAGGCGCAGAAGCAGTTGTTCATTTTAGATGCCTGCCAGAGTGCAGGAGCATTGGAAACTGTTGCAGCATCAAGGGGCGCCGCAGAAGAAAAAGCCATTGCACAGTTGGCCAGGTCAACCGGTACACAGTGGCTCACCGCATCGGGCAGCGAGCAATTCGCCTCGGAATTTTCACAGTTGGGCCATGGTTCATTCACTTACTGTTTGCTGGAAGCATTCCGGGGAGATGCCGACCAGGGCGATAAAAAATTAACCGTAAAAGAACTGGATGCTTACCTGCAGAATAAGGTACCGGAGGTTACACAGAAATACCGTGGCACACCGCAGTATCCTGCCAGTTACAGTTATGGCAACGATTTTCCCATCATCATCATAAAATAAAACCAACAACCAATAAACATTCATTTATGAACAAGCTTATCGTACTCGCCATTGTGTTTTTTTCGGCAGCTAATTTATGTGCACAACAAAAAGCACCTGCTGTGCAACCGCCTGCTGCGACCACTGTCGCCAAAGTTGTACCGATGGTGCCTACCAAAGAATTAAAGAAACAACTGGAAAGAAATTACAAACGCAAAAAATACAAAAAAGTGATCCCTATTGCGGATACCCTGTTAAGCCGCAATAAAAAGGATGAGAATGCTTTTATGAAAAAAGTGGCCAGCAAGATCTATTTAAAAATGGACAAAGCTGCCATCGATGATCTAAAGGGATGGTATAAAAATAAAGATACCGCCGCCCTGATCATTTCCATACTGCCTTACCAGTTCGATTTGAGAGCTATGGGAAGGTCGACCGATATCTATTACAAAACAGCCATGGCCCTGTCGCCCAAGAGTGGCATTCCGCATGTATTATATGCTGCACAACTGGCAGACGATGGCAAAATAACCGAAGCACTCAGCTACGGTCAAAAGGGCTATGCCATGCTTTCACCCTCGTATAAAAAGAGCTTTGCCAACACGTACGCAATGGTATTGCATGGTGCAGATAAAAAGCCGGAAGCTTATAAATTACTGGAAGATGAGATCAGTGCAGGCAATAATTCGGAAGACAATGTGAGGGCTTATTTCAAATTTTATTCCCAGGATAAACGATACGAAGATGGCATCAAAATGGCGTCTGCAATGCTGCAGGCTGATTCTTCTGCCTTTGTGTTGAGCCGCAGGGCCATTTTATACAACGAAATGGGGAATAATGAAAAAGCCTGTGAAGATGCTATCCTGCTCAATACCAGGTTTGAATCTTTTTATTATCTCTCAAAACAATTCGGTTGCCCGCAGGTAATGGCGGATGTAACGCCAACGCCTGAACGCACTTATATTTACGAAGTGGTATTCCAGGGACAGACCTATGATTTCCGGGTAACCAATCCTTTGGTTGATATGAACAATGGCGTATCCTTCAAATTTAAAATGACCGGCGATGTTGGTTTTGGCGGCCTGGTCAGCATTGCAAAAGAAGCAATCAATACTGCCCACAAACAAAACAACCGTTTCAGTAACGGCAATCTTGATCTTACTGATGAAACAACCGTGTGGGTGAGCAACGAAGTATTCAATGAGATCAAAACCAAAGGTGAAACCACCATCACTGCTGATATACTGGGAGAAAAACCTTATGAACGCATCGTTGATGACTACAATGATGACGATGATTTTTATCCTGTAATGGTAGACGACAAGGAAAAATATATCAAGTGTATCAAGATCGGCTCAAAAGATGGGGATGAAGAAATATGGATCAATGATGATCCCAAAAATCCACTGATCTTAAAAATGAAACTCAGTTTCTCTATCGAGTTGAAGCAGGTAATCTAATTAGATGAAAAACATCGGGAGCCAACTGTATTTTGTAGTGCTGATCGTGATCGCTTTCGTGGTAGTGTTTTCATTCGTCTTTAAATTCTGTTTTGCTAAGGAACTTCCTGCAGCCTTTCAGCAGCTGGTAAAAGAACAGCCCAATCCATTCAGGGTGCATAAGGACTGTGCGGCAATTGTTTGGCGGAGAGCAGGGCTTTTCTTTGAACAAAGAAAAGGACTCATTTCCGGGGGACGACTTCAACAAAATGATACCATGTTCTTTTTGCCATATTACAATGATCATCACAAAGGAGATTGCGTGAAGATAACAAGGAGGAGCGTGGGTGATTCTGTTGAAGTTAGCTGTACCTGGTGGTATAACGGGGACAGCACGGGAGTCGCGACAAACGAAATCGCATTGTTCCTTCAAACCGGCATTGGCAGGTATGGCTTTGAGCAATAAACGCACCGAAGAAAAAAAATGCTGGCAGTTGATCTGCCAGCATTTTTTTATTAATGTTGATTGGCTTACGCTGCAATCACCAGGTAGTAATTCTTTTTACCTTTTTGCACCAGCAGGTATTTATTATTGAGCAGGCTGTCGGTTTTAACAAGCTGCTCAATGGAATCTACTTTGTTTTTGTTGATGCTCACGCCGCCGCCCTGCACCATCTTCCTGGCTTCGCCTTTACTGGGAAAGATATTGGTATCTGCCAAAAAACTCACTACGTCTATTCCTTCATCCAGCACTGTTTTCGCAATATTTACAGTAGGCACGCCATCAAGTACCTGCAACAGTTGATCTTCATTTAACTGTTTCAATATTTCCGCAGTGTCATTGTTAAACAATATCTGCGAAGCATTTACTGCAAATTCATAATCTGCCCTGCTGTGTACAAAACAGGTGACTTCTTCAGCCAGCTTTTTCTGCAGCAGGCGCTGGTGTTCGTTTCCTTTATGTGATTCCAGCAAGGCGTCAATTTCTTCTTTCGGTAAAAAAGTAAAGATCTTTATGTATTTCTCAGCATCTGCGTCCGCAGTGTTCAGCCAAAATTGGTAGAACTGGTAGGTAGAGGTCCTCTTCGGATCAAGCCATACATTTCCCTTTTCACTCTTGCCAAATTTGCCACCATCTGCCTTGGTGATCAGCGGGCAGGTAAAAGCAAAGCCTTCACCGCCGCCTTTCCTGCGGATCAGTTCGGTGCCCGTTACAATATTGCCCCACTGATCGCTGCCGCCCATCTGAAGCTTTACATTTTTATTTTTATTCAGGTAATAAAAATCGTAGCCCTGCACCAGTTGATACGTAAATTCGGTAAAGCTCATCCCGGTTTCTCCTTCCAGTCGCTTTTTCACACTATCCTTGCTCATCATATAATTAACCGTAATGTGTTTGCCCACATCACGGATAAAATTGAGGAAAGTAAAATCTTTGAACCAGTCGTAGTTATTGGCCATTTCGGCAGCATTGGGTTTGCTGCTGTCAAAATCCAGGTATTTCTCCAACTGCTTTTTTACACCTGACAGGTTATGGTTCAGCGCATCTTCGCTCAGCAGGTTACGCTCTTCACTTTTACCACTGGGATCGCCCACCATGCCGGTTGCACCACCCACCAGTGCGATGGGCTTGTGGCCGCAACGCTGCAAATGATTTAATAATATGATGGGCACCAGGTTGCCGATGTGCAGGCTGTCTGCCGTAGGGTCAAAGCCGATATAGCCCGTGGTCATTTCTTTTTTGAGTTGGTCTTCGGTACCGGGCATAATGTCCTGGATCATTCCTCTCCATTGCAGTTCTGCTATCAGATTCTTCATGTGATTTTAATTATAGCTGAATTTTTTTGCAAATGTGCTTATAAAAATCGGGAAATGGGAAAGGGGCCTTAAATAATTTAAAGCCACTTGCACTACCAACTCCTGGTTATCTTTTGCCGTTCTTAGCTTAAAGGATGCAGCATTTTCAAAAGCTGCAGGGTCTTTTGCAGCAGGCAGACAGTTTAATCTGCAGCAAACCGTTCTTATAATGTCAATACGACTAAATTTGTATTTTATGTCATTTCCATTTCTTGGAAAACCGGCACAATTTAGTTGGTAAAAATGCGTTTTAAGGGTTAATGTCATCCAAATCCATTACAAAACAACCAGGGAAAACAAATTATGAATCATAAACTTGCTGCTTTTCTAGTGGGCATAGCACTGTTACCGGCTGCTGCATCTGCCCAGTTCAGAAAGTACTCCAACGAATTTTTAAACATTGGCGCAGGCGCCCGTGGTTTGGCAATGGGCAGTGCCCAGGTTGCTTCTGTAGAAGATGGTACCGCAGGGTACTGGAATCCTGCAGGCTTAACCGCAGGGTACTGGAATCCTGCAGGCTTAACCGGTGTAAAAGATCATCCGTCCATTAATGTAATGCATGCAGAATATTTTGCAGGCATCGGCAAGTTTGATTATGCTTCTGTTGCCATTCCGGTGCAGGACAATAAACGCACACTTGGTATCTCCCTGCTTCGTTTTGCAGTGGATGATATTCCCAATACACTCTTCCTGGTTCAACCGGACGGCAGTTTGAATTACAACAATATCCAAACTTTTTCCTCTGCTGATTATGCCCTGCTGCTATCCTTTGCTCAGTCCATTACCGAAACAGAAGAGCAAAGCATGAGCTTTGGTGTAAATGCCAAGATCATCCGCCGCTCGGTAGGAAAATTCGCCGGTGCATGGGGCTTTGGTATTGATGCAGGTTTCCAGATGCGAAAGAACAACTGGCGTTTTGGTGTGGTGGCAAGAGATGTTACTACCACTTTTAATGCCTGGTCATTTAAGTTTACCGAAAAAGAGAAAGAAGTACTGTACCTCACTAAAAATGAGATCCCGGTAAAATCAACAGAATTGACTGCACCCCGTTTGATCATTGGTGGTGGTTATAATTTTAATATCAGCAACAGTGTAAAACTGCTTGCAGAAGCCAACCTGGCACTTACGTTTGATGGAAAAAGAAATACGTTGCTCAGCAGCAGTGCTGTAAGTGCAGACCCGAGCGTTGGTCTGGAAGCCAGCATCAGCGATGTGTTCTACGTAAGGGGAGGGGTTACCAATTTTCAAAAAGCATTGTCGGATGGTGATACACTCAATCAAAAGAAAGTGTGGATATACCAGCCAAGTCTTGGTGCCGGCGTAAAACTCGGTAATGTTACCCTTGATTATGCTTATACCAATCTTGCCAACCAGAACAACCCTTTATACACCCATGTTTTTTCGTTAAGGCTTAACCTGGCAAAAAAGCAAGACTAATAATAACCCTCCACCAACAATATCTTACAATGAGAAAATTATTAATAGCAGTTTTTATCTTAGCAACGGTAGCAGCTAAAGCACAGCTTAACAATAGCTGGATCGACTATAATAAAACCTACTACAAATTTAAAGTGGCCAATACAGGGCTGTACCGCATCAACCAGTCGTTGCTGGCAACACTGGGTCTCACCAATACCCCTGCAGAATATTTTCAGTTATGGCGCAATGGAGAGGAGATAAGGCTGTACACTTCTACCGCAACCGGCCCGTTTGGCGCCAACGATTACTTAGAGTTTTGGGGTAAAAAAAATGATGGTGTTCCTGACAACCAATTATACATGAAACCGGGTTACCAGTTATGTGATAGCTTTAGCCTGCATACGGACACTGCGATTTATTTTCTTACGGTAAATCCCAATCCCGGTAACCTGCGTTATACCAACACAGTAAATAACACCGCTGGCAATACCTTGCCGGCAGATAATTATTTTTTCCGCACCGTGGCCTCGCCGTATAAAAACCAGTACAACCGTGGTTATGCAGTGCAGGTAGGTGAATTTGTTTACTCGTCTTCTTATGATATTGGGGAAGGCTGGACGAGTTATGATGCAGCACCGGGACTTGACCTTTTCACCAATTTCCAGGGCATGAATGTGTACACTGCAGGTCCGGCCAACAGTGTATCGCTTACGATTTCAGCAGTTGGCAATGCATTGAACCAGCGTCACCTGAGGGTGAAGTTCTTCAACAATACCGTGCTGGATGCCACCATGAATTTTTTCGATACGATGAAGCGGAGGGTGGACAACCTGCCATTGAGTTTGTTGCAGAGTCCTGATTATTTACAGGTAGCTACCGGAAGCACCAATGTTACCAATCCATTCGACAGGATCGTGGTTGCCAATGTGGCCGTTACGTACCCTGCTAAATTCAACTTTAACGGGTTGTCTAATTTTTATTTTGAACTCAATCCTTCTGCGGTAGGTAACTATCTTGAAATTGATAATTTTAACAGCGGCAGCGTAGCGCCGGTTTTATATTCTGTAAACGATGGCAACCGTTACACCGGTGATATCTCTGTGCCGGGTAAAGTGAGGTTTGCATTGCCACCATCCCTGGATGCGGTAAGAAAATTCTGGCTGGTAAGTGAAGATGCCTCCAACATCAAAACCTTTACTACAGGCGCTGTAAAGAATTTTGTGAACTTCAATCAACCTGCCAACCAGGGCAATTATCTTATTATCAGCAATCCTGTTCTGTACAATGATGGCAATGGCACCAATTATGTTGACCAGTACCGCCAGTACAGGTCAACCGCTGCAGGTGGAAGTTTCAATGCCAAAGTGGTTGACATTGATGAGTTATACGACCAGTTTTCTTTCGGCATCCTGCAACACCCGGCTGCAATCCGTGATTTTATCCGGTTTGCCTACCGCCAGTTTAGTGCAAGGCCGCAATATGTATTGATGATTGGGCGTGGTGTTACTTCTATTGAATACAAGCAGAACGAGGCCAACCCGGATATGAAGAAGATTGAAATGGTGCCAACCTTTGGATGGCCGGCATCGGATGTGTTGCTGGCCTGTGATCCGGGCACTAATATTCCATTGGTACCGATTGGAAGGTTATCTGCCATCAACGGTACCGAGATCAAAAATTACCTCAATAAAGTAATTGAATACGAGCAGGTGCAGGTTGGGCAAAGTTGCAGTATCGTTGATAAGGAATGGATGAAAAGGATATTGCATGTAGTGGGTGGCGCTACGGCCGATGAAGACAGGGAGTTTACTGCCTACATGAGTGGATACGAATCAGTAATTGAGGATTCTTTATATGGTGCCAATGTAGAAACATTCAGGAAAACTTCTTCTGCATCGGTTGAGCAGGCGAATGGTGAAAGGATCCAGCAATTGATCAACGAAGGTGTTGGCATGATCGGCTACTTCGGTCACTCTTCTGCAAACACACTGGCCTTTAATCTTACCAGTCCGGATGTGTTCAATAACCAGGGTAAATATCCCTTCTTTAATATCAGTGGTTGCAGTGCCGGTAACTTTTTCACCTTCGATCCATTGAGGGCATCGGGTGGCTTATCCATTTCAGAAAAATATGTACTGGCCGATCATCGTGGAAGCATCGGTTTCCTGGGCTCTACACACCTTGGTATTCCTCCATTCCTGAATGTGTACAATCTTCAATTGTACAATGCCATCTCCAGGGATCTGTATGGCAGTTCAATCGGAAAGCAGGTGCAGCATGTATTGCAAAACCTGGGCAGCAACCCGGCAGCGCTTGATTTTTATACCAGGATCCACCTTGAAGAGATCAACCTGCATGGTGACCCGGCTATCCGCATCAATTATTTCGCAAAACCTGATTATGCTGTTGAAGATGCTTCTGTAAAATTTGATCCATCCATCATAACGGTAGCGGATAATAGCTTTACGCTAAAAGTGAAGATCAACAATATTGGCAGGGATGCGAATGATTCTATCCGGGTGATCGTAAAAAGAAAACTGCCGAATGATTCGGTGCAGTATATCTACAACCAGGTAATGACTGCCATTGGGTACGGCGATTCACTCACCTTTACCATCCCGATCAATCCTACAACGGATAAAGGACTTAATAAGATCACAGTGACACTGGATGAAGACAATAAATCCGATGAGGCCTGTGAAACCAACAACAGCATCGTAAAAGAATTTTATATCCTGGAAGATGAAGTGAGGCCGGTATCGCCTTATAACTATTCCATCGTTAACACGCAGGGGATCACTTTCACGGCTTCTACTGCCAATCCATTAAGTGACCAGCGGCAGTACCTGATGGAGATCGATACTACCGAACTGTTCAATTCGCCCTATAAAAAACAATACAGCAACGCCGGGGTGGGAGGTATCATTCAATTTACACCATCGAATATCACTTTTACCGACAGCACTGTTTATTACTGGCGTACCTCGATGGTACCGTTAAACGGCGGCACACCGGTATGGAATAATTTCTCTTTTATTTACCTGCCCAATGGTGGGCCTGGTTTTAACCAATCGCATTATTTCCAGCATAAAAAGAGCAGTTTTTCAACGCTCACACTCGACAACGATAATATATACCGGTATGGGAAGGTTAACCGCAACCTGCAGATAAAAACAGGTTTGTATCCTTATACTTCCTACGACAGGATCA